>JAEEGL013754758.1_pt1 | contig 10007 bp, 9 predicted proteins | sample 9134231 | NCBI WGS metagenome assembly JAEEGL01 (sample SAMN16246548, study PRJNA631951) | gut metagenome | biome: gut microbiome; feature: rumen; material: fiber-attached | host: Bos | place: Iran: Karaj | collected 2018-10 | reverse complement strand
TTATAAGCTAGTTATATATTTGGTTTGTCAATTAGCTTAGTATATAGCGAACTTTTATTAATTGAATAAACTTGTAGTAGCCTATTTGAGAGTAGTTTCGGACAGGAGTTCAAATCTCCTCAGCTCCACCAATATGTGAATTAACAGTCTAAAAGACTGTTTTTTTATTGACATTAAAAAAATAATGTTTATAAATTGAATATTATTCCATTATTATGTTATTATTATAATAGAGGTGTGATATGGCGTTTAGTATATTAAGTAGAAGAGCAATCGAAGAAAATAAAGGTATTATGAATATAGTTAATAAAATAAGGGACTATTCTCCAATATTTAGTCACTCTCAAGCAACTACTCTTGGTTTTAAAGTTGATGTTTCCACAGATATTCTTTTGAAAGATTTTGATACTTATAGTAATAGAGGAGTTACTTATAGATTAGATGTTTATAATACTGGAAAATTTGAAGATGTTTATTATAATGATTATACTTATGGTTTACCTATAATTAAATATGATGAAATCAAAGATGATAGTACTGTTATAGAAGAAGATGATGATACTATAACGATTGAATATGGACGTGGCATAACGGGATCTATTAAAGATGGACAAAAAGTACGTGAAATGGCCAATTCTCTAATTATGGGTGACATTGAAGACTCTGGACGTAAAATAACGATATGTGTAAAAAAAGATGGATCTAAAATCAAACTTAAAGTATATCGAAATAATAAAACAGGTGAAGAATTTGTTTTCATGAATAATAATTATGATGGAACATATAGTGATAGATTTAATGAAAAGGCAACATTTATTGGTATTGTATCACCAATAAAATGGGTAGTAGATAAGAAAACAGGATTAGCAATATGTAATAGACCTTTCTTTATTGTTGAAGATTATAAAACGGAATATAAAGGTTCACCATTAGAGAAATACTTGGAAAGTCAAGAATTCATTGATGATATATGTGTAAAAGGTGAACTAGTTAAAGAGAATAATCCAGTTAGAAAGAATAATCCATTTGGAACCAAAAAAGAAAAAATGAATCTTGAACAAACAATTAGAAGAGTTCTTCTTGGTGGAAAACGTATACCTTATTTAGTAGGTCATCCTGGTGTTGGTAAAACACAAGTAGCTAAAAGTATTTGTAAGAATTATGTATCATTTAATATTGGTACATTTACACCAGATGCTTTTACAGGTAAAACAAGTATTATTCCTGGTGATAAAATAATTACTCATGAAGATGGTAAAACGATAGAACATAGTGAAAGAGGAAGAACAGCAACAGCTGAACCAGATTGGTATACTAAAACGGTTGCAATGTCAGAAAAATGTCGAAAGACAAATGAAAGATGCGTCTTATTACTTGATGAGTTTGATAAATTAACACCAAATATGCAAGTATTTATCAATGGTATTGTCGATGATCCAAGAACAATAGCCGGATGGGAAATCCCTGATAATGTTGATATTATACTAGCAGGTAACACTGAAGAATATTCTGATGCTGCTTTTGCTATTTCTGGTGAAGTAGAAAGTAGATTAACAAAAATTGAAGTTACTGCTGATGCTATTGATTGGTTAAAGTGGGCTTCAAAACATCAAATTGATCCGGTCGTTAAAGCATATTTACATAATTTTCCAGAAAAAATAATTCAAGATATTATGAAAGATGATGGCAAATATGATTATGCAATAAGTCTAACTCCTAGAGCTTGGGATCAAAAAATAAGTGCTGAATTAAAAGAATGTCGTAAAATTAATAAAGTTCCTCATCTAGAACCATATATGGATCCTGAAAACTTAAAAGCTTTTGAAGAGTTTATGAATTTATATTTTGATTTAGGTGTTGAAGAAATATTAAAAGGAAACTTGCCAGATGATATCTTTGATTTAACTCATGATAAAATTCAAATTATTATTAACTGTTTAATTGCAACAGCTACGACAGAAGAAGAACTAATTAATGCTTTATTATTTATTAGAGAAAATCATTTATCAGAATATGAAGCTTTATTTGAAAAGAGATGGACAGAAATTAATAATACAGATGATGATATCTTAAAATTAAAGCTTGCAAAAAATGAAGTAAACGAAAGGAGTTCTAATTATGGCAAATAGAGATAGTGATCGTTACCTATATTTTCTTTTTGATGGTACAAATGCTGTTTACCTAAAAGAAAAAGCAATATTAAAAGTAGTAAAAAAATATCCTTATTTTGAAATAGATACTAATAATGTAACTTCCTTTTATGATTCATTAAAAGATTATATAAATGAAAGTCATGAAAAATACTTCATCATTATTAATACTGATAATATGAGTGTAGAAAATCAAAAAACATTATCTTGTTTTATAAAAGATAAGTCTTATCAAGCTTTAACGTTACCAGAGAATTCTAAAATAGTTGTAACGGGTGATAAAAATAAAATAGATAATGAATTATTTGGTTTATTGATTGTGGTTGATGATTAATGTTTAATATAAATAATGTAATTAATAGAACTTTAATTTATTTTCCTGTATTCAAAATAATTATTAATAATATTAAATTTGTTGAAGATAAAAGTATTAATACAGCTTGTACTACCGGTAGAGTTGTATATTATAATTCAGATTTCTTTAATACTTTATCAAAGGATGAACAAGTATTTACTATTGCCCATGAATTGATGCATATTACTCTTAAGCATCTATCTAGAAGAGAAGAAAGAGATATGGAAATATGGAATTATGCAACAGATGCTGTTATTAATCAAATATTGGTAAAGAATGGTTTACCAATGATTGAGGGATTAATTGATTGTCCTGATGCTTTAGATTATAGCGCTGAAGAATACTATGAAATGATTAAAAATAGACCTGATTGTGATGAATTAATGGCTAAACATCGTCAAGATAAACATAAAAGTAATGGTGGTAATATTGCTTCCCATGATGGATGGAATAAAGAAGAGGAAGAAGATATTACAGATGAATTACCAAATATTAATGAACATAATATCTCTGATGTTAATAAAAAATTGGTTCATGATGATAATACACAATTTAGATATGGTATTGAAAGTCAAGCATCTCAAGAAAGAGTTATTAATAATGTAGGGGAGTCAACTCCAGCAATTGATTGGAAAACTTTTTTACAAAGACAAAAAAAGAAAATTGTATCAGCTGATTATGATTTACATCATGGTGAGTTCAATGAAGAAGGTTTTTATCAGTATCCAATTATGCATATTAAAAAATCTAATATTGAAATATTAATAGATACTAGTGGTAGTGTAGATGATGAATTGGTAAAAGCATTCTTGAAAGAATGTAAAAATATCTTTGATGATTTTACAATAAAAATAGGATGTTTTGATACTAAATTTTATGGATTCCAAGAAATTAAAGATAAAGAAGATTTAGATAACTTTAAAATTGAAGGTCGAGGAGGTACTGACTTTACAGTAGCTGCTAATGCCTTTAGTAGAAAAGCTGCTGTTAAAATAATCTTTACTGATGGATGTGCAATGGTACCAAAAGAAAGACAAAATATTATTTGGGTTGTATATGGTGGAGCTAAAATTAGTCCACCAGGTGGAACTGTATTTTATGTAGATCCTAAAAGTTTAACTTTAACAGGAAGAAAAAGATAAAAAAGAACAAGTTATTTTGACTTGTTCTTTTTCATACTTAATACTAAATATATTATTACAATTGATACCAATATAATTAATGCTATTAAAATCGGATAAAGATTATCTTTTTCTTCTTTAATTTCTTCTTTTTTCTCTTCTTCCTTAGTAACTGTTACATTAACAGTATCAGATAAATTATTTTCAGTTTCTTTAGCTATTATTGTAGCATTACCGGGACTTATAGCTTTAATAACACCATTATTAATAGTAACAACATTGGGATTAGAACTTTCATAATTAATAGTTGTATTAACATCTTCTGGAACTGTTTTAATATTTAAGTTTCTAACATCATTAACTTTTAATTCTAAATTTTTATTTTCAAAATATATTTTTTCTAATTTAGATTTAACGATAACATTAATTGATTTCTTAATACCACTTTCAACTGATGCGATAGTAACTGTTCCATTACCAATTTTATCAAGAGTAGTTATTAAACCATTCTTTGATATAGTAAATAATGTTTCATCACTTGATTCAAAAGTAACATCTTTATTAAGTGCGTTTTCTGGTAAGACAGTATATTCAATTTGATGTTTTTCATTTTTAAACATTGTTATTTCATTTTCTGTTTTTATTTCATTTACTTTCTCAATTACTGTAACATTTATTTTACTTGTTAAACTATTTACTTTAGCAGTAATAACTGTTTTACCACCTTTTAATGCTTTGATATTACCATTATTATCAACAGATACAATATTAGAGTCAGCACTGTCCCAAGTTATTGTTCCAGATGCATTAGTTGGTGAAATGGTATAAGTTAATTTTTTAGTTTCACTAACTTGCAACGATAAATCTTTTTCATCAATCTTGATACTTGTTGGATTAACTGGTTTATCTCTTGTAACTGTAATTGTGTAATTTCTTGAATCACCTTCAACGGTTACAACATTAATAACTAATTTATTAACTCCAACATTAAGTTTTCTTTTACCATCACCCGTAATCTTACTTGTCTTATAATTCGGTTCGGCTTTAATGGTTATTTCATCAACATTATTAGGAACTGTTAAAGTATAATCCATTGTTCCGTTATAAAATTTTGGATTTATTTGGTAACCAACAACTTCAAGACTTCTAAGACCCCATTCAGATAATTTAAAATGAACAGTCTTAGATAAACTTGATATGCCTTCACAAAGACATGAACTATCAACACTAACCGTTATATCAGCGTTACCAAATTTATGTGGTTGAAATTGAAAACTAGATCCACTAACTCTTACTGTTACAATATCGCTACTACTTATATGAAAACAAGATGAAGAGGGAAGAGTTCCTTCATAACCATATGATCCACTATCAAGCCACATACTTTGATGACCTTGAACTCTATAGGTTGAACCATGAACATCTAAACTTTTAACACAAGCTTTAGTATTGACATTTATAAATAAGATGGAAATTATAATAAATAATAAACAAAATATTCTTTTCATATTATACTCATTATAATTATAGCATAACTGTGTTATAATCTATATAGATAATATAGGAGAGATAGATGAACTTAACTAATGATGAGATAAATGGAATGTATCAAAATGCCGTAGAGTATTTTAGGACAACACATCCTGAATGGTTATGCACTATTGAACAAGGTTTTTTAGTAGCTCAATTAAATCCTGGTAATATAGCATATTATAACGGATTAAAATTATCAGAGACAGCAAGTACATATAGATGTGTTGTTAAAATAACTCCTGATGGTAAGTTTTATTTAACGGATGTTTATGTAGAAAACTATAACGTTTTAGGTCTTGGAGGATTGAAGTTATCAAGTACTGCTTTTGCAGGAAGAAGTATTGAATTTCATTATCAATCTAATAAAGATGGTAGTACATATAAGTTTAGTACTAGAGATATTCAAAAACCATTAATAGATTATTTTAAGAGTCTTGGGCTTACTTATAAATTTTATAGTTATAAATATTCTCTTATGGCTCAATCTGGTATATTAAAAGTAGTAACTGTCGTTGTACCGCTTTTTTGTGGTTTGTTATTCATTCCATTAAGTTTCGTTTTTGATGATAATATTGGAAAACTAGTATTCTTAATATGTGGTGGAGTCTCTTTATTATGGGGAATAATAAATTTAATAATTATATTAAAGGAAAATAAAGAAAAATACTAGAAATAGTATTTTTTTCTTTACAAAGTTTCTTTAACTATTAGATAAAAATAATTATAATAATTTATGTCTCATGGAGGTTTTATGTTTAAAAGACGTATATATAAATGTGATTTATTATCTATATCACCTGATACTGTTATCTATAGTGATAAAAGTATGAAGAAAAACTTAGAGAATGCTAATACTAATGTTGTTGCTACTATTTTAGTAAAAGAAACAATTAATATTGATTATGTTCGTGAAATAGTAACTAATAAATTAATACCAATATATAAAATAGTTACTTATGATGCCCCTGGTTATCGTCATCATGGTACTATTGATCATATTGTACCTAAATCACCAGTATTTATTAAAATAAGCGAAACATTAGGTTTTGAAGGAATCATTGAAGAAAGTGATTTTACCCCTGCAACAAATGATGAAATAAAAGAATACTTGACTTTGCATAACGATCCTAAAAAATATAAAAATGAACTTGAAGAAATCTTTAGATTAGGTGAAGAATATTATAATAATTCTAGAGCTAAAGGTATAGTAACTGAGGAAACTGAAATTAAAAGAATGATAAAAACAATAAAAAGATGTAATAAATAGTAATCATTACATCTTTTTTATGTTATTATTTTAATAGGAGGTATTATATGACACCACATAATGAAGCGAACAAAGAAGATATTGCAAAAACAGTTTTAATGCCGGGAGATCCATTAAGAGCAAAGTTTATTGCGGAAACATATTTAGAAGATTATAAACTTGTAAATAGTGTTCGTAATTGCTATGCATATACTGGATACTATAAAGGCAAAAGAGTAACCGTAATGGCATCAGGTATGGGTATGCCAAGTATAGGTATCTATTCATATGAATTATTTAAGTTTTATGATGTAGATACAATAATTCGTGTAGGTTCGTCAGGAGCTTATACTGATAAATTAAATTTATATGATGTAGTTTTAGTTGATGGAGCTTATAGTGAATCATCTTTTGCTAAAACACAAAATGGCGAAGAAAGAAATATATTACATGGTAATGAAGAAGTTAACAATCATATTAAGGAAGTAGCAGCCAGTTTAAATATTCCAATTCATTTTACAAATATTCATAGTAGTGATTTATTCTATAAAGAAAATGATAATTTTCCGGAATTATATGAAAAATATGGTTGTGCTTGTGTAGAAATGGAATCATTTGCATTATTCCATAATGCTAATGTTTGTGGAAAGAAAGCAGCTTGTCTTTTAACTATTTCTGATAACTTAGTTACTCATGCTGAAACAACAAGTGAAGAACGTCAAAATAGTTTCAAACAAATGATAGAGCTAGCTCTTGAATCAGTTGAGGAATAATGAAGAAATTATTATTAAAATCATTAATAATCTCAAGCATTATAACAGCAGTTGGAACAATAATTAACTTAGTTAGTGTCTTAGTATGGGATAAACTATTATTATTTGTTGGAATGAGTGGTGGTGAATATCAAGGTTATGTAGGATTTGGTATTTTACTTGAATTTATCTATCCAATGTCTGGACCAGGAGAAGTTGCTGGAAAAGTTAGACATCTATCATTCGACATTGTAAATTTCTTAATTTACTTTGTTATGATGTTCATTATTGTTTTTGGCTTTATGTATGTTATTAGATTACTTAAGAAAGCAAAAGAAATAAAAAACAAGAAAGAGAAAAAAAGAAATAAAAAAGAGAAGTAATTATTTTACTTCTCTTTTTCTTGTTACATCTTCATTAAACTTAATATCCATATTAGTAAGTTGAGCTATTTCAGATCTTTCTTGTTTTAATTTTCTTTTTTCTATAAAGGAATTATTTAAGTATTCCCAAATAACAAACCATAAAATAATAGATATTGGTTCTAGGAATCTAAAATTAGTAATATAAATAGTTAATATTAAAAAGATAAACATGAATATTACACTTGTTACAAATAAGATCATATTTTTTCTTTGATTATCTTTTAATTGATTATCAGCATCTCCTATTTTGATTCCATAATAAGTTCTAATGGCCTTTATTATTTTTTCTTTTTCTTCTTCGGTAAACTTACCATTTATATCTAATGTTATGTCATATTCAAGTGGTATATAGTAAGCAGATTCTTCAATATATTGCGCAAAATGACCATTTAACCATTCATAATTATTTATTGAATATTTATTAATAATATCATGATATTTATTAACATTAATACTAATGTAAGCCATATTATTCTCTATATAGTAATCTCTTACAAATTTATTATAATTATGTTCTATTTTACTTTTCTTATTACGTTTATTTATCATATTATCACCAATGTAATTATATTATATAAATCTTGATTTTGTGTTTTACTTAATTAAAAAACTATTATTTTACACTTTGTAAATGTAAACTTAATTAACGATATGTAATTATATTTACAATTTTGGAGTGTCTATTAAAAATATTTTATTTATATTCGTTGACTATATTTTACTTAGTGTTGTATCATTAAGTTAGAGTAGGAGTGTATATATATGAAGAACAAATTCTTATTAATAATGATATCTTTACTTTTAATATTTGTACCTACAAAAGTATTAGGTGCAGAGATGAAAAGTATGCAAAGACAATTCCAAGAGGAGATTCAATCTGCTTATCGTAATGAAAGTACGGGAATACCAGATAGTATGGTACATGCTAGATACTTACAAGAAGAAGATGGATCTAAAGATGCTGTTCTTGCATTTAGTATGGATTATTCTACTGAATATATACCTAGTCCTTCTAACCCATCAAATGGGTACAACTATATTGCTGTTGATAATTTAATAACAGACAATTATAAAGGAGGATTACAATATATTATCCAAAATGGTTTTAAAGAAACTACTGGATATTTTGTAGATAATATCAATACATTTAAAAACCAAGTATTAAATAAAGTAACAAATGCTCCTTTATCAGGTAGAAAATGGTATGTTAACTATTGGGCTACACAAATTGCTATTTGGTGGTACCAAGATGAAATGGATAATACAAACTACATTAGTAGTGAGTTTAAACAAGCTTGTAAGAGTAGTACTGCAACAGAGATTCAAACGGCTATTTGGAACTTAGTTAGTGGGGCTCTTGAAGCAAGTAATGATAAAGCTTTAAAACAAATTAATTTATCGACAAGTGCAGCAAATATGAGTCTAGATGGCGATAATTATAAGAGTGATTATATTGGTATTAGTAACCAAGCTAATCTTGGTGATTACACAGTAAGAATCATTGAAGGTGGTAGTCAATATACTATCGTTGATGAAAGAGGTAGTCAAAGAAATACTTTTGCTCCTAATGAAAAATTCGTAGTAGTAGCAAGAGAATTATCAGTAACTCATGTTGAAGATGTAACAGTAAGAGTAGAAGCTGTTAAGAGTGTTAATGTTGGTTTCCGTTATGTTAATGGTATTAACCAAAAATTAGTTGCTGTTGCACCTGGTAGTTATACTGCATATGGAACAATTAAATTACATGTTAATTGGATTAAACCAGTACGTGATATTAGTGTAGCTAAACTAGATAGTGAAACTAATAGAATGGTAGCTGGTGCTGTATTAGAACTAAAAGATACTAATGGTGATTTCGTTCGTGAAATTACTACTAAAGCTAATGAAAGAGTAGTATTTAAAGATATTCCTTATGGAAGTTATACATTATCTGAAAAAACTGCTCCAGATCATTACTATAGAACACAAGAAACTATTGGTATTATTATTACTAATAGATCTGATATGGTAATTGAGAAAAATATTACAAATGACCCATTAAAAACAATTCGTATTTCTAAAATAGATAGTGAAAAGAATACTAGAGTACCTGGTGCGGTACTAGATATATTTGATCATAATAAAGAATTAGTTAAAGAAATAACTACAACAAATTCTTTTGTAGATGTAACTGATTTATATTATGGAACATATACTATTGTTGAGAAGACTGCTCCAGCTGGATATGCTCATAATGATATTGAAAGAGAAGTTACAATAGATCGTAATAGTCCATTAATTATTGAAGTTAAATTTACTAATGAACCATTAAAATCTGTAGCAGTAGCTGCTATTAATAGTGAAGATAATTATATGTTTGCTGGTGCAAAATTAATTCTTCGTGATAATAATGGCGATGTAATACAAGAATTCACAACAAATAGTG
>JAEEGL013118340.1_pt1 | contig 10007 bp, 18 predicted proteins | sample 9134231 | NCBI WGS metagenome assembly JAEEGL01 (sample SAMN16246548, study PRJNA631951) | gut metagenome | biome: gut microbiome; feature: rumen; material: fiber-attached | host: Bos | place: Iran: Karaj | collected 2018-10 | reverse complement strand
ATTAATCCTAATAATTCACCTTGATAGAAACTTATATTAACATCTAATCCTTCTTTTAGATAAGAAACCTCTTCACCGATTTGATCTTTAGTAAGCTCAATTTGTTCATATGTTTCCATATCCATGAAACTATAAGTATCACCACTGGCATACAAGAATTGCATAGCTTTCTTATCAATCATAGCTTTTTCTAGTTTAGCACCACTGTTGAATCTAACTACTACTGTAGAACCAGTTTTTAAATTTCTTAATTTTGCTTGAACAAATGCTGCACCTTTACCTGGTTTAACATGTGAAAATTCTAAACATGAATATATACTACCTTCATATAGGAAAGTTATACCTACTTTAATATCATTTACGTTAAACATTATACCATCTCCTATATTCTATTATTTTTTTTCTTTATGATCTGTTGTTTTTTTACATCTAGGACAATATTTTTTTAATTCTAAACGATCAGTTGTATTCTTTTTATTTTTTTCAGTACGATAATTTTCTTCTTTACATTCAGTACAAACTAAAGTAATTCTTTCTCTTGCTTCACCTTTTTTAGCCATATTATCTCCTCCTTCTCGCATATACGTAAGTATTATATCAGATTATTCATAAATTTCAAAGCATTTTTTAAAAAACTTAGCATAATTAGATAATTATTAACATTTTATATATTGAGGTGCTTATGATAAATTTAATTGAATCTTATATAAATATTTTGTCACTTGATAAAATGAATTCTTTTTTAAAACAAAATGACATTATTTTAAATAATGAAGAATCATCATTTTTAATAAATTATATCAAAGAAAACTGGTATCAATTAATATATAAACCAGATAAACATCTAGATATTATCAAAGAAAACATTTCTTATAATAATTATAATAAATTATATGAACTATATATCAGATACAAAAAACAATATATTAACTACTTATAATACTTTAAAATGTCATCAATTAGATTTGGATTATACTTTTTATCTCTAATCATTAATATTTCATGTTTATATGGTGGATATTTCTTATCATCAGATACTACATATGGAGTTTCTAGTATTTTAGGTATTTTTTCTATCCTAGGATTATATATTATATTTATTAATGTATCAAAACCAATTTTTCCTAATCCTATATTTTCATGTCTATCTTTATGTGAATTAATCTCATTTTTACTATCATTTATATGAATACATTTTAAATAGTCAAGACCAACAACACGATCAAACTCATCTAATATTTTATCGAAATCAGATAAATCATATCCTGCATCATTCATATGACATGTATCCATACATACACCTATTTTTTCTTTAAGAGTAACATTACTGATAATATATTTTATTTGTTCAAAAGTTTTTCCTAATTCACTGCCTTTACCAGCCATAGTTTCAAGACAAATAATTATATCCATGTCTTCTTCAAGTGTCTTATTTAAACTTTCAATAATGTTTTCAAGGCCAACATCATCACCTTTTCCAACATGACTACCAGGATGTAAAACCATTTTTTTAATACCTAAATCCTCACATCTTCTTATTTCCTGTTTTAAAAATGATACAGAAAAATCCATATTTTCTTTATTTGCCAAATTTATTATATATGGGGCATGAACTATTAGATTTAGAATATCCATACCACTGCTTTTAATTAAATCTAATGCTTCTTCTTTTTTTGCTATATTGATAGGAAATCTTTGAGTATTTTGTGGAGCACCTGTATATATCATAAATGTATTCGCATCATATGATAATGCCTCCATAACACTTCCTAATAATCCACTATCTTTAGTGTAACTTACATGACTACCTATTATAAGATCCATACTACCACCAATTTCATTATATAAAATCAAACAAAAAAAGTCTATAAGACTTTTATTATTTTTTCACCAAATTCATTAGACGTTCTTCTGGCAAACACATCTTCAATATTTTCATACATGCATACCGTATTACCTTCAGCATCATGGAAAGGTTTCCCTACTTGTGCGTAATTATCAGGTATAGTATTATCCGGAAGTTTTGAATCATCTTCATATTCCTTAATTACATGATGTGTCCCCTTCTTATAAAATATTGGCATCGCACTGTTAACTCTTTTCAAACTGTATTTTTTCTTATCACCAGGATAGTTAACTGAAATTGTCATTTTTTGCATCCCCTTCATATATATACTATTATAATACTTTAATTTTCTTTGTCAATTTATTTGATATTTCTAGTTATCTTTTCGAAAAAATTTACAATGCCTTTTCTTATAAGACCACCTATCTTATTAGATATATTAAGACTTATTTTTGAAATATTATTTGTGTAATCTTTTTCTTTACCTAAATATGATGATACATCAATCGCATTACCTATAGCCACATCATTTTCAAATCTTTTAATACTTTCTTCCGTTAAAATATTTCTTTGATGATTAGTATATGCATAGTATCCATTTTCATTAGATATATATAATGTTGTGAATAAAAATAATAAAACAAGCATTATTACTTTAAACATACTAACTATTCTTTTTTTCATATATAATCTCCTTTAATACAGGCACCAAAACGTCTATAGTATTAGTAACTTCCTCCCAGGTATTATTATTGGTACCTAATTCTAATAATATTGCATTTAAAGATAAATCTTGATTGTAATCATCATGCTGATATTCTTTATCCTTAAGTAACACCCCTCTAGAAATCCCTTTGCACTTTTCATTTAACATGTTGCTTATTTTATTAACCAATTCTAAGTTTGTCTTATAATTATCGTATCTTACTCCTTGTACAAATAGTATTTTTGCATATGACCTACCATCAACTGTAATATATGAGTTATTTCTATCAACACCATCCCTATGTAGATCTATTACTAATTTTAAATTAGGATAAGTTTCAATTACTTTTTCAATATAATTTCTACTTATCTTATACTCATCAATATAATTAAGAGAAGATGATGAGGCAAGCTCATTTTCTATTATTGTATTAATATTATATGAATTTAACTTTTCTTTTATAAGATTAGCTGCATCTAAAACACCTAGTCTATCCATATACATTTCCTTATCATGTGTATTATATATATAAACATCCGGATTAGGATTTAAAAAATCAAAACTCATATTTGAAATAAAAAAAGGATTAAAGCTATAATTTTTTTCAAAAACTTTATCAATAATATTTTCATTCACCAAAAACATATTATCCTCATGTAGTAATAAATTAATAAGTTCTTTACTCAACGCTATAGTTTTATTTTTCAAAACAAACACTAATAAAATTAAGAATATAATTATAAAAGGAAAATTAATTTTATTTTTAAATCTTATTTTTTTCATATGACCACCAATATTATTTTAATATGTGCGATGTGAAAAAAATGTCAAAAAAAAAAACCACTTTAGTGGTTACATAATTTCATATAATACAGAAATCATTATACAAGTTAGTAAAGGTACTGAGTACATTAATGATTTATAATATTTTCTGTACTCTAATTTCTTTTTCTCACTTTTTTGTTTTAATTCATTTGCTTTTACAGTAACAAAAGTCATATATAACATAAATACAACAAATACTAATAAAGCAAACCAAAAAGAATATAACATAAAATTAACAATTGATAATACTATTCCGTTTACTGATTCCATACCTTCATCCTCCAAATTTATTTTACCATATTTTTAAAAAAACAACAATAAAATATTAAGTTTTTAGTAAAAATACCCTTAAAATACAATTTATGTTGCTTTTTTTTATCTTTTTTGTTAAAATGGTAGGTGTTAATCAATGACGGAGGTGATATTATGGCAAATATGAAGAACGCAAAAAAAGCTATTAAGGTTATCGAAAAAAGAAGAAATGAAAATAATAATTATGCTGCTAGTATGAAAACAGCAATTAAAAACGTAGAAAAAGCAGTTGAAGCTAAGGATAAAGAAAAAGCAAGTAAAGCTTTAGCAACAGCTACAAAAAGAATAGATAAAGCTCTTGCAGCAGGAGTTACAACTAAAAACTTCAGTGCACGTAACAAATCACGTCTTACTAAAAAAGTAAATGCAATGTAATTAATGTAGATATTTATCTACATTTTTATTTTCTAGAAATAATAATCGTTATATAATTATAACAGGTGATATAATGAGGAAATTTTCTATCTTTATTTGCTCAATATTATTAATTATATGCGGTATATATTTTTTAAAAAATAAAGAAACAATTATCAACTATGCCATACATAAATATAGTACATATAACGTAGTTGCTGAATCAAATGAATATACAAAAAATAAAAGTTATACATTATTTTCAAGAACAAACGATTTTACACCAGAAAATTATAATGAATTAATAAATGTTATTTATACTATTTTAGATGATGGTATGGATGAATTTACTTTTTACTGTGATTATGACTGTGGAGGAGACATAAAAAAAATTACTAACAATAATATTATGGACGTTATAAATAACTACGTTCATCCATATAATAGTTATAGTTCAATGCATATAAGTGTGAACAATTATAACGTTGTTAGTTTAAGTATAATTAAAACTTACAGTGAAAATGAAATAGATTTGATCAATAATAAAATTTTAGATATTGCTAAAAACCTGACTGGTACTCCAGAAGAAAAAATACTTGCTTTCCATGATTATATTATAAATAATAGCAAGTACGATGAAGAAAGTGCAGAAAGCAACAATAAAGAAGCATCCAAAGCTTCAAGCATATTATTTAATCACACAGGTATATGTGGAGCATATACGGATACCTTATCGATATTCTTAAGTTATTTAAACATTAATAACTTTAAAATATCAACCCATGATCATATTTGGAATGCATTATACATAAACGATAAATGGTACAATATTGATATGACTTGGGACGATCCTGTAAGAAGCGATGGAAAAGATATGTTAATACACGATTACTTTTTAATATCAAAAATGGAATTAAAAAATAAAAACGACGAAAAACATTCATACAATGAAGCACTATATAGAGAATTAAACTAGATTATATAATCTAGTTTTATTTATTGATTTTTTGAAGCAACTCAATTGACCTATTTAAAGACTCTATGACATATGGCATATATTTATTATACTTTTCAATACTACCATCTAAAAGTGATAAATATCCTTTAGTTACCGCTAATAAATTTTTTAGTTCACACGAAAAAGCAAAAAAGTCATAATCATTTATGATCTTTTTCATAAGAATCACCTCTAATATAATATTAACAACTAATTTTGTCTTATTATGTCGAATTATAGCATAAAAAAAATATTGACTACTTTAATTCATCAATACATTTTTTTAATTGTTTAGCATCATCACCAAATATTATTTTAAGTTCATTATCAATCTCTACTATTCCTTGTGCTCCCATTTTTTGTATTGCCTCTTTATTAACAATACTTGGGTCTTTAACTTCTACTAAAAATCTAGATACATTAACTTCATATCTTTTAATATTATCTTTTCCACCTAAATACTCCACCAACTTATTAGCTTGCATTTTAAAATCTTTTTTATTTGCTTTAATTATTGAAAACGCAACTAATAATAATATTAATACGATTATAATATATTGTACAAATTCCATAATATCACCTACCTAATTATACTATAAATAAATAAAAAAATAAAATTAATTCGGTATACAAAGATCACTAAAATTGATATCAAATTGACCATTTATATATTTAGCTTCAATATAATTATTAGGCATACTTTCAATAAAAGATTCACTTATTTCACCAGTTGACTTTAATTCTTCCTTACTTATGCAATATATAGAGCCTTCTATTTTATAATAGTAGTTATCATGCTCTTCTAAATAATTATATATTTCATTCATTTTAATGCCATCTTTAAAAATATTAAACCCATCAGATACTCGCGATAAATCAACGTTTTTAATGAGAGATATTATCAAATAAACAATTATTATTATCGCGACAGCTATCTTTAATACTTTATCAAAATCAATCGCAGGAATGTGAATATTCATAATTCATTACTCCATTTAAAACATTTACTTTAATACATGCAGTGTCTTTTAATTCAACAGTTTCAAGTAATGATGAAGGTATTTTATTAGATTCAATTAAGTTTTTTACTGTAACAACATAGTTACCATTATTTTCGATATCAACTTCATCATATAAATATCTTTCAGTTGCATTATATAATACTTTTTTGGTTGCCTCATCTATCGCATCATTTGAATCTTTAACAAAACTTACAATTATAATAGTAGTAATTGTAAATACTGTAGTTAACAATACGATAACACCAAGTAATTCTATTAATGTAAATCCCTTTTTCATATTATCCCTCCACACAACTAGTAACTACTTCAAATTCATATTGATTACTAATATATGTTGCCTTAACGCAATAATTCGGATAATCTTTTAATATTGAACCATCTAATAGATCACTATCAACTAAAGTTTTAAATTTAATATAATGTTCCATTTGATCACCGTATATATTCTTTTTAACATATAAATTAGCCGCAGCTTTTACAGTTTCGTTTAATGCATCTGAAAGTTTTGATTTTTCTGAATTTATTTTATTCATGATAGCAGGAGTAGCAAAACCAACAATTACAACTATTAAAGCTATTACAGCAAGCATCTCTACTAATGTAAATCCCTTTTTCATATTATCCACCTATATTAATTATATCAATAGTAAATAAAAAAAACAACTATTCAGCTGTTTTATTAGTTTTAATAACTTCTTTTCCTTTATAAGAACCACATTTTGGACATACTCTGTGTGGACGAATTGCTTCACCACATTTTGGACATACAGTAGTTCCATTTGCTTCAATTTTATAATGAGTTCTTCTCATTCTTCCACTAGTTTTACTTACTTTTCTAAATGGTACTGCCATTTATAACACCTCTTTTCTTACAATAAATCCTTGAGTTTAGCTAACTCTGGATTTTCACTTACTTCTTCATCATCAATCATTTTCCAACCATCACCTGATGTTTTCATATCCTTAGCGTTTGGAGAAACAACTCTTGACGGAATTTCCATTAATATATTTTCCCATATTATTGGTAAAATATCAATAGTATTTTGAACTTTTTTACTAAAAATATCTAAGTCTTCTAGCATTTCTTCGACATTACCTGATACATTTGTCTCAAACTTATAATCTACTGGTTCCAAAGTTAATGCACAAGGCAATACCATAATACCACTAATATTGATATCAATATTAATATTATTTAGGCTATCTTTAGTAATATTACCTTTAACACTTACGTTATCTAATTTTAATATACCTGTATTTTTAAGTTCGTCAGCATTAAAAGAACAAGTATTATCGATAACTACTTCTTTATCAATATTACTTAATAATCTAGTTAAATCAAATTCCATAATATCACCAGCAGATTAATTATATATTAAATGTTTAAATATTTCAAGTTTTTTCTTTTTATGATATAGTAAATAAAGAGGTGGTATCATGAAAATAGGTATAATTGCAGAATACAATCCATTTCACAATGGACATTTATACATGATTAAAAAAATAAGAAACATGTACCCTGATTCTACTATCATATGTATTTTAAGTGGTAATTTTACTGAACGTGGTGATATGTCTATTATTAACAAATGGAAAAAGACTAAAATAATTTTAAATTACGGTATTGACTTAGTAATAGAACTTCCTTTTGTATTTGCGTCTCAATCAAGCGATTATTTTGCCTATGGCGCAATCAAACTACTTAAAAATTTAACTGTGGATAAAATAGTCTTTGGCTCTGAGTCTAACGATATTGATACATTAAATAAACTTGCTGATACCCAAATTAATAACGATAAATATGATAAACTAGTAAAGAGTTATATGGATAATGGTCTAAATTATCCAACGGCAATGTCTAAAGCATTAAAAGATTTAACAAATATTAAAATAGAAAAACCAAATGATTTATTAGCTTTATCATACATAAAAGAAATAAAAAAACAAAACGCAAATATAGAGGCTATATCTATAAAAAGAGATGATAATTTCAATTCAACTAACCTAAAAGGTGATATAGTATCTGCTAAAGCAATTAGAAATGCATTAAAAAATAGTATTGATGTTAAAGATTATGTGCCAAAATTAGCATACAAAGAATTACATGATCTACATTTCAATAACGATTATTTTAAACTATTGAAATATAAAATAATAACTAGTGATATAGGAATTTATCAAGGTGTAGATGAAGGATTAAAATATCGTATATTAAAATATATTGATAAAGCAAACGACTTAGATGAATTAATAGAATTAGTTAAAACAAAAAGATATACATACAACAAATTAAATAGAATGTTTACCCATATATTATGTGATTTTACTAAGGAAGATGCATCTAATATAGATATCGAATACATAAGAGTATTAGGCTTTAATGAAAAAGGTAAAAAACATCTTAATAAAATAAAAAAAGATAGTAAATTACCTATCATTACAGGATATTCTAACATTAAAAGTAAAATATTAGATATAGAATATAAAGTTTCTCAAATATATTCCTTAAATCATAATGAAGACATTAAAGATGAATTAAAAGGACCTATAAAATTATAGGTCTTTATTTTTGACATTTTTCACAATAATATGTGCCTCTGCCACTTATATGTTCAAACTTTAATTTGCTATTGCAATTAGGGCATACTTCTTTACCATGAACTAAAAGTTCATTTTGAAATCTACCATGTACTCCCTCACTTGATTCATATGTCTTTATAGTAGTACCACCTAATTTTATAGCGTTTTCTAATACCATCCTAGTATTATTAATGATATTTTCTAAATCTAAATCACATAAATCACAAGCTTTTTTATATGGATTTATTCTTGATAAATAAAGTATTTCATCATCATAAATATTACCTATACCAGTAATTATAGATTGATCTAGCAAAACTGTTTTAATAGGTAGTTTTTTATTTTTATATTTAGTTTTTAAATATTCTATATTAAGATTATTATCCCAAGGTTCCAATCCTAAATCAGATAATGGCTTGGTATTAAATACTTCATCCTTTTCTATCAAATACATTCTTCCAAATTTTCTAGTATCTATATAACATAAATTTTTATCATTTAAAATAAATCTAACATGTTCATGTTTTAATTTTTCACCATTTCTAATATAGTATCTGCCTTCCATTCTTAAGTGACTCAAAAGATAATAATCATCTAACTCAAACATCAGAAATTTACCTTTTCTTTTTATATCATTTATTTTTTGATTTTTGATTTGCTTGATAAATTCTTCTTTAGAAGGATAAGCAATTATCCCATCATAATATACTATAACATCTTCAATAACTCTTTTTAAAACTTCTTTTTTCAAAGTTTCTTTAACAGTTTCTACTTCAGGAAGTTCTGGCATACTATCACCTCCACATTATTATATCAAAAAAGCATAGATTTTCTATGCTTTTGGTGTTATTTTTTCTAAACCGCCCATATATGGTCTTAAAACTTCAGGAATATTAACTGATCCATCTTCATTATAATTGTTTTCCAAAAGTGCGATTAAACCTCTTGGAGTAGCTACTACTGTATTATTTAGAGTATGTAAATAATAATTACCCTCATCAGATTTTACACGAATACCTAGGCGTCTTGCTTGTGCATCACCCAAAGTTGAACAAGAACCAACTTCGAAATATTTCTTTTGTCTTGGACTCCAAGCTTCTACATCACAAGATTTAACCTTTAAGTCAGCTAAATCCCCAGAACAACACTCTAATGTTCTTACAGGAATATCTAAGCTTCTAAAGAAATCAACTGTATACTTCCACATTTTATTATACCAATCCATAGACTCGTTAGGTTCACATAAAACAACCATTTCTTGTTTTTCAAATTGATGAACTCTATATAGACCACGCTCTTCTAGACCGTGAGATCCACCTTCTTTTCTAAAACATGGTGAATATGATGTTAAAGTTATAGGTAACT
>JAEEGL012747724.1_pt1 | contig 10007 bp, 2 predicted proteins | sample 9134231 | NCBI WGS metagenome assembly JAEEGL01 (sample SAMN16246548, study PRJNA631951) | gut metagenome | biome: gut microbiome; feature: rumen; material: fiber-attached | host: Bos | place: Iran: Karaj | collected 2018-10 | reverse complement strand
TACAAACTCAGCTACGGCGCCAACAATTCAATCACAAACGGCGGAACGGTCACCATAAACGGTATCGGCAATTACACCGGAACGCTGGTTGAGAACATCAGGATACGCCAGAAGGATCTTTCGGATCAGACGGCTATCGAGGTTAAGGCAACGGATGCTTCATATTCGGGCAATCCTGCCGATCCGGGCAACATAACGGTTACATACACGGATATATTCGGCAAGAAACATACCTTAAACCACAACCCCGCAGGTGTGATGGATTACTATATTTCCGCATACTATAACATGCAGAACGTGGTTGTCGGCACAGTGGGCTCGGTTGCGGGCAACGGTGTGGTGACAGAGGCTACGGCGCCTACGGAAATGGGTGCATACATTGTGGAGATAAAAGGTCTCGGCAATTACGCCGGAACCAATAAGACTGCCACATACACGGTGACTTCCAGAAGTCTTACGGCGGTTTCGGTATCCGTTCAGGGTACCATGGAATACACCGGAAATCCGTTGACACCCGAGATAAGCGTTGTGGACGGGGCAAACGCTCTGGCAGAGAACGTGGATTACACCATAGATTACAGCAACAAGCTCAGATATGATGAAACAGTGGTTGCAGGTGATCATACCAACGCCGGCACGGTAACTCTTACCATAACCGGTATCGGTAATTATTCGGGCACGGTAACCAAGAGCATGACCATCCTGCCGAGGGATGTAAAGGCAGATCAGGCAACAGCTGCGGATTACGGCTATACATACGCTGTCAATAAATCCATAACCTATGCCAACGGAACAGAAAGCTCTGACGGCAGACACACCATGCCCTTCGTGGCAGGCGGAACATCCGTACCGGCAGTTGTATTGCATGATACAACCAGGGATGTGGATCTCGGATGCAAAAATACAGGAGCTACTTATCCGGATTACAGACTGACATTTGCGTCACAGTATGAGACGCTCGCTTCGGAAGAGTCATATCCGAACTATGCGGGCAAGATCGTGATGACGATAGAAGGTCTTGGCAATTATACCGGTTCTGTTTCTTATACCTATTATATAGGTGATGATATCAGCGGAGCTACGGCTACACTCACTCAGGGCGGATACACCGCGGAATACGACGGACTGTACAGAGATCTCAAGGATTCCTATGTTTCTGTGGATTCGTCAAGATTCAACATCACTCCGGACCAGAGAAAGATAACGGTTTACAGGGGCGCGGTTTTGGATGACAAGGGTGATCTGATCCTTGATAACCGTGTGGATATCACCAAGATAGTGGATGCCGACAAGTATTACATCGTGGTGGACGGTGTTCCGGAGAAGGGAACCTACGCCGCTACTCCGAGTATGTCATGCACATACACGGTGACACCGAAGTCTATACATAACTGCACTATTGATAATTTCCCGGAGACCGTATATTACACCGGCGATTACATCACGGTGAAGGGTATAAAGGTTACCGATACGGATCTTCCCACAAGCAGGGATAAGGGTGCCGCTAAGATCAAGGTTGCACTTAAAGAGGGCGTAGACTACGAGATAGACAATTCCAAGAAGTATAAAGATGTAGGCAAGGCCACCATTACAGTTAAGGGCATCGGAAACTATAAGGGTACTGCAAATGCTTATTTCACGATAGAGCAGAATTCACTTTCCGGCGGTGAAAAAGATGACGGTTCTACTTCCGGCACGGGTCTGACAGCCGATGGTGTTACCATTACGGCTGAAGACATTAAGTTCACTTACACCGGAACGGATTACATGAAGTACACGGGCTCGCCTGTAATTCCGTCGGTTGTCATAACCTACGGCAACAGGAATCTTGTGGCAGGCAAGGAATATATCGTGACAGCCACAAACAACATAAATGCCGGTATTGCAACGCTTACAATTTCGGGCGTTGGCGGATTCTCCGGTTACCTCAGCAAGAAGTTCACCATAAAGGCTGATCTTGCAAATGCAACAGTGGCTACTATACCGGATCAGGTGTACACCGGTTCGGCAGTTACTCCGTCTCTGACGGTGAAATGCGGTGGCAATACACTGAGCAAGGGCAGCGACTATACGGTAGCATACGATAAGAATGTTTCCATAGGCAAGGCTGAGGCTAAGATCACAGCTGCCGACAACAGTTTCTATTACGGCAGCAAGACCGTAAACTTCAATATTTCCAACAGTGCCAGCGGCATGGTGGTAACGGGATACGCATCTACCTATACATACACCGGCTATGCCATTACACCGGCGCTTTCGGTTACCATGGACGGAACAGCTCTCACAGCCGGTACGGATTATGTTGTTTCATATTCAAACAACATCAACGTGGGTACAGCGAAGGCTGTAGTCACCGGAAAAGGACAGTATTCGGGCACCAAGACCGTTGAGTACAGGATAGTGGCAAAGAGCCTTTCAAACTGTGCAGCAGATTTGAACGGTGGTGATTCCTATGAGTACACCGGCTCGACATACACACCGGCGGTAACGCTTGTGGATCTTGTATCCAACAAGACTCTCGTAAAGGGAACCGATTACAACGTTACATACAGCAACAACACCGATCCCGGAACGGCTACAGTCACCTTGACGGCACTGTCCGATAATTACACCGGAACAAAGGTGATAACCTTCAATATCGGTTCTGCAGCAGTGAAGGGTCTCGAGTCCGCAGAAGTTACATGGAAGACCATTAAGCTGAAGTGGGCAAAGCAGCCTTACGCTACAGGCTACCAGATCTGCGACAAGAACAACAAGGTAATCGGCAACAGCAAGAAGAACAGCTTTAAGGTTTGCGGTCTTACAAGCTACACAACTTACAGCTATAAAGTAAGATCCTATGTCAAGAATAAAGACGGCACAGTCTCTTACGGAAGCTTCTCTAATGTGCTTTCAGAGAAGACTAAGCTTAAGACTCCGAAGCTTACCGTGAAAGCCATTGGCAAAGGAAAAGTCCAGCTGAAGTGGACAAAGTCGCGGCTTGCAACAGGCTATGAAGTATATTACGCTACAGAGAAAAACGGCGTTTATACCAAGCTCAAGACAGTATCGGCAAGCAGCAATCGTATTATCACGGACGGCGGTCTCGCATCCGGTGAAAAGTACTATTACACCGTGCGCGCATACAGGAATGTAAACGGAGCAAAAGAATATTCAAATTATTACACCATCAAGGGTGTAACGGTTAGGTAGATCCTCGGCTTATGGGTAAATACAAGCTTGGCGAATATGAATTTGATACATACGAAGAGCTTCTGGCTGCCGAGGAAGATACCAAAAAGATCGACGTGATCACGTCCAATATGGACGTGACGGATCTTGAGGTAGCGTTGTCGATCTATGAGAAGATTCGCAATAATGAGATCGTATTTCATTCTTCTGTGGGAAGCGGATTCTTCATGTATCTCTCCGACATCGTGGTGGCGGGAGCCAGAAACCTGGTGGAGGAGGAAAAAGAAAAAGAAGAGCGGTCACAAAAGAAACGCAGAAAGTCCTTCATATACAGAGGGATAGGCATTGTGCTCATCGCATGCGCCGCCGGCATCTTTTCCTATATTTACAGAAATGAAATGGCGGAAAGACGGTCCATGGAGGAGGTCGCCAGGGTAAGACAGATCCAGAATCTCACCGGATCGGGCATAAGCGATGAGGCGTATTCCGAGAATGTTGTGGAGGACAACACTGCGCTTTTGAATCAGCTCAGAGAGCAGAGAGAACAGGACAGCGTGGCAGAAAGCACTCAGAATGCGGAAAGCGGAAGGGAGACAGTAAAAAAGAAGCTGAAGATACTGCCGGAATATCAGACGCTGTATGCGGAAAACACCGATTTTATAGGCTGGATCAGCATAGAGGGAACCGGCATCGATTATCCGGTAATGCAGACCGAAGAGGAAGCCGGACAGTTCTATCTGGATCACAGTTTTTATAAGAGCAGCGACAAAAACGGCACGCTGTTTTTGGATGTGCGCAACGACTTTATAGACAGAGACACAAACCTCATCATATACGGGCATAACATGAAGAGCGGAGTTATGTTCGGCGGTCTGAAGAGATACCTTGAGGATGATTATCTTAAGAGCCACAGGACCATAACCTTTGACACGATATACGAGAAAGATACCTACGAGGTCATTGGAGCGGGGCTTTCCGAGGTCAGCTACGAGGATGAGTACACCTTCAGATATTATAATTTCCTGAATGCCGGCAGCAAAGATGAGTGGGAAGCCTTCAAGGCGAATATGAAGCAGCTCTTATCATCGGATCTTTCGCTTTTTGATGTTGAGCCGGGCGACGAGCTTCTGACACTTTCCACCTGTTCGAGCTATCGTGAGCAGGGCAGGATGTTTGTGATCGCAAAGAAAAAGTAGGGATACTATTCACAGTTTATTGATCGTGCCGGAGTACATTTAAATCGACTGCAAATAGTAACATAATTTAAAAAGTGCTTGCATAATATACAATATATGGTATGATTTATCTGGTGCGTTTTATATCATTTAAGTTAAGAACATCAATATCGGGCGCACGGAAAGGAGGCTAATATGGACAGAACCGTAGTTCGCAGGATATCTGTATCCTTATTTACGGCGGTTTTCATGATTTGCCTTCTTGCGTATTTAAATCCTTTGACGGTATTGGCATCGGAACCGACTAAAACAGGTTTTACGATCTCTAACGGCACGCTGACCGGTTATAGCGGTAGCGGAGGGGCGATCACAATACCTTCGGATGTAACGTCCATTGCATCAAACGCATTCAAGGGCAATAACACCATAACCTCGGTGTCGATACCTTCGGGTGTGACTACAATAGGAGAGAGCGCGTTTGCGAATTGCACGAACCTCGGATCTATCAATATTCCGGGTTCGGTGACAAATATGGGAACCGGAGTGTTTTCCGGATGTACAGCCCTTTCGTCAGTCACGATGCAGGCAAATCTTTCGCGCATACCGGCGCAGAGCTTTTACGGTTGCAGGTCGTTGAGTTCTGTCGCAATATCATCAGGCATCAAGACCATAGAAGACCAGGCTTTTTCGGGATGTAATTCCCTTACCACAATGGCTATCCCGGAGGGTGTCACCACCGTGGGCAGCAAAGCTTTCGGATACTGTAATTCACTGACAGGTGTGTCTATACCGTCGAGCTGCACCAGCATCGCCAGCGATGCGTTTTTGGGTGACCAGTCACTCACGACTATCAATGTAGCCAACGGCAATGCAACATACGCTTCCGATGGCGGATGTCTTTACAATGCATCATACACAAAGCTTCTGGCAATTCCCGCAGGCAAGACATCGGTAGCGTTGAATTCGGGTACGAAGGTGATCGGTACGGATTCCTTTTCGGAGTGCGCCGGAATCACTTCATTGAATATTCCTTCGGGTTGTACCACCATTGAGCCGGGAGCATTCAACAGCTCGGCACTCAAGACGGTCACAATACCGGCGTCTGTTACTGATATCGGAGGACAGGGAACATTTTCACCGGATGTGATCTACGGATATACCGGATCGACAGCGGAGTCTTATTCCGCAGACAATGATTTCGTGTTTTATCCCTTGGATGGAGAGAGAACATCGGGCTCGGATGAGGAAGATGTTGATATAAATGTCGGAAGCGGCAGAAAAGTCGATCCGGATGATGATTCCGGTTCAGGCTCATCTAAATCCGACTCATCGGGAAAATCAGATTCGTCAGGAAAGTCGGGATCGGGAACATCGGGTTCAGGCTCATCGGGATCAGGATCGTCAGGTTCCGGCTCATCGGGCTCGGGATCGTCAGGTTCCGGATCGTCGGGATCGGGTTCATCAGGCGGAAATTCAGGCGCATATGCGTCGAAAGCAGGTACGACTCACAACTACGACGCAACACCCAAGACTGCGGATGCTTCGCAGGTAGCGTTGGCGTTTGTAGGGTTACTGCTGGTAGCCGGTTGCGTATTTTTGACAATGGGCTTCAGGAAAACAGAGGAAGATGAATGACAAAGTAAGAGAGGCAAATTAGAAGCCTCTCTTTTTTTGCAACCTTTTTTACAAAAATGTGGTATATCAATTGTAAAGCAATTGTTATCACGGGCAGTCGTCAAATCTAAATAAATTTGGATTTTCCTCGTTGCTTTGTTGTATTATTTGTAGTGATGATGCCGGGGGACATGATACATTTTGAATACGGTAACAAAGAGTATCAATTCAAAAGTAAGCTTTTGTCCGGATATATCAGACAAAAACTTGGCTAAAATTTGTACATATAAATATAATACGAAAGGCAGGATAAGGCTATGAAAGAGAACGATTATGAAGAGATTCAGGGAAAAGGATTTGATGATGACAGGGAGGATAATTATGAAAATCTGTTCATTTTAAAGGACGATGTTAAAGTGCCGGAAAATCCTGACGATTTGAAGGAACTGTCGTACTATGTCAATCAGGTACGTGACCCCGGTGCCGGTAAAGTGCAGAAGAAAGACATGAAGGAGATCCTCAAGGCTTTTGATGCCATTGAAGAAGTGAAACAGCGTGTGGGAAAGGAAAAGATCACCAACGCCGAGAGATATGAGCTGATCGAACTCTATGAGAATGCCCTGAAGGTCATCGATAAATATCGTTCCGATACGCCGAAGACTGAATTGAAGGGAAATAAGCTTAGAGATTTCGAGAAAGCCCAGTTAATGCTGCGCGGTGAACTTTTGGCACTGTATGAGAGCGGCAGGGATAATCTGCCTACAGTATTTCAGTTGTGGCTTAGAGGAGCCAATAATGCCGAGGATGCTATAAGAGAACATGGTTTCGAGTATGAGCAGCCTATATTCTTAATTATAAATTCGAAATATGAAGATGACAGGCTTGTAGCCATGAGTGATCTTGACAAGAAAATCTATGAGAAAAGGTCGGCTTTTCGTGTCAATGAGAAGCTGGCTGACTATAGGGAAAAGCAGCAGGCACTCCAAAACGCTCAGAAGAAGGAGCCTGAAAAAGAAGAAAAGAAAGCAGAAGTAAAGGAAGAAAAGAAGGAAGAACCCAAGGAAGAAAAGAAAGTTGAAGTAAAGGAAGAAAAGAAGGAAGAACCCAAGGAAGAAAAGAAAGTTGAAGTAAAGGAAGAAAAGAAGGAAGAACCCAAGGAAGAAAAGAAAGTTGAAGTAAAAGAAGAAAAGAAGGAAGAACCCAAGGAAGAAAAGAAAGTTGAAGTAAAAGAAGAAAAGAAGGAAGAACCCAAGGAAGAAAAGAAAGTTGAAGTAAAGGAAGAAAAGAAAGAAGAGAAGAAAGAAGAGCACAAAGAAGAGAAAAAAGAAGAAAACAAGGCTGAAGAGAAGAAGGCCGAAGATGCTAAGATCGAGGACGATGACAGCTGGCCGGGCCTTAAAGACGAAAATGTGGAAAATATCGGTTTCGGAGAAAAAGAACCGAAAGAGAATCTGAGAGATATTTATGAAGTTAACATATTTGATGGCGTAAGAATGACGGCAGGAGCTGTTCTTTATGGAATGCTGAAAGATGTTTTGACGAAGGATGAACAGGATGCCATATATAAGAAGATGTCCTTTATTAGTCTTGCCGACGGAGAGTGGGGCGCTCATGTAAAAGATGCGTATGGAAAAGAATACGAGGAGATAGCCGAGGCTATTAATGCAAAGGAGATAAGTGAAAAAACTGTAGAGGAACCCAGGAGGGGAGATTTGATCCCCAGTCAATTTAAAAGATACGATGACCCCAGAATGGAAAAGCCTATTGCATTATTTAAGGAAGGCGCAAAGGAGCTGTTAGATGCCATAAATAAAAAGATCAGTACAAAGCAGTTTGACACTCCCGAGGAGCAGAATATTTTTTATCTCTATAAGGGGTTTATGGAGGATATGTATGACGGGACTTTCAATGAGAAATATTTAAATGACCCTCAATACGAGTTTGCGCACAATATCCTGACAAAGATAGCGTTTACTGCTCCAAGAGCGGAAATTGTACAGAATGGTAAAGATTATGTGGTGACGTCAACATTTTTTAAGGATATCGATGACAGCAGGAATATAAAGTGCATGGCAAAACTTGGGATACCGGACGCTATTGCAGGTGCTGTCAAAACTGCGAGAATGACTGATGAACACATTAAAACAGGAGACACAACGAGAGACGATCTTCTGAACGAGTACGCACAGCAGCTTCTGAGAGCGCAAAAATACTGCAGTATAACCGAGAAAAACTTTAACGCGGTACAGGATAAATACAATGTTTTCGAAAACGAGTATGATGAGTTTTCACCCTATGGCAACAGAGGGTTTGGTTATATCATAAATGACCTGAATGCAAAGATAGATTTTATCAAAGCGGGCTACCCGGTTTCCGATCTTCCTGCACTCTCAAGTTTTATAAGGGTGCTTTCAGGTTATGAACGGCAAAAACACAAGGAACAGGAGAGATTACAGGAATTAAAAGCAAAAGAAAACCCCGATCAGAATGCTATAGATAAATCCGAAGACCTTATCAGCGAATATGATGCCAAGATTACACAGTACAAAGATCTCTGGCAGAAAATGGCAGCCGGGCCGGTTAAAGAGGCAGACAGGATCAAGAATCTCACAGCGTTAAAAGACATGATGGAAACTGAAAAGGCAAAAACGGCAAAGGCATCCACCCATGTACAAACCGCACTGTACAGATTGAATGAAAGGCTCAATGCTCCTGTCAATGCCGTAGATAAAGCTCTTTTGACAGATAATGTCATGACAATGTATAAGCTTCTGGACAAAGCCGATCCGATGCTTATGAAGTCGTCGAAAGAGTTTTCAAGAATGAAATCCGCCCTGAAGACACTTGCGGACTGGCAGGCGCTAATGGATATGTCGGACGATGAAGACAGAAGATATTACAAAAAGTTTCACAAAGCGGCGATTAAATCCGTACACGACTATCTGAAATACAAGACGGCTCAGATGAATGATCCGAGAAAGCCGCACAAGAGATCGCAGGCCGAAGCCAGACGCGTTAAGCTTGCTGATGCGATATTTAACTCCCTTAGATCGCAGCGTTATCCGGGAGAGAAGAATCCGATATCTGAAATTGATTACGAGGCGGTTAACATGGTGCCGGCTGAAAAGAGATTTATGAAGCCTGTCGCATCGGATAAGCTTCCGGAAGGATATGACAGCTACATTCAAAAGCATATGGGACGAGGTATTATCAATGCGGATAAAGCCGTGTTGGTGGACAGTCTGTCCAAGGTCATGGCAGCATATATGCTGAAGAATGAAAAGGAACCGAAGCCCTTTGATGTTGGAAATATAAGAAGATGCGCTTCTGAACTGAATAAAAAGTTTAAATTGTCAGGTTTTGGAGAAAAGGATCTTCGTAAATGGCTGGAAAGTCCTGAAAAGTTGAAAGAGACCGTTCGGGATGTAAACCGGAGGGCTTTCGGGGTTAATATGGGAAATTCATATGATACTTATCGCAAGTATATGCAGCGTCTGTACAGAGTGCTTCCGGAACCCGGAAATAACAGCAAGTATAAAACATTTTTTGAAACGGTGAAAAAAGCCGCACATTTACCGAAGAACACGGATGATATTGATATTACAAAGCTTGAGGATCAGCTTGCGAAGATAAACTTTGAGATGGTGAATTCGGCGAAAGCTCTGATCAGGGGGAAAGAGAAGACATTTTCATACAACAATTACGGTATTGAGAAAGAACCTCATGTATATGCAATGCATGTTTTGGTAGAACTCGGTAATGTTATGAATGATGTTCCCGGTAACGTGGGTGAAATCATTGCACAGACCAATGAAAAACGTGGTACCATTAATACTTCTTACGGCGGAAGATTCCTTGAACGAGAAGATTTCGGATATCACAGATACTGCAATCATGACAAACTGAGAAACCTTGATGCCAAACTGTCGGAAGAGATGAAAAGATCACTCGGTAAGATGAAAAACGCATCCGAAAATATTAAGGAGGTTAATAAGGAGAATATCAAACAGCCAAAAAAGGAAGTTGATATTCGCGGTAATCTGAAAC
>JAEEGL012664663.1_pt1 | contig 10007 bp, 9 predicted proteins | sample 9134231 | NCBI WGS metagenome assembly JAEEGL01 (sample SAMN16246548, study PRJNA631951) | gut metagenome | biome: gut microbiome; feature: rumen; material: fiber-attached | host: Bos | place: Iran: Karaj | collected 2018-10 | reverse complement strand
TATAAGGCCATTTGGCGGCTGCCTTCTTTTTGACTTAAATACCGGAGAAAGAATAGATCTTGCCATGATCTTTCCGGGAACATTGGAAGACTATAAGAAGATTGTGGCAGAAAAGACCAAAGAATACTATTTGACACAAGCCTCGCCTGAAGTGCGCGATTGGTGGCCGGATGCCGAATCGGTTTATGAAGTCGCATGCAATTACGTAGACAGAATAGGGTTTGATGTCAGATATGAGGCTGACGGAGTCTATGTTATGTATGCCCCAACCTGGCTTGCTCATTATCGAGAAGGCTTTGTAGGGGTGTTTATCAGTTATGAGGAGCTGGGGATTACGAAATAGTGCCCCCTCGGTTAAGAGAAGCAGAAATGAATATCTGCGCAATTCCGTGCGCGAAACAATTGGCCATTTGCGAAAAATCTCGCCAACCCCATTCCCAATGTATTATAATGTCCCTAAATACCCCAAGCCATCTATTGGGTAACCAACAGGAGTTCACATGATCCACTCACTCCATCACTTTGCGATAATTGCCTCCTCCGAAACCTCAATCGCATTTTACGAAAAATTGGGCTTTTGCGAGTACAAACGCATAAAGAGAAACTACGATACAGTAGTGCTTATGAAAGGTCCGAGCTTCGAACTGGAACTGTTCGTAGATCCAAACCACACGCACAAAACCGACGAACCATATGGCCTCAGACACTTAGCTCTCAAGGTTGATAACGTAGAAGACACCGTCAAAGAGCTCGGAATTGAAAGCGGCCCGATCGGCAACGACTGGCTGGGAGTCAGATACGCTTATATCCACGATCCCGACGGCCTGCCCATCGAATTACACGAATAATCTTAGAAAAGAGAAGTAGTCATGCTTATACTTTATATAATCCTTGCAATAATACTCGTAATAGTCCTTGCATCCGTTATTGCAAAGCCCTTTACAACATATACCAACGAACCCGAACTTAAAAATCCGCTGGAAGGAAAATCCGTCAGATTTGTAGAGGATATGAGCGAAAAGCCCAACGCCGACGGTGTATGCGGTCATCTCGAGGCAATAGGAGACAGCGAGTATAAAAGAAGCTTCTATGACATATTCTTTAAAAGAGTCATTGATATAGTTTTATCGCTTTTGGGACTTCTTATACTAAGCCCCGTATTTTTGATCGTGTGTCTAGCCGTACTCATCGACGACCCGGGCCCCATCTTCTTTTCTCAAAGGCGTGTCGGTAAAAAGAAACAATTCTTCAAACTCCACAAATTCCGCACCATGAAGATGTGTACGCCTCACGACGTTCCCACTCATATGCTTGATAATCCAGAACAATATATTACAAGAGTCGGCAAGTTCTTAAGAAAATCATCCTTGGATGAACTTCCTCAGATCTGGGATATATTTATCGGTAACATGAGCATCATCGGCCCTCGCCCCGCTCTTTGGAACCAGGATCTTCTCACATCCGAACGCGATAAATACGGCGCCAACGACATCCGCCCCGGTCTCACCGGCTGGGCCCAGATCAATGGTCGCGATGAGCTCGAAATTCCTGTCAAAGCAGAACTCGACGGCCAATACGCCAACAAACTTAAACAAGGCGGTTTTAAAGCCTTTGCATTTGATATCAAATGCTTCTACGGCACCGTTTTCTCCGTGGCAAAGGGAGAAGGAGTGGTCGAAGGTGGGACTGGGAAGAAAAATAAATGATCAAGAAATGAGGGTTTTTAATGAATGAATGTTTTGATAATAGGTAATGGATTTGATATAGCCCATAAACTACCTACAACCTATCATGATTTCTTAGAAGTAATTTCATTGGTTAAGGGAATAAGTATTACGTGGGTAAATGAAGAAGCAATATCTATTTCTTATTGTTCGGCAGAGGCTCTGAAAAAAGAAAGCACGTGCAATAGAAGCAAGATACTCAAGTTTTGTAATATGGTTGGAAGCGCTAAAATTGTTGAATCGTTTAAAGCCATTGCTGAAAATTCCTTCTGGATAAATCATTTTCTTGAAAAAGAGAACTCATTAGGAAAAAAATGGCTTGATTTCGAAGAAGAAATACGTCTTTTTACAGGGAAAATACGATTAAGTATGGGGGATAATTCACATGAAAAGATTAATGGGTTTTCAGATAGAGTATTAGACGATTATGCAAGAAATCATGGTTTTAGGTGGCATGAAAAGACATATTATGATTTGTTAAGAACTCTAAAAGATGACTTATATGATGTAAAAAGAGCTATAAGTATATATATGAATCTTTATGTAGAAAGACTTCCTGTTAGCCCAATAAAGCTCTTTGCATCTAAATCATTTGACAAGCTTATTTCTTTTAATTATACGTCAACCTATACTGAGATTTATAAAGTTCCCAATGAATGTTGTTATATTCATGGTAATGCTACTTACAAAGAATCAATATCCGATAACCTTGTTTTGGGCTTTGAAGATTATTATCTAACAAATTCAAAAACTATTACTGAATTGGTTCCATTTGAAAAATACTATCAGCGAATTGTTAATCGTACAGATAGTAAATACTATAAATGGCTTGATGAAATAAAAGATTCAAAAGAATTAAGTAGATTGTATATTTTTGGCCATTCGTTATCACAAGCAGATGGTGATGTTTTAAATATGTTTTTAACTAATGAGTTCATTAATACTACAATATACTACTATAGTGAAGAAGATAGGGCTGATAAAATACAAAATTTGGCTGTGATGCACTAGTCAACAAAAAGTAGACACTTTTTACAATTAGTTACTCATAGTTTCTGCAAGATAATACTCTTTATACTGCTTAGGCGTCAGATAATTCAAAGAGTAAGCAGGGCGTTCTTCATTGAAGAACACTATGTATTCTGCAATCTCGCGATCTATATCTTCATTGCTCGTAAGATGCATATCATTAAATATCTCTGCCTTTATCCATCCGTTGATCGCTTCCATGGCAGCGTTATCGGTAGGTGTACCGGCTCGAGACATCGAATGAATGATGTTGTATAAGGGGAGTAATTCGTTGAAACTCTTTGACGAATAAACAGACCCTTGATCCGTATGGAGAATCATCTCCATATTGGGATGTGCTTTTTTTATATCAATAAGGCTATTGAGCCCGCTAATATAAGTCATTCTGTCTCCTCTCTTGGAAGAGAGTGAATAGGACAGAATCTCGTTGTTCCATATATCCATGTACAGCGTAAGCTCATAGTAAATACCTTTTAAATAAAAAGCAGTCATATCGCTCACGATGCATTGCATTGGACCATCCACATCCAGTCCGGTCATAAGGAGATTCGGATAGATTTTGAAGGGATCTCCAGGTTTCTTATAGTGATAATGCTTTGAAACGCTTACAATGCCTGCGGTCTTACAGCATTTGTGTGCGTATTGATCAGATAAGATCAAACCGGTATCGAGGCGAATCTTAGCATTCAGCCAGCGATAACCATGTGAAGGATACTTAGCATGGTATTCTTTAAACAAAGAAAGATTACTGACAAAGGTTTTTAAACGATCCGATGGGTGTTCCAGACGATTTTTCCATTTGTAAAAGCCGCTGCGATTAACCCCCAATACTCTGCATAGGTGTTTTATGCTGAAAGATCCTGAGAGTTCAAAAACTATTTCGAATTCTTGTTGTTTAAAGGAATGAATTCCTTGTTTGCACCAACTCCTTTCACTTCGTATCCTTTTTTTGCCCGCAATTCATTTGCTTTTGCGAGAATGAGTTCATTGATAAGTTCTTCTTTTGACATAGACATGTATGTTTCAATGTCACTCGAAGATCCGACTGGACGACTGGTCTTTTTCCCGTTTTGTACGAGAGGAATACCATTTGCACGCTTGTAGTCAGTGAGGCATTTATTAACCGTAGACCGACCCATTTCGGTCTTTTCCATGGCCTCCGATATGGTGAGTTCTTTGTTATAAATTTTGCGACCGATGTCTAACTTTTCATCGCGAGTGAATTTCATAGAACACCTCCTTGTATGGTGTTTTTGCAGACCTGAATAATCTATATAACTTGATGTTACATATTTCGATAAACAGTGTCTACAGAAAATAGGTAGGTGTCTACTTTTAGCTTACCACTTCAGTGATACTTGGCCCAAGAAAACTAATTGAATTATCTAGTGGAGAACAGCCTAAAATTGAGTGGGAGTATTATTCATCATAATCTATCAGCCCGATTATTGGTAAATAGTTTTGCTATTTCCATTTTGCTGAGTTATATAGAAATGGAGACATAATTGTGGATTTTTACGAGTTAGTTAGTGATATAGAGTCTTCACGTTCAAATCAACACAGGGATATTCTTACATATTCTTTTAATCAATCAAACCGTAATAAATTGGAAGACTCGTTTGATTTAAAGATATATGATATTGTTAGCAAAACTTATAGAATTGCAATTAATTACAAGACAAAGCGAGCGGACAATGAGGCAAAACTAGAATATCATCAATACGGAGACGGGGGACCAATTTCCTTTTCCAATACTGAATTGGGAATTATAAATAATCTTGAGTGGACAAAATTACCACATCATCTCAAGGCGCATGTTTATGATGTAGTTTGGCTATTTACTCATAAGCACGAAGCGGCAATAATAGCAGTTGAAGAATACTTTAAATCATATCGCAATTGGTTTGATGAAGAAAACTGGGTACAGTGCATCGACTATATAAGCCGAGCGATAGAACTCGCAGCAAGAATAAACAATAAGAAGGAAGAATTCCTGAATGAGATTTACAATGATATTGTTAGATTAAATGGCAATGATCCCTCTTTTTTATCAATTTCTCTGATAGAATTATTACTTGCTCAAGATTATCATTGTGATTTCAATACACTTATACCTTTAATAGACAAATTAATATCAAGAAAAGTTGAGAATTTGAGTACTAATTTTTTTCTAGAAAGAGCTTATCATGTGAAGGCTGATCTTCATAAGAAATTGAAGGATACTGTATCTGAAAGAGGTGTGTATATCCAATACGCTGATGCTCTGATGCGGGAGGTGGAGCGGTTAGTTAGTGTGCCAAATGGAGAAAAGCCTGTCGACAATCATAACTGGTTCATTGCTGAGAATGATATTGAAAAAGCCATCGAATTATATCAGAATCATGGGGCTTTAGAAAAAGCGGAAACTGCGCAAAAATATCTTGTTGTAATTCAAAAAGAGGCTATCAAACATATGCGGACGTATGAGATAGAATTTGATACGTCTGAGTATTATAAGGATTTTTGTACTAAATATGAAAACCATGATCTTCATGATTTGATTTGGGACGTAGTTTTTGCTTTTGGGTTCCAAAATAAGCAGGCAACTCGAGAAGAAGTTATAAATAATATTTCTCCAATATCATCTTTGTTTCCTCGTAAGATGTTGGGAACTGAGGGGCAGACAGAATTTTATCTTCCCAGCCTTAACCTGAACGATGATAATAGTATTCAACAACACATGTATTATATGGCTAAAGAAAATGAAAGAATACAAGGGGATACAGTTGGAAAGTGGTTTATTCATTTGTTTCGAAAGCATGATTTGCAAGAATCTGATCTTGACCAGATATTTGACAATAATCCCATTATACCTATAGGACAGGAAAATGATGTTAAAAGGGGAGTATATTATGGATTGACTGGCCATATGTCTGATGCTTTAGATAAGTTGGCACCTAAAGTGGAAAATATAATAAGAAGTTTAGCTGAACTGTGTGGAGATCTTGTGACATGTTATAATCCCAAAGAGGGCACTCAGAAAAAGAAGACCTTAGGAAAAGTTTTTGCTGGTAAAAAGCTAAATGAGAGTGTCGACGAGAATATTCTATTCACTTTTGATGGGTTGCTTCAACAAAAAGCTGGATCAAATATTAGAAACAAAATTGGACATGGGTTAAATGTCGAAGCGGAATGCTATACAGGAGATTGTATATACTTCGTTATGATAGTGCTAAAATTTTGTTCATTATATTGCAAAGATTATGTTGCTGAAAGGGAAAGATATAAACGCAAGAGGTAAAGTATTGTTGATTAACGATTCTTACCATATTCATCAATATAGGGTTGTGAGCTAAATGCAGTATTTATTATTCCTATATGGCAAAGAATAGAATCTTAGCTATAAATAGTTTAACTATTTCTTAAATGTATAGACTATATCCCATTTTGATTGAATAATACCCCATAATGTGGTAAACTTCTCTTGTTATTGTAAGGGGTTGCAGGTTGCAAGGGAGTCAATAAAAAATAGATCGAAACAGGCATAGTTTTTTGATTATTCGACCTCCCAAGGGGAGGTCTCTTTTATTGTAAAGAAATGCTTACCCGAAACAGACATATCCCGCACTATAAGGAATTGATTTATGAAGAAAATCCTCATCACAGGAGCAAATTCATATATAGGAATGAGTTTCGAGCAGTATGCAAAAGAGCATTATGCAGACGAGCTCGAGATTGATACCGTTGATATGATCGACGGAACGTGGAGACAGAAGGATTTTTCTTCATATGATGCAGTTTTCCATGTTGCCGGAATAGCTCACGCCGATGTTGGAAACGTAAGCGAAGAAGTTAAGGCAAAGTACTACGCAATAAATACAGATTTAGCAATTGAAACATGTAAGAAAGCAAAGCAGGAGGGGGTAAAACAGTTTGTTTTTATGTCCTCCATGATTATTTATGGGGATTCAGCTCCGTACGGCAAACTGAAGAGGATTACCAAAGACACCGAGCCTAATCCTGCCAACTTCTATGGTGACAGCAAATGGCAGGCAGATAAAGGTGTTAGAGACTTGGTTGGTGAGAACTATACAGTTACAGTTCTAAGACCTCCGATGATTTACGGAAAAGGAAGCAAGGGTAATTATCCTCTACTTGCCAAGATGGCAAAGAAGCTTCCGGTTTTTCCCGATATTCAAAATGAACGTTCTATGCTCTATATAGATAATCTCTGCGAGTTTCTGTGCCAAGTCATACTTAGAAAAGAAGGCGGCATATTCTGGCCTCAGAATGCGGATTATACCAAGACTACTGATATGGTCAAAATGATAGCAAATACTGTTGGTCATAAATTGATTGTAACCAAAGTACTTAACTGGGGAGTGGCGTTAATAGCACATATGCCTGGTAAAATATCGGATTTGGCAAATAAAGCATTTGGTAGTTTGTCATACGATAAAAAAATGTCTATTTATGATTTTGAATATAACAAATATGACCTTAATGCTTCTATAGCGAGGACTGAGGGATAATGAAGACAATATGGATAATCGACCATTACTCATCAGAGCCCAAGTACGGTGGTATTTCAAGACAATATGACTTTGCTAAAGAACTTGGAAAACGTGGATACAATGTGGTGGTTTTTTCGTCAAGTTTTTCGCATTATTCCCACACGTATATTTCCGATGGCCTGTTTTTGGTTTCTGAACCATTTGACAATGTTAAGTATGTCTATGTCAAAACGCGTCAGTATAGGGAGAACAATGGGAAAGACCGCGCGTTAAATATGTTCAGTTTCATGATTAATGTTTTACGTGTAGCACCAAAGATAGCCAGTAAAATTGGCAAGCCGGATGTCATAGAGGGAGCATCGGTTCACCCGTTAGCGTGGATTGCTGCATATAGATTGAGTAGAAGATATAAAGTGCGTTTTGTGGCGGAGGTTCGTGATTTTTGGCCTCAATTTTGGATCGATAGTGGTGAAAAGAAAGCTAATGATCCAATGTGTGTATTTTTTCAAATCATAGAGAATTTTATTTGTAAACGCGCCGATCATATCATTTATTCCCTTTCTCATGGAGACAGGTATCTATGTGACCAAAAAGGTGTAAAAAGAGAAAAGTTGACTTTTATAGGCCAACCTATGGATTGCGAACGCTATGACCAAAATAGTAAGCGGTTTGCTGAATTACCAGCCGATGTTAAAGATTTCATTTCAGACGGCTTTATTTGTACTTTTACCGGATATTATATGGAATATGAAGGCGTTATGGTAATGCTTGAAGCACAGAAGACTCTTCAAAATCAAGGGATTGAGACAAAGATGCTTTTTCTCGGCGGTGGAGAAGCAAAAGCCAAGATGATAAAATATGTTGAATCAAATGCTATAAAAAATGTATTTATTGGTGATCGGATATCAAAAGAGCTTGTTCCAGCAGTCTTAGCCAATAGTGATGTATGCATGGCACACATGGAATATCCTGGCAAGGAGACGGTTTTCAAGTATGGTATTTCTAAGAACAAAATAAATGACTACTTGTATTCGGGTGCTTGTATTATCTTTGGTTTCAGATATGATGACAACGAGGTTTCTAATAGTGAGGGTGGAATACTCTTTAAGCCATTTGATTCAATAGACATGGCTGAAAAACTCAAAATGCTCTATAACACTGATAAGAATTTATTGCGTGAATATGGTATAAAAGCAAGAAGTTATGCTAAAAGTAATCATGATGCTAAAATTTTGACTGATAAGTTAATTTCAGCATTGTTTGATAAAAATTGAAAGAAAAATAATACATATGTATCTATAGGAGGCAAGAATGAAATATGCGTTAATTGGTTGTGGGAGAATTAGTCCAAATCATATTGCGGCTGCAAAAGCCAATAATCTGGAATTTACGGCAATATGCGATATTAATCCGGAAAACATGCATGACAAAGTTCTGAAATTCGAATTGGATCCAATTCATACCTACACAGACTACAAGGAAATGATAGCAAAGGAAAAGCCTGAATTGGTAGCAATTTGTACTGAATCGGGAAAACATGCAGCAATAGCGTTGGATTGCATTGATGCGGGCTGCAATGTAATTATTGAGAAACCTATCGCATTATCATTGGCAGATGCAGATGAGATTATCAGAAGAAGTAAAGAAAAAGGTGTGAAGGTTTGCGCAAATCACCAAAATCGATTCAACAAATCCATTCAGAAGATTCGTGACGCTGTCGACAAGGGTAGATTTGGTAAAATGTTTTATGGAACAGCGCATATACGTTGGTGCAGAGATTGGGATTACTATTCTCGCGCAGAGTGGAGAGGAACTTGGGAGCAAGATGGTGGAGCTCTCATGAATCAATGCATTCATAACACCGATCTTCTTCGATGGATGATGGGTGATGAGATAGATACTGTTGTCGGCATGACGGATAAATTGAATCACAGTTACATAGAGGCAGAAGATCTCGGTATAGCACTTATAAAGTTTAAGAACGGATCATATGGTATTCTTGAGGGAACAACAGACGTATATCCCAAGAACCTCGAGGAGACATTGTACCTTTTTGGCGAAAAAGGAACAATTAAAGCAGGTGGTACAAGTGTTAATAAGATAGAGGAGTGGAGATTTTCTGATCAGTTGGACGATCCGGAAGAAGTAATGCGTCAATTCCACGAGAATCCGCCTAATGTATATGGATTTGGACACACTCCTTTATATGCGGATGTCATTGATGCCATCAAGAATAACAGAGAGCCGTACGTGAACGCTGAAGCCGGCAGAAGGGCATTAGAATTGGTTCTTGCCATATACAAATCTGCTGCAGAAGGACAACCTGTGAAACTTCCGTTAAAAGATTGTAGCACGATGGATTTTGTGGGCAGGTTTGGCGAAAAGAAGACTATGAAATAGTTGATTATAGGAGAGAATACAGATGGATTTATATGAGAAATTAGTTGCAAAAGAAGAATCGTTATCATTGGTAGGACTTGGGTATGTCGGAATGCCCATTGCTCATGCTTTTGCAAAAAAAGGGTTAAATGTTATAGGTTTTGATCTAAATAAAGAAAAAATCAATCTTTACAAGTCTGGAATTGATCCTACGAATGAAGTTGGTAATGAAGAAATAAAGAAAACAAAGATTAATTTTACTTCAGATCCGACAGATTTAAAAAAGGCAAAATTTCATATTGTTGCAGTTCCAACTCCTGTCAATACAGATCATACACCTGATTTAACGCCTGTAATAGGAGCATCAGAAATTGTTGGGCGT
>JAEEGL012626773.1_pt1 | contig 10007 bp, 8 predicted proteins | sample 9134231 | NCBI WGS metagenome assembly JAEEGL01 (sample SAMN16246548, study PRJNA631951) | gut metagenome | biome: gut microbiome; feature: rumen; material: fiber-attached | host: Bos | place: Iran: Karaj | collected 2018-10 | reverse complement strand
CCGTCGGGATCGAAGTTTGAAGTAAAGAACTGATAGCCGTCCTCTTCGTAGAAAAGATCCTCCTCGATGATGCCGTCCTTGTAGGAACCCCCTGCGCAGTAAAGACTCATCTGGAAATTGATGTTGTCGATCATTACATGGTGAAAAGAAAATTCAAGATAAGAGAATATGGAAAGATTTCTGGGTTTCTTTTCCGTGTTCTTAACCTTAACATCCCACAAAAGAACGTTTTCGCCTCTGGGAATGCAAAGCTTTTCTTCGGAATGGATACCCTTGTAATCGCATTCGTAAACACTGTAAGAAAGGCCGTGACGTGTCACATATTTAGCTTTGGAAAGGTACTTGCCCACGGGCTGCCAGGATGTTGACCAGTAATCGTTGTCCTCGTTGTCCCGAAGATAAACGTAAAATCCGGGTCTGTCCATGGGAATTGAATTTCCGTGGAATCTGGATATCCTGTGATATTCGGGAGACTTGTAGAAGCAGTATCCCCCTGCGGTATGGTTTACAACGGCGGCCATGTCCTCAACACCCAGATAATTGGTCCAGGATGTGGGCAGATCCATCCGTTCAATAACATATTCCTTGTTTTTGTCATCAAAATGACCGTAGCGCATAAAAAAACCTCCCCTGATGGATTAACCTTTAAGTTAATCTCATTATTAGGGAGGCTTCAAAATATTTGAATCGCCGGAAATGTTATTTTTTGTCTATTTTTGTTTATGTTGTTTTATCAAAGATCAAGGGATCTGACATAATCCCGGATCTGTTCTGCCACATCGTCGGGACCCACGATCTTTACATCCGGGCCAAGACTTAAGATCCATCCGAAGAACTGGGGACTCACATTAACGGTCACGTAAAACTCGCAGTGATCTTCATCCACGGCTTTGAAAGAGATATCCTTGCCGAATCTGTCAATGAACACACCGCACAGATGGTTTTTAAAGCGGATCTTTACGCGCTTTTCCTCCCCTCCGTACATGCCGAAGGTGGCCTTGGAATACCTGGCCATGTCAAAGTTCTTAAAGAGCTCTTTGCCGGCGCGCTTTTCGTCGGTAAGGGCAATCTTCATCATCTTGTCCACGCGGTAGTGCTTTATCTTTTCATCCACCTCGTCATAGGCCACCATGTAGTAGTTCTCATCGTCCCATACAAGGGCCCAGGGGCTTACGGTGAGCCGTTCTCCGTTGTGGCTTGGTTCCAGCTCACGGTTGATGTTCCATCTGTAGTACTTAAAGGATATCTTCTTATTCTCGTTAAGGGCTGCCTGGATATCATCCACGTTGTAATAAACGCTTTCGTTCATGGTCTTGACCCTGTCATTGATAAAGACCTGACGCTGCAGACTGCCTGCCTGATAGTCGCTCACCAGGGTTTTGACCTTGGCAATGAGCTCCCTGGATTTCTTCTCGGTTATAAACTTCGAGGACTGAATTGCATCGATAAGGAGCTTGACCTCCGCCAGTTCAAACTGCCTCGCACCCACATGATACTCAACGTCCCTGCCCTTCTGTTCCTTGATGATCTCAATGCCGAAACGGTCCGTCATGTCCTGAAAGTCCGTGTAGATGCTCTTACGCTCAGCCGTGATATCATACTTGGCCAGTTCCTCCATGATCTGACTCATGGTAAGGGAATGCTCATCATCGGTCTTTTCCAGCATGATGCGCATAAGATAAGTAAACTTAAACTTCTGGTTCGTTCCTCTGGGCATGGCGTAACCTCCGTAAGATATACGTTAAAAGCTAAGTCGGGACTCCTATCTCTTTACACCCTTTGCTCCGCCGAAACCTGCATTGGCAAGGATGTTGGTATTGAAGGTAAAGGTAAGATTTTCTTCTGCCCTTGTTCTCTTGATGGCAAGCTTGATCATGCGGTCAAGAAGTTCGCTGTAGGGCACTCCCACAGGCTCCCACAGGTAAAAAGCAAGGGAACCGGGAATGGTGTTGATTTCGTTGAAATAGAGCTTTCCGTTGTCTTCGTCGATCATGAAATCGATCCTGGACACGCCGTTGCAGCCAAGAGCCTTAAAGGAACGTACCGCCAGTTCTCTTATCTCGTCACGTTCTTTGGAGGAGATCTCCGCGGGGATCCTTCTGGACACGCTTGCCATGCCCTTGGAGCCGCCGCTCTTTGCGTTACTTACGTATTTATCCTCGTAGCTTAAGATATCCTTGGTGTGTAAGGGTTCTTCACATTCAGATGCGATGGCGTCATTCTCATCGCCGAGTACGGAGCAGTTGACTTCACGAAGATTGGTGATGGCATGCTCCACCAGGACCTTGGTGGCATACCTGAAGGCTTCGTCAACGGCATTCTCAAGGGAAGCACGGTCCTTGGCAACAGTGATTCCCACGCTGGAACCTAAGTTAACGGGCTTAACGATAACGGGATAACCCAGTTTTTCTTCGATCCTGTTAAGCACCGATTCCACATCCGCATAGTCCGCTCCGGTAAAAAGCAAAGCATCCAATACCGGAACATCATAGCCCTTAAGCACTTCCTTCATGATGTACTTGTCCATTCCCACTGCGGAAGCGGTAACGTCGCAGCCCACAAAAGGAATACCCAGAGTCTTTAAATAACCCTGGAAAGCTCCGTCCTCCACGTTGGTCCCGTGAACCACGGGGAAGGCCACATCTATCTCCACTGAAAGGTTTTTGCCGAATTTCTTCAAAGGATATTCAACCAATGAGACCCTGCCGTTCTCATTTATCATGATCACGCGCTTCGATCTTTTGAGAAGGGCGTTTATATCCTTGTAGGACTCGATCTTTCCTATATCGGCTCCTATGTACATTTCGTTCTTTTTGGTCATGTAAACGGGCGTTACATCGTATTTGTCCGTGTCCATGGCAAGATACGCCTGGATACCCGAAATAACGGATACCTCGTGTTCAACGCTCTTACCGCCGAAAAACATGGCTACTCTGATCTTCATAATGTTCCTCCTGATGTAGAAATCCTCACGTCTGCTCGGATTTCTCTGATTAAACCACGGCAAGCGTCCCGTGGACGGACTGTCGAGCTTATAGCTCGACGACTAGTAATTATCCGGCAAGTCATTCTCAAGCAGGATATACTTGTGCTCGTTGCCCTTTATGGAACAGGCGAAGGACATAGCCTCTTCGATCCTGTCAAAAGCAATACATTTATCTTCCGGGAAGCCCTTTGAGAGCACCCCGTCCCTGATGGGTTCGGTGCGTTTCTTTCCCACCAGGAGTACATAATCGCAGCAATCCGCCGCGTAGGTACCAAACTTATAGTTGTACTCGGTTTCTTTGGCCCCCAGTTCTATCATACCGGGAGTAATGAGTATCCTGAGTCCGTCAAAAAGCGCCAGGGTCTCAACCGCCGCCTTGGATCCCACGGGATTGGAATTGTAGGAATCGTCAATGATGGTGACATTGCCCTGTTCCTTCATCTGGAGCCTGTGTTCCACGGGACGAAGCTTCCTTACGGGGCCCTTAAGATCCTTAAGGGGGATCCCCAGAGTGTTTGCCACCGCTATGGCGCCCACCACATTGATAACATTATGAGCTCCTATGAGCTTCATGGTAAAGGTTTCTTCTTCCCCGGAGGGGGTGATGGCCTCAAACTCCGTACCGGTACGGGATACCTTGATGTCAGCGGCTCTGTAGCCCTCCCCGTTACCTTCGGAGTAATAAAATGTCTTGTTTTTATATTTCTCGGGATGCTTGTCCGCATAATCCCTGATGTATTCGTTGTCACCGTTAAGGAAGATCATGCCCTCCGCAGGCAATGCGTCCGCCAGCTCAAACTTGGTCTTCTGTATGTTCTCCATGGTCTTGAAGGTTTCAAGATGCTGGGGCCCCACAGAGGTTATGACTCCCATATCGGGATGAGCTATATCACAGACTGCCTTGATCTCTTTGACTCTCTCCGCACCCATCTCGCATATAAAGATCTCATGGGTGGGCTTTAGGTAGCTTCGGACCGTCCTTGTCACTCCAAGGGGAGTGTTAAAGTTTCCGGGAGTCACCAGCACGCTGAAGCGGTCCCTTAAAAGGGTCTCAAGATAGTACTTCATGCTGGTCTTTCCGTAGCTTCCCGTAACACCGATGACCTTAAGATCCGGCATACCCTTCAGGATCCGCTTTGCATCGTTTATGTAGTGTCTGTTGATGGCAAGTTCCAGCGGTCTGTTTATGATGCTTGCCACCATGTTCATGAACCACTGTACGGACACAAGGATCGCAAAGACACCGGTGAGGGGTGTTAACCCCGCAAAAAGAAAGACAAGTACGGATGCCGCCACGGAAACCGTCACTATGGTCACGATCATCCGCTTCACTCTCGGGGTATAGACAAGTTTCTTTTTGGTGTTTAATCTCCTGATGGCCCGAAATACAAGGATGATGAGCCACAATACAAAATAAATGCCTATATCAAGTCCCAAAATGGGGAAGAAAAGGCGAAGAACGCCGAGCAGGGCAAGAAAATACAAAAGCCACTGCTGTCTGAAGTTTTTCTTTATCCAGTTTAAATGCTTGTCGTAGGTATACTCGTTTAACTGGAACATGTGCATGTTGTGACGCATGGTCAGGAAAAGCGCGTATGCCGACAAAGCCAAAGCTATCAGCGTGCGTATGATCATTCTTTAACTCCGATCTCAAAGAAGGACTGCAGGATACCCTTAAATTCAACGGGCTTTTCAAGGAAGGAGTAGTGTCCCGCACCCTTTAAGACCGCAAGACCCGATGAGGGGATCTTTTCCTTCATGATATGGGCATCGCCTATGGGAGTATCCTTGTCAAGATCTCCCCAGACAAGTAAGGTTTCCTGTTTGATACCGGGAAGCAGCGCCGTCAGGTCCTCATTGACCGCCAGCACCAGGTTCCTTCGCATTATGGGCGAAGCATTGCGATAATCCGCGGAGCCCTGCCTGCTCTTCCAGTCCTCGGCAAGTTCAGGGAAAAGGGCATAAAAAACCTTATTGTTGAAAAGATGCTTTAAGATCTTATATTTTCTGATGCGGAATTTTTGTGACAGAGTTTTCTTCGGAAGGATGCCTGCACTGTCGATGAGCACGATCCTGTCGATCTCAAAGGGAATATTATCCCTGTTAGCAAGCTTTATTATCACTCTGCCGCCATAGGAATGGCCTAAGAGAGAGGCTTTTTTGATACCCAGAGCCTCTGTGAATTTGCAAAAGAAATCCGTGTATGCATCAACATTCCAGGGTTCCGCGGGCTCATCGCTTCCGCCGAATCCCGGAAAGTCAAACTGAACAAACTTAAACCCGTCGCCAAAGTATTTGGCAACGGAGTCATAGATATTTAAGGTCGTGCCCCAGCCCTGGAGCATCACAACCGTTTCGGGGCCGTCCCCGGTGATCTTATAATTTATGTTTAAACCGTCTATTACAGTATTCATGGCATCTTCCCACGGAGCACAACACTCCGTCACTCTGCATATTTTACAGTTTATATGCAAAGAGTTCAAGGTTTTTGCCCGATTTATTTTGTGACCACCAAAGCCCGGCGGTTCATCTTGATCCAGACACTTTCAAATCTTGTCTTCGGTACTTCCGTGATGCCGTAGATGGGATCCGTGATGATGACGGAATCCTCGGTATAGCCGCTGAGTACCATACAATGAAGGTTTCTGTACAAACCTATGGAAAGTTTTCTTGGAGTGTTCCAGCGTAGGGTTCCCCATACCACCACAGGATTTCCCTTGTCGATCTCTTCGTAGAGTCTGTCGGTCTCACAGCCCGTAAGATCTTCATACTCAATGTTTGTGTAATTCTCAAGGTTGTAATTATCTATGGCAATACAGAGGGCACCGGCAAAGCAGTAAAAGCCGTTGGTCCTGGGGTTTCTTAAAAAGTACTTGTTGGGATCCCCCTTTAAGTTTGGCCACTGTGGAAGATAAAGATCCGCCATGTCGCACTTATCGGCTTCGTAGCCTTTATAGTTCATCACAATGGTAAGGCTGGTGATCTCACAGCCGTTGGGAAGCTCGGGATACTGCATTATGTTCTCAACAGGCAGGATCACGGGCTTTGTGAAGGTCAGTGCAGAAGCGTCGATATACCCTTCCGAGTCCGTGAGATAATACAGCTTTTCATTGAAGGGATTGTGGGTTATCTTCGCGATCACGGTGATCTCGGAGCCGGCCTTGAGTTTTCTTATTCTTTTCCCTTTCTTGCCGTCCGGAAGGGTACGCTCCCCCGCAGAAGTCTTTACATAGGCAACGGTGGGCGTCATATATTCCCGCTCTTCATAGGACAATTGGGGATATTTTTTATTCACGGAAGCCTTTTGAGCCTCGGTGGCGCTTTCGGAGCTGTAAAAGAAAGTGACTCCCAGTCCTTCCAGGGGATCCTTTATAAGATCCGACGGGATCAAAAGCACCAAAGAGAGCAAAAGCGGTAATATCCTTACCATGGACAGATTATCTCCTTGTGTATCGTTTCGTTAGACCGAACACAACTTTTATTGTACCCGAATATGATTAAAAAGCAATAATATCGCCCTTTTTACCACAAAACCCTTGCTTTTTTCTTCAAGGCGGTTATAATTAGTCTGCTTACGAAAGCCAAGCAGTTCGGGTCCGATATCCTGCTTGTAAAACCTAAAACCAAAGGAGAAACAATCTTGAATACTATCAAAAAATTTCTGAAGGATTACAGGATCCTTCTTCAAAATGTGCCGTCCATGATCACGGCGATCTTTATACTTTCCGTTGTTTGCATGAATCTGCTGGCAGGTAAGGAACTTTACCGTTCCGAATGGTTTTGCTTAAATTCGGGTCTTGCTCTGTCCTGGATCTCTTTTCTTTGCATGGACTGTATCTGTAAGCGCTTCGGCCCCGTTGCTTCCACCAAGATCTCGATAGTTGCCATGCTTATAAACATGATCACTGTGGGCATCTTTAAGCTTCTTTCCATGACTCCCGGTCGGTGGGCAGCCTACTATTCCGCAGGGGATGCCGAAACCGGCGAGCTTATCAACGCAGGCCTTAATTCCACCTTCGGAAGCACCTGGTACATCGTGGTGGGTTCCGCTGTTGCCATGTTCTTATCCACCCTTGTAAATTCGGGCCTTAACTATGCCATCGGCCGCAAAGCCGACAAAGGTAACTTTAAAGGTTTCGCCGCCAGAAGCTTTATTTCCACCATCGTTGCCCAGTGGGTAGACAATTTTGTGTTCTCGCTTCTTGTGTCCCACGTGTTCTTTGGCTGGACCATGACACAGGTGCTTATCTGCTCCACAACCTCAATGCTCATCGAATTTGCTTTTGAAGCCATCTTCTCTCCCCTGGGATACCGTATTTCCAAGAGATGGGAAGAAGAAAAGGTTGGTCAGTTCTATATCGACAGCATCAAAAAAGCCGCATAGACCTGTTTGTGCAGGGTCCATCCGGTGATGGGAGTATAAATGGAACTTGAAAGATTATCGGGAACCGCTCTTGGGAAACTGGTAAAAAAGGGCGAGATTTCCCCCACGGAAGTGATACGTTACTTTGCGGACCGTATCGAAAAAAGAAACAAAAGCATCAATGCTTTTACCTACACAAAGATAGATGAGGCGCTTTCAGAGGCAAAAAACCTTGAAAAGCGCCTTTTGGCTCATGAAGAGGCAGGCCCCCTTGCGGGAGTGCCCGTGGCACTTAAGGATTTTCTTCCTTCAAAGAAGGGCTGGACGAATTCCCACGGCGGTGTGAGATCCCTTATCCGGGAAGACGGTGAAAACTCCGCCTTCTGTAACGCCGCCGAAGCTGCGGGAGCCATAGCCCTCGGCAAGACCAACGCACCTGCTTTTGCCTTCAGGGGCACCACCGACAACAAACTCTACGGCCCCACCTCCACACCCTTCAATGTGGAATACAACTCCGGAGGCTCCTCGGGAGGAAGCGCTGCTGCCGTGGCGGACGGACTTATACTCATCGGCGAAGGCTCCGACGGAGGCGGATCCATAAGGATACCCTCCTCCTGGTGTCAGTGCTTCGGATTCAAGGCCTCAGTGGGTACCATTCCCAGTGTCTGCCGCCCAGACGGCTGGACCGCCACCCACCCCTACTGCTTTAACGGAGCCATCACAAAGACCGTGGAAGACAGCGCCGTCATGCTAAATTACATGGCAAAGTACGACCCGAGAGACCCTTTGAGCCTGGATCACGGCAAAAGGGACTTTACGGAGCTTATGAAGAAGCCCCTGAATGGTCTGCGTGTTGCTTTTACCGAGGATTTCGATGTGTTTACCGTGGATAAGGAAGTGGCTTCCATCGTACGCCGTGCCGCCGAAAAGTTCAAAGAGGCAGGCGCATTTGTAGAGACCGTGCACTTTAACTTTAAGCACTCACAGGACGATTTTGCGAGGCTTTGGTGCCGCAGTATCTGCATCGACACCGCCATTGACATGGAACTTTGGAAAAAGCAGGGCTTTGACCTGATACGCGACCATGGCGACGAGCTGCCTGAAGAATTCGTGTACTGGAATGAGGTGGCTTTGAATTCGACCATCCTTGATTACAGGGAATTTAACGATCTTCGCACCGAGATCCTGGATGCCCAGGAAGATATTTTTGAAAAATACGATCTCATTCTTTCACCCGTGACCATATGTGCTCCCGTAAAGAATGCCGGGGACGGAAATACTCACGGGCCTTTGATGTTAAACGGCCGTGAGATCGAGCCTCTTATCGGCTTCTGCGAGACCTTCTTTGAAAACTTTACGGGAAATCCCGCAGCAAGTGTTCCCGCAGGGCTTACAGCCTCGGGTCTTCCCGTGGGCCTGCAGATCGTTGGCCGCAAGTTTAAAGACGAGGATGTGCTGGCGGCTGCTTACGCTTATGAGCAGATCAATCCCTGGAATTATGACATTCCCCTGGGGCGAAAGATAAACTGAGCCCGAATTATCTTTTAGTGCTAAAAACAGGCATAAATCCGCATGAGAGTGTGTCTCTTTTATTTTGAGATATAATGTGATAACATAGCAATGGCTGTTAAGCCCCAAGACTGATATTGAGAAAGGATACATAATATGGAACCTATCAAAAGCATTGATGCGGAAGACGATCAGTTTGCTTACCGCTATGACACCCAGCTTCTTATCGACAGAAGAGACAAGGATCTTGACGAGGATGAGATCTCCGATTACATTACCGCTCACTTTGAAGGTAATTCCCTGATCGCAGCCGGCGATGAAGATCTTATCAAAATACATTTTCATACCAACGAGCCCTGGAAGATCCTTGAGTACTGCAACACCGTGGGCGAGATCTACGATATCGTTGTTGAGGACATGATCCGTCAGTCAAACGGACTTCAGGGCTGATATGAAGAAACTGCCGGCAAGGATCTCATTAATCATTATCGGAGCGGTCTTTCTTTTTCTTTTTATCGCTCCCTTATATATCTGGGGAATAACCTTTAACATCGGCAGTCTGACCGGTGCAGTCGCAGGGGGGCTTTTAGTCGTCCTAGGCCTTTTCTTAAACCCGATCCTTAAGTTTTTTAAGTCATTTACAAAGAACAAAGCAGGCAAAGTCCTTACGGGGGCTTTGCTTGTTTGTGTTTTTGCGCCGATAGTCACGGCCCTTGTGCTGTCCTGCTTTATGATCGGTGCCAATCTGAAGAAACCTGCTTCGGATGCTTCGGGCAAAGAACCCGTACTGGTGGTACTTGGGTGCCATGTCATTGGTAGGAGTCCGAGTCTTGTGCTCCGCGAACGCCTGGAAGCTTCCCTGGAATATCTTAAAGACCACCCCGATGCTCTTTGCATCCTTTCGGGAGGGCAAGGGTCCGATGAAGCCATAAGCGAGGCACAGTGCATGTATGAATGGCTTACGGCCCGTGGGATCGATAAAGAAAGACTCATCATAGAGGACAGATCCACCTCCACTAGGGAAAACCTGCTTTTTTCGGGGCGTATCATGGAAGAAAAGGAGCTTGGCAGCAATATAGCCTTAGTCACCAACGAATTTCACATGTACAGAGCCATGCAGGTTGCAAAGAAACTTAACATGACCACCGG
>JAEEGL012084763.1_pt1 | contig 10007 bp, 9 predicted proteins | sample 9134231 | NCBI WGS metagenome assembly JAEEGL01 (sample SAMN16246548, study PRJNA631951) | gut metagenome | biome: gut microbiome; feature: rumen; material: fiber-attached | host: Bos | place: Iran: Karaj | collected 2018-10 | reverse complement strand
GCTCGAGGACATTCAGAAGAACATCTTCGAGAAGGCCCGCAAATATCGTGACGAGCACGTCTACGAGTGCGACAACTACGATGAGTTCAAAGAGCGCGTCAAGGATGGCGGTTTCTTCCTCTGTCACTGGGACGGCACTGCCGAGACCGAGGCACAGATTAAGGAAGAGACGCAGGCAACCATCCGCTGTGTGCCTTTCGCCTACGAGCAGACACCAGGTGTTGACATGGTCAGCGGAAAGCCCGCCAAGTATCGTGTTATCATTGCTCGCAGCTACTAAAATTCAGCTTCCATTTTTAGAAATTGTTATATTTAAGAAAAGGTTGTACTCCTGCGTGGATACAACCTTTCTTCTTTTATAACATACCGGTATAACTGCTATGTGCTTGTTGGACGTACAAAACAGGGAAGCCATCTTCACAGACAACTTCCCTCCGAGGAAAATGATAAATATAGATTAAAATTACTAGTTGTGTGCAAGTGCAAAAGTACGAATAAAAATTGGATAAACAAACTTTTTTACAATTTTTTTACGTTTTCCGGAGAAAAAACAAAAGTTTGACTTAAAAATAAGGCATAAAAAACAACTCAGAATGTTGTCAAGGCTTCGTATATGCGCTGTACGGGCAATCCCATCACATTGAAATAACTGCCTCTCATGCCTGTGACTCCAACATGGCCAATCCACTCCTGTATGCCATAGGCTCCAGCCTTGTCCAATGGATGGTAGGTGGTAACGTAATAGTCTATCTCCTCATCGGTGAGCTGTTTAAAAGTAACATCAGTCTCAACAGAGAAACTCATCTGCCGTTGGGTGGTGGTAAGCGTGACACCTGTGATGACCTGATGGGTCTGGCCACTGAGCTCATGGAGCATCCGTTTGGCCTCGTCTTCGTCCTTGGGTTTGCCCATCACCTCCTGACCAAGAATGACAATGGTGTCGGCAGTGATGACTAGCTCATCGTCAGACAGCGTGGTACGATAAGCCTGAGCCTTCTTTTGAGAGATATATCCAGCAATATCTTTGGTGGGCATGTCTGCGGGATAGCTCTCATCAATGCCGTCAATGATGCGCACCTCGAAGGGAACGTCAATGCCCGCCAGCAGTTCCTTGCGGCGTGGCGAGTTGCTGGCCAGGATAAGGCGCAATCCTTGTGCTACCATCCGAAAGCCCTTTCATCCTTCAGCCAGTGTCCCTGAGCCTTCATGGTCTGTTCTATGACGTCGCGCCCACAGCCATAGCCTCCTGCATAGTTGCTGATATAGATGCTGACAGACTTGACCTCCGTACAGGCATCCTTGGGACAAACAGGACAGCCCACACGACGCATAATTTCCAGGTCGGGGATGTCGTCGCCCATGTACATGACCTCGTCGTCCTCGTAGCCGTAGGTGGCAAGATAGTTCTCGTAGGTGCTCATCTTGACCGCACATCCAAGGAAGATGTCTTCGACACCCAGTCCACGATAGCGGGTGGCGACAGACTCTATCTTGCAGCCTGTAATGATGGCAATACGCAGCCCCATCTTCTGGGCCAGTTGGATGGCATAGCCGTCTTTGATGTTGACAGTACGACGCGGCTGACCATCATCGCCCAGCGAAATGGTTTCTGCTGACAGCACCCCATCAATATCGAAGATGATGGTGCGTATCTTTTGTAAATCGTAGTTGATCATGATTTAGCGTGTTGATATATGCTTTTTGACAATCGTTCGTAGAGTTCTTTCATCGCAGGGGCATCCAGTAGCTGTTGCTGCTTGTTGATGACGTTCAGGTCGTAACGTATGGCAGGCCCCGTCTGAGCCTCAAGCGGTGACAGGTAATGCACCTTGCGGGCCGTCTCGTCGATGAGAGGGAGCATGACGTTAAAAGGCAGTCCGTGCTGCTGGAGAATCTCGGCTGAGAGAGCATAGCAGTGGTTGGCAAAGTTGCAGGCAAAGACCGCTGCCAAATGCAGATACCTGCGTTCGTCGGTGGAAAGTTCGTAGACGTGTGGCGTAAGGGTTGCCGACAATGCCTTCAGTTGCGTGAGTGTTTGGGCATCGCTGGCTTCCAAAAAGACAGGAACCTCAGAGAAGTCAACACATCGTTCTTTCGTGAATGACTGCATGGGATAGAACACACCATAGTGGCGAGCCATTCCCTGAAACAGCTCCAACGGCATAGAACCTGCTGTATGAGCAAAAAACTGCTCTTCCCTACCCTGCACCAGCTGTTGGACTACATCCGTGAGCACAGCGTCCTTGACGGAAACAATAAAGAGGTCGGCTGCGTGTGGTAACATACAAATGTCATCCGTTGGCTGACTGCCTATGCGTTCAGCCAGCATCTGGGCATGTTCCATTGTACGACTGAAGACGGCCAGCACGTCGTGTCCAGCCTCGTGCAAAGCCAGTCCCAAGTTGGTAGCCAGACCTCCTGCTCCTACTAAGACTATGCGCATCAGAACTTATTCAGGTGAACGTTCTCCCACTTCAGCTTGTCCTCGTTCTGAGGCTTACGTTCGTCGGCTTTGTGCCCGATGGCGAGAATGCAGAGGCAAGACATATTCTCAGGAATGTCGAGTACACCGCGGATGACAGTATCTGCACTGGTGCCATCGGAGAGTCCGCGTCCGCGCATCTGAATCCAGCAAGAGCCCAAGCCCAGCGATTCAGCCTGATACTGCATGGAAATGGCAGCAATGGAGCCATCCTCCACCCAGCAGTCGTTCTGCATGGGGTCACCCAGCACGACAATAGCCAAGGGGGCTCCCTTCAGGAACTGACCACCCATATCCTTGGCATCAGACAACTTCTCGAGATCCATCTTATCGTCAACCACTACGAACTGCCAGCTACGCTGTCCTTTCGAAGTCGGTGACATCAATCCTGCACGCAGTATCAGCTTCACATCGTCGCCGTCTATCTCCTGCTCCGTGAATTTGCGGTGCGAGCGGCGCATTTGAACCAAATCTTTGAATTCCATCTTATATTTTTGTTTAACGATTGCAAAGGTACAAATAAATTAAGAATTATGAATTAAGAATTAAAAAAATTCTTGGCTTTTTGCACACTTATTTGTATCTTTGCAGCATGAACACTACGAAAGTGACTATCTACGAGCAAGCAGGAAAGTTGCCTGCCTTGGACGACAGCAATTTCTTCCATAGCCGGCAACTGATGGAATTCTGCAAGCAGACGCCCCGTCACAAGCCCCTGATGGCTGTTGCGACGGATGGTGACGGTAAGGTGTTGGGACACCTGCTCTGCATAGTCCGGTTCAGACTTTCGTGGCTCCCACCTTATTTATATACACATGCACGCATCTATGGCAACAACCATTGCGAGGCCTACGTCTTCGGACTGCTGATGGAGGCGCTCACCGAACGACTTCAGAACAGGGCATTGTACATAGAGGTGAGCAACCTGAGCGAGAAAATGTTCGGCTATCGCGAACTGCGCAAACTGCACTATTTTCCTGTGCGCTGGATGAGCGTCCACAACTCGTTGCACTCGCGTACGCCCGAGGAGCGCATCACAGAGCGCATGATGAAGCGCGTAGAGACAGCCCAGCGTCGGGGAGCTGTCACGAAGATCGTAGAAACAGAAGACGAGTTCCGTGCTTTCTCCAAGCTGTTGCGTCATCACAACTGGCTGAAGCCACGTCGCTATCTGCCCGACGACCGTTTCTTCCACAGCATGATGAAGACCGGCCACTGTCGCATCTTCATTACCTTGGTACACGAGAAGGTGGTAGGCTGTTCCGTCTGTGTCTATTCCGAGCGCGATGCCTACTTGTGGTACTCTGCCTCGCGCCGCAAGAGTTTTGCGCCCTTCCACCCCAACGCCATAACCTTCTGGAACACCATCAAGGATGCCCATGCACGGGGTTACGACCACATCCGCTTCATGGATGTGGGACTGCCCTTCCGTAAGAATCTTTATCGCGACTTCATTCTCCGCTTCGGTGGCAAAGAGGTCAGCACCTACCGGTGGTTCCGCATCAGCATTCGCTGGGTCAACCGGTTGGCCAAGTGGCTTTGGCGCGAGTGAGAATCTGAACTATTTCCGTCCCTTGATGATGACGTAGATGATGACTGGTGCTCCTATCATGGGAGTGACAGCATTCAGGGGAATGACACCCGTCTCGCCAGGCAGGAAGCAGATGAGGTTGCACAACAGGGCAACCACAGCGCCACACAGCATGGTAGCAGGCAACAACTGCCGATGGTTGTCGGTGGTCAGTAGCAGGCGGGCAATGTGGGGCACGGCCAGTCCGATGAAGGCTACAGGACCACAGAAGGCGGTGGTGACCGCTGTCAGCACGCCCGTCACCACCAGCAGGCAGTTACGCGTACGGATGATGTTGATGCCCAGGTTCTCGGCATATTGGTCGCCCAGCATCAAGGCATTCAAGGGTTTGATGAGCAACAGGCTTGCCATCAGGCCCATCAGCGAGACGGGAGCAAACCAGGGCATCATCTTCATAGACACTCCGCCAAACGACCCCATGCCCCACACCATAAACGAGCGTACGCCTTCGTCAGTGGCAAAGAAGTTGAGCAGCGAGATGACTGAGTTGGCGATATAGCCTATCATGATGCCAATGATGAGCAGCATCACATTGTTGCGCACCAACGTAGAGAAGAAGAAGATGCACGCCATGACACTCATGGCTCCCACGAACGCAGCCACCAACACGGCCACAAAGCCAGACACCGACACCGAGCCTGCCGACAGCGAGCCTCCCAGCAGGAGCATCACCAGGGCGACCCCCAGTCCGGCACCACTGTTGATGCCGAAAATGCTGGGGCCTGCCAGCGGATTGCGGAAGGCCGTCTGCAGCATCAGTCCGCTGACAGCCAGCGAGGCTCCGCTGAGTATGGCGGTGATGGCTTGTGGAAGTCGCGACTCGAGGATGATAAATCGCCATGAGGGACGCACAGCCTCGTCGCCCATTAGGATGTGAATGGTGTCAGCCACAGGAATCGACACCGACCCCATGACCAGATTGAGTACAAACAGCGGCATCACCGCCAAGGCCAATCCTAGGCAATATCTAGCACCTTTACTCACTCAGTTTCTTATAATAACGCAACGGAGCGCTATTTGTCATCTGCGGATGCACTATCTGTATGAAGTCGCTCAGCAGCCAGTCAGGACGGAATGGCGACTCCTCGTAGAACAGCGACTGCTCCACGTTGCATCCGTAGACATTGCGTGTCTTGAAAGGTTTGAGCTGGGCATAGCCATGATGGTCGCTCAGCAGTTCACGGTAGTTCTGCTCATGGTCGCTCGAGTAGCGATACATCCACACCTCGCAGTCTCCGGCACGCTCCAGCACCGTCTCGAAAGGCAGCGACAACGACCCAGAGTGGTCGTCGTCAGCCCACGGATAGCGTCCGCCGGCGTCCTTGACCATCTGGCCGATGGTGCTGCGTCCCCCCGGCACATACCATACGGAACCCACTATGCGGTCTATCAGTACCGAGGCACCTTCCCCAGCCTTCCGGGCTTCCGCCTTCAGCGCCTGGTAGCTGCTGTCGACAACGGCGAACAGGCTGTCCGTCCGGGCTTCCTCGCCAAACAGCATACCATAGAACTTCATCCACTCCGCCCGGGCCAGCGGCGATGGCTCCATGTACTCTGCGCACTCTACCAGCGGAATGTCTATCTCCTCTACCTTACCATAGCCGCCTGAGTTTTCAAACGGTGACAGCATGATGATGTCCGGCTTGATGTCCATGATCTTCTCCACCACGGGGTTCAGACCTCCACCACAGTCGGCAATGCGGCCTGCCTTGACCTGTTGCTGGATGTAGGGAATTTTGATGTACTTCAGGTCGGCTACACCCACAATGTTCTCTCCGTGACCCATGTTGGTCAGCAGCGAACAGTGGACGGTGGTGAAGACTGCCGCGCGCTGGACGGGCGTACGGATGATGGTGCCGTGGGGAATACCCTTGGGCACTTCCTGACCGCGCGGCACCAACACATAGGTGTGTAGCAGCCTGCCCTTGTGCCAGGGGTTACGAATGTCGGCCACCGTGTAGCCCTGATGGCTCACGATGGTCAGCAGTTTTGAGTACTTCAGCGCCAGCGTGTCGCCATCCCCCTGCCCGCGGGCACTCTGTCCGCCGCAGGAGGATAGCAGCATGAGGGTTGTCAGTGTCAGAAGCGCATTTCGGAGCATTTAGTTCATCTTGACGTATTCAACATCTGTATTGAAAACGATGGCGTTAGGACCTACACCACAGTCGTACGTGTTCAGCAGCGAGCCTGCGGGCGAGTATTCCAGCACATAGCCGTTCGACGAGTAGTTGGCATAGCCGGGGCGACTCTCGTTCTCATTATACGAAGCAATGAAGATATTGCCCGTGATGGGGTCTGCCTCAATGACGTTGGGGCTGAAGAACTTACCCTTCAGACCTGTCGGGAATGTCGACTTCTGTCCCGATACGATGTTGTAGACAAAGAAGTTTTCAGGGATGGTGCCATAGATGGAGTTAACGGCATAGATATTGGTGCCCATGAATGAGGCATGCGTGCACTCGAAGAGCGTTGTGGCGCCTGTGGCGGTGACCAGTCGCACTCCGGCAGGGATGTCGCTATAGTTACCCATGTCGAGCACAAAGACACCCAGATTGCTGACGGCCAGTTCCGTGGGGTTGACAATCAGACTGTTGGTCAGCGGTGTGTCCACCCCCGTCTCCAGGTCTATACACGAGATGGAGGCCTTTTGGCCCATGCTGTAGTCTGAGTTGGCTACAAACAGTGAGTTGCCAAAGACGTACACGCCCTCAGGATAGCATCCTGCTGCATAGACCTTGGCCAGCGAGTAGTTCAGCGTGTCTATGGCAGCTACATAACCGTTGCCCGATGTGGTATAGGAATCCCAGTCAGCTTTCGACGAACCATAGGTCGATACGAAGATCTTTCCGTCGGCAGCGGTGATGTGGCGGGGATTGAATCCCTGCACCTCGCCAGCCAGCTGTGTCAGCTTGATCTGCTTCAGCGACATCAGCGTTTTGGCATCCAGCACCTCGATGGTTTGCTCCTCAGTCACTACGACATACATCTTGCTGCCGTAGACTACTGCGTCGTTAGCCGTCAGACCCAGCTGGCGACCGTTCTTGGCACGAAACTGGTTCTGAGCTGCCGTTTTGGTGGCATAGTCCACATAGGTCACGCTGCTGTTGATGTTGGAACTCTGGTTACCGCCGCAGATGACATAGGCGCCGTTGGTCACGACCACCGGATAGTACTTGGGCGAGTTGTCCTTGTCGTCACAGGCAGTAAAGAGGGCTGCACTTGTCAGCATCACTGCCATGATCATTAAATACTTTTTCATTTCTTTTTTTTATTGTTAGAATTTATAATTGATACTTATCTGATAGTTTCTTCCCGGCATCGGATAGTTCGCCACTATCTCATAATGCTTGTCGAAGACATTCTTCAGGTCGAACCTGGCTTCCAGCTGGTGGCGATGCCAGCGGAACTGTCGCCAAAGTGTCGCCCCGCAGTCCGTATAGCCTGCTATGAGTGTCCCCTCATAATGGTTGTTGTTGGGCCACCGGCTACTGACGCTGGTACCGTGCAGCGAGACGTTCACCCATGGATTCTCGTAGCTCACCGACAGGCTACCCTGATGGCGCGGCATATAGGCCACCTGATAGCCGTAGGTCGTTGCGTCGGGGTTGTTGCGGTCTTCCACGCGCTGATAGCTGTAGCTTCCTGCTACAGCCACCTGATGCCCCTCAGCCACCTGTCGGCTGGCACGCATCGTGGCGTCCAACCCATAGCTGCGCACCTTGTCCAGATTCACACATGTCCATACGAACATGTTTTGCGGCACGGCGACTATCATGTCCTTCACGTGGTTGTAGTATCCGTCCAGCGTTACCGTCAGCATGTTGCGCCTGGACAGTGGCGCCGTGTAGGTAACACCCACGTTCAGCTGGTCGGTGCTTTCTGGCTTCAGGTTGGTGGAACCGTAATGGTAGTAGTAGCTCTCGTTGAAGGTCGGCGAACGGAAGATGTTCTTATACGATGCACGGACATACAGGTCCTGGTCTGCCAGCAACTTGTATGACACCGACAGCGATGGCGACAGCCGCTGCATGTTGTCTGCCGAGTTCTGCTGGACATCCTGGCGGGTGGTTGCAGGCATCTCGCTTTGTCCGTTCAGATAGAGCGACAGCAACAGTCGTACAATGACCTTCAACCGCCGGCTCTGATACTTGGCCGTAGCGCTCTGCAGCATGGTGTGCCGATAGGGCTTGCCCACCAGTGTGCGCCACGACGAGCCGTTCAGGTTGTTGAAAGCATAGTCCATCGAGTAGTCCATCGCCCATCGCTCGTCGGGTGTATAGAGCAGCACCGCCGATGAGTAGACCTCACGCTGCCAGTAGCTGGCATCGTTAACCCCACCTTGCATCATGCGGTCTCGATAGACAGACTCTGCCCAGTTGTACTTGGCCAGCCATTTCAGCGACAGTTTGTCGTCCCAGCGCGTCTGGTAGAGCAACTGGCCGAAGGCATTGCGGTCGCGCAGCGCCTCGCCGCTCAAATTGGTGTAGTAGTGTACCTGTCCGGGCAACTGGCGGTCGTTGTCGTAGTAGTAGATTTTACCGCTCAAGCGGCTCACCCGGTTCGTCTGATACAGGAAGTTCAGTTCGCCGTGCCAGCTGTTCATCCGGCTGTTGCTGCGGCGGTCGCTCACCGTTTCATTCCCGTTCTGGATGGAGTACGGATAGTCGTTGTCGGCATAGGTATATTCTCCCACCAACGAGAAAGCAAACCGGTTGCTCAGGTTCTGCTCGTAGCGTACAAAGGGACTGATCAGCCCGAACGAGCCCTGCTTCACCTGTGCCGTCAGGTGCGGCCGTGTGTCGTCCGTTCTCATTCGCAAGGTCTCGATGTTCAGCACGGCAGGTGTCGACGACTGCCGAGCTGGTATGAAGATGTCGTCGTTGTCGCCGATGGTCAGCGACAGGCCCTCCACATTGTCCAGCGAATAGCGGCTCAAATCTATCTCGCCACTCTGGCACTCCGACAGCATCACCCCGTCGTAGCTCACTCCCGTATGCTTGGCACCAAAGCCCCGCACAGACACCGTCTTCATACCCCCGGCACCGCCATAGTCACGTAGCGTGATTCCAGGCAACCGGTGCAGCGCATCAGCCATGTCCGTGATGCCCATCGACAGCATGTCACGACGATCCAGCAGATGCAGCGGTGCTGTCGACGTCAGCGTGTGCCGGCGCTGCGACTCCGTGACTGTCACCCCCTCCAGCTCGTGCACACGACCGACTATCGTGTCCGTCTGCGCCATCGCGCAACACGACATAGCCCACAAAGCCAGCAAAGTCATTAACTGTTTCATTCTTTTTAACCTATCCAATCGCCTAACCCCAGAGGCAGATTTATGATATACAACATGCATAAGCAGGTATTCTGACTTCCAGCCCGTCAACGAACGTCTTCCCAATAATATCAGTGACTTATATGTTCGTGGACAATGCAAAATGGCTGTTTACAGCTGCGGGACAGTTGGGGACTCGCACCCCATTCTCTGACAAATGCGCCTGCAAAGGTAGTGCAAATTGTGCGAATCGCAAAACAAATAACCATATTTTTTTGCGCGCTGGAAGTAGGGGGAATAATTGCCGGCATACTTGAATCCTCCCTATTCAGGGGACTTTGCGTACTTGTTCTGGTTGACAAATTTCTGAAGTTGCAAAGATAGTGAGTTTTCTGAAAGTTTCAAATTAAAGGCAATTTATTGGTAAACCTTACAATCTTACAATCTTACACAGAGTGTTTCCCTAATGGGGAAAAGAAGTTCTAATTATTATATTATATAATAATAATTAGCATTAAATTAGCAGGCACGGAAGCATACTTTGTAAGAATGTAAGATTGTAAGAATGTAAGATTGTAAGAATGTAAGACATTGTCTTTTCCTGAATAAGGTTGACTCTTTTTAGGCCTTGTTCTTTAACATTTGCCTACCCGTACGGATTT
>JAEEGL010673425.1_pt1 | contig 10007 bp, 7 predicted proteins | sample 9134231 | NCBI WGS metagenome assembly JAEEGL01 (sample SAMN16246548, study PRJNA631951) | gut metagenome | biome: gut microbiome; feature: rumen; material: fiber-attached | host: Bos | place: Iran: Karaj | collected 2018-10 | reverse complement strand
TGATACGCAAGCCCGGCGACTATGTGTCGGAGATGATTCGTCTGGCGGGCGGGCGGTACATATTCGATGATGCAGACCTGGGCTTTGACGAGAATGCGCTCTCTACGGCTAATATACAGTTTGAGGTATTCTACAGGTATGCATCGGATGCGGATATACTGATATACAATTCCACGGTGGACAGCGATACGGACACGATAGATGAAATGATCGCAAAACAGCCCATGCTCGCAGAGCTTCCTGCGGTGAAGAACGGCAATGTATGGGTGACCGAGCAGAACCTTTTCCAGCAGACGACATGTGCCGCAGAAATGATCTCGGATATATCCTCGGTGATAAACGGCAGTGAGGAGGATCTGACCTATCTGAAAAAATGCGGATGACCCTTGAAAGAGGCTGTTATGCAAAGAAAAAGATATATCATATGCTATATCTCACTGCTGCTTGTTTCGGCATTCCTGTTCGTGCTCGGCATTTCATCGGGCAGCAGCGGCATGGGCATCTCAGAGATCATAGGAGTCATATTCGGCGAGGCATCGGATATGACCAGGAATATAATAATCGGAATACGCCTTCCCCGTACACTTGCGGCTATGCTGCTCGGGGGAGCGCTTTCTGTATCCGGACTGCTTTTGCAGACATATTTCGGCAATCCTATCGCGGGGCCGTATGTGCTCGGCATTTCATCGGGGGCAAAGCTCATGACAGCCCTTATGATGATATTTGCTATGGGACACGGGCTGTACCCCGGTTCATGGGGAATGACCGGTGCGGCATTTGCAGGCTCGCTGCTCAGTATGGGCGTGATACTCGCACTTTCGGGAAAGGTGCGCAATATGGCACAGCTCATAATAGCGGGCGTTATGATAGGATATATATGTTCTGCGGTGACGGATATAGCAGTCACCTTTGCGGATGATGCCAATATAGTAAATCTACATAACTGGTCTATGGGCAGCTTTTCGGGCACAGCACCGAAGGATATACCTGTGATAGCGGTCATATCACTTGCGGGTCTGGTATGCACCTTTATGCTGTCAAAGCCGATGAGCGCATACCGGCTCGGAGAGGGTCATGCGGCATCTGTGGGCGTGGATGTGAGAGCGTTCCGCACGGCGCTGATACTGCTGTCAAGCCTGCTGTCCGCGCTTGTGACAGCATTTGCGGGGCCTGTGTCATTCGTGGGAGTGGCAGTGCCGCACATAACAAAGACGATATTCCGCACATCCGAGCCGATAGTGCTCATCCCTGCGGTATTTATCGGGGGCGGTGCGTTCTGCATGGGCTGTGACCTCATAGCGCGCATGCTGTTCTCACCTCTTGAGATGAGCGTAAGCACTGTGACCGCGGTATTCGGCGCACCTATAGTCATTGCCGTTATGATGAAAAGAGGTGCGAAATGAGCGGATATCTGCATACAAAGTCCCTTGCTGCGGGCTACGGCAGCAAGGTCATAATAGACGGTGCCGAGATAGACATTTCCTGCGGTCAGGTGACGACGCTCATAGGATGCAACGGCGCAGGCAAGACCACGCTGCTCAGAAGCATCGCCGCACAGCTCCCGCCCGTATCGGGCACGGTATATCTTGACGGGCAGGATATCTGGCTCATGAACGCAAAGGAGCGCGCGGAGAAAATGGCTCTGCTGCTCACAAAGAGGGCGGCACCGGATCGCATGACCTGTATGGATGCGGTATCTACCGGAAGATATCCTTTCACGGGGAGGCTCGGTATACTCAGTGACGCCGACAGGGACATAGTCCGTGCGGCGATGGAGCGTACCGGGATATATCATCTGCGTGACACATATATCGACCGTATAAGCGACGGTCAGAGGCAGCTTGTCAGCTTTGCGGCGGCGATCGCACAGCAGCCCCGAATCATGCTGCTCGATGAGCCTACATCCTATCTCGATCTCGGAAACAAGCTGAAAATGATGAAGCTGCTGAGAGAGCTTGCATCCGAGGGAACAGCGGTGGTGATGACACTTCATGAGTTGTATCTTGCACAGCGCTTCTCGGATGTATGCATATGCACACACGGTGGAAAAATAAGCTTTATCGGGTCACCCGAGGAGGTATTCACCGCAGAGCGTATAAATGAGATGTTCGGTGTGGAGGATGCCACGTTCGTGCCCGAGTACGGCACAGCGGAGATGGTGTGCAGTGGAGAGCCGCAGGTGTTCGTGATAGGCGGCGGAGGCAGCGGCATACCCGTTTACCGTGATCTTTACCGCAGGAATATCCCGTTTGCGGCAGGGGTATTGCATGAGAACGATATAGAATATCCCACTGCAAGGGCACTTGCCTCGGAGGTCATCAGGGAGAAGGCATTTGAGCCCGTATCACGGGAGAGCATAGAACGTGCCAAAACAGTGATAGAGCGCTGCAGAGAGGTGATATGCTGTATCGAAACTTTCGGCAGCATGAATGCACTCAACAAGGAATTGATCAACAGGGGATGATTTAATGGAAAAGATATATACTTTCGGTGTGGCAGGCAATTTCACGGGACATCTTGAACAGGCGGGAGAGGCGCGTGATTTCGTGGGAATAAAGGCGGCGGCAGGCATGCCCAAGGCGGTGTTCCCCACATATCTGCCAGACGGCGATGCACCCGACAGGCTGCACACATATCCCTTTGACCCCGACAGGGTGATACTGCCTCCTGATCAGGACAAGGTACAGATAGAGCCCGAATGTGCAGTGATATTCAAGGCAGAATGGAATGACAGGGATATAGCTTCGCTCACGGCAAAGGGCTTCTGTGCGTCAAACGACTGCTCCATAAGACGTGAGGGAGCACGCAAGATAAGCGAGAAGAAGAACTGGGGAGCGGCTTCAAAGGGCGTATCACGGGATATCATACCTGTTGACAGCTTTGCCAGCGCAGGAATCATGGACAGATACCGCATTGCGTGCTTCCTGCTGCGTGACGGCGAGATACACGAATACGGCGAGGACAGTGCGGTGAGAGATTACAGCTGCATATACGGTGATCTTACGGAATGGCTCATCGATCATTTCAACCATCAGCCCGATGAAGGCCCTGCGGAGGACATAGGAAGCTATCTGAGAAGTGCGGGCTGCCCGACGGATATACTCGTTTCCATCGGGGCTACACGATATACTCCCTACGGCGAGAGCCATTTTCTGAGGGACGGTGATATCATCACGGTGATGGTATATCCCGAGGGCACTGGCAGAGATGAGCTTGAACGCATCGTACTCACCGGTGAGAATGAGCGGACGGACATATCCGTACTGAGGCAGACTGTATACAAGGCGTAAGGGGATAGCTATGAAAACTGTTACGATATGCGGGAGCATGAGATTTGAGAGGGATATGCAGAAGATCGCGTTCATACTTGAAACGAGATATGACATGAGCGTGCTGCAATGTGTATACACAGGCGGACGCAGACCGAGCGATGCGGATATATCTGCGCTCGAACGTGCACATTTCCAGAAGATAGCGATATCGGATGCGGTCTATGTCGTTGACATAGGCGGATACATCGGAGAACAGGCATCAAAGTAGATAGACTATGCAAAAAGCATGGGCAAGGAGATAATCTATCATTCCCGTTTCGGACTTTGATGTACTGCACAGGATAAACGCCATCGGACTGATGCCCGACGGCGCTGTTTATATGTGCGGTGTCATTTCCTGATAATGAATTCCGAAACCACCCTGTATATGCAGTATACTATCCATATGATCCATGTGATCTCCCATCTGCCTGTGATAAGGCTGACGGTAAGGTACAGTACTGCTGTGGTTATTGCTATGAGCCAGTTATACAGCTTGGCTTTTTTTGCCTGCTCCTTTGAGGATATATCCGCCATATCCCTGACAAGGGTATCGGACAGGCTCGTATCTTCAAGGCGCTCGCCTGCAAGTATCTCGGATACGGTCAGACCAAGCGCATTTGAAAGCGGTTCTAGCAATGATATATCGGGGAAGCCCTTGCCGGTCTCCCATTTTGAAACGGCGGCATTTGACACGCCTATACTGTCGGCGAGCGCCTTCTGTGTCATGCCCTTTTCCTTTCGCGTCTGTGCTATGAGTGCACCTGTTTTCATATTGTCCATGAGAACGCCTCCTTATGATATTAGGAAGATCATCTGAGAACATTATACATGATGTGACGGGATAATGCAAGCAACTCTGCGGCGAATCGGCTCAACGCATCGTTGAAATGGCTTATTGATGCGGATCATAAAAAAGCACGGACTGTATAAAGTCCGTGCTTTCCTTATAGTTTGTGCTTATGCCTTCCTGCGGAGAAGGATGAATGCGGCGGCTGCAGCTGCAGCGAATATTATCACTGTCGAAACAGGGGAGGAGGTCTCTGCGGGAGCATCAGTGATGCCTGCGGAAGAGCCTACATCCTCGGTGGTCTCGGTGATATCATCCTCATTCGTGATCTTGCCCTCGGAAGTAGTGCTGTCGGAAGTTCCCGTCATGGTATGATCAATGACCTTGCCGTCAGCAGTTATCGTAGGTACGAGCGAAGGAGCGCTTATCGTGTCTGTAGTGCTGCTCGGAGCGGGTGAGTACATACCGGACTGGGTGGGTACGCTTGACTGAGTCTTGGAGGAAGATGTCCTGCTGTCCTCAACGAGGATAGTATTGTTTGTGGTGACCTTAGCGTCCGTGGTGACCTTGCCGTACTTGTCTATGGTGAAGGAAATGTCTGTTGCGATATCATAGCCCTCGGGAGCGACTGTCTCGCGGAGAGTATACTTCTCGCCGGTGGTGAGGCCTTCGATCTTGTGGGGCTTATCCTCGGATGTCCATGACTCCACGATATTGCCGGAGGAGTCCATTACCTGCAGGAGTGCGCCCGGAAGCTCCTTCTGATCGGCGATATCCACCTTGGAAACATATATCTCTGTGAGGTCATCCTTTACGAGGAGAACGCCTGTGTCGCTGACGTTGCCCTGAGAAACGGGCCTGCCGTTATTGTCTATGGTGAAGGTTATGTCTGTTGCTATCGCATAGCCTGTGGGAGCGACTGTCTCGCGGAGAGTATACTGCTCGCCGATAACAAGACCTTCTATCTCATGGGGCTTGTCTTCGGATGTCCATGACTCGAGCACATTTCCTGCTGCGTCGATCACTTCGAGCTTTGCGCCGGGAATCTCATTCTGGCCTGATATATCGGTCTTTGATACGGATATCTTAGTAAGGTCATCCTTTATGAGGAGAACGCCGCTGCTGCTAACATTGCCTGCGGAGGTCACGGTGCTGTCGGTATCAAGCGTGAACTCGATATCCGATGCGATGGTGTAGCCTGCGGGCGCAACAGTCTCACGGAGCGTGTATGTTCCTGCCTCAAGGCCTGTAACGGTGTGAGGCTTATCGGTGGATGTCCATGATGCTACGGTAGTGCCCTTGCTGTCGATTATCTCGAGCTTTGCGCCTTCGAGTTCGATCTGACCCGAGATATCGGTCTTGGATACATCGAAGGAGGTCGCGGTGGGGAGGAGAGTATCCTCGATTATGATAGTATCTGTGCCGTTGTCGGTAACGAGCTTGCCGCCCTCGATAAGTGTGACGCTGCCGTTCGTGCCGATAGTGAATATGGTATCGGATGCGACATCATAGCCTGTGGGAGCGACTGTCTCGGTGAGGACATATCTGGTATCGGTCTTGAGACCGGTGATGACCTTGGGAGTATCGGTGGATGTCCACTCTGCCACAGCAGTATCGGAGCCTTCCTCGGTGATGCGCAGCTTTGCGCCGGGAAGCTCATCGTCGCCGCCTATGGCTCTCTTGGATACTTCAAAGGTAGTGATGCGGTCGTTTACTATCACGATCTGTTCGCCGTTGGCATTGGTGTCAACAGGTGCCGAAGTGTCTATGCTGCCGTCTTCCTTGATAGTGAATGTGATATCGCTTGTGATGGTGTAGCCTTCGGGAGCGGAGGCCTCGGTGATGGTGTATTCCTCTCCTACGTTCAGCTTGCCTGTGATCTCATGTGCTGTATCGTCGGATGTCCAGCTGTCTATTTCATTGCCGTTCTGATCGGTGACAACGAGTGCAGCGCCGGGAAGCTCATCATTGCCGGTGATGTCTCTCTTGGATATCTTAACGGATGTGAGCGTATCCTCAACGATTATCGCAGTAACTTTATTATTGGCGATGTCGGTGATCTCGGTGGTCTTGCCCGTAGTCTCTACGGTGCCGTCGGGCTTTATGGTGAATGTGATGTCGGTCGCAAGATTGTATCCGTCGGGAGCAGCTGTCTCGCGAAGAGTGTACTCCTCGTCGATATTGAGCCTGCTGATATAGTGTACATCGCTGCCGGAGATCCATTCCTCTACGACAGCGCCGTTTGCGTCGAGCACCTGCATGGTCGCGCCAACAAGCTCCTTGCCGTTGATATCGGTCTTGGAGAAGCCTATGTTGGTGGCGGTATCTTCGATAAGTATGATAGTATCGTTGGTGCCGCTGACAGTAGGAGCGCCTACGACATCGACAGTGCCGTCATCATTTACACGGAAGTCGATATCGGTGGTATTTGTGAAGTAGCCGTCGGGAGCGACAGTCTCGCGCATCCTGTAGATAACGCCTGTCTTTACTCTTATCTCATGAGCCTCGGAGGCTGAGGAATCCCATTCATCACAGGGGTTATTGAGGTCTGAGAGGGCATATACCTCGATGTGTGCGCCGTCTATCTCTCTGCCGTCTGCTATGTCGGTCTTGGAAACATATACGGACTTGTAATTGTCTGCGGGTGCGATGTATGCAGAGCTGAGTATATTCTGATAGCTCCTGTCATCGATGAGGTATACCCATGCATCATAACCTGCATCAAATGGATTGTCGAGAGAGTCGATATAGTTTATCATGGGAACGAAGAAGGTGTTCCACAGGCTGTACTCTTCATTTATAGGATCGGGTGTGGGAGCGGGAACACCGGTATCGGGATCTACATAGGATTCCTTGATAGAGTAGAACTTATTCTGCTGGATGATGTAGTCGTCCGTCTTGCCGTCTTCATTACTTGTGTCGCGCACATATGTCTCCCAGTATTCGTCGGGATATACACATGCCCATGTGAGAAGCTGGATGGGTCTGCCGCTCTTGGTCAGAACAGCTTCCCAGCTGTTGTCAAAGTTGTCGGAAAGCTGACGCTTGAATTCGGCCTCTGTAATGGTTTGGTTCTTGAGCTCTTCCTTCATGGCGGTAGTGACTATCGATATGTGTATGTTAAGGTATCCCTTGTCATAGTTGTCAAGTAGATACTGCTTCATTTTTTCGCCGTGAAGGGTAGAAGCGTACTGCTCTATCTGATCGGAATATACCATCAGCTTTAAGAGCCTTGTCTTTTCGGCATCACCGTAAGGCTTTGGAGTGCCGTGACGGTCATAGTGCTTGCTGTACGGTGGGAGCTCGGAGAGTCGTACACGCTGATATGCGCCAGTAAGGCTGGAGCTGGGAGGTGACACCTTGGCATCGAGGCAATAGCCGTAGTAGCCGTATGACGGTACATAATTGCCATCGAGATCTCTGATGATATTGGGTTTGTTGTAGCTGCTGATGGTATATCTGTCGGGCTCGAGAGATGCGGGTGCAGATACATCATCTGCTTTTGCAGTGCCGGACAAGGGCAGGCAAAGGCACATCACGATCGCCGAGAATACTGCGCTCAGCCGCTGGGACAGTGTCTTTCGCTTGTTGAACAAACAGATCACTCCTTCTTAAAAACTTCCTTGTTTTTGCTATATGGACATACATATTAATAATTATATCATAAAAACTATAAAAATCAATGAAATCAGAAAAGATGTCACAAAATTGCCATAATAACATTTCCCAGCGCAATAAATGGTGAAAATCCGCAGTAATATGCGGGCTCAAGAATGTTATATCCTAAAATATGTCCGAAACAATATGTTCATTTTTGGTCAATTATACAAAAATTACAAAAACCGCTGAAAATTGTAATTATTTACTTGAAAAAAACAGTGAAATGTTGTAGAATGTAGATACGTAGATGTAAATGTGTGAGTATCTGCATACAGATGCTTGTACCGATAAGGATGGTGTTTCTGTTGGCCGATACTGCGATCGAGGAAGCTATGCCGGACGGGCAGCCGGAAGTGCAGACGGACGGCAGTACAGACAGCACGGCGGACAGTGTCGGAGATACCGCCCCTGCCGTGAAAAAGACCAAGAAGAAGAAAAAGTCGGCTGTATACTACGCGGTCTCGTTCTTCGCCAAGATAGCACTTACCGCGGCGGCTGTATGGGTATGCCTCACATATGTGGGCGGCGTGTTCATGTGCCACGACAATCGTGCGTATCCTATGATAAAGGACGGCGATCTTGTACTGAGCTATCGTCTCGATGCGTTCAGGCAGGGCGATGTGGTAGTATACAGGCATAACGACGAGGTTCGCTTCGGGCGCGTGATCGCGTTTGGCGGCGATACCGTGGAGATATCGGGCGAATATGTGAGCGTGAACGGCTACGGGCTGTATGACGACACGGTCTATGCCACCACAGCAGAGGGCGCGGCGATAACATTCCCGTATACAGTGCCGCAGGACTGCATATTCGTGCTCAATGACTACCGCAGCGATAACAGTGACAGCCGTACATACGGCGCGATACCTATATCGGATACCGAGGGCAAGGCCGTTTTCGTTATGAGGAGACGCGGCATATAGCCGGAGGTTTTATATAGATCAAAGTTTTATGACAAAAGGGTGATTTTTATGAGGAAGAATATAAGAATTGCAGCAGCGCTCGCATCTCTCGCAGTGTTCTCGTCTGTTGCCGCTCCTGCGGTATCGGCGCAGACAAATTATACCGGAATTATCACTGCAACTGATGCGACTGCATCAAATGATCATTCCAATAAGATGACTAAATCTGCATCTGGAATTACTAAGGCTGACGGAACAACAACGGATATAATATCCTATAATGCTACCGAATTTAAAAAGGTTCTTGAAATAGAGGATACGACTAATATTCCGGATGTATCATTTGACTACGAAGTATTTGCACCTACGGCTAATATTCCTGCAACTTATGATGCAGAGAAGAAAGTAGCGACTCTTGCTGTATTCAAGGGAGTAAATGCTGAAAATATCACTTATAAGCTTGAAAATGTTGATTCAAATGCTTTTGGTGATGATAGTACTGCATATACTCCGGCAGCTACTGCAGACGGAACTGGTGTTACTCTTATTACATCGCCTGATGATACTAATCATAAAGGTAATTTTACACTTAAGTATGTTTCTCAGAATGTTGTAGGAACAAGCGGTTCTGTGGATGATACAACCGGCGCTGATGCGAGTGCAGCACAGAAGAAATCGGTAGAGGATAATGTGCTTATCAATAATATTGTTAAGCCTGCTGACGGCGCTGATACCTATTATGCTATAAAGACAGTTCAGATGGACTTTTCAGGGTGTGAATTCTCAGAACCCGGAATTTATCGCTACTATATCACTGAGAGCGGCGCTAATCAGGGTGTCACAAATGATTATACTGTTACTGGTGCAGACAATTGCAAGCGTACAATAGATGTATATGTTGAAGATGCTACTTATACAGAAGGTACAACTACACATAATGTTCTCAGGATAGCAGGATATGTTATGTATCAGGGACATCTTAATGCCGGCCCTAAACCAGGTGAGGGTCAATCTCCAACAGCAGAAGATTTGATGGAGGATGGACTTCCGCATACTAATCCTTCAGGTAATGGAGGAACAAACGGATATGAGGTAGATAGTGCTAAAAAGTCTGAAGGTATCCGTAATCTGTATTCAACAAGTGATATAACATTTGGTAAGACAGTTACTGGTAATCAGGCTTCAAAGGATAAGTATTTCAAGATCACTCTTACTCTTACGGATGATACTACCACTGTCACTGGTACACCTGCTGTTAAGAATGTTAAGGATACAGATGTATTTGCAATTACCGGCTCATGGGATAAAACAGTAAATCCATCCAATCCTGCCGATTATAATGGT
>JAEEGL010570145.1_pt1 | contig 10007 bp, 9 predicted proteins | sample 9134231 | NCBI WGS metagenome assembly JAEEGL01 (sample SAMN16246548, study PRJNA631951) | gut metagenome | biome: gut microbiome; feature: rumen; material: fiber-attached | host: Bos | place: Iran: Karaj | collected 2018-10 | reverse complement strand
TATATCGCTTCTTCACAGATCGACCGGAATTACGACGTAGCGTTTACGGGCGTTGTTGCTCCTGACGGCACCATCGTCAAAAAGATAACGAAAGCGCCGTCGGTCGAGATCGTCGATCTGGACCTCGGCGAACCCGTTCTGACGCACACCTCGGGCTCTGAGGAGATAACAGAGGATATAAGGGCGTATCTCGAGCGCTGCCGCAACGTCGAAGCGTACGGCGGTATCTCCGAGCCCGTGAAAAAGACGCCTTGGGTCGACATATTCTGCGGCAAAAAGCCCGAATAACGGAGTTGTTATGACAGACAGAAACAAACTCGCCGAAACCGCGAAGGCGGTTCTGCTCCCCGCGCTCGGTCTCGCGGCGGAAAAATTCTTCAGCGGCGCACGGTTCGAGATCACCGATCAGGTAGGTTACGACGCCACCGTAATGGAGGCCGCCCTTCGTCCGCTTTGGGGCATCGGACCGATCCTCAAGGACGGACTGACCCTGAAAGTCGGCGGCCGGGAAGAAAAAGCAGAAGATATAATAAGAGAGATAATGCTTCGCGGAACTGATGAAGACGATCCTCTCTGCTTTTCGAAATACGCGGAGCGCGATATCGTCGGCTTCGCCAATCAGTCGGCGACGGAACTCGCCGGTTACGCCGTCGCTTTATATTTCGCGCGCGATCTTCTTTGGGATCCTTACACCGAAGAACAGAAGCGTCGGGTCGGCGGCTGGCTTTCGAAATGGGCGTCGTGCGGGCTTCAAAAAAGTTGGGAAAACAATCACTTCTGGTTCCCTCTGATCGTTCTTGCTTCTCTTGAGAGGATCGGCGTGCCGTTACCGGACGTCAGCGACGACGTCGCGCGCGCTTTTTCGGTCCTTGATTCGATGTATATCTCCGACGGATGGTATCAGGACGGCGTTTTCGGCAGATTCGACTACTATCTGCCGTGGTCGCTCCATCTCTATCCGCTCCTTTGGTCCGTTATCGCCGAGGGAACGGCTCACTACGACCCTGCGCGAGCCGCGGAATACAAAAGGCGGACCGAAACGTTCATCCCGTTTTATCTCAAATTCTTCGACCGGGACGGGGCCGTTCCCGCGATGGGGAGATCTCTCGCGTACAGGTTCGCCGAGAGCGCGATCTTTCCCGCCGCGGCTTTTGCCGGCTGCGAGATACCGTACGGCGTATGCCGCCGCGCGATGATGAAAAACGTCGCGTATTTCACGGAAACGAAAGGACGGCCCGAATTTCTCCAGAAACCGGGGTATCTCTATCCGTCCTCTCCCCTGACCGACAGTTACACGTCTGAACTCGGTTCGCTCTGGTGTTCCAAGACGTTTCTCGCGCTCGCGCTCGGCGAGGATCACCCGTTCTGGAGTGAGGAGGAAAAGCCGATTCCTTCGGAAGAAGGAAACTACAAAGTTGACGCCGAACCGCGCGGGATCGATATAACCGTCGCTTCGGACGAAAAGAGCGGCGTCACGCTTTACAACAATACCAGCAGTTATTATCAGGGTGATTTCGGCCATACGTTCAACGACATGGCGGCGTTCTACTGCAAATTCGTATATAACTCGCGCTCCGGTTTCGGGATATCTATCCCGGACAAGGCGGCGTCAGATAATATGATCTCGCTTCTCTCGCCCGAATTCACGATGTCTTCTCACAGAAGGAAATATCTCGACCTCGGACGCGACGGCGACCTTCTTCTCTCCGAGCACGCTCCGTTTGAAAACGACCCCGACACGGTTGTCAGGACCGTTATCCTGCCTCTTTCCGGCGCGCTCCACGTAAGAGCGCACAGAGTCACCCTCTCGCGCCCCTACCGCGTGAGAGAGGGAGGATATTCGATAGGATTCGACGACGATTCGTACGAATACGAAAACGGAGTTCTGAGATACCGCGATATGATCTCTCAGATCTCTCCGGTCTCGGATACTGAATTCAAACTCCGTCTTGAAACGCACACGCCGGAGCGCCATATCCTTGCGCCTCAGAGCAAATACCCCGTTTACGAAACGGGTATCCTCCGGCCCGGCGAGTATATTTTCGCTTCAGCGGTAGCGTTTTCTCAGGGCGGGGAATACGAAATGCCCGAACTGTTCCTCAAAAAACGGGTTCTCACCGTCGTATGGCGCGGCGAGGAAAGGAAGATAAAACTGATATGAAAGTGCTCGTTACGATGAAAGACGGCGATCTGCGCGATTCTTTCATAGACGCAGACTCCCGCACTCTTCTTGAAGAGAACTTTGACGTGACGTACAACGAACTCGACAGAGAATTCACGGAAGACGATATCGCAGGCGTCCTCGCCGACGGGTACGATATCCTCCTGACCGGGTGGGGAACGCCGCGCCTTTCCGATCACGCGGACAGATTCTCTCTTCTCGCTCATACGGGCGGCAGCGTCGGCGATCTCGTCGACGGAGCTGCGTACTCTAAAGGTCTTCGTGTAATAAGCGCGAACAGTATCTACGCCCGTTCCACGGCTGAGGGCGCGCTCTCGTATATTCTCGCCGCTCTGAGGCAGATCCCCGCTCTGACGTCGAATATGCGCGAGGCGGGTTATTGGAAAAAGGACGGGGAATATGAGACCCGCAGTCTCGGCGGCAAAACGGTCGGCGTCATCGGCGTCGGATCGGTCGCACGCTATCTTATAGAACTGCTGAGACCGTTCGGCGTCAAGCTGAAACTGTACGACGACTATGAGATCGACCCCGACTATCTCAAACAAGCAGGCGCCGTAACTGCCTCTCTTGACGAAGTTCTCTCAACGTGCGACGTGATAACGGTCCACGCCTCGCTCACAGAAAAGACGTATCATATGATCGGCAAAAGGGAACTGGCGCTTATCCGCGACGGCGTTCTGTTCGTCAATACTTCACGCGGAGCGATCGTCGACGAGTCGGCGCTCGTTGAAGCGCTTTCCGAAAAGCGTTTTTACGCGCATCTGGACGTGTTCGAGCGCGAACCGATCGAAGACGCGTCCCCGCTCAGAAAACTCGAAAACGTTTATCTGACGCCTCACAAGGCGGGCCCTGCGAACGATCTTTACCCGTATATCGGAAAAGAGATCGTTCTCGATATGATCAGATTCAAGAACGGCGAGCCGCTGTCCTATGAGATCTCGCGCGAACAGGCGGAGAGGATGACCCGCCATTCCGCGGCGGCGAGGTAAGAAAATGAAAACTGCATTCAGTACGCTTTCGTGCATGGACAGGTCACCCGAACAGGTATCCCGGCTTGCGAGACGGCACGGATTCGACGCCGTCGAGATCCGTCTTGACGGGAACGGCACGTTCAACGGCCTTTACGATCCGTCCGTTATCCGCGAACTTTTCGACGGGATAGAGATCCTCTCGCTCAATACGGGGCTGACCGTCGCGCCCGACTGCGACGCCTCCGATAAAATAAAAAAAGCCGCCTCGTTCGCCGCGTCTTGCGGCGCCGGCGGGATCAGGGTTTTCGCCGACCCGCGCGGCGACCTCGCCCGGCTTGCCGGCGCGGTCTTTGTTTCATCCGAAGCCGCTGAGATGGAAGGCGTAAAACTCCTTATCGAAACGCACGGCGCGCTGACGTCAACGGCGGATATGAAAAGACTACTTGATCTCACGGGCCGGTCTTTCGGGGTGATCTGGGACGTTCTTCACACTATGGAGTCCGGCGAGACGGTCGCCGAAAGCGCGGACGACCTCAAAGGCTCGGTCGCTCACGTTCATCTCAAGGACGCCTTGAATACGAGCGACGGTTACCGTATGACGAAACTCGGGGAAGGAGATGTCGAACCCACCGCCGTCCGCGAACTGCTTGACGGCTGCACGGCGTTTTCACTCGAGTGGGAGGAGTACTGGCACGAGGAGCTGAGAGGGATATACCGCGACGCTGACGATCTTCTCTCTTCGTATCTCGAATGGCTGAAATAAAAAAGCGCCGCGCGCTTCGGATGAAGCGCGCGGTATTCTTTTTTATTTTTTCACGAGCCGTCCGCGGAGCATTCTGCAGTCTTTCGGCGGGACGGGAACGAACATGATATCCGAAGCCTCGAACGTATCGCCGTTCAGAACGTCCGTCATGGAGAGCTTATAGCCCGATTCCTCCGTCAGTCCGATATCGTACGGCAGGAAGCTCATATCGCACGCGTTGTCGTTCACGTTGATCAGCAGTACCGCGATATCTCCGCCGTCGAGCAGACGGCAGAAGACGAGCGCGTCGTCGAACGCGACGGGGAAGGGTGAACGACATTCGGGATCCTGATTGATCCTGATCAATTCGCGGTTGCAGAGCAGGTCTCTGTATTTGTCCTTGACCGTTCTGACGTCGCATCCGAGGATCAAAGGTGACCCGAACATACACCATACGCAGAACTGGATGCGGTAAACGCCCTCGGAGAGCAGTTCGCTCGTCCCGACGTTCCCCTCGCCGTCCATTCCGACCGTGATCATATCCAGGTCGTTGAAGCAGCCGGAAGCGGAAGCGCCGAGCTTGAACACCTGCGAGCGGAAGATATCCGTGAAACTCTTGAAATTATCGCATATATCCCCGGTCGAACGGTATGTGTGCGCTCCGATCGATCGGATCCACGACCACACGTCGTCGCAGCCCCAGTTGCACGCCGCGAAAACGGTGTCTCTGCCGCAGTCGCGCAGAGCGAGACTCATCCGTCTGTAGAGCGTCTCCCCGTTGCTTTTCTCGGGGCGCAGACAGTAGTCGTGCTTGAGGTAGTCGACCCCGATCTCCGAGAACCATTCGGCGTCGGTGAATTCGTATTCGAAGCTGCCCATTTTCGTACCGCACGTGCGCGCGCCGACGCAGGAGTATACGCCGAATTTCAGCCCTTTGCCGTGAACGTACTCGACGACCGGCTCTATCCCGTTAGGAAATTTGCCCGGACGCGGGATGAGTCTGTGCGTTTCGGGGTCTCTGTGCTCCATGACCCAGTGGTCGTCGATTATCAGATGATCATATCCCGCTTCAGCGAATCCGCGGTCGACGAGAGCGTCGGCGATCTCGCGGAGGACTTCCTCGTTGTAGCACTCGCCGAACGTATTCCACGTATTCCAACCCATCGGAGGAGTCTTTACGATCATTTCGAGGCGGCCTCCTTTCTCTTGAGAGTGAGAGTAAACAGCGCGGAGTCGCCGCTGTCGAGGGTGACGCTCATATCGTCCGTAAACTCGAAGCGACGGAGTCCTTCAACTCTTTCTTCAGCGGAGATAAACCGTTTAGCGTCGCGCGTCAGTCCCATATCGTGCGCGTAGAACCGGATATCGCGGGTCTGATCCGTCCCGTTCACGAACGCCGCGGCGTAGCGGTTCCCGTCGAGTACTTTGAGCATGACCGCCTCCGGTTCTCCGTTCATTATTCCGGCGGGACGGCACTCCGCGTCAGTCGCAACGGAGATAATATCCGGATCGGTTAGAATAGAGACCGTCTCATCGTCAAGAGAGGCTATATCCGCGTCGACAGTTATCGGCGAGGACTCCATCGCGGCGATTATGAGCGACCTTTTAAGATCCGTCAGCCAGACGCTGTTACGCACCGCTATTTCTCCGCAGTTGAAAAGCGAACCCGGAACGCTGTAGCCGAGAACTTCCTTCGGCGGAAAGACTACTCCCGCCGCGTCTCGCCACGGACGCAGATGGTAAAGATGCGCGCCGGTAGCGCGGACGTACCGGATAAGGTCCTCCGTACCTGCGTACACGGAATAGATGATCGAGTCTCCCGCTGCGCGAAGAGCCAGCCCCGTCCTTCTTATCATCGTAACGGGATCGGTGCGCCTCGGCAGGGAGGAGAAGTCCTGCGCGATCATCGCGACTCCGTTTTCGGCGAAGAACGCGGCGTCCTCGTATTCGTGACCGAACGCACCGGGATATCCGTTCGGCGTTCTCGTTCCGCCGGAAGTGACGATCGCGAGTTTTATCCCGAGCGATCCGAGCTCGTCCGAAAGCGACCTCAGCGATCCGCCGAGTTTTTCCCTGTCGGCGAGCAGGAAACCGGTCCCTTTGTCTCTTTCCTTTGAAGACCATCCGTCGCCTATATTGAGATACCGGTAACCGGCCTTCACGAAACCGCGGTCGGCCATAGCCCGCGCGGTCTTCATAACGCGGTCACGGTCTATATCGCCGCCGAACGTCCTCGCGACGCTCACGGCGAGCGGGGGTACTGAAATAACCATAATCACTCCGCCATATTCCGCGGCAGCGCCGCGGTCGTTGTCAATTACATTATAAGTTATAGACAAGGCGTTTTCAAGGGCGATTCGTCGGGGAACTGCGAAAAATGCCCGTTTTTTACGCCTGTGATATTGCTTTGCTTACCGTCTGATGGTAAAATAAAAAAGGAGGGGCCGCGTCCTCTCAATATTTGCCGCACAGCGGCGGAGCGGAGTAGAATATGGCAGATAACGTAGTATTGACTTTCTGGAATTACAATCCTTTTTCGGGCTACAAGCCCGAGATGCTCGAGGATTGGGTAAACTGCGGAATGACCGATCCGGTCACCCCAGTTTTCTCACTCGAAAACGACGATCACAAGAAGTTTCTTGAAATGCTCGATCACGCGGAACGCCTCGGCGTGAAAATGATCCTTCAGATCAGCGAGATCTTTCTCGACAGCGCGCTCGAGGACTGGTATCCCTCGACGGTCGCCGCTGTCGTAAAGGAGTTCGGCTCTCATCCGGCGGCGGGCGGATACTACGTAGGCGAGGAGCCGAGCGCCGCTATCTCCGAGAACTATAAAAAGGGAATTAAGATCATTCGCGACGCGGATCCGGACGCCCGTATCTATATCAATATGGGCAGTATCGAACGCACGGAGAGATGTCTTCTTTCAATCACGGGCGAAACGCTCGACGAATGGTGCTCCGATATCGCAAAAGGGTCGGGCGGCGATATCATCGGCTACGGAACTTACAATCAGATGCTCAACGGAGAACCCGCTCTCGACGACCATTTTCTGAATCTCCGCGTCTTCACCGAGATCGGCAAAAAGTACGGCGTCGATATCTGGTCGACGATGCTTTCGAGCGCTCATTACAATTACAGGGTCGCTACGGAAGACGATTTCCGCTGGCAGCTCAACACCTGTATCGCCTGCGGCGCGCGCGCCGTCGTCTGGTTCCGCCTTTACGACAAGCTGGTCGCCGCCGACTACCGCGGCTCGCCGATCGATGAATTCGGCGAGAAGACTACGAGATATTACGACCTCGCACGCGTACAGAAGAAGTTCAATTATCATTACGGAAAACTGTTCTCGCATCTCGATCACGTCAGCACTGCCGGCGTCGGGATGAGCTACGGCGGGTATTTCTATTTCCTGCCGGGGGCAAACGAACTGATCGACCGCGCCGTCTCCCGTTCCGCTATGATCAGCTTCTTCAAGGACCGCGACGGGACAGATTACGTAGTCGTTGTCAATACGCTCCAGCGCGAAGCGACGTCGATAACCCTGTCATACACGGATAAGGTCGAAAAAGCGTCCCTCGTCTACAGAAACGGGGAACAGCTCAACACTGAATTTGAAAGAAACGGAAGGACCGGCTCCGTCATGGGCGGCGAGATCTGGCTTGCCCCGGGGCAGATGGAAGTCTTGAAGATAGAAACTGAATAAACGAAAAAGCCGCGGAACGAAAGTTCCGCGGCTTTTTAGCGAACTTTATTCTTTAACTACTTCGGCGTCCGGTGCATTTTTCTTGATGCTCTCGATACCGTTGAGGCAGCTTGCTTTCGCTTTGTAGCCCTCGGAGGTCGCGATGATCTGGCCGTTCTTTGCTTTGAGTCTGAATCTGAACTCGCCGGCCTTGTCGTTGTAGACCTCGAATTTCGGGTGCTTCAGGGTCTCGAATCCCTCTACGGTCTGGTCTTCGATCGCAGCAACGCAGTTCTCCTTGACGCTCTCGATACCGTTCTTGCAGGCTCCCTCGGACGAGTAAACCTCAGAAGTCGCGATGATCTCGCCGTTTCCGGCTTTAAGGTCAAACTTGAATCCGGTCTTTGTTTCCTTCAATACGAACTTGCCCATGAATGCCTCCTTGAAATCGCCGTAATACGGCGTAATATGTGGTTCCTGTTGGTATTTTAGCATAAAAAAGCGGAGAATTCAAGGGGGAATGTGGTTAAAATGGGGAGAATTCCTTTATTCGTACTTTCGATCCCGCAAGTTCTGTTTTTGTCGGGATCACTCTTTTTTCTTCTTGCGTTTCTCGCGCTCTTCGCGCTTTTTTCGCCTTTGTTCGCGGTTGTTCTTTTCCGATTCAAACAGCTCGACCGCAGCGTCGGTCAGCTCGTCCGGCCAGACTTTTCCGGTTGAAACGACGTTTGCCCACGGACAGAGTTTTTCGTAGTCGTCGTCGAAAACGATCGTATACGGCGGGCCGCATCGGTCGTTGACCGACATATAAAGATGGCGTCCCTCGTACATGATCACCGAAGCGTCGCCCTCGGTCATTGACTCGTCAAGCGAATCATACTGTTCTTTCGTCAGCTCGTACAGATTGTACGACATACCGCCGCCGTATTCTCCGAAATACCTGTCGTTTTCTTCGTCGTTCCAGGCTTTCCAGCCGCATCCTTCTTTGTGTTTCATTTGTGGTACCTCGTTGGGTGTGGTTGTTGTTAAATAATAAGGGAATTATCGTGCAAATCCGAATATATCAGGTATTACGTCTGCTCCGAACGTAAGTATCCCCATCCTGTACATCGCTTTGGCATGGATTCTGTCGTGCCAGATGAAACGCCTTAAAACTTTTCTTACCGACCATTGTTCACCGTAACTGCCGGTCGTGACCGCCGAAGACAGAAAGTCCGGAATATCCTCAAGCATCTCGAAGCCTCTTGCTCTGCAGGATATTATCGTCCCTTCGTTATCGGCGTCAACGCCGATCTCGGAAAAATAGTATGCGTTTACGTTTTTCGTATGCAGGTACATCTCCTCCGCGGTACGGGGAACGTTTCCGTAAAACGTCCCGCGTTTCGGATTGGCGCTCTTGTTTTTATCAGGAAAAGCTTCATAGAGCGTTTGGAAATCTTCGGCGGACTTCATTGCTGCGGATTTGAGATACCGATATTCTTCGGCGCGCAGCGGAGCCGCTTCCGAATCGAACAACACGTCGCTGTCTGCGTCTTTGATCTGCAGATCGGTTTCTTTTTCCTGAACTATCTCGATTACAGGATCGTCAACGGGTGTTTCGCCTTTCCATAACTGAAACCGTTTAATTTCCAGCGGCATTTTCAGTATAGCTTCTTCAAGCGACGGTCCTCTTGCAAAAGCGCCTATATAGTTTTCCGCATAAAGAATACTGTCTTCGCGGTTATGTTCCCAAATGCATCTGATTTTCATAACATCCTCATAAATCAAGATTTAGCGGGATCGTTGTTTTTCTCTGCAAACCGGAATTTGTCAAGCAAGCCGTTTCTTCAATTCGTCTCGTACTTTCTCCAAATCACTGCAAGTCAGTATCGGGATTAGTCCATTGATTTCTTCCACGCTTTTATCCCACCATCTGAATTTGAGCAGCAAGTCGATCAATTCTTCATCAAAGCGTTTCCGCAATATCCTTGCGGGGTTTCCGGCTACAATTGTGTACGGCTCAACGTCGTTACCCACCACGCTGTTTGCCCCGATGATTGAACCGTCGCCTATGCGGACGCCCGGCAAAATGACCGCGTTCTGTCCAATCCATACATCGTTGCCGATGACAGTATCACCCTTGAGCGGCAGATCAGAAAGAGCGGGCGGATCCATATCCCATCCCTCAAGCGTATAAAAGGGGAAGGTTGATACCGCGTTCATTTGATGATTTGCACCGTTCATAATAAACTCAACGCCTGCCGCGATCTGGCAGAACTTGCCGATTATCAATTTATCGCCGTTCCATTCGTAATGATGTGTTACGTGGCTTTCAAAATCCGAATCGGCGATATAAGTAAAGTCGCCGACAATGATGTTTTGATTTTTAACTGTCGGTTTGACATAAATCTCTTTGTCGTAGTCCGATATCGGATGGATCACATTCGG
>JAEEGL010082999.1_pt1 | contig 10007 bp, 6 predicted proteins | sample 9134231 | NCBI WGS metagenome assembly JAEEGL01 (sample SAMN16246548, study PRJNA631951) | gut metagenome | biome: gut microbiome; feature: rumen; material: fiber-attached | host: Bos | place: Iran: Karaj | collected 2018-10 | reverse complement strand
TGGTATTTGTCTCAGTCGCTTCGCTCCTTCGCACCCTGCAAGCGCTCCAAGCCCTTCTGCTTTTCTTCACGCTGCGCACTTTTTGTGTCAGATTGCTTGCTTGGGAATGCGGCCCGACTCAGCCCGAGCTGACAATCAGTTCTAAATTTTAGAACAATTCTGAGGGGCAGCCCAGACCAAGCCCAAGCTAGCTCTAAGTCCCAAACTCAGAACCAATCACTCGCAAGCGACCCGACCAGTCCCGAATCAGCCCTAAGTTCCAAGCTCAGAACTAATCCCTTGCAAGCAGCCCCCGACCAAGCCCGAATCAGCTCTAAATCCCAACCCCAGAACAAATCACGATTTCGGGTGCGACCGCGATAAAATCATGTCATGGAAAAAGAAAAAACCCCCGCTCAAAGGAGGAGAAACGCGGGGGTTTTGAGGTTAGATGAACTTTCATTCACCTTTTTTCTTGCTGCTGATAATAAGATATACTTTTTATGATTTTTATGCAATAGAATTTCTAAGAAAATTTATGAAAAGTTTGCGTTTTTCTACATTTTTTTTGAAAATTATATTAGTTTTCTGAAAAATGCGGAAAAATCGTAAAAATTAGTCGGTATTTTGGATAGACTGTTTTAAAAAGCTGACAACAAATGCGTATCAACTATATAATTATCGTATGGTTTATGAAAAAATATATCTGAACAAGAACAGTTCAAAAAATTCGGCTGGGACGGAAGGTGCGTTCCTTACAACATACATCCTTGACAATTACGAGAACCTTGACCCTGCCAGGAAGCGTCCGTTCGTAGTCATATGCCCGGGAGGAGGCTACGATCATCTTTCCGTGCGCGAGGGCGAGGCTGTGGCTGTCCGCATGAACGCGCTCGGGTTCAATGCGGCTGTCCTAACATACACCCTGGCTCCTATGGCTTTTCCCGCTGCCCTTACGGATTTGGCGCGGGCCGTGGAATATGTCCGAAAGAATGCCAGCTCTCTGAACACGGACGGAGAAAAGATTTTTGTTCTTGGATTTTCGGCTGGCGGTCATCTTGCGGCAAGTTTGGGCTGTTACTGGAACAATCAGAATATTTTGGGTAGCTTTATACCGGAGGAAATCAGACCGAACGGTCTTGTGCTTTGCTACCCCGTGATTACTTCCGATGAGCGTTTCTGTCACGAAGGCTCCGTCCAGAATGTGCTTGGCAGCTCCAAATACACTCGGGATGATGTTTCACTGGAAAAGCACATAACGAAAGATTTTCCTGCCTCTTTCGTCTGGCACACCACGGAAGATGAGTCTGTTCCGGCGGAGAATTCGCTTTTCCTTGTGCTTGCGCTCAGGAAAGCCGGCGTTCCGTTCGAGTACCATTTGTTCCGTAAAGGCAGACACGGACTTTCGCTTGCCACGGAGGAAACGTCTAAGCCGTCCGGGGAAACTGTTGAGCCAAGCTGCGCGGAATGGGTCAGGCTTTTTGCGAACTGGGCAAATGAAATTTAGGACAGTTCAAAAAAATCCGAAAATATAAGGGAACTTAGAAAAACTGAGGTTTTTGGAGACTTCATAAGAAAATCGTATCAAATCTGCAACAACTCTAATCGTAAATGGGAGGGTATTATGGTTATTGTTATTGATGACGAAAAATTGCTTCGGAATTGCAAGTGCGTTTCGATTCTGCTTGTAATTGCGGCAGTGATTGTTTTCCTTGCCCTTTCGAGCAAGATATTTCACTTTAGCGAGAGCAATCCAATTCAGTATCAGAGAAATTTCAGCTTGCTGAACACTCCTGAAAAGCATGTTGTTTCTTCCATGCGAAAGACAGGCGAAGTTCAGAGAAATGTTCTTGGCAAAAACCGGGGTCACGGAAACGGAGGCTCCAAATTTTTTGACGAAGTTTCGCGCGTCCATTCTGCCAAGTAACAGAAATCTGCGGCTAGCACGGTGGTTGAGTAGCGAAGCGTATCGAAACCACCAGCAAGCAATAATCTCTGGGCATACGGTCATTGAGCCTGTCGAAATGACCATTACCACTAAATGCGGTGGTTTCGACAAGCTCAACCACCATCAGCAAGCAATAAGTTCTGGGCATACGGTCATTGAGCCTGTCGAAATGACTGTTGCCACTAAATGCGGTGGTTAGCGTTCCGCAGCTTCGCACGACAAGCTCAACCACCGATCATCGGCGACTGGGATTTTTTTTCGTCTACTGATATTATCATCAACATGGCTTTTTTCAAAAAGATTTTTCTTCTTCCGGTCTTTTTTTCTCTTTGTGCCTTTTCCCACGCGCTTTTTTTCAAGGAACTTTCCGAAAAATACCAGAATATTGAGCTGGAATATGAAAAAATTGCTGCAAAAAACAACGCGCTTGAAAAAGACGAGTACATCGCCCGCGAAACATGCCGCCTTTTCGAGAAAAAAATCCTTGAGGCTTATTCAAAGGACGGACACGCAAAACTCCGAGCCGAAATTCGTAGGGCAATGGGAGCAAAGCACACAAACGGATTCACGCCGGTATTTTACGCTATCCTGATGAAAAATGAATCGCTTGTCCGAAGTATGATTGACTTTGGGGCGGACATGAACGAAACCGACGCTCAGAATGTTACTCCGCTTCTTCTTGCCTGCGGCTCTGGAAAGCCTGAAATCATTCGGATTGTGCTGGAAAAAACTCGTGATGCAGATGTTATGGGAAAAATCGCGTCTGAAAACGAAATTCTTTCCGTCACTCCGCTTCAGTATCTTTGCTTTTTTTACGACAAGCGAAATAATTCTTCTATAAAACAGCTTCTTGAGAAAGGCGCGGACGCTGACAGCTCGTTTTTTGCGGGGGGAGCGGTAAGGACTCCGCTTCTTTGCGCTGCCCTCAGCGGGAACGAGGATTTTTTCAGAATGATTCTTGCGAATGTGGGCAGAGTCGATGAGATTGTTCGTGTTCCTGTGGATTTTTCCAGCTTTTCTGGAACAGTTCTTTCCTATATATGCTCGTTCTGTGCCTCCGTTCCGTTTGCGTGGAATTGCGCCCAGAATCTTGTTGAGCGGGGTAGCGATGTAAACGAGCTTTCTGTAATCGGAAAAAACGAGCTTACACCGCTCATGTTTCTTTGCAGACAATACGAAACGGCTCATATCGAAGAAAAAATCCTGTGGCTTCTTGAAAAAAACGCTAGCGCGGACAAAATGTGCCTGATTGACGGAAAAAAGCTGAATCCGTTCCATTTTGTGTCCAAATACTCTGACTGTTATGATTCAAATCTTTTCAAGGTTTTTCGCGATTCTGGCGGCGACATGAACAAGCCTGACGGCGATGGAATTTCGCCTTTTGATTACATGAAAAATCATCTGAAAAATTTTGCCGACAAAACGGAATTCTCCTATATTCAGAAAGGAGCTGCCGATTTATCTGATGCAGGGGCTGACGACTGGAAATCAAGGACTTCATCTTCGCTTACGCTTCTTCATCTTGCGCTGGAGTACGGGGACGACCAAAATGCTTTGCGAATCCTCAGCGAAAATCTTGTTGACTGGAAAATTCCTGACGCAAAAGGAAAAAGTTCTTTCGATTATGCCGTTATGAATCATCGTTCCGCCGTGCTTGATTTTTTTCTTGAGAATAAAATCAAAGTCGGCTCGTCATTTTTCACGATTCTGGACGACGCGCTTTTTTTTGGCGGCACGGATTATCTTAGAAAATTTCTTTTTGCGGAAGATTTTTCATCGCGCTCTGCTCTTATTGACGGTTCGTCATACGGCGCGGTAACTTATTGCGTAAAAAAGGATGATTCCAATCCGAACGCTGCTTTCAGGAAAAAAGTCCTTTCTGAGCTTTTTGCGGCGGGCTTTTCTGTTGATGAGAAAGTGCGCGGCGGAAGTTCGGGCGGCGACACTGCTCTTTTGGTTTGTGCAAAATGCGGAAACTCCGAGTTGTTCGCTTTTCTTTTGGAGCAGGGCGCGTCGCTTTTTTCTGCCAGCGAAAATTCTGGCGGCGGAAAAACCGCCCTTTTCTACGCGCTTGAGAACGGAGACCGAAAAATTGTGGAAATAATTCTTGGCGCAAATGATTTTTCCGTGACCGACATTGTTCTGCGGGACAAAACGACGCTTTTGATGTATTTTGCAAAATACGCTACTTTCGAGGAGCTGAACTCTGTGCTCTCAAAGATTGTGTTCAGTGACGCGGGCGCGCTTGAGAGGCGGGACGGAGACGGAATGACACCGTTTTTGTATGCGGCCGCGTTCAGAAGTGACCACAGGATAATGGCTCTTTTCCGAATGTACGGGGCGAACACTGGCGCAAAAGACAACAGAGGCCGGAATGCGCGCGCCATTGCCGAGCTGCACGGAAACATGGCTGTAATCGGAAGACTTGAAAATTACGGAGTTTACTAAAATGAAAGCGGCGAAAATTGCGAAAATATTTTCGATTTTTATTTTTTTCTTTCTTATTGCGTCTATTTTTTTTATTGGCGCGAATATGATTCTTTACAAGCAGCGCATGGATAATTTCAGGAGCTTTGACCTTGACGAGCTGAAAAGAAAAGAGTTCATAATCCAGACGATTGAATTCAAGAAGTTCATCGTACAGGGGACGGAAGTGCAAAAACCGTCCAAATTCAGTAAATACACGGACGAAGTTCAGGTTTTCCATGTTTCTGGAAAGGCGCAGGTTATTTTTACGGACATCGATTCGCTCAAAATCAACGAGGCTGACAGCGACTATTCAAGAAAAATACTGCGCCTTGATTACGAGAAAAAATCTGGGAGCGTTCCTTTCAGAATAAAAATCTTGATTAGCGAGAACGATATTCAGAAAGTGGCTCATTTTGAATCAGAGGAATTTTCGTTTTTAGGATTCAAAAAAGATTTGATAAAGCCCGATATGTCTCAGGCAGAAATAATTTCCGTGGTCAAAAAAAATCTTGCAGATGAATTTTATTCTCAGGTTGTGAAAGAATTTTCTTCTGGCGGGGAGAGCGAGGTTTACAGGACATTCATTGCACAGCTCTCCAAAGCTATAAAATCCGTTTCTGACTGGGAGAGCGTTGAGGTTCAGGTTGTTCCCGGAATTCCGGCACTGGGGGGCGTATGAGCAAAAAAATCTTTGTTTTGGATATAATTCTTGCCCTGCTGATTTTTTCAGGTGTCTGTTTGATGAAAATGTATGTCCCGCAGTTTTTTAAAAACGCGTTTCTTTCAAACATTCCGTTCGCAAAAAATTTCAGGCAGGAGATTTTCAAAACTTACACTTCGATAACGGACATAAAAGACGAGATGAAGCTTGTTACGGCAAAGCAGCAGTTTGATTTTATCAACATAATGGACGGAAAGGACGGGCGTTATCTTGAGATTGCGACTTATGAGGTTCGGGCTGGCGTTGACCTGAAAAATGCGGAGTCCGTCCGAGCTGAGATTTTTTCCAGCGACAAGATTAATTCAATCGTGGTGCGGAAAGAGGCTGAAATTTCTTCGCCCGTGTACTCGGAGTGCATCCGCCCTGTGAACATTGCTTACGAGCAGAAAGCGCGGGATTATTCCGTGGAGCTTGGGATTCTTTCAAATGCGCGGGAAAATGCCGAGGAAACGCTGGAAAGCCTTTTGGGAAAAAAAGTCGTTGTCAGCGCGGGCGAGTACAAAAAATCAGTTCCGCTTTCGTTTGTTCCTTTGCAGCTTGAAGTTTCGGGCGAATATCTGAGCAAGAATCATGTTCAGATTGTGCCGCGCGAAGAGAATGTGTTCTTTCGCGATGCGCTGGTGCTTGAGGACGGCATGAACGAAAGCTGGCGGATACGGTTCGGAGATTCGGGGCGTTTTTTTTCAGGCACATTTGATGATTTTTACAAGTCCGTCTTTGACATGAACACGGCTGGTGATTCGGACGGGCGCGACAATGTGCAGGTGTTCCGTTATTTTGACCCGCTCTATCCCAAGGAAAGCGAGATTGTAAGCTATGCGAGCGACCGTTACAGGACTTTCTTTGTTCTGAACGGCGGTAGGATTTATTACGCCAGCGCGGAGTGCCGGAGCGAGCAGACTCTTTTGGATTCGGTTTCTCCGATGATGATTTATTTTGCCTCTTCGTTAAGAAAAGTGACTGACAGGAAAATTGAGAGGCAGGCTGAGTACCAGTCGTATATCGAAAGATTCTACGATGCGGCTCAAAGCCTTAGAAGCAACGAGTCCGCCGCCGTTTTCAGCCAGAAAGTGGGGCGGCTTTTGGAAAGTTCCGCATCTTCTGGCACGGAGATGACAGCCGATGAAAAAATGCTGAAATCAGTTTGCGATATACGGATGTTGTCTGGGTCAGAAAATAGTTCCGAAGTAGCTGTTTGCCAGACTGGGGACGAGGAGCTGGACAGGATAAACTTGCTTTTCCGCGGACTGAAAGTCGGGAAAGATTCTTTTATGACGGAAGAGAGCCGTGAGAACGCATTGCAAGCTTCGCTGGAACTAAGCGGCAGAATCAAGAAGTCGCAGCGTGTGAGCCTTGCCTTGAATCAGTATTTGGAAAGCTGGTTCTTGCAGAATGCGGGCAACTTCTCTCTTTCTTCTGAGAGCCGCCAGAGATACGAAGAAGATTTGAATTCGTCTTCAATAATAATTGCCTCCCGCCCGCTTATTGCGCTCAAAACGGATGCGCAGCGGAACGAGTATTATTTCAATTTGTTCAGAAACCGTCTTGCAATGTCGCATTTTTTTTCTGACACTGCCCAGAGAATTGACGATGTTTTGAAAATTTCCGTAAGGCAGAATCTTTCGTTCGCTTATTTCAATATTCCCCAAGCTTTTTCTATGAGCGACAACGATGTTTACGAAAAGCTCGTTGCGATGAACGGCGGACATGAGATTGACAATGCTTTTGTCCTTGTGTTCTGTCAGCGGGAGTGGGATTTTGGCGACTTTGCGCGGGACGATGACATTCATGCGCTTGTGCTTGACGATGCCACGCTACGACTTTTTCTGAACATAGGCGCGCAGAACGCCGGGGAGAAAATTGCAGAATCGCTCTCTTTTGTAGCAAGAAAGTTTCTGGGAAAGAACAATGCGCCTGAGTATTTTTTCTTCGGCGACTGGAAAAAGCTCAGAATTACGCCCGATGAGGTTGTCGTAGCTGGGCTTTCGCTCGGGACTAAGAAAATTACCAAGCGCGGGCGGAGGGAATACAAGGGCTCAAACGATTACGCCGAAAAGTCTGCGATTGCGGCTGTTCTTGAAGATTTGCAACATGCCTATTCGTATGACGATTCGGATTTTTATTACGATACGCTTTGCGCCCTTGTGGAAGAGCAAGTTCAGCGCATTGTGTACGAGGCCGTGTTCCGTCCAAGCCCGCGTATTCTGGAGGACAGGCGCGACGACCCAATGCGGCGGTACAATTTCTAGCTTTTTTTGAACGAGCGGCATACCATTGACGCGGCTCTCTCTCCGTCCATTGCAGAAGAGCCAATTCCGCCCGAATAGCCGCTTCCTTCTCCGCAAGGGTACAATCCTTCGATTCCAAGACATTCCAGCGTTTCCTTGTAGCGCAGAATTCTTACTGGGGTGCTTGTCCGCGTTTCCGATGCAATCAGAATCGCATCGTCGCAGACAAAGCCGCTCATGCTTTTGTCGAATGATTTGAACGCTTCTGAAAGTCTGGTGGAAATTTCCCGTGGAAGCCATTTATCAAGGCGGCTTACCGAAAGTCCCGGTTTGTAGCTTGATTCAGGAAGGCTCTTTGAGTCCTTGTGCGCAAGGAAGTCCGTGAGTCTTTGCGCGGGGGCTTTCTGACCGTCTGCGTGGCGGAATGTTTCTTCTTCCAGCCAAGTGCGCCAGTAAAGCCCTGCCAGTGCGGGGCAGCCGTCACTTTCTGCCTGCTTGCGGAAATCCTCCGGAATGTCTTCGGGTCTTCTCTCAACGACGATTGCTGAGTTGCTCCAGCGGCTGTTTCTACCCGAAGCCGACATTCCGTTCACCACGATTTGGTTTTCGGCGGTGGCGCACGGAACGACAAAGCCGCCGGGACACATACAAAAGCTGTAGACCCCGCGTTCGCCGGATTGTGCCGTAAGGCGGTACTCGGCGGCTTGCTGCATGGCTTTTCCGTGGAACTGGATTGAATCAATGAGCGCGCGTGGATGCTCAGCGCGTACCCCGACTGCAAAAGTTTTTGCTTCAAGCGATTCAGGCGAGATTCTTGAAATTATTTTGTAGATGTCGGCGGCTGAATGTCCTGTGGCAAGAATGACTTTCTCGCCCCTGATTTCTGATTTTTCGCCCGTCCGCACATTCTGGACTTTGACACCTGCGGCGCGGAATTTTTTCCCAGCCGAAGATTTTTCTACGATTAAATCAGTGCACAAAGAATCAAAATGAAATTCCCCGCCTTTCTCCAAGATTTTTTTTCTCATGCCGGAAATTATGCCTGGCAGCTTGTCAGTTCCGATGTGCGGATGAGCGTCGGTCAGAATCGACTTGCTTGCTCCGAACTCCGTGAAAATGCGGTGAATCTTTCTGATGTCTCCGCGTTTGTTGCTTCTTGTGTAAAGTTTTCCGTCAGAGAAAGTGCCGGCTCCGCCTTCCCCGAAGCAGTAATTGGAGTTTGCGTTCAGAATTCCTTCGTTTCGTATAAGCTCTATGTCTTTTTTGCGGCTCTCGGCATCAGTTCCGCGGTCAACGAGGATTGGCTTTATTCCGTCCTCAAGGAGCCTGAATGCGGCGTAAAGTCCTGCCGGGCCTGTTCCGACGATTACAACGCGCTTTTTTTCGTCTGCCTGCTTCCATTCAGGAAGTTTTTCGTTATCGTCAGGAGTTTCGTTTATGAAAACATGATATTTTAAGATGATTTTAATTTTTCTGTGACGAGCGTCAATTGATTTTTTTTCGATTACATAAGTAATTTCTTCTTTCTTTGCCCTGATATTTTTTTTATCGAGCTGCTGCAAGATTTTTTTTTCTATTATATTCTGATTTTTCTCTTCTTCTGGTTCAACTGTTATTAAAAGTTCTGTTCTCATGGACGGAATTGTAATCGGTAAAATAAAAAATTAAAAGCGGTTATTGATATTGTCGGTTTTAAAGAAAAATAAAAATTCCCAATTCGTGTGGTGATTTTTTCTCTTTTCTGTTCTATAATAAAATTTGGAAAATTTTATATCATTTCAGGTGGTACATCTATGAAAAAAGTGTCTTTTCTTTTTAAGGTTCTAATGACGCTCCTTGCGTTTGCGCTGCCTCTCTCATGCGACTCTGGCGGCGGTGGGTCGGGGGGGGTGGCTCTTCTGCTAAAAACTCGGATTCAGGCACAACGAGCGTAACGATAACGATTCCTAAAGCTGCCTCGTCAAGCTCTGACATAAATCTTCTTGGCGACTTTACTCCCACATACGCTACGGCGAATTTCCACTACGGAATCTACTTCAAGAACGACGCGCGCACGAGCGAGACCCAGTATGCGACAGCCGGTGGCTCCGTCACATTCGACAATGTAGAGTACGACACTTATGATTTCTGCCTTGACATATATGTTGACTCCCACAAAAAAACGAAGCTTGACACAATCACTGTAAACAAAACTGTCTCCGCGAGCGACAACACGGTGCAGTTCCCCGATATGAGCGTAAGCACATATTCGAAATGGTACTTCGTGAAGGACTCAGCCGAGCTGACCACTGCCATCAGCAAAATCGAGGCTGGCGGCTATACGGAGGCAAGCCCAGCCAAGCTGTGCCTTACTGCAAGCATAGAGAATGAGAGGGCGACCGTAATAAAAAATAACAAAAAAATAGATATTGTTTACAACAATTTTGAGCTTGAGCCTCACCTGTATAATATCACAATAAGCCCTGTGACCGGCGGCACTGTGACGGCAGACCGCGAGAAAGCATCAGCAGGAAAGACCGTCACGCTCACGCTGACTGCAGATGACGGCAGGAAGTTTGAGTCGCTTTCCGTGAGCAAAGGCTCTGACGCAGCGGCGGGAGTTGGAAGGACTACGGTTGAGGAGGGCAAAAAATACACATTCACCATGCCTGATGGCGATGTG
>JAEEGL017194414.1_pt1 | contig 10008 bp, 4 predicted proteins | sample 9134231 | NCBI WGS metagenome assembly JAEEGL01 (sample SAMN16246548, study PRJNA631951) | gut metagenome | biome: gut microbiome; feature: rumen; material: fiber-attached | host: Bos | place: Iran: Karaj | collected 2018-10 | reverse complement strand
GTTGTTTTAAATGTTTTTTGCAACAATACATTAATTTCTTTGCCTTCCTTTGTAACAATAATTAACTCGCGAATATTTACTGTAACATTGTAAAAAGCTGATAGTATGTTTCCTGTTCTCATGGTTGCTATTAATTTATTATCAGCCATTAACTTTCCATTAGAAGCAGTAAATACATATTGTATTTCCTTTCCAAACGGTATATCCTGGTTAAGAACAACAGTATCGTTCCCACGTTGAAATAAATGGTAAACCCAATCTTGTGACAAATCTTGATATGGTATAGATTCTAAAGTAGCTTTAATTCGTACGGACTTAATCTTTTTCAAATCAAAAAGAAGACGTCCTGGATCTCTATGGTTTACTCCATATGAAGTTTCTACGAAATCAGCATACCTGTCATTTTTTATGCATATATCTTTAACAGTTCCCCATTTTGCCTTAAAACGGATATTAATAGCGTGATCTTCATCTAACTCAAAAAAATCATTGCCTTTGAGCATATCTTTTACTTCGTCTATTCTAGTAAGGCTGATTTCTTCTCTTGTTCTTCTATTCTCGTTCTTCGTCTTTTTTCTGTATGATTTGAAAATATATGCTTTCATATCCGGATTATTTGTTTTGTAGTCAAAATAATATTTTCCGGCCTTCATTTCTATATTTTCAGATTCTACTTCAATATCATACTCTGCTTCATCAATAGTAAAACCATTTTTTATCCATTTAATGCGGCCGCCATTGGCATTAAAAACATTGGATACCCAATTCGATGGAGCTTCTGTAAAAATAGCTGCATAAGATACGGTATTGCCTCCATTAGAATAAATTCCGATTTTATAATTTTCCATATCGTACATCATACGATATTCGATTAACGGAATTTCATCGAACCTTCCATCTTCTTGCTGTATGGCTTTATTAATAAATAGTTTTTCATTCTTTTTTCTAAAATGTAAAACTACATCTTTATCCTGATAAACCTTGGTGGCTGATAAGAAAAATCCATTATCTATTGTAGATTGTTCTGTTCCGGATTTATAAATAATATGATAGGAATCATCACTGTTAATCTTAATTAAATAAATGTTAGCAGAGAGTGATATATCTTCTCCGTCGTCTTCTGCAATGACGAAGCCAAATCCTGACGTAGCTAAGGAGACATTAACGCGAAGCAGTAAATCTCCCATATAGCTATAGTCAAACAGAATAATATCTTTTTCTATGAATTTTGCTCCATTAATAACTTCTGTTCTTGCATTGTATTCAAACATTTGCCAATACCTCGAACCGGAATCCATGTATCTTTGCTCTCTGCTGCTGCCGATTCATTATAATCTTAAACTGGAATAGCTGATATCCGTTAAATTCTGGAGCAGCCTCCGTATTTTGCCAAGTAGTCCAAATTAATTCCTGACTGGTAGACTCTTTAGCGGCTCTAATATAGATGGCGCCCCATTCACTATCTTCAGATGCCAATACTTCTTTAAACTTATAAGTTGCTTTGGCGCCAATATCCAATACTTTTGTTACGGCAGATCCTTGCATATTATAAAAAATAGAAAGATTTTCTCCCGAATCTTCTTTATATATTGCAAATAAATCAATTTGGCGCACTATTTTGCCTTCATTTGCTTCTATCCTGAATTTCAAATATGTTTGCATTGGAGAAATCATAAACGATACTACGTTAGTATTTTTTACTTCTGTAATTTGCGAATATGCCCCATCATAACTGGAAGACGCGAATACCTTTATATTAAAGCCCTCAAAATTATCTTGAATTAGGTCATTGATTTTAAAGGCCATTTTATAAATAGATCTTGCATACTTAACTTCTATTGGCTTTGTTTCAATAAATGCATTGTTTGCTTCAGCAATCCATACTTCATTTCGGAACAAAAATCCTTTTGTTAATACTTTTTCCAAGTTCGCATCTTTTAATCGTGTAATGTTCCAATCTACAGTAGTACCTGGCCACAAGTATCCATCTGGTCTTGTTTCTAAATCGAAATATGACATAAAGTCGGAAGAATATTCTAGGTCAACTTCTTTTAATGCATTCTCTTTTTCTTCTGTTATTAAACCAAGGACATCAATTCCTTTTATATGCCATTTTTTAATATCCTGTTGATCTTGTGCATCATGGATCAATATTTCATCTAGAATACCACTGCCTTCTATGATGAGATAATATCTATACTGTTGTGTATCTATTTCAGTATTTATAAGATATGCAATATCATCAAATACTGTAAAGGAACCTATCTTTTCGCAAAATACAGACTTTAAAGCCTGTTCCTCTAAAATACGGATTTCTCTACCCAATGAAAACTTAAGATTACCAAAATACATGCAACTGATTGTAGTATGATTTTTTAATGCCTGTGTGATATCTAATAGTGCATATCCGTTATCTTTTGCTGTAAACGTTGTTGCATATCCATTTTTATATTTTGTTAAAGACCTGTTCATGGCGTAATCGTGCCATGCCGCAAATGATTCGCAAGCTCCAATATGTCCCAATGGTTCTGCATTTGTAATATTCTTCGGGTATTGAAAATCTACCATGCAATGGATATCCATTACGTTTCTGTCCATGCGGGAATTTTCAAGATAATTAACGGCATACTGTTTTAAGAGAAGAATATTATTTATTATTTCACCATTTTCAATATCTACACCGTCGACGCGTTTAGCTTTTTCATCTTTGTAATTAGCAAAATAATAATATTCGCGGCCATCTATATAATAATAGCCATTATGTATAACTGGATTTTGATCGTCTGCAATTTTAGATACAGTGATAATTCCATTAGATTCTTGGGCAATATAGTATGGATTATCTTTGCAAGTTACGGCAATCATATCCGGTTTTGTTTTAAAGTAAGAATAGTCTACTGAAATTGTATCTCCATCTTTTACTTCTTTAATTTCATACGTACGACTATTAACATGCTCCATAGCATCTATTTCATATCCTACCAGATCATAGAGACTATTAATATCTTTATATCTTAAAGCTTCAGCTTGCTTATATGTGTATACAATTTCACTGATAGCTCGTCCTCTTAATGAATCCGGTACATTCCAAATAATGATACCTGGTTCAGATAATAGCCTGTAATTTCCAACCGGTAAAATACTGTTATCAGCCATGACGATTTTTTCAATTCTTACTATATTAGCATATTTAAGCTTATTAAAACCGTCATCTTCTATGCGTAAAGATCCGCCGTCCGGATAAGTACTCTGACAAAACTCTATCGGATCAGAATATTCAATATCTATATTATTAGGCGCAGTTACGTTGTACAAACCTAAATCTAAAATATTGTTTTTATCATCTCGAAGGCCACGCAGACTTATTGTATTGGAAAGATAGAAAGATGGATTAATATTTAACTTATCTGAGTAGATTGCATCTTTCGTAATATTTCCGAAATCAGAAACTTTAACTTGAATTTTTTCTGTGCGGTCTGTTGTCCAGTTTCTTTTTCCTGGCATAAAATACATATCGGCGCCGACATGGTTATTATCGGGCACTATATCGCAAATACGATAGTATAATATTTTATTAACTGGCCGTTCCGGCAAAAATTTTTCCGGAATAGATGTCTCCGTATATTCTGATACTGCATCTTTGGTATCATATGCAATATAGGTTTGAACGTTGTACGGATACATGTAAAACCGGCTAAATTCTCCAGAGATGTCATTCGTTAAAACGTCTTTTCCATTAACGACAAAACAGCTTTGAATAGTATTATATATGCTACTTCGTACAACGATACGGTCACATGAATTTATTTCACTATATTGAATAGGATCTATATATTGCTGTGTATCACAAACAATAAATCCTTCTGCTGAACGAGCTAAGTATAACTTCTCATTCATTAATCCAAGCTGCTCTTTCAGGGTTATTCTTCCAATATGAGAATATCCATCACCGTCTATCGTGATCGTTGATATGGGCTTGTCAGGATCAACTAGGATTGTATAAATGGAATCCCTGTATTTTTTTAATGTCGGCGTGCTGGAATAAATCTCTTTAAAATCAGAAAGATCCAAATATATGGCCGGCTTTGCATTTGGATCCGTACTGCTATACTTGTTGTAAGTAAAGAAATCCGGGTCAACTAATTCATTGTTTTTGTACAGCGCTACCTTACAATTTGTATTTATTTCAATCTTTGGATCTGTTAATCCATTAGTATTAAACGTGGGAGTTGTATATACTTGTCCTTTGGTTTGTGTACCAACATGTACATATTCTATCCACGGACTTACACTGGAATAATTTTTAATCGTGCATTGTAACCAACATTCAGCATCAGAAACTTGCGGTAACGTAGTTTCGTCTTTTATAAGTCGGATATTATCTTGAACGACTTCTTCACTCTCACCGTTTATTTTATATAGTGTCAGATTAATATCGTATGCGCTATAACGAATATTTCGTATTGTAAATCCTTTAGATCCATCAGTACGTTTAATAACGACTTTTACGTTGCTATAGCATTGATCAAAATTAATTTCTACAGTATTGCCAAGATGCAGATATTCTAAACTCGAATATTGCTTACTTAAAACGTTGTTAATATATACGGAAATTTGGGCGCCGCCCTCTTGATCCTGTTGGTCAGTATCAAACATTAAGCAAGAACATCCCGGGAGTGTGATAGTTATAGAATCTGTATAATCTGTGTCCGAATTAGAAGAAACCCAACCGGTTTCGTCAGCGGTTTTGGTATATCCAAAAGCTTCTACGTACTGAGGAACCGATGTAATATATTGAAAACCATCATGGACTGGCATATGAAAATTTCTTGAGACATCTTGTAAAAAATGTTCTAAAGAAACCTGGAAAGAAGCTTCAATTAATGGTTTAGTTAATATTAAACCACCATTGTGACTGGTTTCTATATTAACCGGTTTACTGATTCCATCTATCGTAGTAGCATGTTTCCATACATTTTTTTCTATAAATTTGCCTTTATAAAAGCCAAAAATATGGTTCTGATCTTCTACGAGAAGAACTTTATTTAATGGTGTTGTACCATCATAAAGGATACAGGAATCAATCTCCATACGAGATATGTTGTCATCCTTGCTTCTGAACTCTAATTTATATTGTGTATTTGGCTCTAAATTTTTCTTTGTATTGTCAGCATATATTCTGCTATCATAGTGATCTACAAAATCGTCTATTTTATATTCTTGTAGTCCGACATAATGTTTATAAAGATCAAACCATATTTGTGATGGATCGGTAACATGAATAACATCCTCTGCTTCAATTTTGTATTGAATTTGCAGAGGATTAATCATATCACTATAGTGGACGAGGGTAAGCGGAATATTTTTTGCGATATTGTTAGATTGAACATAATTTTCTATCTTCGTTTTAGATTTTTTATATCCATTTACAGTAAGATCTACTGTACCTTCCACATTCATCTCTTTAGCTGTAGAAACGAATAGGGAATCCATATATCCAACACCGTTTTTATAACTATCTACTTCTGCGTCCCATACATGCGGAAGGTAATATAGTTTTCTAAAATTATTATCCCAATAATCAATATCCCATTGCCGCGTCCTGGCTATGTCGCGATTGAACCTGGATATTTGTTCATAAAGCGTAATGCCATCATCGTTTTTAATAGCTAACGTTTTTTCGTTGGGCTCTAAAAATTTAATTTCGTCTTCCGATAAGCTGCTTAATACAGAAGCTGCATTTCGTATTGTATTCTTTAAACCTTTTTCAGTAGAGTTAGGACGTCTGTTCAGATCATGATTATCTTCATCGTAATGCAATTGATATAAGCAGCGTTGAAGTAAAGAAGCATTCCGTTCTTCTGAAAAACGCTCTAAACCGCACCACCATGCAAATTCATCAATAACGTTCCAAATATGCTGTTCTGTAATTTCTGCAAAGTATGAAGTATATCCATTATATAAATATTCTAATCGATTTTCATCATTAGTTTCCCACATAAGCAGATATCCGTCTTTATAATATGCATATGTATGATCGTTATAAAATATTTCTTTATCGTCAGTAACCAATAATGACGGATTTACTGTGGCAAAGACATCAAGGTCCTCTATATCTCCGACGTGGGCAACATATAAATAATCCATGATTTCTTCTTCGCGGCCAATATAATTGACCAAGAAGAAGTCTTTTTTATATTCTATAATGGCATCTTCTACGGCAGCAATTTCTTCAATAATAGAACGCAATACTTTGCCACCATTAGAATCTATCGGTCTACGTCTTGCATTTGTCCAACGCGGAAATTTCCTTACTGCAGACATAAATTGCGCATATGCATCATAAGCCATTATTGTTCTCCATACCAAATAATTTCATCATACAGCATTTTTGTTTCTAATTCTTGTACAGTAGATAATTCATGTATTGGTTCTTCATTAATTAATATTGACATTACATTAAAATATTCAACGCCATCAACGGCTAATCCGATACGGATTAAGTCCCCAACCTTTAAGAAATCTCGCGGCGCAATAGAATTAATGTGGTCTTTAATTCGTTCTTCAATTGTGGCTTGAACTAAATTTTTATCTACTTCTTCTGTGGATAAAAAACAATTCAATTTTACGGCGCGTATAGATGGCACAATATACTCTATGTATAAAGAAGGAGATACAGTATCCTGAATTCTTTCTTTTGCTTCTTTTAACGACAATTCAATATTTTCATCTTCATACGTCTGCGGAAGAACGTAACAAGTTCCTGTTCCGCATCCATGTGTATTTGGCACATATTCAATGTTAGCCGCATATTCCGGCGTTAACAAAATATTGGATATAGCCTTGGTATTTGACGCTTCAGCTGTATAGACCCAGTCTTTTAAACGATATTTATATGTATCGTCATCTTCGCCAGGCAAGCGTTCCAAGTTTGCCCATTGCCCAAGTTCATCTAAATTTTCTCCAGATGTACGAGTAAATAGATGCGGATTTTTTGCATCTTCAATTTCCTGATACATGTTTTCCATTTCATCAGAAATTGTATAAGAAAAAATATCCAGCATAGATCCTTGCTTGATAGAATCTCTTAAATTAGTTTCTAATTTATTATTTAACGATGTATGTATCTCTTCTCGTTCTTTCATATTGTTGCCTCATATATCGTATCTTGATCCGTATCAATCGTGATTTTTAATCTTTCATGTTTATATCTGCTATTATCATCTTCCCATGATGTGGAAACAGTGTAGCTTTCATCAAACACGACATCTTTAATTGCTTCTTCTGCATACTGCCTAATTTGTTCTCTTGCTGTTTCGTTTTTTATGTCGCTATGCCGCAAAGTAATAAGTTCTGATCCAAGTTCCTGTAAAAATGGAAATTCACCCTTTTCCGTCTTTAAGCATATCGTAACTTCCTGTGCAAGTTCTTCGTTATCTATAACTGGAACCGCAGCAATAGGTTTATACGGCATAATTCTTTTTTGTATATTAAATTGAATCAGCATGCCACTAGAAAATTGTTGATGCTGTTTGATATCAGTATCAAAATCAACACGAAAAGAAGGATATCTTCTGGCTTCTTTTCTTAGGTTATTAATATTGCGTCGATCTCGTGCTGAAATATAGTATTGTATTATAAAATAAGGATACTGATATGCTTGCGCAATATCAATATCCCCATTTTCTGTGAGCTTAAAATCGATCATTAGGCTTTCGCAGCTCCTGTAGTCTTTTTGCTAAACATTGTCTTTACGGAATCCGTTAAGGTTCCAACTAATTTCTTAGTAAATGAAGTAAGTACTTCTGTAATTTTTTTCTTCAAAGCATTTAATGCATTGGCTATTTTCTTGGTGAATTCTTCTTTAAGCTTAATAAAGGTTTTGATCTTTTCTTCTACGATAGATTTTAATTTTAATGCTTCTTCTATTTGTTTTTTAAATTTTGTATTAATCGTAGTGCTAATAGATTCATTAATCTTTTTTAAATTTTTAAGAAGAGCATCATTTAATCCTACAATTGCTTTACTGTTAAGAATGCCGCCAATTGCATTTTTAATAGTTGCATTTACACTGTTTGTAATAGAAGACATCAATTTTGATTTTGCCAGCAACATTTTTTGCCATTTTGGCAGCTTCTTTTGCCAAGATGCTATCTTATCATTAATGCTTTGGTTAATTAATTTGGAGATATTTTTCTCCGTTTTATTACGGAGCTTCGTCATTATAATAGAACCATCAAACAGCTTTTTATAATACGCAACAGCAGTAGCATATGTCTTACCAAGGCCGCTGGTTTTTAATGATAAATTGCCTTTTCTAATTTCATCTCGTATTTTTTTACTAATAGTAGCATCAAACATTTCGTCTACTAGTTTATTTACATAATTAACTTTGTTGCCAAAAATATCTTGGTCAATTCGCTGCATTGGTGCAGAACTTTCTACCGCACTCTGTAAATTTCCAGAAGAAGTAGTTGTCTGTTTTGTTTGTGTCGTATTGCTTGATGATTGATTAATACCTCCGCCAAAACCGCCGCCAACCATGAAGTCTTCAATGTTCACTTTTGGAATTGATTTCTGTACTGTATCAGTTGCTTTTTGGGTGTTTTCTGTAGAAATCGGAGATATAGAAATACTGGTAGCACGCTTGTATTCTTCAGGCGTAACATAATCTATCTCACTGGTATCATATACTATTTTGACTTTTTGCGTATCATAAATTTTAACGGTTTTTGCCTGAATAATCTTTTTATTTGGGTCAATGGTTTCGCTAAACGCTCTTCTTTGACTCTTAACAATTTCCTTTGTACCTTGCGACAGATTTGTTGCCATTTTATCATGCCTCTATTTTAATATATTGTCCGGATTTCATTTCTGCATACTTAGTAGCAACTTCTTCTACGTCTTTATTGTATAAACGAATACATCCATGTGTACTGCCTTCTCCTGGTTCTGGTTCTCTAGTGGCCGGTGCATCTTTTGTTAATATCTTTTTAGCATCTTCTGAAGGATAATCACCATGGATACCAATTCCAAATCCACAACTTAATGCGATCCAATAAGAACCAAATGTACCAGCTGTATCTGGCAATTTACATCCGCTATCTCTCTTATCTCCATTAATCATATCGTTTTTAACGGGAGTACTTAAAGTAAATACACCAAGCAATGTCTTATTGTCACCGCTTACTTTATTAGAAGTAGTTCCCTTATTGGAAGTATTGCAATCATATGTTTTTAATATATCATGCCCTTGCATAACGTAAAATTTATGCGCACCACATTTAACCTTATACCAGATCGCTGTCGTACTTACTGGACGACCATTGGCTTCATCCCATCCGGTTCTATTGTCGGTATTTTCTCTTTGCTTTTGCTCGTCTCCCTTAACAGCTGCTTGTGCCGATACGGTTGACGGGCTGATATTGAAATTCTGTGTAACACTATTAATAGCAGAAGAACCAAATTGTGTAGGATCCTGACCAGTTAACGTTGTCATACTGGTTACTTGTTTCTTAGCATTTTCTTCTATTATTTTTTTATTTGCTTCTGTTGTTGCTTGCTCTTGGTTTAGAATCGCGGCTTTTCTCTTTTCTTCTAATACTGTAGATAATTGAGCATAGGTTGAAATACCTGTTGTATCTAACTTACTCATCATTTCTTGTATCACATTAGTCGCCGGAGTTATTTTTATGCCAGGAGGTACTTCAAATCCACCAATTGAAGGAGAAAACATGGGTATGTTTATAAGTCTACGAGCTAATACATATCGTTTTAGATTTGGCTCCCATACTTTAACAAGAACTGTACCAAGCATTGTAAGGCCGCCAACAATTTTCGGTGTTGTATCGTAACCATCTAAAACTTTTTTGAAATCAGCCAGTTCATATAATTTGTTATTTAATTTATGATTATTAACGATAACATCATGAGTATCGACGCTATATATATTAGTTTTTGTTCCTTCATAAGGAGCAGAATAAGCAGCAATACCTTCTGGTGATAACT
>JAEEGL016671184.1_pt1 | contig 10008 bp, 7 predicted proteins | sample 9134231 | NCBI WGS metagenome assembly JAEEGL01 (sample SAMN16246548, study PRJNA631951) | gut metagenome | biome: gut microbiome; feature: rumen; material: fiber-attached | host: Bos | place: Iran: Karaj | collected 2018-10 | reverse complement strand
CAGAGCTCAAAAGCATACCGCTCGCAGGCATTGATCACTTTCGTTCCGCAGGGATGCTCGATGATCCTGTGGAAACCGCCATACTGCCGGTGGATGTGCCCATGGATCATATAGGCCGGCTTCCACTTTTCCATCAGTGTATTAAAGCATTCAAAGCCCTGATGCGGCAGGTCCTCCCTGTCGCCGATGCCCCTGGCGGGCGCATGTGTCAGCAGGATATCAAAACCCCCGTATATCCTGAGCTGCAGCCACAGTTTCCGGATCCGGGCACGCATCTCTCTCTCCGAGTACATGACGCCGCCTTCCCTGTAGCGCATCGAGCCGCCCAGCCCAAGGATCCGCAGACCGTTGCAGCGGTAGATCCGGTCTTCCACGGAAGTACATCCGAGAGGCGGTCTGCGGTCATAGACCTCATCATGGTTGCCCCGCACATACAGGAGCGGACAATTCGCCATAGTGACCAGAAACTGCAGGTAATCCGGATCCAGATCCCCGCAGGAAAGGATCAGGTCCACCCCTTTCAGCGTGCCGGGACGAAAATGATCCCAAAGAGCCTTGCTCTCCTCATCCGCGATCGTCAGAATCCTCATACACCGCTTACCTCGATCTTGTCCCATACACTCTCCGGAAGCTCATCACGCTGCGGTATGCGGCCGATCACGTTGTCATTCAGCCAGTTCATCCGGATGATCTCTTCGTTCGCAAGCCGGGGCGTTCCCGCTTCTTTCACGATGCCCTCGGTGCTGTGCAGCTCTCCGTCAAACGGATTGAGCTTGCCGAGGATCAGACTGTTCCGCATGGCGTTCATCAATTTCCGGGAATAATAGTCCAGCTCATCCGAAAGTCTGATGTCGACCACACCGGCAGACATGCCCCACCAGTAATTGATCGCACGGTCTGCTCTTTCTGTCTTTCGGACGGACTGTCCCTCCACTGTCGGACGCAGGATCAGCTCATAGTACAGTCCCCAGTTCAGGATCGGAGCTGCAAGGTTGCGTATCTCACCGTTTTCTTTCCGCTCATAGATACCATATTCACGGGAATTGGTTTCCGGACGGTTGATATCCGGCCCCGAAACGATCCGGATCTCATTATCTTCCAGTGCGGTGTTCCATTCACTTTCACTGGTGGAAGCCCAGCTCAGGTACACGCTTGCCTTCGGATCGATCAGTGCGGCTCCGATCGCAAAAGCGTTTATGTCAGCCAGCGCCCCGAAGATCGGGTACGCCGCCCGATAGCCGATCCTGTGATTATCCGCCAGACTGGCTGCCAGCGCGCCCATCAGGAACTTGGCGCTGTACATGCGCACATAATAGGTCTGCACCGCCTTGTGGGAAAGGTTGACGGAACAGTTCATAAACCGGACTTCCGGGAAATGAATGGCGCTGCGGAGCGTCTCATTCATCTGGTTGGAAGCGGTCGTGAAAATGATCGAACATCCGTCTGCAACCGCTTCGTCTATTGCCCGGCGGATCTCTTCATCCGAGCGGCAGTCATCAAATCTGCGCGTACTTACGGCACCCTGGAACCGTTCTTCCAGTTCTGCCCTTCCTGTCTCGTGTCCGTAACACCAACGGGACTTTTCGGGCGTGGAATCATAAATGAAAGCGGTATGAAGAGGATGCTCAGCCGTATATCCCGGGTTCTTAAGCAGAATGGACAGGAAAGACTGATCCTGTTCCTCCGGATGTTCCACCACATCGATCTCATCCCCGTGATCCGCCAGAACGATCTCATTCCAGGCTTTTTCGAGTCTCCGGTCGATCTGTGCGGGTGTCTTTGAGAGAAGACTGTCCTTTCCGTAGATCGACAGATAGATCAGAAAGGCATCCCCGCAGGTAAGATGCAGGTTCCATCCGCCCCTGGAATAAAACACTCTGGAGAACATGGAATACATATATTTCAGGTCACGGATCGTATCAGCCGTCCAGGCGTGCTCCAGATCCTGTCCCAGAAGATCGGCAAGCTTCCGATAGCTCCCCTCTTTCGAAAAGGCGATCTCGTAGACCGGCGCGACCTCGAAAAAGCGCAGAAATTCTTCATACTGACGATGCTCGGGGTCATCCGCATGCTTCGGAACGATCCTCCAGACTTCTGCCAGGATGGTAGCCGCGCCTACATATTTCGAGACAGACACACGTTTGTTCCCTTCCTGTACATAGAATTCACGCATATACTCGTAGACCAGGATCGGATCGCGGATACCTTCCTCCATCTGGGATGCAAGCAGAGAACTCCATTTTTCGGCAAACTCTGAATTCGGGTCAACCACGGGCATGAAATCCGGCGCAAATGCAGTCTTTCTTCCGCTTGTACGGGTACCTTTTACCTGGCTGAGAGGGATCTCCATCGTGCCCACGAAGATCGGATTGCGGCTGTCATCATCTCCAAGGATCTCATCCAGTGCGGGCAGAGCAGGGGACCGTCCCGCCAGGACAGCATTTCTCGAGGAAATATCTCCCATTCTTTTTGCTTTTTTATAATCTTCCGCCATCTAATGTCTCCTTTTCGTGCTGTCTGGTCCGATTCAGTGTCGGCAGAAACATCCCGGCAGATCTGCCGGGATGCTCCGTTGGTTTTCATTCAAAAGATGCAGTGGTTCTCGTACCGTATCAGTGGCAGATCGCCTTCTCTGTCTCCTTGTCAAAGAAGTGCATCAGACGCAGATTGACCGGGATCGCGATCTCTTCATCTTCCGGAAGCGGCTCATGAGACGGCATCTTGACGATGACCTTCTCCTCGCCGATATAAACGTACAGATTGTACTCCGCGCCGAGAAGCTCCTTGAAGTCCACCTTTACATGCAGCGCGTTGTCCTCTGTAAGATTGGCAACAGGCATAAAGTGCTCCGGACGGACGCCCATGATGACCGTCTTTCCGACATAAGGCTTCAGTGCTGCAACCTTGCTTTCGGGGATCAGCAGGAGGTCGGTCTTGTGGCCTCTGACCTCTGCATAGAGCTTTCCGTCCTTTTCCACGATCAAAGCATCGATGAAGTTCATCTGCGGGCTGCCGATGAAGCCTGCCACAAACAGGTTGTCCGGTGAATCGTACAGTACTTGCGGGGTGTCATACTGCTGGATCAGACCGTCTTTCATGACAACGATGCGGTCGCCCATGGTCATAGCCTCGGTCTGGTCGTGTGTTACATAGACGAAGGTCGTATCCAGTCTGCGGTGCAGACGGGCGATCTCGGAACGCATCGAAGTACGAAGCTTCGCGTCCAGGTTGGACAGCGGCTCGTCAAGCAGGAAAACCGCAGGGTTCCGGACCATGGCGCGGCCCAGTGCCACACGCTGTCTCTGACCGCCGGAAAGTGCCTTCGGCTTTCTCTCAAGCAGATGCTCGAGGTCCAGGATCTTGGCTGCCTCATGAACTCTGCGGTCGATCTCCGCCGGATCCATCTTGCGAAGGGTCAGGCCGAACGCGATGTTCTTATAGACCGTCATATGCGGATACAGCGCGTAGTTCTGGAAGACCATGGCAATATCACGGTCCTTCGGCGGGATATCATTGACTCTCTTATCGCCGATGTACAGATCGCCGCTGGTGATGGTCTCAAGACCGGCGATCATACGGAGCGTTGTTGACTTTCCGCATCCGGAGGGGCCGACCAGGATGATAAACTCTTTATCCTTGATCTCCAGGTTCAGATTTGGAACGACAGGGGTCTTTGCCCCTTCATACTGTTTGGTTACGTCTCTAAATGAAATGGATGCCATATATTCCCTCCATATCTGTCTGCTTTAAAAAAATGATCACTGTCTGTTCTGCTCTATCCTGCGGAAGGCCCGGAGATACGCCAGGGAGCGGAGATAGGCTGTGAGGCCGAAGCCTATGATCGCCCAGAAAAAGACCGCGCCGCCGAAGCGTTCCGGCCGGAGGAAGAAGGTAAGTATCACTGCCGCTGCCGGGATCAGCAATCCCAGGAGCGTCCACGGGAGTGCCGCGACCGCCATCAGCCAGGCATTGACAAGGGTCCTCCTGACGCCCTGTCCGAAGCGTGCCTGCATCGGGAATACGTACTGATAACCTGCAAAAAAGATCATGACCAGCGCGTAAAAGGTGATGCGGTACAACTGTCCGAGACTGCCTTCCATCCCATTCACGGTGTGGAAGTACAGAAACAGGAATGCCAGGCCTCCGAGGCCGCAGATCCAGAGCAGTGTCGCCCGCTTGAAGTGAGTCCTGAAGTTCAGCCAGAATTCCTTCAGTGCGGATCGTCCTTCATCTTCCCTGTCCTCCGCAATCAGCTGCATCGCCGCCGCCAGTCCCGTCATCGCGGCTCCCGCGGTGATCACGGGTAGGCAAAGCACACAAAACAGTATATTGCAGAAAACAATGTCCGATATCTTCCGAAGAAGTTCCATAAAGATCCCGTTGGGATCTGTTAAAAAGCCCATAAAGTGTTCTACCTGTCATACAGAAGCGAGATCCTGCGGATCCTGCCCTTCAGCTCCTCGCTGAACTCACCCGGGAGCATTCGCCATCTCCAGTTGGTTCCGGAGGTAGACGGCCGGTTCATCCGGGCCTCATGTCCGTATCCGAGCCAATCCTGCATCGGAATGACTGCCATGCGGGAAACGCTCCGGAGTGCTGCCGAGATCAGCGCCGTGACCGGCACTTCTTCCGATGCCGGCAGGCAGAAATAATCAAATACCTTCTGCCGCTCCGCGGGCAGGATCTCTCCGAACCACTCTTTCAGCGTTGCGTTGTCATGCGTCCCGGTGTACGCCACCGAGTTGACCGGATAGTTGTGCGGAAGATAATCCGCCGCCTGTCCCGTGTCCCTCGAATCAAAGGCGAACTCCAGTACCTTCATTCCGGCATATCCGGTATCCCGGACAAGTTTGCGGACCGTCTCGGTCACATAACCCAGATCCTCCGCAATGATCTCCTGCGGACCAAGTCCGGCGGTGACCTTCTCAAAGAGCCGGATGCCGGGACCTTTCTTCCAGGTACCTTCTCCTGCTGTCTTTGCGTCAGCGGGAATGGAGAAGTACTCGTCAAATCCGCGGAAATGATCGATCCTGAGGATATCACAGACCGTAAAGCAATGCCTGATCCTGCGGATCCACCAGCCAAAACCGGTCTCTTCATGTCTCTCCCAGTCGTAAAGCGGGTTGCCCCAGATCTGGCCTTCCGGCGCAAACGCGTCGGGCGGGCATCCGGAGACCTCTACCGGCAGGCGGCTCTCCGGATCCAGCTGAAAGAGCTCCGGAGCGGACCAGACGTCCGCGCTGTCCATCGCCACATAGATCGGTATGTCACCGATGATACGAATGCTTCGGCTGTGCGCGTAGTCAAGGAGTCTGCCCCACTGCTCATAGAAAAGAAACTGCAGGAAACGATAGAACGATATTTCCTCACTGTACTTTTCCCGGGCTTCCGAGAGCGCTCTCTCCTCACGCATTCGAAGCGGTGTCTCCCACGCAGTCCAGGTACGGCCGCCATGCGCGTCTTTCAGCGCCATGAATAACGCGTAATCATCGAGCCAGTATGCCTGCTCCCGGATAAAGGAAGCATAGGCGGGCAGCTTTGTGATGTCGCAGCGACTGAACGCGGTGCGAAGGAGTCTGCCCCGCTCTTCATAGAGCCTGCCGTAATCCACGTACCGTGGATCCGGTGCCATCCCGGCCTTCTCACACTCTTCTCCGGTGAGCCATCCCTTTTTGATCAGTTCTTCCAGACTGATAAAGTAAGGATTGCCCGCGAAAGTGGAAAACGACTGATACGGGGAGTCCCCGTAACTGGTAGGACCGAGCGGCAGGATCTGCCAGAGCTTCTGTCCGGCTTCTGCCAGGGCATCAACGAACGCATAAGCCGACTGGTCGAAACATCCGATCCCATATCGTGACGGCAGAGAACTGACCGCCAGAAGGATCCCTGCTTCTCTCATTACTTGATCGCTCCTTCAACCATGCCGTTGATGATCTGCTTCTGAGCAATGATGAACAGAATGATCATCGGCAGGATCGCCAGCAATGCAGCCGGAAGGATCAGGTCCCATCTCTTTACATAGGAACCGACGAACGCCTGTACAGCTACGGGAAGGGTCTTGACCGGACCGTTCTGTCCCAGCATCAGGGACGGAAGCAGGTAGTCGTTCCAGATCCACATGCCGTTCAGGATCGTTACGGTAGTAATAACGGGTTTCAGAAGCGGGAAGATGATCCGGAAGAATGTTCCTTCGGGTGAGCAGCCGTCAATAGCCGCTGCCTCTTCCAGCTCATAAGGAATACCCTTGATGAAACCGGTCAGAATGAATACCGTCATGGCTCCGCCGAAACCAAGGTACGCGAATACGATACCGGGGATCGACTGCAGCATCTTGATGCCGATAAAGTTGCCGACATCACGGAAGGTAGAGATCAGTGCCAGCATGACGACCTGGAACGGAATGATCATGGACGCGATAAAGGTCATGTAGATCACCGTTGACCATCTGGTCTTGTTGCGGCAGATGACCCATGCTGCCATACCGCCGAACAGCGCGAGCAGTATGAGGGATATGATCGTGACGATGGCAGAGGTGCCGAATGCTGCCCAGAAATTGAAGTTGGAGTTGGTGACAACATTCTGGATATTCTGTGACAGCTGCGCAAAGGACGCGCCCGCCAGAGATACAGGATTGGCCACGATATCGTTGGCCTTCTTCATGGAATTGATGACCACCAGGAAGAAGGGGAACAGAGTGTATGCAGCCACAAGGATCGCAACGACGATCAGTGCCGTTGCAGGGCCTTTCCTCAGTTTCATTACATCTCCACCTCCTTACTGTTGGATATGCGGACCTGAATAATGGAAACGGCAGCCAGGATGATGAAGAACAGGACTGCCTTCGCCTGACCAAGCGCGTAATTATTCTTTGAGATCGCTGTGTTGTAGATGTTCAGCGCGAGCATCTGTGTACCGTTGGAAAGCGTCTTTCCGAGGAACTTCACAGAACCCGTACCATTGGTCAAAGCCATGTTGACATCGAACTGCTTGAACGCGGATGTCAGGGTCAGGAACGTACAGATCGTGATCGTGGAAGCGATCATCGGGATCTTGATCTTAAACAGGGTCGTCTTGGCATCCGCTCCGTCAATGGATGCTGCTTCCAGCACATCCTTCGGGACTGTCGACAGGCCGGTGATATAGATCAGCATGATATAGCCTGCGTACTGCCAGATATAGACGATGATGATCGCGATAAATGCTGTCTTCGAATTAGAAAGCAGGGAATTTCTCATCCCAAAAGCGCTTGCTGTCAGCTTGATCAGCACGTTGCTGAAAATGAACTGCCAGATATAGCCCAGGACGATGCCACCGATCAGGTTGGGCAGGAAGTAGGATGCCCGGTAAAAATCCGTACCGCGGATCTTTGATGAGCAAAGGAGCGCCAGCAGGAAGCCGATCACATTGACCAGGATCATGTTCACGATCACGAACAGGAAGGTGAGCACGATCGACCATATGAACGCGGGATCCTTAAACATGGAGGTGTAATTGGCCAGTCCCACGTAATTGTTTACCTTGACGCCATTCCAGTCCGTGAAAGAATATCCGATACCAAGAGCCATCGGAATGATCACGGTGACGGTAAAGGTGAACAGCAACGGGAACAAAAAGATGAAATTGATGATCCCACGGTGATGTTCGATGGTCGGATAAAAGTATAGTCCTGCCAATACGGCAAGAGCTCCGGCAATCAGAAGAGGTCCCCTGTACCCCACTCTGATCCCAACTACGTCGAGCACCAGCGCAAATCCCATCATTGCTGCACCGACCACCAGCAGCCCGAGGGAAAGACTCTTGTTGCCCGATTTGCTTTCCGTCATAGAAACACTCCTTTCCATATAATACTTCTTTTGATTTTGCAAAAGCGGGCGAAGCGAATGCCCCGCCCGCTGTCATGCCGTTATGCTGTTGATCAGCTCGCGTAGTAAGCCTCGATGACTTCCTTCAGAGTCTCAACGAACTCATCGATCGTGTAGTTGCCTGCTGCGAAATCCTGGAAAACAACACCGGTCGCGTTCTGGCCGATGCCGTCCTTCATTGACAGCCAGTGCCATGCGGAGGTCTTGCCAGCCGCGGTGTGATCCACGATAGTCTGTGCAAACGGATCGGATGCAACAAAGCTGCAGCTCTTGTACGGTGAAACGAATCCGCACTGCTCGACAAGGATCTGCTGTCCGCCTTCGTTGGTCGCGCACCACTCGAGGAACTTCTTTGCCTCGTCAACGTTGCCGTCCTTATAGACTGCCCACCAGTTCGGAGTGTTGGTCAGGATGGTGTCCTGTCCGTCCATGAATGCATACGGAGCCATGCCGCATTCGAAATTGCCTGCCTCCGCATATGCGTCCTTGTGGTCCGCATCGGTCATGGTAGCGCCGATCCAGGAACCCTGGGTCACGAATGCATACTTGCCGGAAGTGAAGTTCAGGACCTGCTGGTCATAGGTTCCGGAGACCAGAAGGTCGGGATCGGAATACTCATTGAACAGCTGTACCATTTTAGCCCACTCTGCGATACGCGCATCGTCCAGCTTGCCGCCGTCCTTCAGCAGGTCGATGTAGGTGGTGTCGTCACGAGCCAGGCCTTCATCGATATAGGTACCGAACAGATGCTGGCCGGTGGACCAGTAAAGCTGGGAAGCCTCTGCGCAGTAGCCGAGAACCGCTGTCAGTCCGAGCTCGTCCTTCTTCGCGTCAACTGCCTCGAATGCAGCCTTCATCGCTGCCGGGGAAGTGATGCTTTCGGGATCTACGCCGCAGGCATCGAGGATCGACTTGTTGTATGCCAGGCCGATCGCCTCAGTGGTGGTCGGGAAACCATACATCACGCCGTCAACGGCATAACCGTTGTCGGTATCCTTGGTCCACTCCATGCCGGAAAGGTCCGCGAGGTTGCCTTCCCAGGTCGGATAGTCCTTGTCACCCTCGATGACGAAGATGTCAGGCATGTTGCCTGCCTGATAATATCCCTTCAGGGTAGCCTGTGTATCCACACCGCCGCCGAGAGACTCGATGGTAACTTCCACGCCGGTCTCATCCTTATACTTAGCAGCCAGATCCTTCAGCGCAGCATCGATCTCGACCTTGTTGTTGACGAGACGGATCGCTGCTCCTCCGGAGGAAGCGGCTGCCTCAGTGCCGCCGGATGCCTGTCCGCCCGACGTTGCCGGCTCGGAAGAGCCGCAGCCTGTCAGTGCCAGAGAAGCGGTCATCAGAAGCGCCATTCCCAGTGCCACAAATTTTCTCATAAGTTACATACCTCCTCTTATTAAATACTGTACAGACACCCTTTCATCCGTCTGCGCGGGTCATGCAGCAAAACTTTTCATCCAAATGTCTGTACAAAAATACATACAAAACTATTATAAAACATTTGAGGATTATTGCAAGATAATTGTCAACTTTTACTAAATATTGCTATTGCCCCATAGGGAGGGATAACAACACTTTCCCCGGGAGCCGCGTCGTAGTTCGCGATCAGGACCCGGCCGTTTATAAAGGTTTCCGGCAGGCGCAGACTCCGCTCCTTCTCCGAGAAATTGCATACCACGAGAAGGTGCTCGTCACCGAGGTTCCTGGTATATGCATAGAGGTCCTCATCCTCCGGAAGCAGCAGCCGGTAATCGCCGTAGACGATCAGTTCCATCTGTTTGCGCAGCGCGATCAGCTTCTGATAGTAATAAAAAACAGAATCCTTCCGGGAAAGAGCTTCCGCGGCATTGATCCCGCGGTAGTTCGGATTGAGCGGCAGCCAGGGTGTTCCGGTCGTAAAACCGGCCTGTTCTGTCGTGTCCCACTGCATCGGCGTACGGGCATTGTCGCGGCTCTTTGCGCAGACAGCCTCAAAAGCTTCATCCGGTGACAGGATGCCCTTCTCGACAAGCTGCCGGTAATTCTGGAGGGTCTCGATATCATTGAACTCTTCCAGACTGCCCCAGGGATAATTCGTCATGCCGAGCTCTTCGCCCTGGTAGATATAGGGGGTGCCTTTCATCATATGCAGGCAGGT
>JAEEGL016384154.1_pt1 | contig 10008 bp, 8 predicted proteins | sample 9134231 | NCBI WGS metagenome assembly JAEEGL01 (sample SAMN16246548, study PRJNA631951) | gut metagenome | biome: gut microbiome; feature: rumen; material: fiber-attached | host: Bos | place: Iran: Karaj | collected 2018-10 | reverse complement strand
GCAGATATAAGCTCGTTTGCGGGAGAAGCAGCACAGTTCGACGATATCACTATGCTGTGCATCAGGTATTACGGTAAGGAGCAGGATAAGGCTCAGCAGGTAAAAGAAGGGACGGATGAAACATGAAGTCCGAAAAGGATCTTTTTATCAATAAGCTGAACCAGCTGTACAAGCCGGAAAGACTGCTATATTACATGTATGCGGATGAGGATGATATCCGGGCGTTTTTTGCCGGCACCATACCGGACAGGGTAGCCGGATACGCAGGTACTTTCGGGACCTATGACTATCCGGGAGTGTTTTATATCGCATCGATCGACAGACCTGTGATAGGTATAGAATACAGACCGGATGATGAGAGAGTGGATTATCCTTCAGATCTGGAATCGGTGCGCCTTGACGGAGCCTTCTTTTATTCCATTGAACTTGATGACGACGCAAAGCCTGGCAGGGAGTATATCTGCAGGTTGTTTGATGATATAGCAAAGGATGACGATGCCCGCAGGGTATACAGCTTCCTTTCTGTCGGAAACAAAGCGGACGTGACAGGTGTCTTCACGGGCTACAAAAAGATAAGGATACTGTATGAGGGCAGAGTTGAGCAGGACATGGCAAGGTCCGTAATTGAAGGTGATACGGACAGCATGGACAAGAAATACCTGTACGAGAAGGCTTTTTTTGATCCGATCACGGGCCATTACAACTGGAATCATCTTGTCGCATATCTTGAAATGCCCATGGATAAAGGCATAAACGACTATACATTTGTCCATTTTGATATCAAGGAATTCAGGGTGATCAACGAAGTGTACGGTCACATAGCAGCGAACAGGGTACTGTCAGATGTTGTGAAGGCCATGAACGAAATGGAGTATGTATATACCAGTGCCAGATGTCATAACGACAATTTTGCGATGATAATAAGGGATATGCCCGAGGAAGAGACGATAGAAAAGCTGGAACAGTTTTTTGGCAGTCTGTCACATCTTACCGAAGATCCGAACTACAGGATATACTACAGATGCGGTGTGGTACCGATGCAAAGAGCAGTGCTTTTGGGCAACCGCGTGGCGGATGCAGGCAAGATGGCTCAGGCTCTCGGCACAAGCAACAACAGTACGGAGATCACGGTATATACCGATGAGATGCACGATGCGATATCGTGGGTCAACTATATAAAGGCATACGTAGACACGGCCATGGCAAATGATGAATTTGTCGTTTACCTGCAGCCTAAATTTGATATCCAAAAGGAAGAGATAGAGGGAGCGGAGGCTCTGATAAGGTGGAATTATAAGGGCAAGGAATTGCTGTCACCGGGCAGGTTCATTCCCTTCTTTGAAAAAGACGGATCGATAGGAAAGATAGATGATATAGTGCTGAATAAGGTATGTGCAGCACTGGCCCGGTGGAAGCAGGAACGAAGAAAACTGTATCCCATATCGGTCAATCTGTCGAGAAACAGACTGTATGACAGCAGACTGATAGACCACCTGACAAAGATCGTGGATTCGTACGGAGTCAGTCATGAGCTGATAGACTTTGAGCTTACGGAGAGTGCGACATATGATAATACCGAGCACATGATCCGTGTGCTTGAAGAGCTCAGGGACAGGGGCTACAGGATATCCATGGATGACTTTGGGACAGGCTATTCTTCACTTTCACTGCTTACCGAGATGCCCCTGGATACACTCAAGATAGACAAGAGCTTTGTAGACAAGACCGGAACGGAAAAAGACAGGGAAGAAGACCTGGCTGTGATCAGGCACATAGTAGAACTGGCAAAGGAACTCGGATTCGTATGTCTGGCCGAAGGAGCCGAGAGCAGGGGACAGGTGGACAGACTGTACGAGCTGGGATGTGATATCATACAGGGCTTTTATTACAGCAGACCCATACCGGTGGATGAATATGAGAAGCTTTACCTGTGATCAATTGCAAACAGAAAGGATATAAGCGGATATGAGAGACGGATTCGTGAAAGTGGCTGCGGTCACACCAAAGATAAAGGTGGCAGATCCGCACTACAATGCAGAAAAGATAATGCAGGGTATCGATGCCGCTGCGGCCTCGGGAGCGAAGGTGATAGTGTTCCCGGAGCTTGTGATATCGGGATATACCTGCGGTGATCTGCTCCTGCAGCATACTCTGATAGATGAATGCAAGGCAGAGCTTAAAGCCATAGCGGAATACACGGCGGATCTCGATGTGCTCGTATTCGTGGGGCTGCCTTATCACTTCAGGGACAAGCTCTACAGCGTGGCAGCGGCCGTACACAGAGGACTATGTCTTGGCATGGTGCCTAAGACCTATATACCGAACTATTCTGAGTTTTACGAAGCAAGATACTTCTCACCGGGCAACGCTGCCGTGCTCACTACCGACTTTTTCGGCACGGGGATACCCTTCGGTACACATATCATTTTTGAGAACGGAGAGAGTCTGCCGGATCTTCGGATAGCCTGTGAGATCTGTGAGGATGCTTGGGTGAGCGCACCTCCGTCCATAGTACATGCGATGGCCGGAGCCAATGTGATAGTGAACCTCTCGGCATCGGATGAGCTGATAGGCAAGGCTTCCTATCGCAGACAGCTGATAGGATCCGCTTCGGGGGCAAGAGTAGCGGCATATATCTATACCTCAGCCGGTGAGGGGGAGTCCAGCCAGGATCTGGTCTTCGGAGGACATGATATCATCGCGGAGAACGGGACCATACTCGCTGAGTCCAAGCTCTTCTCGGAGGGAGTGATCACAGCGGATATAGATGTGGACAGACTCCTGTCAGAGCGCAGAAGAAGAAATACATTCACCGAAAACGTATATGATGACTATGTCAGGATACCGTTTCTCATAAACGAGTGTGTGGTTGACATAAAGAGAGAAATTGCACCTCTGCCCTTTGTGCCCGCATCAGACAGTGAACGGCGCACAAGATGCGAAGACATCGCTAATATCCAGTCTATAGGACTGGCAAAAAGGCTTGAGCATGCAAGTTTACATAATGCAACAATAGGTCTTTCGGGCGGTCTGGATTCCACTCTGGCACTGCTTGTGACGGTAAGGGCATTTGACAGACTCGGTATAGACAGAGCAGGTATATATGCAGTGACCATGCCGGGATTTGGCACTACGGACAGGACTTACGATAACGCCGTAAAGCTCGCGAAATCTCTTGGATGCACTCTGCTTGAGGTTGACATAAAAAAGTCCGTTACTCAGCATATGGAAGATATTGGTGCAGATATCAATGAACATGACGTGACCTATGAGAACGCACAGGCAAGAGAGCGGACCCAGATACTCATGGATATTGCAAATAAAAAGGGCGGACTCGTGATAGGGACAGGAGATATGTCCGAGCTGGCTCTGGGATGGGCGACCTACAACGGGGATCATATGTCCATGTACGGGGTCAATGCAGGAGTACCGAAGACTCTGGTGAGGCATCTAGTGGATTACTATGCTTCCGAAGCGGAAGCAAAGGGAGATAAGGTGCTGGCGGATACGCTGCGTGATGTGTTGGACACGCCTGTGTCACCGGAGCTTTTGCCGCCGAAGGACGGAAAGATCAGTCAGAAGACCGAGGATATCGTGGGACCGTATGAGCTGCATGATTTCTTCCTGTATTATCTGCTTAGGTTCGGTTTTTCACCTGGCAAGATCTACAGGCTGGCAAAGATCGCTCATGCAGGCACTTACGATCCGGAGATGATATTAAAGTGGATGAAGACATTTTACAGGAGATTCTTCTCACAGCAGTTCAAGCGTTCCTGCCTGCCTGATGGTCCGAAGGTCGGTACAGTGGCGGTGTCTCCGAGAGGAGATCTGAGGATGCCGTCGGATGCATCGGCATCGCTTTGGCTCAAGGAGATAGATGAGCTGGGTTGAATTAATAAACTGATAACATGAAAAACCGGCGGCATCCGTGCCGCCGGTTTTTAAGATCAGCTATCGTGCTATTATCTTATTCCGTTACGAAGATTGTTGACCTTATTCCAGTCGTACTTCTCAGCTGATATCTGACCATTAGATTCTGCTATCCACTTCAATGCTTCTGCTTCAGTCTTAAATCTTGCGAGGACGTTTCCGTTATTGTCGTCTATAACCTCCCAGCATCCATACTTCTCTTTCATGCCGTCGTTGGTGATCAGATTGCCGGAATACATATATCCGCCTCCGTTTACGCCTTCCAGCTCCTCGTCAGTGAGTTTGTTATTAAAAATAGCCATGTTCTTTTCCTCCATTTCATATGTAATGTGATTTGTTCGCTGTCTTGATCAGTTTGTGCAAAAGCACCGGTGATCTTCCCTTCTATCTCTTTATACGAAAAATAAAATGCGATGGCAATATGTTTTAAAAATAATTTTTACTTTGCATCGGATGCATTGTAAACATCGACATCTATCAGCTTTTCGCTTTTTGCCACGATGAATGTCGTGGCCACATCTCCCAGACAGTTGATAGTGGTGATGAACATATCGAGGATGGGGTATACCCCTATCAGCAGACTGACTCCGGCTACAGGTACGTTGAACTGCGTCAGGATGACGGTGAGCAGTATGAGTCCCATACCCGGTATGCCGGGTGCTCCCATGGACAGTATGATGATGGTTGCACACATCACAACGAGCATCTTTCCGCTTATGCTGACTCCGTAGATGTTGGCTATGGCCAGTGCGGATATTGACAGTTGTATGCATGCGCCGTTCATGTTTATCGTAGCACCGAGAGGGATAGAGAATGAATATATCTTTGGAGATATCCCCAGCCTTTCACCGCAGACCTTCATGTTCAGCGGTATGGAAGCATTGCTGGATGACAGCGAGAAGACCTGCAGCATGGTGGGGGCATATTTTCTGAAGAATATAAGCGGGTTCATCCCGGTGAAGACAAGGATGAGGATGCAGTAGACCACCATCATCACGAAAAAGCCGAGCAGTGTCACTCCTACTATACCAAGCACGGAAACGATGGAATCACTGCCTGTAGAGACCATCATGGAGGCCATTGAACAGAAGGTGACAAGTGGGATGAGCTGTACGAGTATAACGGTTATCTTAAGGAACAGCTCGTTCATGGCTTCAAACAGATCCTTTATCAGTGTGGAGAACCGTCCTATGAGTCCCGCAGCTACTCCGCAGAATATCGCAAGCACAATGATCTGGAGCATTTTTGCTTCGGCGAAGGGCTTGATTATATTTGACGGTACCAGATCTATGATGGTGTTCTTAAGCGTGACTTCGCTCATCTGCGCTACGGCAGCCTGATCTACGACCTCAGTCGCCATGATGCCGCTTGCCGCCGAAGGATCACCCGGCTGGAAAACAAAGAAAAGTCCGGCACCTATCATAATGGACAGTATGGATGTCAGAATATATGCGAGCATCACTTTGCCGCCTATCTTGCCTATGTCGGAAAGATTGCCGAATCCTGCTACAGCAGTGGCAATGGAGAAGAAGACCACGGGAGCCACTACGGTCTGAAGTCCGTTCATGAATACGGTGGTGATCAGGCTGAAGACATTCTCATTTATGGCATCTTTGATCCCGACAGGAAGCAGGTTCATCAAAAGTCCGAAGATAAGACCCGCGAAGAGTCCGGTCAGGGTCATGTACAGCAGGGCGTAGCGTGAAGTCGATGCTGTGATCAGCACGTTGTTCCTGCCCTTGTTGTTCTTGTATTTGAGCTGGTCAGAGAAGCTCTTTACCATGATGCTTCGGATCGCACCTTCTGTATTTGCGGACATTTCAGTGCTCTCATAGCGGGTATCAAGTATCTCTGCTATCATTTCATCGCTCATCAGCTCAAACTCATCGCCGGGAGCGGTCAGATCTATATAGACATTGCCGAAGGACTTCTTTGCAGTCAGTTTGACACATCCGTTTTCAGTGGTGTGATTCAGCAGGCCGACCGTTACTTCCTCCGTCAAAAGCATTGCCCTGGTCTTTTCCCTGTCCCTGACTTTACACGCCTCAAGGAAATCCTTGACAAATGTTATCGCTTCGGCGATCTCGCCTTTTTTTACGGTTATGCTGTTTCCCATCATGTACTCCTCCCGATATGCAAACCTATCAGATATTATACGTTGAAGCGGCATGGGTGACAATGGGACGTTGACACTCTCAATCTGTTTAATGTACATTATTCCCATGCTTTTTAATTCCGTAGAATTCGCCATTTTCCTGCCGGTCGTGGCTGTCGTATATTTTATTCTTCAATCAGTATCCGCATCCAGAAAGCCGGCAAACATTTGGCTTATTACAGCTTCATATTTCTTCTATATGTACGCCGATATAAGATACGGCCTGTTGCTGCTTGCGGTGACCCTTGTCACATATTTCTCGGGATACCTGCTGCGGTATGTGGTGCATGAATCAAGGATGAAAAAGAGACTCCTTGTCCTCACCGTGATACTTCTGACGGGCACGCTGTTTTTCTTCAAGTACGCGGGACTGCTCTCGAAGCTGATCGCAGGAGACGATGCACTTTCGATCCTGCTTCCGGTCGGGATATCGTTCTATATCTTCCAGTCACTTACCTATGTGTTTGAAATATACAAGGGGACAATGACTCCGGCCGGATCCTTCATATCGTATGCCGCATTCTCGTCTTTCTTCCCGGTATTACTCTCGGGGCCTATAGAGAGGGCACCTCATCTGCTTCCGCAGTTTGAAGAAAAGCATAGCTTTGATTATGAACGCATACGACACGGCCTGATACGCATGGCTTACGGATATTTCCTTAAGATAGTCCTGGCATCGAGGCTTGCCATCATGGTGGACCTGATATATGACAATTACATGGATGCTACGGGATATCAGCTGTTTATCGGCACCTGCCTTTATTCTCTGCAGATATTCTGTGACTTTGCCTCATACTCCACGATAGCCATAGGTACGGCTGAGATACTCGGCTTTTCTCTGACAGAGAATTTCCGTCAGCCTTTCTTTGCAGACTCGTGTTCCGATCTGTGGAGGCGGTGGCATATCTCACTCAACAGCTGGTTTCGCGACTATGTGTATATCCCTCTGGGAGGCAACCGCAAGGGGAAAGGCCGCAAGTACCTGAACATCCTGATCGTATTCACGCTTTCGGGCATGTGGCACGGAGCGGACATCACTTTTATCATTTGGGGCATGCTGTCGGGACTTTTCCAGATCATGGAAGAGGGGATAAGCGGCATACGCTCACATTTTCCGAAATGGCTTAAGATATGCATCACGTTCCTGCTCTTTACTTTCGCGGTCTGCTTCTTCAGAGCGGATGATATAGGCCAGGCTATGACAGTGATCGGTAAGGTGTTTACAGATTTCCGGTTTGCATCGATCCTTACCACTTCACCCTTCTCGCTGGGACTCGGAGTGTTTCACTTCATGTTCCTTGTGGCGGGACTTGTCATACTGCTGATCTTTGACCTGGTCAATGAGAGGACCGGTGATGCCGCAGGGCGTATAGCAGCCTGCAGCACACCTGTAAGATGGACGATATACTTTCTGCTTGTGCTGATGATACTCGGGTCGACCTCCATAGGCGCCCAGGAATTCATTTATTTCAAATTCTGACGACGCTGAAAGGTAAGCATTGAAAGATAAGATAAAGCTGATAAGAAACTTAATACTGATATCCATACCGCTTGTCGTATTGTGTGTGCTGGCATATGCTCTTCCGATGAGCTACATGACGACGGAATACGTGATGTGGAAGGAGGAATATGAAAACTCCAGAGCCCCCTATACAGATGCGGATACCCTGATCATAGGTGACTCAAGGGCGAAGTCTTCGGTGCTTCCGGGTGAGCTTCATGACGGCGTGTACAACATAGGTATCGGCGGATGCACACCTGTGGAGATGTACTATGCGGTAAAGAATTACATCGACCACAACGGGGCTCCGGAGAGGGCGATCATCATTTTTGCTCCCTATCATATGTGTGATATAGACAACTGGGATCAGACGCTCTATTTCAACTTCCTGTCTGCGGGAGAGCTGATGGAAGCATATACAAAAGCCCTGACTACAAACGATACAATAGTCGCAAGGCACGGCAGGCTTGCTGAGATGGCAGGCTACAAACTGCGGCTTCCTTCAAGATATCTCGCGCAGATGTATGATGCGGGACTTGTCGGCAACAAAGAGGAAAACCTTGCACGGTTTGATTCCATAAGGAAGGATCTCGGGTATCTTGAATTTGGAAGTGCCGCAGGTGATGATAATGAGAACTACGAAGTGCATCATGAGGAATTCGACAGTGATGAGCTCGTGATCTTTTATTACGAAAAGCTGGTGGATCTTTTGAGTGACAACAATGTCAAGGTACTCATCACACAGGCTCCCGTAAACGAAGCCTCGGCGGAAGCCATGCATCCGGAGTTTACGAAAGGATTTGAAGCATACCTGAAAGAACTTGGATACAGGAGAAGATACTACAACATGACTGTTGAGTCGGATATCCCGGTATATCCCAATGAATTTTACGGCGATGCGAACCATCTCAATCACAGGGGTGCCGAACGGTATACCGAAGAACTTCGCAAACATCTTGATGACATCGGCTTTTGGGCGTGGTAAGATAGACACCTATGAATGACGTATATACCAAGTTTTATAATGCATTTATCGTAAAGGAACGCTGGAAGCTGTATCTCTCGGGTCTCGGTATCACGCTTGAGATAGCTGTCTTTGCGGGGATCATAGGCATCATCATCGGATGTGTAGTGGCGCTGATGAAGCTTTCCGAGCCGCGCAAGGGACATAAGCACAGCTGGATGTGGTATGTTGCGACAGTATATGTGGATATCATCAGAGGTACGCCTTCGGTACTGCAGCTCCTCATCATGTGGTTCATCGTTTTTTCTTCATCAAAGAACGGTATCCTTGTGGCATCTCTTTCGTTCGGGATCAATTCCGGTGCATATGTATCTGAGATAATAAGGGGCGGCATACTCGCGGTCGACAAGGGACAGATGGAAGCGGGACGTTCCCTCGGACTGTCTAAGGCACAGACCATGAAGGAGATAGTATTGCCTCAGGCATTCAAGCATGTACTGCCTCCCATAGGAAATGAATTCATCACTCTTATCAAGGAGACAGCCATAGTCGGATATGTAAGCCTGTCGGATCTTACCAGAGTAGCAAATCAGATATCAAGCCGTACCTATGAGGCATTCATGCCCCTCATCGGCGCTGCAGTCATATACTTCATACTCATCAAGATACTTACACTTCTTCTGAGTGCTTTTGAAAGGTGGTTGAGACGCAGTGATATCCGTTAGAAATCTTTACAAGACCTTCGACGGCCAGGAAGTGCTGAAGGGAATAAATACCGAGATAGAAAGAAAGGAAAAGGTCGCGATCATCGGACCTTCCGGCTCCGGCAAGAGTACTCTGCTCAGATGCATGAACCTGCTGGAGGTGCCTACCTCGGGAGAGATATGGTTTGAAGACCAGCTGATCACCGATCCCGCTACTGACATAAACAAGGTGCGGGAGCACATGGGAATGGTCTTTCAGAACTTCAATCTTTTCGCAAATAAAACGGTAATGGAGAACATCACTCTTGCGCCCACAAAGCTCGGGATAATGAGTAAGGATGAGTCGGGAGAGGTCGCACTGTCTTTGCTTAAGCGAGTAAATCTCGAAGAAAAGGCCGATGTATATCCGGCCTCACTTTCGGGCGGACAGAAGCAGCGTATAGCCATAGTACGTTCTCTTGCCATGAGTCCCAAGGTGATGCTCTTTGACGAGCCTACATCCGCACTCGACCCCGAGATGGTAGGAGAGGTGCTGGATGTTATAAGGGATCTGGCCGAATCAGGCATGACAATGGTAATAGTCACTCATGAGATGGGCTTTGCAAGAGAAGTGGCAAGCCGTGTGATGTTCATCGACGAAGGTATCATCATGGAAGAAAACGGGCCCGAGAAAATATTCTCAGACCCGCAGTCAAAACGTCTTCAGGATTTCCTGTCAAAAGTTCTGTAGCATTTACTGCTGAATGTATTTTTC
>JAEEGL015824385.1_pt1 | contig 10008 bp, 11 predicted proteins | sample 9134231 | NCBI WGS metagenome assembly JAEEGL01 (sample SAMN16246548, study PRJNA631951) | gut metagenome | biome: gut microbiome; feature: rumen; material: fiber-attached | host: Bos | place: Iran: Karaj | collected 2018-10 | reverse complement strand
GTAGTAGATTCCAATACCAACCAGGTATTAAAGGAGATTCCATCGGAAGACATACAGAAATTAAAGCTCAGACTTCGCAAGGCTATTGGCAACTTGTTTGACGAAAAGGTCTAGCATCTGGTTTTAAAAAAGTATTTTTCTGATTATTAGATTATGGCCGGATTAAGTATACCAGGCGTCACAGATACCTATAATACAAATGATACGGTAGAAAAACTTATGCAAATCGAGCGGATTCCGCTAACAAGGGAGCAGAATCAGCTCGATGAGTATAAGTCACAACAGACAGCCTGGAGAGAAGTAAATACACAACTAACCTCTCTGCGTGACAGCACAAAAACACTTTATTCATACGAAAATCCTTTTAACAATAAATTAACAACCTCAACTCAGGAAGCAGCAATTACGGCAACAGCAAACCGTGGTGCTGAACTTCAGTCTTTTAAAGTAGATGTAATTCAGCCTGCAACCGCAGACCGTTTTCTTACAGAAGAATTAGACTCTTCTTACAAGGTTCCTTCCGGAGTTTATACATATAAAGTTGGCGAAAAACAGCTTACCATTAACTGGAAAGGCGGAAGCCTAAAAGAGTTCTCTGATGCCATTAATAAGAGAAGTAACGGCATTGTAAAGTCTATGCTGGTTGGTGCCAGCGCAGGTAAGAAAACTCTTTTGATTGAAGCAATCCCAACAGGTAAAGAAAACAAACTTATTTTTGAAGGCGCTGCAAAAGATTTTGCTATTGAAAGCGGAATGATTTCTCCTGTAAAAAGCAGTTCCTCTTCTTTTGGAGCAAAAGCTTCAGAAATTAAACAGGTAACATACAAAGAAAATGATAAACAAAATCGTATGCCCGAAATTTCTACAACAAGAACTTCAGTTACAGATGGAAAAGTAACTGTTCAGCCAAGAGGCGGCTACGAGGTTTCTATTCCAGATTCGGTAAAGAATAATCAGAACATGCATTTGAGCTTTACCGTCAAAGCAACAAGTCTTGAAGACATTACTCAAGTTTTGAATAACACTGCCGCAGAGCCGGAAATCCCAGATGGTTTTTATGCTGAATTTGGCGGCATTTCCATAAAGAACGCAACCTCAGATACCCTGCTTCCAAAATCAACAGCAAAACCGGAGCCGGTAGATCCTGTTTCTACAAAAAATGTTTTTTATGCTGTATTCTCTGATGGGACTGAGCGGGTTATTTCTACACCGGATCTTTTTTCGGAAAATGAAATAAGCATTGATTTGAGTGTTTCGGAATATAAGGGCATTCAGTCTATTGCTGTACGAAACGCAAATACAGCTTATTCGCTCGAGGTTTCGGAGTTTACTGCTTATGATTCGGCTGCAAACCTTGGTTATGCGCCAAATCATGCTATTGCAGAAGCAGGAGACGCTATCATCAAATATGAAGGAATTACAATCACCCGCCCTACTAATGATATTGATGATGTAGTTCCAGAAATTACTTTGAACGTCCATGATAAAACAGAAAAGACAGCTACCATTACAGTAAAGGTAGATAAAGAAGCTTCTAAGAATGCGCTTATTGAATTTGTTGGAAAATATAATCAGGCAGTTGCAAAAATTAATGTACTTTCACAAAACAAACAGGATATCATAGACGAGCTCGATTATCTTTCTGATGATGAAAAAGAAAAGCTTACAAAACAGCTTGGTATGTTTCAGACAGATTTTTCTCTTTCAAACATTAAAAGCAATATGCAGACAATACTTTCTTCAACCTATGCAACTTCAGAAAGTGCCACAATAAGATCTCTTAATCAGATTGGTATTGCAACAAATGCTACAGGCTTTAGCGGTTCATACTCACAAAGCAGACTCCGCGGTTATCTGGAAATTGATGAAAAGAAACTTGATGAAGCTTTGGAAAATAATATTGATGATATTAAAAATCTGTTTGGTTTTGATACAGACGGCGACCTTATAATTGATGAAGGTATTGCCTATAAACTGGACAAACAGATTACTGCATATACACAAACCGGCGGAATTCTTGCACTTAAGACTTCTACATTAGATTCAAAAATCAAGAGTTCTCAAACACGCATCACAAAACTCGAAGATCAGATGGATAAAAAAGAAGCTGAGCTCAGACAAAAATACAGCACAATGCAGGGAACATTGAGTAGTCTCGAAAACCAGCAGACATCTATTGATAACTTTACAAAACAGCAGAACAGACAGAATCAATAAGGGAGGAAATTGATGATCAGTTTTTATATAAATGGTGAACAGATTGAAGTCCAGCTTGAAGGAGAAAAAACAATAGGTGATGTTCTTAAATCTTTTGAGCTCACCTGTGAAGAAAATAGTGCAGCAGTAATTGGAATTACAGTTGACGGAGAAACAGTAACAGCCGAAACTTTTGATGACAAAGCAGGACAACCGCTTGGAAATGATACTAAATTTGAATTTTCTGTTGTAACAAAAGATTCAATCAAGCAATCCTTTTCTGCCCTGTCTCAGCTTTTTTCTGAGCTTTCTGCAAAAATGGAAGAAGTTCCGGTCGCACTCCAAAGCGGAAAAAACAAAGAAGTTTCGGAAGCTATTAAAAAGGTTGCCGACAGCATTGATCAGTTCTGTCATATAGCAGCCCTTGCAACCCTTTTCCCACAAGATTTTAAGGAAACCAAAATTGACGGAAAACAGTTTACAGAATTTTTTAATGACTTTTCGCCGGTCCTTAAAGATTTTGAAACTGCACTTGAAAACAATGATACAGTTTTAATCGGAGATTTATCTGAATATGAGATTTGTCCAAGATTAAAGGCTATCTCTGAATCTCTTGGTGTTATCTGATGTTATAGGAGACTAACCGCTTATGAAATCTGCTTCATTCTTTCAAATTGGTTCCTCGCCTCTAAGTGCACGTGCCAGTTTTCCTATTGGATTTTTTATTCTTGGTGTTGTAATTGTTGCTGCAATAGTTTGTGGAGTCTGGATGCTTACCAAAAAGCTTCTTGATTACAAAAAATCAGATGCCTATATAAAAAAACAGCTCGAAAGAATGACAACCTTTAAGGATGTTAAAAAATTTTCTGAAGATAACAGACTTACACCTGCAATGTCCAATGTTCTTTGGAATATGTGTAAGAGCCTTAAAGTTCCAAACATCAATTATCTTATAAAAGAACCTGAGACACTGGAAAAACTTTTTAGAGATTATTATTTCATTTTTAAAAACAGCGGAGCAACCCCACAAGATATTGATACCTTATTTAATCTTACTTTTACTGTCGAAAAGATTTCGGCTGCTACAAAAAACCTTTTGTCTTCTAAGCAGCTTCCTCTGGAATCAGTAGTATTTTATCTTACTCATGAAAGCGAACAATTTCCACTTTATGTAAAGATTAATAACAATGATTTTGTTGGACTTGAAATTCCAAAGTTTATGGTAAACAATCCTAACTTAAAACCACCTTTACTTGAACGCCTTCGCTTTATTACAAAGGCACAAAACGGAATGACTTATCATTTTACTTCACGTGCAATAAGATATCAGACAAATCCTGATGGTCAAATTTTATTGATTATTGCTCATTCAGAAGATTTCTTAAATCAGGCTCACCGAAACTCAAAACGTGAATCAATTGATGCCGAATGTATTTTCTCTCCTGTACGTCTTGCAAGACCGGAAGAAAAATCTAAGAAAAGCATTAAAAATAACCAGGATGAATTTGTTATTGCTCAAAAAGAATATCCGGGAAAAGTTACCAATATTTCTTCGGGAGGATGCTGTATTAAAACAAATCTTCCTATCAAAGAAAAACAGTATCTTTCCGTAAGATTTCCAACTCTGGAAATTCACGAGCATGTTATAGGCATTATAAGACGAACACGAAAACTGTTAGATGAATCTTACAATCTTCATGTTCAGTTCCTTGATATAACTGTTGAATCAAAGAATAAAATAAATGCCTATGCATTTAAATACGAAATCTAAAAATTCCCAGCATTAAAAAAAGGTATTGCGTACACAAGTTTTTTTCATTATTCTATTAACTGGCAGATTAATATGAGAGTTGTTGAACTACAGAATCTGGTACGAGAGGATGTCCAGATATTTTACATCAGAAAATACGCCGCTACCGCTGTACTTGATTTGAATTCTCGAACGGCTAATGTTGATATAGAATTTTCTATTGAAATGAATTCTCTTGGTATTAAAGAATTTTCTTTATCAATTAAAACACAAATTGATTATCCTCTTATTCCTGTAAGAAAATCGATTCTTGATTATTTAACAAACCTTGAAGTAGAAGGCAAATTACCTTGCTAACCTTTACCACAAAATCAGAACAGGAAACAATTAACCTCGGTGAAAAAATCGGCCGTCTTCTTAAAAAAGGAGATATTCTTGCCATGCAGGGAACTTTAGCCGCCGGTAAAACTACAATCACAAAAGGAATTGCAAAAGGTCTTGAGATAACAGATACAATTACAAGTCCAACCTTCTGCCTTATAAGTGAATATTACGGAAGACTTCCGCTTTATCATATGGATGTTTATCGCCTTGATGGACGAGAAGATTTTATTAATCTTGGAACCGATGATATGCTTTATGGTGACGGCGTTAGTATTATTGAATGGAGCGAAAAGATTATGGACGAGCTTCCCTCTTCTACAATCATAATTAAACTTACTCCGCAGGATGATGGTTCCCGGCTTATAGAAATAGAAAACTGGAAGAATGGTGAATTAAAATGAAAGCTCTTGTAATTGACTGCGCCTGTTCAAGAATGACAGTTGCAGCAAAAAATGAAGATAAAACTTTTACCGCAATTTATGATATTGGAATGAGACAATCAGAAACTCTTGTTCCAGCAATGGACTATGTTCTGGAAAGATGTTCACTTGCAAAAAATGAACTTGATTATACTGCACTCACAATCGGACCTGGAAGTTTTACAGGATTAAGACTTGGCATTTCGGCTCTTAAAGCAATTGAATGTGCATTTGGAAAGCCTGTTTATGGAATTTCTTCTTTAGAAACGTATGCATTTCCTTTTTTGGAATCTGAGTTTCCAACACTCAGCTGCATTGATGCAAACAAAGATAGATTTTTTGCCGGAATATATAAAGCAGGCATTGCTGTTTTAGAAGACGGAGATTACGATATTCCATTTATTATTGAACAGCTTAAAGCTATAGAAAAAATCAATGTTTCAGGTATGAAGGCCGACGTTGATAAGCTCATAAACCTTTTGCAGAAAAACGGCTGCAATACTGTTTTTAATAAGCTTGCAGTTTCGGCAGTTACAACAGATTCTCTTTTTGCCCTTGCAGAAAAAAAATTAACCGCCGGATTCCAGCCATTACAGGAATACGACGGTCCAATTTATTTAAGGGCTAGCGAAGCAGAAATTAAATTAGCTACTTCTTAAGCAACTTTGACAAAGCGCTTACAGCATCGCGCGCAACATTGTTTTCATTCTGAGGTGCAACAGCAGCTTTATTTTCTTTCTGGATTGCATCAAAAACTTCCTGTCGGAAAACCTTTACACTTTTAGGCGCTTCAACTCCAATCTTTACCTGATCTCCGTGAACATCAATCAGAGTAATTGTGATATCATCGCCTATCTTTATTTTTTCATCTATTTTTCGCGAAAGAATAAGCATTAGTTGTCTCCTTTCGCATTTAATGCATCAACAATATTTACTTTAGTTGTCCAGCGGTTGTCGTTTAATATTACCTGCATACACTGCCTGTTCTGTTTGTTTATAACAAGCGGTCCCTGAAAATTGGCAGTAATTGCAGAACCATCATTTGGAACTGTAACTATTGTCATTATGATTATATCTTCTGGTTTTTTAATACCGATTTTTGCAAGTGTTACATCATCAATATCTGTTTCATAATCAGAAGAGATTAAAAACGGATCTACAATCAAAAAAGCAAGATTCATATCTTCCATTGATTGAAGCCACAAAAAAGGCTCATAATCAGAATCACAAAGAGCAAATTTTGTGTATTTTTCAAATCCGAATAACCCCTCAGGAATTGTAAGAAGATTGCTTTCCGGTATTTCAATTCTTCCTTTGGCTTTTGTCATTACTTCCGTTTTGTTTACTTCCTTTTATCCTTATGTCATTTAATTTAATAATTTTGAGCTATACATTTTTCCGGCCTGACTTAATGTTGCCTGATTTGTATAATCCAGCATTTTGAGGTTTGTGATTGCCTCTGTATAATCCAGGTCTCCTTCACGTGAAATCTGCTGTGTTACATCAAGTGCTAACTTTGAGCTTCTTGTTGCATTCAACTGAGCTCTTTCATATTCACTGCCAGATTTTGCAAGACGTGTTACAAGACTGTTTATTCCAAGATCCAAAGTTCCTAAAACTCTTCCACCAATTGATTCCTGGTCGCCACTTAAAAGTGCATTACGGAATGCAATAACAGCATCAAACATTGAGCCGCCTGCTACTCTAACTCCATCACCAAGATTATATGGAGGGCGCTGACTGGAATCCTTAATTATACCAAGTTCATTTAATGCAGAACCTTCTACGTCCTGCAGCCAGAGCTGGCGTGCATCTGTTGTTTCAAGATTCAAAGCATTACGAATAGGATCAAGACTTGCCTTTACAGCTGCATCACTCTTATTGATTTTATTAATTACAGTATAGATATTATCTCCTTCTGTAATTTTAATTTCTGCACCATCAATAGAAATGATTGAATCGCTGTTTGCCTGCCAGGTAGAAGCATCTCTGGCACCAAACACCTGCTGATTTTCGGCCCAGAAGGTTTTGTTTCCGGCATTATCATTAACAAGATATTTATTTTCGTCAATTTCTACCTGATTAACATCAATATTTCCGTTGTAGCGAACATTCTGAATAAGAGGAATTCCAGAACCTTCTACGTTTCCCATTTCAATATCAAAAGCAGCAGCTTTGGTATTTGTTCCGGCAAAAATTGATTTACCATCTGAATCTATAGCATTTGCATTCTGAACAAGAGCTTTTAAAAGTTCATCAACTTCGGTTGCCATATTTTTCATATCATCCTGGTTATAAATACCATTGGCACCTGTAACAGCAAGCTCTCTTACACGCTGCATAATTTCAAGGGAATTTTGCATATAACCTTCGCGTACTGCAAATTCATCAGAAAGAGTAAGGGCATTTTTTTCAAAGTTTTTTACGCGTCCAAGATATGACTGATAGCGTACCAGGTGTCCTGCAGCAATTGGATCATCACGCAGGTTGAGCAGCTTTTGCTGGCTTGCTATCTGATTATTGGCACGATTAAGCTTTGATTCTTGAAGCCTGAGTGCGCTCTGTGTATTCATATTGTTCATGTTACTTGAAATTCTATGCATATATATCTCCTTTTGTCACAACGTCATCCTGAACTTGTTTCAGGATCTTTTATTAAGAGATTCCGAAACAAGTTCGGAATGACGTTAGATTTATACTCCCAGCCTGTTAATAATCGTATCAATCAGGTTGTCCCACACGGTAATAAACTTTGCTGCAGCATTATAACCGTGCTGGAACTTCATTATTTCTGCAAGTTCTTCATCAATATTTACACCGCTGATTGACTCGCGCATATTTCTAAGGTCATCCATAATGGCTGCCTGGCTAAGATGATTATTTTCTGCCTGTTCGCCTTTAAGACCAACGTTTGTTACGCTGTCTGCAAAAAAGTCATCAAAGGTACGCATTGAACCAACCATTACAGGAGTGTTTCTAATAGCTGCAATTTCTACAGCAGCACGTCCGTCTCCTGCAAATACGTCTCCGCTTGGGCTAAGGTATCCTGCAGCAACATTCTGAACATCATTCTGGATTGCAGAATTGATTGTTATATATGCAGAAGGATTATAAACAGGAGCAACTCCAAATTGAGTTCCTGCAGCCAAAGCATTTACTGCATCGGCCTGAGCAAAGTCATAAGCATTACCAGCTCCACTTCCTCCAAGAATTCCTGAATAAGAAGCAAGGAAGAAGCCGGAATCTTCTACATGGCGGATTACAAAATCCGGATTGCTTGACTCTACAGCTGTAGTTGCCTTAAGAACAAGATGATTATTGCGGTCCAGGTAAGCCTTAACTTCACTGTTTGAATCATTTATACGGTTGATTACAGTTTCTACTGTATCTGTATGATAATAAGGAATCTCAACAGTACCGGTTGTACTTGCAAGAGTCATAACTCCTTCTATTCCAACCTGCTGTTCTTTATCAAGTTCGTTTGTTCCTGTAAAGCGGAATACATATGATGTATCAAGTTCACCGTCTCCGTTACGATCAAAGTTTCCGTTTGCATTTTCTACAAATGGACGCTGAACAAAAAAGTCAAGGCCGGTAACATGATTTGCACCAACGGCATTACGGTGAACATCATTTACAAGGTCTGCAAAGTTCATTGTCATTGTATTCAACTGCTGAATTTCGTTACGGATATCTACATCGCGAAGTTCTACAAGAGCTCCAAGCTTACCACCGCTAAAGAATGCATCGTTTCCGGTATCTTTCCATATAAGTTTGTTGTAGCCACTGTCATCATCACGAAGCTGGAAGCCAATTTCACGTGCAATTCCGCCCTGAACAAGAACACGTCCATCAACATGAACTTCAAATTCATCAGGATCACGGTGATCAATTGTTACATTTACAAGCTGACTGAGTTTATCTACGAGTAAGTCACGGCGGTCCATCAAATCGTTAGGACTGTCACCTACTCCCTTTGATTCAACAATGCTTGCATTAAGTGCTGCAATCTGACGTGCAAGGTCATTAACCTGTTTTACAGTTGCTTCTATATCACCGTCTACAAGATCACTAACTCCTTTAAGGCTTTCCCATCTTTGATTAATTGATTCTGTAAGAGTCTGACCACGGGTAACAACTGCCTGGCGGGCTGCCTGACTTTCTGGATTTACCGACAATTCCTGCCAGCTTTCCCAGAATTTATCCATATTAAAGCGAACGCTGATATCATCCGGCTCGTTATAAATCTGTTCGAGCATTGTGTAATAGTCGGATCTGGTCTGCCAGTAGGTTTCCTGGTTTGCCTGTGCAACAATTCGCTTATCCAAAAGCTCGTCGCGAACACGGGTAATGCTTTGAACATCAACACCCTGTCCAATCTGACCTGGACGTTCTGCACGGGTCATATCAGGCCTGTAGAGTGGATCAAACTCCTTAATCTGAACTCTCTGGCGTGAATAACCTTCTGTATTCGCGTTAGAAATGTTGTGACCTGCAGTTGTAATGGCATCGGTCTGAGCCATAATACTGCGTTTTCCTAATTCAATTCCAGAAAATGTAGATCCCATATCTATTACCTCTTTTTTACCCGATTAAAAGTTCATGTCCAGAACAACACTCTGTGGCTGTGGCTGAACAATTCTTCCTGATTTTGAATAAACTTTATTTCCTGACTGAGGAAGAGCATCATCAACAACACCCTGAATAAAGTTCTTTGTAATGTTTACATATTTGCTTAAAGCCTGATTTTCGATTTTACATTTAAGAAGCTTTGTACGCATATCTCCAAGACGTTCAAAATAAGGCCTTACTTCATCCATTTTCATCATATCCTGCATATCTTCACGTTCTGAATCTGTTTCCAGAAAGTTTGAAGAAATTGTATTAATAGTATTAATTATTCTTGTGAGGCTTTCCCAGTTTTTATCTGTAACAGCCTTACGAAGCTGACCCTGAGACTTCAAAAGATCATCAAGAATCTGTTCTTCCTTTTCCAAAATCTGTTCAAATTCTTTTGCATTCCCTTTCATCACTAATACCTCACAAATTATAGTTATAGGATATCAGTTGTTTATCGGTATCGAAAAAATTTAGTTTAGAGAAAAAAAACAAGAATATTGAATATTTTTTTATTTATATTAAGGTATGTTTTATTAAAAAAAATATGCTTTATTTGAATTTCATATTAAAAATCTTGAATATACTGATAAGAAAAATGATATATCAATATATGCTTTATTCCTACAAATTGCTATTTGT
>JAEEGL015499081.1_pt1 | contig 10008 bp, 9 predicted proteins | sample 9134231 | NCBI WGS metagenome assembly JAEEGL01 (sample SAMN16246548, study PRJNA631951) | gut metagenome | biome: gut microbiome; feature: rumen; material: fiber-attached | host: Bos | place: Iran: Karaj | collected 2018-10 | reverse complement strand
TATACAAATAAATAGATAAAGGAGTGATTTATTATGTAAAAAGTTTGATAAAATTATTTTATATCGGTAAAATAAGTCTATGAGAAAACTTGTTTATATTCTAATTATAATTGTTCTGTCTATTTTAATTGTAGTAAGTGTTTTTTTTATAAAAAAATATGAAAAACAGATACAAAAATCAAACAAAGAAATTGCAAATTTAAATAGTACGGTTTTATATTCAAATAAACAAGTAACGGCAGAAGATAGTACTAAAATTTATCCTATAGATATAGTATTGGAAAAATGTATGGCAAAAAACTATTCAACGGCAGGTATGAATAATTGTACAATAACCGGTATAAACGCTTGGAATAAGGAAATCAAAAAACATTCAGAACAAATTGTTAAACATCTTGATAAAGAAAATGTTGAATTATTCAAAGAAACACAAAACTCTTGGGAAAATTATTGCAATAAAGAAAAAGAATTTTTAATAAATTCAATTTCTCAAAAAAACGGTACAATACACACAACTATTGCTACAGGAAAGTTATATGATTTAAATAAACAAAGGGCATTATGGCTTAAATCTGTTCTTACAGACTTAATAAATTAACACTCAAAAGCGGAACTACGAAACTTCCGCCTTGCTTGGTTGCACGCATTAAACAGGTCTGCATAGTCTTGCATGTCTGCAAGCTTGTTCGCCCTCTGCGTACAATCCGCTGCTGACCCGCGAGTCGCATTTGACGAAATCTGCTTTTGATGCTCAAATGCGTTCAATCGGAATACCAAGAAACTTTGATATGGAGCGGGAAATCAAAAACGGTGCGGTTGTATATGTTCACCCCTACACCCGTTCTGACGGAACAGAAGTAAGCGGACATTTCAGAAGCAGACCAAGATATTAAAAGCGGCTGCCAAATCGGGCAGCCGCTTTTTGTTTATTCATTTTATCGTTTATGAGCAGCCTGAATATCCGCAATTTAAGCATATAAAACAACCTTCTGCCATTTGAATTTCTGTTCCGCATTCAGGACATTTAACAGTTTTTATTTCGCCTGTCGGTTCTTCTTCTGTTATAGGTTTCAATTCAACTTCAGGCTCTTTTTTTACTTCTATATTCATAGGCTGAATTGCACGAGAATTGTTTCTGTAAACTGTTATACCCTTAAGATTATTTCTGTATGCCAAAATGTATGTTTTTTCAACATCTTCTCTTGTTGCCTGCTCAACAAAATTTACGGTTTTTGATACGGCATTATCTGTATGCAGCTGGAAAGCCGCCTGCATCAATACGTGAGATTCAGGAGTAACGTCATGTGCCGTTGCAAAAATTTGTTTTACTCTGTCTGAAACCCCGTCAATATGAGCAATAGTACCTTCTTGAGCAATTTGTTTCATCAAATCCTCAGAATAAAATCCGTTATCTTTTGCATATTTTTCAAAAATAGGATTTACTTCAGGAAGCTCGGTACCGTCCATAATTCTACGTAAGAAAACTAAACCAAACAATGGTTCAACACCGCCTGATGCACTTGCAATCATTGATATTGTTCCTGTTGGAGCAATACATGTTGTTGTCGCGTTTCTGATACCGTATTTTTTAATTTGTTCATCCAAATTCTCCCATTGAGCATCTGTAATTGCCCCGCCTGATTTTCCTTTAAATTTTTTAGTCAAGAAATTTTGGTTATCATAAACACTTCCTCTAAAGTTTTCAAAAGAACCTCTTTGTTTTGCAAGTTCTATAGATTCAACTTTAGAATGGTAATCAATAAATTCCATAACTTTATGAGCTAAAGCGAAGCCCTCTTTTGAATTGTAAGAAATTTCCAGCTTCATAAGCATATCAGCCCAACCCATTACACCAAGTCCGATTTTTCTGTTATTTTGTACCATTTCTGCAATTATCGGTAACGGATAATTATTTACGGTAATTACGTTATCCAAGAAATGAATTGATAGTTTAGTGACATACTCCAGTTTTTCCCAATCTATGTCAAGTTTTCCGTTGTTTTCTTTTAACATCAGACCCAAATTTATGGAACCCAAATTACAAGCTTCATAAGGAAGTAAAGGCACTTCTCCGCAAGGGTTTGTGGATTCTATTTCACCAATTAAAGGAGTAGGGTTATCAGCATTCATTTTGTCAATAAAGACAATACCCGGTTCACCGTTTCGCCAAGCGCCATCGACAATTAAATCAAAAACTTTTTTCGCATTCATCTTGCCGACAGCTTTTTTTGTTTTTGGATTAATTAATTCGTAATCATCATTTTTAATAACCGCCTCCATAAATTTGTCGGTTATGGCAACAGAGATATTAAAGTTGTTAAGCTTATTCATATCGCTTTTACAATTGATAAATTCTAAAATATCGGGGTGATCGACTCTCAAAATGCCCATATTGGCACCGCGGCGAGTTCCGCCTTGTTTTACGGCTTCCGTTGCGGCATTAAAAACCTCCATAAATGAAACAGGTCCTGAAGATACACCCATTGTTGAATGAACTACATCGTTTTTAGGTCTTAGACGAGAAAAGGAAAATCCTGTTCCTCCACCTGATTTATGAATTATGGCTTGATTTTTTACGGATTCAAAAATTCCCTCTAAAGAATCTTCTACGGGTAAAACGAAACAAGCGGATAATTGTCCCAATTCACGACCTGCATTCATCAATGTAGGTGAATTTGGCATAAAATATCTTTTAGTAATCATTTCATAAAATTTATCTGAAAGCTCGTTTACATCTTTAAGAGTTTTTCCGTATTGCAAATCGGCAACCGCAATACTATCCGAAACTCTTCTGAACATATCATAAGGAGTTTCCGTGCAAACTCCGTTTTTGTCTCTTTTTAAATATCTTCTTTCTAATACCGCAAGTGCATTTGCCGATAAAGAAACTTCTTCCGTCTTTTCCCCAAGTTCTGTAGCCACTTTAAACCTCCTAAAATTAAAAAATCTTCAAACAAGGTAATAACATTTTATATTAGATTTTAAAAGCATGGCACAAACGTAAAGTTATATAATTCATAAACTTTAACACAGTGTAAAATTTAAAACAAAAAAGGAGACACCCGGATTTGAACCGGGGATAAAAGCTTTGCAGGCTTCTGCCTTACCACTTGGCCATGTCTCCAATATCAACAGTTTTATATTATGAAAGAAATAAGGTAATGTCAAGTTAGCCGAAAAGTTACTCGCCCATAACTTTTACAATTACCCTTTTTCTTCTTTGACCATCAAATTCTGCATAATAAATTTGCTGCCAAGGACCGAAATCTAATCTTCCTGCTGTCACGGGAACAATTATTTCATGACCTATTACCAAACTTTTTAAATGACTGTCACCGTTTGTTTCTCCTGTTCTATGGTGGTTGTAATTTATATCAAAAGGTGCTATTTTTTCTAACCATGTGTCTATATCTTTTATAAGTCCGCTTTCCGCGTCGTTTACATAAACTCCTGCAGTTATATGCATCGCAGAAACCAAAACCATTCCCTCTTTTATTCCGCTTTGTGTAACAATATCCTGAACTTCATCCGTTATATTTATATAATCTCTTATACGTTCGGTATTAAACCACAAATATTCCGTTTTAAACTTCATAAAGACTCCTTTTTAAATTTATTATATCAGAAATGTAAACATTTTGTTATATTTTAGCAATTTTTATTTTCAGCAGACTTTACCATGGCATACAAAACATAGAAAGGCACTATAATGAAAGTTTCTAACGTTAATCCTGTTATTTCAAAAATCAAAAGCAATCCTAAATTAGAAAATATTAAAAATTTCACAGCAGAAAATAAGAAGCTTATTGGTGCAACAACAGCTATGGCAGGATTAATGGGGCTTGCAATATATGCTGCGGCAGCAATAAAACCGACAGCAGTTACTCCTGATATTTATAATGAATATGTAAAAAACCATAAAGAACCTGTAAAAACAGAATATGAATATGTAAATCCTAAAGCAGCGGAAGCCGAAGAAAATTTAAATAATACAAAAGAAAAACTAAATCAAGCAAAAATAGATTTAAACAAAGACATAGAACAACAAAAATTTTTAGAAGCCATGCTCAATATTCCTGAAGTTTATGACAGAGAATATTATCAGCAGCAATATGACATTTTAAAAGATTTCATTAAAATGGGACAGGAAAATGTTGAAATTTTGACACAAGAAGTTGAAGCAGCTCAAAACGATTATAAAAAAGCAACAAAAAGATATTAAAAAAATGTTACAAAGCGCTTTTAAACATGTCAATTTTCATGTCCGACAAGACTTTATATAAATGTGGTGGTTATAAAATTTTATTTTGAAAGTGGTATCAATGACATTAGCGAATTGTACTAGAAGTGTAAGTGATTATTTTAAAGCGGAAATCAAAAATGACAGTGCTTTAAGATGTTTCGGTGATGTAGATAATGCAGACTACTCGGGTTTTGATTCTAATCTGAGTAAATACATGAATGAAAAAGCAATTTCCGAAATGGTAAAAGTTAATTCTGAGATTACGGACATTCTTGGAAAATTCAAAATATCCATAAAAATAAATTTAGGAATATTAAACAATCTTAAAGGGCATCATCTGGCAGAAACAAAAAATATTGCCATGGGAATTACAAAATATTTGCCGGAAAGCTTTAAAGAAAAGGTTAATAAAAAGGCTCTGACGGAAGCAACTTGTCTTCACGACATTGCAAAAGTTATTATTCCTGAAAATATTATAAATAAACCCGGTAAACTCGATGAGCATGAGCTTGAAATTATGAAAGAGCATGCAAGATTAAGCTACGAAATGTTAAAAACAACCGATTTGGATAAAGAAACTCTTGATTTGATAAAAGAGCATCACCATGTGCATGCAACCAATCCGAATGCAAGACCAAATGAAGTTGAAAATATAAATTTACAAATACTTTCTATTGCGGATATATATTCGGCATTAAGAGAAACACGCTCTTATAAAAAAGCATTAAGCAAAAAAGAAGCGCTGGGTATTTTGAAAAAAGACGTAGATTCAGGAAAATTCCATGTTTGTGTATACAACGCACTGGTGGATTATTCAAAAAATGACGAGCCTGAAGCTTCAAATGCTAAAAACTCTAAGTGGAAAATTTTCAATTTCAAGTTTGCAAACAGCTTCAGGAGTTAAATCATCAAAAGCAACTGTTTCACTTGATTTTACACATTGAGCAAGGTAACAGGCAATTCCACCTTGACAAGTTAAATACAAACCTTTTATATCTTTATTTCTTTCGCCTTTTCCGATTACTGCACATATTCCGTTGTCATATAAAATTTGGGCATACTTGTCCATTCTTGCAGATGTGGTAGGACCGATAGAATTTTCAATTTTACCATCTATTTTTGGACAAGGCGCTGCATAAAATATTATTTTATTTTTTAAATCAATTGGCAAACTTTCATTATTTTTTATCATTTCAACAAGTCTTTTATGTGCCATATCTCTTGCTGTATAAATTTCTCCCGAAAGCAAAATTTCTTGTCCTATTTTTAAATTTTTAAGTTTATCAATTTCGGAAGTATGAATTTTCAGTTTATTTGAGCCATTTTCTATATAATCAAAATTTTTACAAATCCTTTTATCCAGAGAGATTTTGCCGTTTTTATTAATTCTGCATTTTGAATATCTTTTGCTGTGGCAATTTATTGATATTGCTACAGGCATGCAGGCAATATGTGTAAAATCGGACAATATATTTATATCAAGTATATTTTTTTCAGAATTTATAATATCACTTTCAAGTTTTGATTTATTATTATTTTCAATCATTAAAGCTTTTTTAGACAAAACAGCAGCATAATCCATAGTTCCGCCTGTTCCGACTCCCACAAAATATGGAGGACAGCCTTTTTCTCCCATTTTTTTTATATTTTCAATTATCACATTTTTTACATCTTCTTCATTTGCTGTCGGAGATAACATTTCTATGCTTGAAATGTTTTCAGAACCAGCTCCTTTTATCATAAGATTTATTTCTATAAAATCATTAGGCACTATTTCTGTATATATTATAACAGGGGTGTTTGTTTGGGTATTTATCCTTGTAAAAGCATTACCAACCACTGATTTCCTATAAAAATTATCCTCATAGGCTTTTTTTACAGCTTCGTTTATCAAGTCATTCAAATTATCGGGAAGTAACTTTGCAGAACCTTTCACAAAAACTAAAACTTGTCCGGTATCTTGACAAAGAGGCATATTTTTTTCACAAGCCATTTGAGCATTTTTTAATATTAATGCAATTTGTTTATCTTTTGTTTTTTCATATTCAAATAATAACTTATCAAAAACATATTCAGGCAATCTAGTATTTGCCTGAATACACATATCATATATTGCTTTTTTGATAGAATTATCCGTTGTCATTAAGATTCTTTCAAATTATCAAAATGATGTTTCAAATAAAGTATAAATAACACACCCAAGACAATTATTATAGCTAAGTCGAACTTGTGCCAAATTGCTTTTAATTGTTCGGTATGTTCGCCTAATTTCATACCGACATAAACGAGCGGATAACTCCAGATTAATGAGCCTAAAAATGTAAAAGTTAAAAATACAAAAATATTTGCTTTTAAAATTCCCGCAGGCAAAGAAATAAATGTTCTGACAACAGGCAGCATTCTGCATATAAAAAATGCAGCTGCTCCGTATTTTTGTTCCCATTTGTCAGCCATTTCCAAATCTTTCTTTGATATTAAGAAATATTTTCCGTATTTTTCAACAAAAGGTCTGCCTCCGAAATATCCCAAATAATATGACGGAATAGAGCCTAAAATGCATCCGAAAGCACCTGCAAATGCAGCTTGGTGTATTGTCATGTGTCCTTCCGATACCAAAAAGCCCGCAAAAGGTAAAATGGCCTCACTTGGAAGCGGAATATTGCAAGATTCTATTGCCATTAAAAGTGCAACTCCCATTGGTCCCATTGAAGATATTGTGTTATGTATAAAATTTATTATCGGTTCCAGTATTGTATCAAGCATTTTTTCTCCTTAGTTGTAATAAAATCCATCCTCTTTCATTCTTCTAATGACTTCTTGTAATTTTTCGTCACTGCAAACGATAGATGCTCTGAAAAATCCCTTGCCCATTTCTCCGAATGCATCTCCGGGAACGGCTATTATACCTGATTTGTACATTAAATCGTTTGTAAAATCCTCGCTAGAGTTATATCTTGGCGGTATCGGAAGCCACAGATAAAATGTTGCAGCAGGTCTTTTAAAACCATTAAAATCCCAACCTAGTTCTTTCAAACCGTTTAGCAAAATTTCCTGTTTGTTTTTAAAGTTTTTATTTGCCTGTTTAATATATTCATCACCCTCTTTAGAGTTCAAAACTTCGGAAGCGGCCATTTGTAATGCTTTAAAAATACCTGTGTCTATCGTTGTTTTTTGTTTTCCAAAAATTTCTATTACTTCTTTGTTACCGCAGACCCAGCCTAAGCGCCAGCCTGTCATAGCATACGGTTTTGAAAAAGAGAAAAATTCAACCGCAATATCTTTTGCACCCTCTACCTGTAAAATACTTGGCGGAATTTCCTCCGTAAAATACATATCAGTATATGCTGCATCTGAAATACATAATATGTGGTGTTTTTTACAAAATTCAATGACTTTTTTATAATAATCAATATTTGCAGTTGCACCCAAAGGATTGTTCGGATAATTTATTATTAAAGCTTTAACATGTTTTACGTCATAACCGTCTTTGAGTAAATTACTCCATACAAAATCCAAATCAGGCATATAATTATTCTCTAAAGTCAACGGTATGGGATAACCCAATCCGCCTGAAACTTTTATCATCTCTTTATAAGAAGCGTATCCGGGGTCAGGGATTAGAATAATATCTTTATCTTCTTTTTTATCAGTGGCATTAATAAGTTCTCTGATAATATTTGCTAATCCTTCTTTTGAACCTATCAAAGAAAAGATTTCATTATCAGGATTTACATCGACTCCGAAGCGTTCTTTCATTCTTTTTGAAATTGCTTCAAGGTAATATCTTTCGCCTCTTGGAGACGAATAGGAATGAATTCCTTTCATATCAAGCGCTTCTTTTAATCTATCCACAACAAACTGAGGCGGATTTGCCGTAGGAGCTCCGATTGAAAGTTTTATCGGTGAACGTCCTTTCTTTTCAAGCTCGGGAGTTATTCTTGCAACTTCTTCTCCTATTTTAAACATTATATATGTTTCAAGTGATTGAACATAATTATTAAACAATTCTTTCATACCGTGTCTCCAATTATTCCAGAATATTATATAACAAATAAATATTATATAGTATAATTAAATTATGAGTGTAAAAGAACAAACAATTAAATACAAACTGGAACAAAGAGAAATAGATAATTTATCACCATACGCATGCAAAAGTCGTTTTACAAAAGGCAGAAAAAAAGAGATAAAAGAATGTCCTTTGCGTACGGAATTTCAACGTGACAGAGATAAAATACTGCACTGCAAAGCTTTCAGAAGATTAAAGCATAAAACTCAGGTTTTTTTATCCCCTTATGATGACCATTTTAGAACCCGTTTAACCCACACTCTTGAGGTTTCTCAAATTGCAAGGACTATTGCAAGATGTTTGGATTTGAATGAAGATTTAACAGAGGCAATTTCTTTAGGACACGATTTAGGACACACACCTTTCGGACATTGCGGCGAGGGGGTTTTAAATCAATTGATGCCTAACGGCTTTAGACATAATGAACAAAGTGTAAGAGTTGTTGAATATTTAGAAAACCTTAATTTATGTAAAGAAACCGTTGACGGAATTCTTACTCATTCTTGGGGGCTTAAACCTATTACTCTTGAGGGTCAGGTCGTACAGCTTGCGGATAAAATTGCTTATATTAACCATGATATTGATGATTCAATACGTGCCGGAATTATATCGGAGGACGATTTACCAAAAGAATGCTCTAATTATTTTTCTTCCGATAAAAATAAAAGACTTACAAAGATGATTAACGAAATTGTAAACAATTCTCTCGGGAAAGACAAAGTTGCAATGTCTGATGAGGGTTGGCATTATACAACAATGCTTAGAGAATGGATGTTTCAGCATATTTATGTTGATTCTCCGGCTAAACTTGAAGAAGGTAAAGCAAGAAATATTATTCAAGAGCTTTTCAGCTACTATGTTGAGATATTACTGAAGCAATGCGACCTGCACAAAGCTCAAATTGTTGCCTGTGATTATATATCAGGCATGACAGACCAATATGCAATTGAAAAATTTAAAGAGAACTTTATTCCAAAACCAATGGTAACAAAAACGGCAGATACTTATCTTTATAAATTAGCAAATATGGGTTAGATTTTTTCTTTGACAATAAAACCGTTATTTTCAATAGTGATTTCTTCGTCACAAATATCAGAAATATAATTTTGATGAGATATAGCAATTATCGTTTTATTTTCTATGTTTTTCAGATTTTGCAGGATTTTCATTTCTGTTTTGGCATCTATTCCCGAGCAGGCTTCATCTAAAATTAATATTGGAGCATCTTTCAATAATGCTTGTGCTATAGCCAATCTTTGACATTGTCCGAAAGAAAGTCCGACCCCCCTTTCTCCGACAGTTGTACTAAGTTTTTCGGGTAAATTTTCGACGAATTCATCTGCACAAACCAGCTTCAAAGCTTCATTTATTTTTTCTTCTTTTATACTTCTGTCATAAAGTGTTATGTAATCTTTCAATTCACCTGTAAATATACAAGGAATTTGAGGTACATAAGAAAATAAATATCGTGTATTTGGACAAACTTCTTCATCTCCGACTTTTATTTTGCCTGAATTTGCTTTAAATAATGCTAAAAGTAAATGAAATAATGTCGTTTTCCCGACACCGCTGTTACCTTTTAGGGCATAAAATTTATTCTTTTCCAAATACAAATTTGCATTTTCAAAAATTATATTACTGTTTGGAGTATAGCTGAACGTCAAATTTTCAATCGAAATACCTTTTTGTGAATTGT
>JAEEGL014325774.1_pt1 | contig 10008 bp, 1 predicted proteins | sample 9134231 | NCBI WGS metagenome assembly JAEEGL01 (sample SAMN16246548, study PRJNA631951) | gut metagenome | biome: gut microbiome; feature: rumen; material: fiber-attached | host: Bos | place: Iran: Karaj | collected 2018-10 | reverse complement strand
GGCAGCTTCGGATGCGAAGAAGAACGGTAAGGACATAGCACCGCAGGTCATCATAAAGGGTAAGGGAAGTTATGAATTTGAAGATACCGCGGATATGAAGAAGGGTGTGGTCAAGAGATTTGAGATAACGAAACCAACACTTGATTCCCTTGTGCTGACGATATCTGATGTGGCTTACAGTAAAAAAGAGAACGGGTATCAGAAGACAAAGATCCTGTTCACTGACAAGGATTACAGGGATCTTAAGCTAAAACTTGACAGAGATTATACGGCAGTGTTTAAAACATCGGATGACAGCAGTACACCGGCGGCGGGGCAGGTAGTGACGGTAACGCTTACGGCAACGGAAAACAGCAGTTATACGGGAACCGTTACTGGAAGCTACCGAATAACGGATAAGAAGATGCATACAGATATCTCAAAAGCGAAGGTAGTGGTCAATCCGAACAGCATCGGGAAGGCACAGACATGCATTTACACCGGAAGCGGGATAGAACCCATAAAGGGTGGAAATCCGGGTCTTAGCATAACCATAGGAAGCGGGAAGAACCTTAAGACCCTTGAAGCAAAGAAAGTTGATGTAAGCGGAAAGGTAAGCGGAGATTATGAGATCATAGGATACTATAACAACGTGCTGCCGGGAAATAATGCAGTGATCCTGATCCGCGGTATCGGTAACTACAGGGGAATAAGAGCCGTTAAGTTCAAGATAACCGCAAGAGGAGTAAACACGAGATGGGGCGGTGTATATGTACAGAGTGAGTAGAAAGATCCCTCACTTCGCTCGGGATGATAAAGGTTAGATAAGATATAACAAAGGGAAGACAGGAGGATGGAAGAACCGTCCTCTTGTTTTTTCTGTATCTGCTTTTCATTGTAACCCCGGATATTTTATAGTAAACTAAGGATTAAACATCTGATACAGTCGGATCGTATGATACATAATTCTGTTAGGGAGCAGGATCAATGGACAGGAAGACGGCAGGTACGGCGTTATTCTTTACAATAGCATGTTTTGTATATACTACCACAATGAGCATGCTCAATAGGGATATAGCAGGAAGCGTGGAAGGCAGGCATATGTTTCTATATATGCTTCAGTCCCTGACTCTTGCGGTGGGATTATTGCTTTATCCCTTCATAAGGCAGACATTGGGTTTTTCCGGAAGAATTGTCAAGGTATTGTTGGTAGTATCCGGCATGGTATACTCTGTCTGTATCCTGTCAGCAGGATATATTAACAGTTATCCGGGCATCATTGCCATTATGATACTGACTCCGATAGCCATGGGTTACTGTGTCGGCATGGCTTATGTGCGGTTTGCGCATGAGATGCATAACAGCAGCCTGATAGGGCGTGCTTTCGGAATGGCTCTGGGAATATCGATATTTATGCAGTATATATTGCAGATCTTATGGAATATCGGGACAGTACTGGTTCTGATAATGTGTGCTATGTGTATCAGCATGATAGTATGGGACTTAAGAACAGGTACAGAGCGGCAGGACGATACAGGAACCGAAGTAAAGACAGCCGCATTGACCATACAGAACCGCGGTTTTCTGCGCCTGATCATAGCGGCCGCCTGTTTTGATATACTGGCAGTCTATCTTGACGGTCAGATGGAGATGGCTTTTGATACCGCTGATTTCTTCTCGTGGCCGAGACTGCTGTACGGCGCAGCGTTTATTCTGATGGGCTTTCTGTGGGATATGGGAAAAGGGCGTGTGGTCACGGTTACGATGACGATCGCCGCGATAGCTTCTATCCTCATGCCCGTGCTGCTTCTTGAGGAGCGGTTTTATATATTCGATATATGTTTCTTCTATTTCTATCTGGGGTTGTGCCTTGTTTACAATTCTCTCAAGCTGATGCTGCATGATACCGCGAAAGAAAACATGTATGCGGCCGTGGCATACAGGGTGATCGACAATATGCTCACCGCTTTTCTGGTAATGGTGAGATTCTCCGCGCTTCCGTTAGTGCCTGCGCTCCTTATAGACATCGCACTTCTTGCGGTCATAGTCATTCTTCTGGTAAGGGATGATGAATTCAATAATGCCGGCAGGCAGCACTCATACGAAAACGCCGATGATAAGATGGCTGAATTTGCATCGAGATACGGATTGACGGAGAGGGAAAACGAGGTGTTTTCACTGCTTATGACCCGAGATGAGAAGGGTGATGACATGGCGAAGGAACTCGGAGTATCAAGGCGTGGCTTTGTCTCTCTCACGTCTTCGATCTACAGGAAAACCGATACCGGGTCGCGCGTCGCGCTGCTGCAGAAATATATTTCGGAGCAGTAGAATAACAAGATTTGCGCAGGTGAGTAGTACACAGATTTCAGGTAAGGATGTTACAATTCAGAAAATTGTGACATCCTTTTTTATTCAAAGGGACCTGTCCAATGCTTATCAGGAGATGAAAGAGAGGTATGACTATGAGTAAAAGATCGTTCGCCCAAAAAATCATGAGCGCAGCAATGACCATCATGGTCTTTGCAACGGCACTGCCGGTTAACACATTCGCGGAGACGGACATACTGCCTGATGAGACAGCCTCTGATGAAGTGTCCGAGGATGAGGTTTACGATATCGTCGGAGAGGAGGTATCGGATCTGATCGCGACGGAAGATGATCCGGCCGTTTCCGGGGATGACAGTGAGATTTACAGCGAAATAAATCAGATAAGTCCGGGAGGAGCCGGTCCGGCAGGCAGCTCATATATAAGTCCCCTCACCGGAGCGTATTATATAAACGGCGGTACCGTGAAACTGAATGGCTTAAAGTCCGTAGAGAATTATAAATCTGACTTCGCAAAACTCCATACTGCGATCTATGAGGATCAGATGTATGAGTATCACGGCGGTAAGATATACATCGGAAATGAAGTAATACTGCCGGGTAGCGAACTGCCTGAAAATGCGGTAGTGACGGATGCTGCGGCTGACGCGGAAGGCAAGGATTCCGATGGGGAAGCTTTAACGCCTGTTGATCACGCGGGTCTTGCGTTTAGCGGGAGTAATACATATGTATACACCCTTAAGGATATCCCCGTTGAGGTTCTGTCCTGCTTTGATCCTGCAGACTATGATGTCCTGTATCAGAATTACAGAAATGTCAAAATACCGAAGAATTATAAGTTCTATGCCTGGGAATACAAAAAGGATGTTGATGGGTATTATACAAGAACAGGCGTTACTGAAATACCTTCCGCGGATATAACCTGGGATGAGAGTACATACGTATCACGTGAAGACAATGACGGAAACGGAAGTGATGTGTATTCCTTCTCCGGTAGCATACGCCTGGCTCCGAACGGAGATAACCCGATAGCAATAGTTGCATACCTTTATGATGCCTGGGATGAGCACTCGACCGCCGAATATCGTAAAGGCAATGATGAGATAGTAAATGCCATAGGTCAGATAGAGTATTCAGGTAACAGATCAAGCTTTCTTATTTATTCCGGATGCGGTGTGCTCTCAGCGGATGATGAGGATGTGGAAGAATATCGTCCTATAAGGGAGAGAGCCGATCATTTCACTGACGGTTTTTCACTCTATCCGTTTTATTATCATAAGGATACGACAAACCACAGGCTGACACTTTACGGTTTTCAGTCCCGCATGGGGCAGTTCATGAGCGGTTACAGCAATCTGAGTGTGGACGACTACTATCTGGATACCCTGTGTATCCCTGCCGGGTGGTCCGATCCCGACTCGGGTGAAATCTATCAGGTAGCGATCGCATCCATAGAGGACGGCGCCTGCGGAATAGATCCCGGATATGCCGGAACCGTCATTATCAGCGATGGAGTAACATTTCCCGATGACTGCTCAGGTCTTTTTGGTCTCGGAAGCATGTACCTTCAGAATTTTATCATTGAGGGTGATCCTGCTTCGGTCGGTTCAAATATCACAGACATGTCCGATATGTTCTCGTATGGGCATACTATATATTCAACACCGTTAAATACTGTCGATATCGCTGCGCTTAATACTTCTAATGCCACGGACATGAGCCATATGTTTGAAGGTGTCGAGGTATCGTCTCTTGATGTGTCCCATTTTGACGTATCACATGTAACTGATTTTTCCTATATGTTCTATGACTGTGATGCCACATTCCTTGATGTCAGCGGATGGGAAGCCGGTAAGAGTACCGGCGCCGCATCGATAGATATGTCCCATATGTTTGAGGGAGAAGGGCAATTCAATGAAGGCAGCAGACTTAAAAGGGGTGTAGCTGCCATGGGACAGCTTCACGGTACTCTTGATCTGTCCGGATTTGATTTCGGTCATGTCACCGATATGTCCAACATGTTCGCCAATCAGGGATATCTGACCAGGATTATCTTCCCGGACGATATCGATACATCCGGGGTTACCAACATGCGTTATTTGTTCTCGAGTTGTTCGGCTCTTACAGAAATCCGTAATATTGAGAGATTCGATACAACATCGGTCACAGATATGGGAGGCATGTTCGGCGCATGGAACGTACCGGCCTTTATTGAGACCAGAGCCGGTGATTACAGCGGACCGTGGCTTTATGAGCTTATGGATATGACCGGGGAAGATGCGGTTGATACTGACAGCGGTACGAAGAGCCAAAATGACGGCCCTGCCCTTGCATCACTTGATCTTAGTGGATGGAACACCTCAAAAGTAAAGAACATGGCAGGAATGTTCTCCATGCCGAAGCTTACGACACTTACTCTGTCAGACAGTTTTCATACCGAACAGGTCCGTAACATGAACGGGATGTTCACATTCCCCGTAATGACGGACACAAGCTTCCTTTCATATGTTTCGATCAGGGATGCGAGACTAGCCAATATGATGATCGATATGCCGCTTGCGACATCGCTCGCATTTAAGAGTATTGATCTGTCAAACATCTCGGATACGACCTACTATTTATGTTATTGGTCGGTCTATGCTCCGCAGGTGATAGAACTAGACTTAAGCGGAGCCGTATTCGGCACGGCTAAAGGGGCATTCGGTGAAGATACCTTCCGTTATATGAATGGACTCTCTCTTATAAAGCTTCCCGCCGGTATGCCTCAGTTTAACTATCCGCCCGTAATGCCCGTCACATATTATGACGAGGATGGTAATGAGTACCCGACGCTTCCGGGAGGAAACAGAAAGGCGCTTACACTCACAAACTCCGAAAACTACCTCAAGGATGTGGCGCTTAGAGCTGTCCTTGTTTATGATGGGGAGACACATGAATATGTGGCCGATGCATCAGAGGATACTGTTGTTATTTATCATTGGGGAACCGGAGAGTACAGTGAAGGTGATTATAATGCATTCAGGAATGAATACCCGGATGCTGTGAGCCTTGAGCTTGTCACGGATCCCGAGAATCCAAACCCTGAACCAAAGATCAAATGGGAGGTATTAAGCCAGGATCCCGATCAGGCCGGAAACTGGGTGATTGATCCCCGGCTCATAAATAACGAGACCGTAACATGGATCGAGATCGTCAATGACAGCCGTTTTACGACCGGAACTGCCATAGTCCGGGTGACGATCAATGATGATATCGTCTATGACTGCAATATCGAAGTATGTAATTCTCCTTATACCACGTCGGGTTCATCGGGCTCGCAGAAGGAGCTTACCGGAACAAAGGACGGGAACCGTTATCTGTGCAGAGTTCTCGGTGACGGAACCGTTTCCGTACTCAGATTAAAGACCGCCAATGCAACTTCTGTTGACCTGACAGGAGGAGTGGGCGGTTATACGGTATCTGAGATCGGCAGCTTCGCTTTTGACGGTGCGTCATCTGTTACGGGCATAAAGCTTGGAAGCAGTGTTAAGAAACTCGGAAGTCACGCATTCTGCAATTGCTCCGGCCTTAAGACTTTCGAAGCACCGGGGCTCGAGGAGATCGGGGTTTATGCATTCTATAACTGTTATCAGCTCTATGAGGGTTCGGCATTTAACAGTGTTTCATCGGTGAAGAAAGTAGGAGATAAGGCTTTCAGAGGCTGTGCATTTTCTTCCGTCGATCTTTCGAATGCGACAACTCTCGGAAAGTCTGTTTTCATGGAGTGCGCAAGCCTTTCGGAGCTTACGCTTGATAATGAAAAACTGACGGCCTGGGGTGACAATATCCTGGCCGGAGAGGAACTTTCCGATACGCAGATCACGAGCTTTACCGTACCTGACTGTATTACGCAGATAGGTTATCTTGACAATAATGATTACTTCGGGAGTCCATTCCCGACCTGCATTGAAGAACTGAATTTCGGATCAAACGTAACGATTTTGGGAGATTACGCTCTGGCAGGCATGAACAGCTTAAAGCGGATCAATTCCGATACGGATGGTGTAGCCAATATTCCGTCGTCGGTTACTGCCATAGGAAGCAATGCATTCAAGGACTGGAATGCTTTGATCCATGAGCTGACCATCCCCGCAAGCGTGACATCCATCGGACAGGAAGCCTTTTATGGCGGCGGAACCGGTGAAGGCAGGGGACTTTACAGCGTTACGTTTGCCGGAACACTTGATACTGTTCCTTATCGTATGTTTTATGAGAATAAGTCAATACAGTCCGTATCCATACCGAATCTGTCCGAAGGGGCAGAGGTATCCGAAGAAGCCTTTAAGGACTGCGATGCGCTGGAAACACTTATCATTGACGATGAGGTTACGGCTGCAGGTAAATACGCTTTTTATGGCTGTGAGAATCTTTCGACGATCAACGCTGCGGGCGGACGTGATGTGAATTTCCTGACCAAAGCGGTGACGATAGGAGATAACGCTTTTGAAGACTGTGAGAGCCTGGGCTTTGGAAACTTCACACTTCCTGCAGCGAAGACCGTTGGAAAGAGGGCATTTGATGGGTGCGATGAACTTACAGCGATCTCTTTACCGAAGACAGAGACTGTTGGTGACTATGCATTTGACTTCTGTACGGGGCTGTCCTCCGTTACATTCTCAGAGAACATCAAAAAGCTCGGAATGCAGTTGATAGAAGGAACCGCAGTTACATTGATCGATCTGTCAATGGCGACAGGACTTACGGAACTTGAGAAGTTTTCGCTCGGAACATCAGATCCGTATAACAGGCCGTCTCATTTGACTCAGGTACTTCTTCCCGATTCCCTGAAGGTGATAGGACAAAATGCCCTGATCAATACAGCGGAATTGACGTCAATAACTCTTCCGGAAGGCCTTACTGCGATTGAACCGGGGGCTTTTGCGGGGAGCGGCCTAACATCCCTTACCATCCCCGACAGTGTGAAGATCATTTCGGGGAGAGATCATACTGCAGAATATGATAATCACGTAACAGAATCCGGCAAGGGAGCTTTTGAGGATTGTTCATCTTTGACAACGGTTAACTTCGGAAGTGGTCTTGAGATCATAGGAAACAGTGCATTTATGAACTGTACGGGACTTACTTCCATAGATATGAGCGGCACGGCGGTACGGGTGATCGGGAGCAATGCATTCTACAGGAGCAGTTATTACCCGATCACGGAACTTCGTCTGAGTGATGCGACACAGTCCATCGGGTATGGAGCATTTAATTCCTTAAGCAATGGGATCACCTCGATGCGCCTTCCTTCGTCACTTAAGGAGATGGGCTGCCATGAGGGCATTGACTGGGCTTATCCGGTATTCGGAACCACCTTTGACAGATTGATCCTCCCTCTTGGAATGAAGAAAGTGGGTACCGACTCCTTCGATGGGGATTCATATAATGGTGGAAATACGGTACTGATAGAGATTCCATATACAGTCACAAATATTGACGGTCTGAAGTGCAATGGGATCATGAAAAAGACTTTCGATCAGGACGAGATAGAGTCAAACGGCGGTAAGGAGTATCTTGGTCTTATTGTCTATGGCGGAACAGAGACGGAGTGGAACAGGCTTGTTGACACATATAACCTCACACAATCGTACCCTCAGGACTGGTCGAAGTTCCATATCCTGTTTAATGCCGGCTGGACGAGGGGCGCAAACGGCATTCCGAAATATGTGCCATATGATTTTTCAAAGTTCTATCCCACATATACGGCCGGAGATGACTATGATCCGTCGACTGATGAAAGTCTTAACGTACCGGCGTTACAGGTCGTATCCATGGACGGTGCATATTATTACTTCAATGCTTCCGGAAGGATGGCAAAGGACACCGCCATTCTCTTTAACGGGAAGATAAGCGAATGCTATCGTGCTACAGCTGTTGGGGATGAGGGCTATGTCGAGGGCAGGAAGTACGGTAACTTCTATCCCGCTGATTACGCTTCAACTGGTCTTTATTACTTCAATGAAGACGGGACAGGCACGCCGGTACAGAGTTTTGGTACGGCATCCGACCCGCTGGATTCGCAGGTTGACAGTGAAAATATAACGGATGGAATCTATACGCATCCGAATGATCCGTCAGCGAGGTTTATCATAAGAGATCATTCACTGCTTAAAGGAAGCAATCCGACGGTTCTTGTTTCCGAACTGATACTGAAGGACGGAAGCATCTATCATGCGGGGAAGAACGGATTGCTGACCGTGGGTTATACGGAGAGCCCCGTGAGGGAGAGGATAGATGGTAAGGATACAGAAGTCACCTACGGCTGGTATTTTGATGCATCGGGAACTGAGGATACGGGAAAGCTTATCTGGTATTCGCGCACTCCGGACGGAGAGACAACCTACTATGCACCGCATACGGCAGGAGCAGCAAGCGCAAAAGCCGCTATCACTGCGTCTGACGCTGATGCGCTTAACGGAGACTATCCCGATAAAGAAGGGCAGAATGTAACTTTCAGTGCAGGAAGTGCCGCCGGACTGGCAGATATCAGATTGTTCGGCGCGGCGACAAAGACTGAAGCTGAGGATATCGATGTCTCGGTAACACCTGGATCTGACAGATCCGATCTTGTGATACCCGAAGGCAGTGACAGCACGGAATACATACTCAGGCTCGTAACCACCCCCACATCCCCTGCGCCGGTGCCTGATATCGAGTGGTCGGTTGTTACCAATGCGCCAAAAAAGGCAGGTGATCAGGTACTCTCCATATCCGAGGATCCGGACGATGATCATTTCGCCGTGATCACTGCTTCAAATCCGGGGCGTTCAAGAGTGCGGGTAACCGTAAAATCAAGGGATACGGAAGGCAATATCCTGAAGACATATGAAAAAGAGTGTCTGTTCGTGATAACTGATACTCATATATATCCGACCGGACTGACCATAACATCTTCCACCGGGGATAAATATGTAAGCCCGGGCGGAACACTTACGCTTAATGCAGTCTGTACTCCGGAGAATGCAAATACTGATACGGATATAATCTGGAAGAGCAGCAATAAAAATGTTGCGACTGTCACTGCTGACGCCGGTGATTCCGGGAAAGCCGTTGTTACGGGCATAAAAGGCGGAAGTGCCGTCATACAGGCAATATGCGGAAACGCTGTAAGAGCAGGTTTTACGGTCACCTGTGCAGATCCCGTTGCGATAACCGGGATAAGGATCGTAAATGACGCAAATAAGAGCACGATCATAGCAGGTGATACTCTCAGTCTGAGAGCGGTACTGTCTCCCAAGGAAGCCACAGGTGCCATCACGTGGACGAGCGATAAGCCGGATGTTGCCACTGTAGATCAGACCGGGCTTGTGACAGGTGTGGCTCCCGGAAAAGCTCTCATAACAGCGGCTTCCGGTAACGGTGTCAAAGCCACTTACAGTATCACGGTACAGCCTGTCCCCGTACCTGATGAAATGGATGTAAACCGGATCACCCTGAATAAGTCAGCAGTTACGTTATACCCCGGCGACTCATTTAAACTGTCTGCAACGGTAAGTCCCGCGGGCGCCGGAGATAAGAGCGTAACCTGGAGCAGTTCGGATGACTCGGAGACATACGTGGAACTTGATGATACAGGTATGATCACAGCTCTGAGTGCAGGCACCGACGGATCCGGCGATCCGGTACCGGCGACCGTGACCATAACGGCAACTGCAAACGGAG
>JAEEGL014190486.1_pt1 | contig 10008 bp, 10 predicted proteins | sample 9134231 | NCBI WGS metagenome assembly JAEEGL01 (sample SAMN16246548, study PRJNA631951) | gut metagenome | biome: gut microbiome; feature: rumen; material: fiber-attached | host: Bos | place: Iran: Karaj | collected 2018-10 | reverse complement strand
TTGAAAAGGAGTTGATTTTTCAAAAGTTATGTGATAGAATGTAGCAGTTGTGAAAAACAACATGCGCTGCTAGCTCAGTTGGATAGAGTGTTTGGCTACGAACCAAAAGGTCAGGGGTTCGAATCCCTTGCAGCGCGCCACGAAAAAGTCCTTTTGTCAAAAGACAAAAGGACTTTTTCAGTTATATTCGCCTTCGGCGAGTTTTATTGCTTCGCAGTTATATTCGGCATGCGCCGAGTTTTATTGCGCTTCGCGCAGCTTGTAAGGCGAATATAATATAACTTTGCGGCAACACCGTAAAATACAACTGTCACGCTGGGACAATATAACTGCCGCCATCGGCGGCAATATAACTTGAAAAACCACGTTTTTCTGATGTGATCTATCTAATGGTCATAATAGCTGACACCATTCTCCACGATGAATCTAAAGAAATTGCAAACATCACCAAAGGAACCGCCCTCCCGTGTGCGGGAGGGCAGCTCAAATTATTGAATCATTTTTTAGAAACTAAAACAGCATCTTTTAACTTGACACCAAACCCGATATAATCGAGGTCTGTAATGCTACTGTCGGCATCAACCGATGCTTCTATTACAATCTTATCTCCTTTTTTAAGCGTCTCCCATATTTCCTCATCAAATTCGACAAACGTAAGACTACATGAGTAATACAAGTACGTAATATAATCCTCTTCTGTCATACCCGCAGGAAAATGATAATCGTTATATAGAGTCGAGTATATCTTCTGACCTTTAGTTTTATTCAGAGTAAAACTATTATCCGGATAAAGTTGCCCGGAAACCTCTTGTTTGTCGTCAACTTTTCCAACTTCAAGATAAAAAACAAATCGTTTTTTATAAATCTCTTTCAAGTATTCATTTCGCTTAACCTCATTATCTATTTCATAAGATGAGATCTCAAATGCGTCAAACTCCTCTGCCGGAGGATATGTTTTTTCGTTGTTGTTTCTTCGGTTGTCGTTTCAGTTATTTCTGATTCCGGCTTTTCTTGTTTTGCCGTATCGCTTTTGTGAAATACTACTTCGGTTGTTTTCCCATTAGCATTATGAATATATTTCATTACGGGTTTCCCGTGTTCTCTTGTCATTTCTAATGTCATATACGGATAAGTACCAAAGAACGTATAATTTAGTTGCACTGTGTTTTCGCCTTTGATTTCCCATGCTAAATTGATTGTTTTCTTGTTGGCGTCAACCAGTGTCACTCCGCCGCCTGAAAAATCCAAAGTGACCGGATTTTGAGAATCTTGTTGAACCCAAAACGAGTTGAACAATTCTTTTTCAACGTCGATTTTTCTTGATTGGATACATACAATTGCAATTACTGCCACTAATATAATTGTTGCCGCAGCAGCAATGATTATAAACAGTTTCTTTTTGGACGGTTGATGCTCCTGTTCGGCGTCAGTCGTATGATCTTCTTCTGATGGCTGATTTTGTTTTTTCGCATTATTATCCTCATTTTCTTCAACGCCTGTGTTCCCTGCCTCTTTAGTTTGACCTTGCTCCTCCATTGGTTCAATTGTACTATTCTCTGTGCCATCCACAAAGAGTGGACTTCCGCATTCAGGGCAATATTTCGCTTCTCCTGCGTCTTTACCGCATTTCGGACAAATCATTTTTACACTCTCCTTTTCTTCATTCGTGTCATCATTCAGCGCACTTCTCCGCAAAACCGTTTTCGGGCAATAAAAAATGCGCAGCCGAAGCCGCGCATGAAAAACACAGCTCCGATTGTCGCCAAACAAATCTTTAACATTCTCCAAACAAAGCATGTCAAATAAGAGTCTGCGTTTTTACCAATAGATAAAAACACATACTTTGTCCGGAGAAAAACGTATTCGATTTGTCTGGCAAGTCCAGTAGAGCATACCCCGTTTGGGTTTGCAAGCGGGTTTTCACGTACGGGCGCGTTTTTCACTTGAAATGACGCAAACCCTGTGATATACTTATCTAAAGTCAAAACGGAGGGATCATTATGGCTGACAACAAGCTTGAAAAAGTCTGTCAATTCCTGCGCGACGCGGGAACGTATTACCTCGCCACGGTCGAGGGCGACCAGCCGCGCGGGCGCCCGTTCGGCACCGTGCTGGCGTATGACGGCAAACTGTATATCCAGACCGGCAAAGCGAAAAGCGTCTCGAAGCAGCTCGCCGCCAATCCGAAGGCGGAGATCTGCGCGTTCAAGGACGGCGTCTGGCTGCGCGTCGCGGGCGAGCTTGTGAACGACGACGACCGTGCCGTCAAGGTTGCCATGCTCGATCAATACCCGGAGCTGAAAGCGATGTACGACGCCGACGACGGCAACACGCAGGTGCTGTATTTCCGCAGCGCGACCGCCGTGTTCAGCTCCTTCACCGCGCCGCCGGAAACCTTCATGCTGGATTGAGGAGGATCATGCCATGAAAAAAACGATCTGTTTTCTTTTGAGCGCCGTATGTCTTTTTGCATGCACGGCGTTTCCGTCTTTTGCGGCGTCCGATTACCGCATCGTGTCCCCGTACGCCGAGGTCGTCTGGGACGGCGACGGCGCGTGGGGCGCATATAAAGGCAATCTGCACACCCATTCCACGTTCAGCGACGCGGAGATGGATCTGAACGAAATGGTTTTAGAGCACTATAATCAGGGCTTTGATTTTCTCGCCATGACGGATCACGGCGTGACGGGCACCCCGTGGAACGAAGCGCCGGCGCGCCTGCCGCTCTATTGGTATCAATTCATTCTCGGCTATAAGCAGAGAACGCTGTCGGACGAGGAATTCGCGGCGGTACAGGACGGCTCGTACCCCGTGGACGGCACGCCGAGAGGCAAGGGCATGGTCTGCGTGACGGGCGGCAACGAGCTGAACGCGCTCACCCTGACCAAGTGCCACGTCAACGGCATGTTCCTGCCGGAGCACGTCGGCGACAACTATCTCGGGTATGAGAACGACCACGAGGGCGCGGTGCGTCTGGCCGACAATGCAGGCGGCATTTCCTTCATCAACCACCCGGGCGACTGGCTGAATTCCAACAGAGGTATCGAAATCGTTTCCGACCCGGCAAACGTGCATTACTATTCCGATATCCTGCTGAAATACGATTCGTGCCTTGGCATGGAGGTGTTCAACGAACGCAACCACGTGACCGCGTACGACCGTATCCTTTGGGACAACGTGCTGATGGAATGTCTGCCGTACGGCAAGCGCGTGATCGGCTTCTCCAACAACGACGCGCACTTCCACAGCCACGTCGACTCGTCTTACTCCGTCTTCATGATGCCGGAGAACACCGTGGAAAACATCAAAGAAACGATGCAGTCCGGCGCGTTTTTCTGCGTGACCAGAGAACTGCGCAACAACGATATCATCGGCCCTGCCGAGGAGTTTGACGTGCGGTATGAAGACACGCCGATCCCCGCGTTTCACGAGCTGTCCGTGGACGGACACAAGGTGACCGTGCGCGCAAGCAACTGCACGTCCATCCAGTGGATCGCCAACGGCAAGGTGATCGCGCACGAGGCCGTCGCCCAGTCGGAGAACGACACGACTTACGTGCTCGACCTCGACACGATCGAAGGCGCGCAGGACTTCCTGTACGTCCGCTGCGAGCTGCTCGGCGAGGGCGGCATGACGATCTCGCAGGCGCTCACGATCGACAGCGGCAAGGCGCCGCTCACCTATACCCCCGACAACTCCGCACAGGCAAAGCGGCAATCCGTATGGCACAAAATCACGTCGCTGCGCCTGTTCGTGCTGATCCGGATCATCGTGGACGAGATTTTCCACTGATCAAAGAGGATACGAAAAGGAGTGTTGACGCCATGCGAATCCTGAAAGAAAAGAAGTTCTACGCGTTTCGCGGCCGGGATGCAGACGAGAATATTGCGCTTGCGTTTCTGGAGGACGGCACATGGCTGCTGGTGCATGACAACGGAACCGCAACCGCCCCGGACGGCGTCGTATACTACCACGTGGGACGCGAAGTCGAGGGCAAGCCGCTTTCGCCGGATCTTCCGTGGATGACGGACGACCCCGACCCGCAGCCGATCCCCGATACCGACCTTGTCGACCTCGGCTGGACGACCGACGCCCATACGCCGATGTATTTCCCGCTGGGAGAGGAAGAGGCGGTCGAATCCATCATCCTGTAACAAATCGAATTCATAAAAAAGCAGGGACTTGTCAGAAGACAAATCCCTGCTTTTTTGTGGTGATCCATCGGGGATTCGAACCCCGGACACCTTGATTAAAAGTCAAGTGCTCTACCGACTGAGCTAATGGATCATCTCACGCGATCTCACGCGCTAAAGTATTATATCCGATTTTGCGTGCATTGTCAATAGCTTTTTTTCGCATTTTTACAGGAGCGTCGTATGCGTGCAGACTTCGCCGATCTTGTCCCGCAGGCGCAGGAAATCCTCCAGCGCGTCCGGCTTCTGCCGGGGATTGCGCAGCAGCGCCGCCGGATGGAACGTGCCCATCATCCAGACGCCGTTCTTTTCGATGAATTCTCCGTGCTGCTTCGTGACGCGGAAATCCGGGTCGATGATCCGCTGTGCCGAGATCCTGCCGAGACAGACGATGATCTTCGGACGGATCAGCCGGATCTGCTCGCGCAGCCAGAAGATGCACGCATCCTGCTCCTCCGGCTTCGGATCGCGGTTCTGCGGCGGACGGCATTTGACCATGTTGCCGATATAGATATTGCTCCGGCGCGACAATCCGATCGCGTCGAGGTATTTGTCCAGAAGCTGGCCGCCTCTGCCGACGAACGGCTCGCCGCGCAGATCCTCCTGCTCGCCGGGTCCCTCGCCGATGAACACGATCTCCGCGTCCGGCACGCCCACGCCGAAGACCAGATTCGTGCGCGTTTCACACAGTCCGCAGCGCGTACAGGTCATGCAGTCTCTTTTCAAGTCTTCCCAGTTTGTATACATAATTTCCTCCGATCGTTACTGAAACGCAAAGCTTTCGTTTTCGACAGCAGACGACATGGTCACGCATACCGCGTCCGGACGCATCCGGGCGACGTAGTCCGCTGCGGATCCCGTATACGAGCGCACGTCAAGCAGATCCACCTGCGCGCAGCATAGCGCGAGATACGGCGCCATGCAGTTCGTAAAAGAATCCTTGATCAGCAGGAGCCTTGCACCGTCCGGCATAGCCGTGTTCCGTATACGGACACAGCCGTGATCGCCGTTCAAAAACACGGAATACGGGAAATAGTCTTTATACGGCTTCGTCTTGAGCTGATCCGAAAAAAGCACCGTTTCCCGGAAGGAGCCGCTTTGCGGCGTGTCCTCGCCGATCTGCAGCGTCAGCGCGGTATCAAACGCCGGGATCGGAATATCCAGATCGTCCGGCGCGCAGAACAGTCTGCCGCCGCGCTTCCCCTCGGATCCGAGAAGGATCCCGGGATGTTCCTCCACGGCGTATCGCGCCGGATCGAGCAGAGCCGTGTCGATCCCCAATGCATCGCCGATCTCTTTTGCCGCCCACAATCCCGCATGCGCTGTCCAGTGATGATCGGTGCGGAAATACAAGGACGCGTGGTTCATTCCCTGCGCGTGCATAGCTTCGTGCAGATCCAGCACGTCGAATCCCGCATCCGCAAACGCGCGCATGCGATAGGCGTCAATGTCCTCCGAATACGTCCGTACGCCGCGCGAGAGGAATTCCCGCTGCAAGCCGCACGTTTTCCGGGGGATCGAAACAAACAGCTTTTGCGCCGAAGCGTCCTGCGCCGCCTGACCGAGCGTCCGCAACCCTTTTTGCTCTTCATCGGAAAACGGCTCGCCCTGCGCAAGGACGGCGACCACACGTTCTCCGCGCAGCCTGTGCACCGAAACAGTCTGGTCGATAACCACTTTGACGCCGCTCGAGCGCTGCGCCCCGCCGAACAGATCGATCCACCGGTCATGCAGAAAGACGTTGTCGTTCAGGATGTCCGCAAGCGTCGTACTGTCCATCGCCGTCAGCACCAGCCCGCGCAGGCCGCCGCCGTAGCCGTCGTAAACGTCCCGGATCTCCGAGACGGGAAATGCAAACGCCGTCGCGACGCCGATGAACGCGATCAGCAGCACAAACAAAACCGCTCTGATTGTTTTCATGCCCGTACCCCGTTCTTAAAAGTTAAAGTAGATAAACGGATTGTACGAGCCCTTGACGATGCCGGCGATCGCCACGAGGAACAGCGCAATAAGTCCGATCGTATACGCCGCGTCGCAGATCGTTTTCGGCGCTTTGGAAAGCGCGTCGACCTTTCTACGCAGCCACGGCGCGACCGGCAGCGCGAATACCGCCGCCGCGATCAGATACACGAGATAGTTGTCGATATAGTACCAGAACGTATCGTTGACCGCGCTCGTGCCGACGCCGATCATATTGCGCAGATACGCCCATGCCGCCGTCAGGCTGTCCGCACGGAACACGAGCCAGCCCAGACAGACGAACGCCATGGTAACGAGATACCGCAGCGGCAGCCACGCTTTACCGCGCAGCCTCTCGTGTATGCCCGTCAGCTTCTCGAAGGTCAGCAGCACGAAGTACAAAAGTCCCCACACGACGAACGTCCAGTTCGCGCCGTGCCAGACGCCGGTCAGCATCCACACCGCGAACAGATTGAACACAAGGCGCGGCTTCTTCACGCGGCTTCCGCCGAGCGGAATGTACACGTAATCGCGGAACCACGTTCCGAGCGAAATATGCCAGCGCCGCCAGAATTCCGTGATCGACGTGGAAATATACGGATAGTCGAAGTTCTCCAGGAAGTGAAAGCCGAACATGCGTCCGAGGCCGATGCCCATGTCGGAATAACCGGCGAAGTCGTAATAGATCTGCAGCGTGTAAGCAATCAGTCCCAGCGCGGAAGCCGCGGCGCAGACCGGCTCCGTGCTGTCGAATACACCGTCGGCGACGACGGCCATGGTGTTCGCAAGCAAAACTTTTTTGAGAAAGCCGACCAGAAAACGGTTGACGCCCTCGGAGAAATCCGCCCACGTTTCCTTGCGGTTCCGGATCTCCTCGGCAACGGTCTGATAGCGGACGATGGGGCCGGCGATCAGCTGCGGAAACAGAGAAATATACAGACCGACGTACAGCGGATTCTTTTGCACGGCGCCGTCGCCGCGGTACACGTCGATCACGTAGGACATTGCCTGGAAGGTGAAGAACGAGATGCCGATCGGCAGCGCGATTGTCGGCACCGGCAGCGCCGTGCCGAACAGAGAATTCACGTTGTTCAGCGTGAACATCAGATATTTAAAGACAAAGAGCAGACCCAGATTGCCCGCCACGTCCAGCGCGATCCAGAGCCGCGCGCGTTTTTTTCGATCGCGGTACCTGTGCGCCAGAAGTCCCATCAGCCAGTTGAACAGGATGGAGCCGATCATCACAAAGACGAACTTCGGCTCGCCCCATGCGTAAAACACCAGCGACGCGCACAGAAGGAATACGTTCTGGGCGGGACGCCACCGGCGGAACAGCACGTAGTAGCCGAACAGAACGATCGGCAGGAATACGATCAGGAAAATCAGCGAAGAAAACAGCATGAAGCTTCTCCTTTTGTATGATGACCCGGCGCTTGAAACGCAATCGTCCGCAGCTGCAAAACGCCGCGCCGGAAACCTATTTGATTTATTAAATATACCATGTTCTCTTTCTGAAATCAAGTTTTTTCCGTTTTTTCGGTTGCACGCCGGAAGCAGATGTGTTATACTGAAAAAGAAAAAGTTTCGGAGGTTTTGCAGATGATTCCGACAGTCCACGTTCAGCTTCTGCGGGACGGCGCGGCTTTGCCGTCCTACGGTTCCGCTTTCGCCGCAGGCGCCGATCTGACCGCGTGCACGGATACGCCGTTCGTCGAGATCCGCAGCGGCGAGACGAAGCTCATCCCCACCGGCCTTGCGATGGAGATACCCGCCGGATACGCAGGTCTCATCTACGCGCGCAGCGGCATCGCCAGCAAGCGCGGTCTGGCACCCGCCAACAAGGTCGGCGTGATCGACAGCGATTACCGTGGCGAGATCCTCGTTGCGCTGCACAACCATTCCGCCGAAACCCAGCGCATCGAGCGCGGCGAGCGTATCGCGCAGCTCGTCGTCACGCCGTATCTTGCCGTGCAGTTCGAGCAGGCTGAGTCGCTCGATCAGACTGTGCGCGGCGCGGGCGGCTTCGGCTCGACCGGCGTCAAATAAAAAATGTTACGCATCATTCCGAAGGAGGAAAGATTTATGAATAAGGTACGGAACAGAATCATCGCCTCGGCGCTGTGCGTATTGCTCGTATGCGCCTGTGTGCCGATGTGCGCATACGCGCTGCCCGTCGTATGCGGCGAGAACGTTCTCCGTGAGTATCACAGCGAATCGGGTACGTACATCTTCCGCGGCAGCGGTCCCATGTACGATTTTGATTCCGATCCGGATCACTTTTCGGAAACGTTCGACCGCGTCGTGATCGAAGCGGGCGTGACGTACGTCGGCGCGTACCTGTTCGACAGCGACTATATCGGCGAGCTGGTGCTGCCCGACACGGCGATCGCCATCAGCGAAAACGCCTTCTTCGGATGCGTCATCGACCGTTTGGTTTTCCCGCAAACCGCTTCGAACACCGCACAGTACGATTTCGGTGACGGCAATTACAGCTTCGGCAGCGCGCAGGTTATCAATCTGGATCTGGGCGGTCTGGACGGCTTCCCGGAGGGCTTCCGCTTCACGTACGGCGACAACTACGACCTGCAGACGCTCATCGTGGGCGCCGCCACCACGCGGATCCCGGACAACGCCTGCAACTGCTTCGGTGCGCTGGAATCCCTGACGCTTCCGGAAGGTCTGCTCGAGATCGGCAGCGGGGCGTTTGAAAGCTGCGAAATGCTGCATAGCGTCTACATTCCGGACAGCGTGACGACCATCGGCGACTATGCGTTCGATTACTGCATGAGCCTTGAAACGCTCACGCTGCCGAAACAGCTTCTGACCATCGGCGAAGGGGCGTTCTGCTGCACGAGCCTGTCGGCTGTCATGATCCCCGACCACACGACAAGCATCGGCATTTCCGCATTTGAAAACTGTGAAAGCCTGACCGAGGTCAGGATCCCGGACAGCGTAATAAGCATCGGCATCAACGCTTTTTCCGGAACCGCTCTGCAATCCGTCCATCTTCCGGCAGGACTTCAGTATATCCACGGCTCTTCGCTCGGTACGTCTCTGACGTACGTCTGCTGCGACACGGAGGATTGTCCCGTGATCAAGCAGTACGCCGAAAACGCCGGGGTCGAGTTCCGTCTGTGCAGCGGCCACGAGACGCACACGCGTGTCGCGGGCGACGCCAGCGGCGACGGCGTTCTTAACCTCAGGGACGTCGTGCTGATCCGCCGGTATCTTGCGGGCGGATGGGACGTCGAGATCGATGCTGCCGCTGCCGACGTGGACGGCGACGGGGAAGCGACGACCCAGGACGTCGTACTTCTGAGCCGGTACATTGCCGGCGGATGGGACGTCGAATTGATTTGAGCTTTGCACGGCGGATCGTGATCCGCTCTGCGATCGTTTGCCACAACCAATTTCAGAGGAGGGATAACAGATGAAGTCTATCTGGAAAAGATTTCTGGTCATCTTGCTGGTTTCGCTCCTGATCGGCGGCGCGTCGCCTGCCGCCGGCTGGCTTGCCGTGATCGCGGCTGCGGAGCCGCCGGGCGGGACCTGCGGCGCGGACGGAAGCAATCTGACGTGGTCGCTTGACACGGAAACGGGTGTTCTGACCGTCAGCGGCACGGGCGATATGGCGGATTATAACGACGAAAGCAATACGCCGCCCTGGGCGGATTACAAGGATTCGATCCGCTCCGCGGTTATCGGAAACGGCGTGACGAGCATCGGAGATATGGCGTTTTTCCTTTGCCAATCCCTGACCGACGTCACGATCGGGCCGGACGTGGCGCGCATCGGCAATCAGGCGTTTACCCTGTCCTGCGTCGCGGAAGTGTACGTTCCGCGCTCCGTGCGGGAG
>JAEEGL013310586.1_pt1 | contig 10008 bp, 6 predicted proteins | sample 9134231 | NCBI WGS metagenome assembly JAEEGL01 (sample SAMN16246548, study PRJNA631951) | gut metagenome | biome: gut microbiome; feature: rumen; material: fiber-attached | host: Bos | place: Iran: Karaj | collected 2018-10 | reverse complement strand
GGCCTTTTTCAGCGCTATTTTCAAGGCCTCGATAGCCATGGCCGCAACTTCTGCGCCGTGAACCGCCCCCCCGACACCATCCGATACCGCAGCGACACAGGCCTTCGTCCCGTCCGCCAGGCGCACTTCCCCAGACCAGCCGCGGTCCTCGTTTTCCTTACGGTCCCGTCGCTCGCTTCCCGTGCACCACTGCCAAGATATCTTCCTCATCTCACGCCGCCTTTCGTTGTCCAGCTCCCTCCTCTACGCTACGCCATTCGGCACACCTGCAGTTTCCAGTCCGGGGCCAGTTCCAGCACGCTCCCGTCACGGACTTCCGCCGTCTCTCCTTCCTCCTTCAGCATCTTGCCATCCACCCAGATCGGATTCTGGCTTTTGTTGGCCACCGCCACGTCGAACACGCCGTCCGTGCCCCTGCGCTCACGGATCCAAAAATGCTTCCGGCTGCACTGCTTGGCCAATGCCGGCCGGTCGCCCATGTCGAGCCGGATGAAGCGCCTCCATCGTCCCCCGTCTTCCACATACCCCGGATAAGGTCCCTCCTCCGGATCACCACGTCCCACCATCGTGTCCCCCTCAAGAGGATACGACCGCCCGGCGCTCGACCCCCCGCGCAACACCATGATTCCCCACCGCGACGTAGCGCCAGGAGTCGGAGATACCGTCCTCGGCGATACGGCCTTTGGAACCTGTGGTGCAGGGGCTTCATCGACAAATTGCCTCTGCCGAGGTGGAATGGGATCGGAAGAGGGCGTCCTCGCCGAATCGAAGGTTCTTTCTCCGTAAGTTCCGTGGGGCCCCATGCCGTCCACAGGCTTAGAGGCAGGCTTGGATTTGCTATTCTTTACGATCAAAATCACAATAAGCGTCAATCCCCCAAGCAGCAACAATACCACCAACGTCATCACAATGCCGATGGTCCACCCCACTCCCCTCACCCAGCCGTCCAAACCCAATAGCGTCAAAATATCTTCCATGGTTACCTCCGTTCCCTTGTGTCTCCGTTCGATCGGATATTATCCTCTTTCAGCCCTGTTGAGCATCGTTTCGCCAGTTTCGCCCCCTCCATGCGACCGTATGTGCCTTATGTCTCGTCCAAGCACGTCGGATTGGGGTCAAATGTCTCGGCATCCCCTCCCCCGTTCTCGCCGACCCTCCTTCTCTTCCAAAAAACGCCGCTGCGGCCCCTCTTCCGCAGCGGCGCATCTTGTCACGGTCCGTTCAGGCCTATGCCTTGGATGACACCACCTCGAATTCCCAGTCGGGATTCAGCTCGATGTGGCTTCCCAGCTTGGCCTGCAACACTTCGCCTGCGTTGGACACGATCTGGCCGTCCACACGCACGTCATTGCCGCTCGTGGCGACCACTTCCACGTCCAGAAGCTCACCACGCGCCGTGATTTTCGCATATTTCCGGCTGCACTGCTTCTCTAACGCGGCCGGTCGGTCGCTCATGTCCAGATAGATGAATGCTCCGGACACAGGCCCCTTTTCGCGTCCCAGAACGGTCGCCATCTTCGGCAACGGAATCATCTGGCCCACATTCTTCCCTCCCTTCAGAACTTTCAGCGCGAACGAACTCAAAACCACCGTCGCATCGCTCTGTTCCAGAGGAACACCGTCAATCCGCAATGTCATCCCGCGGGGAACAGAAGGAGGCGGGGGCGGAGGAGGAGGAACCGTGCAGATGCAATCCTTTTTCAGGCGCCCGCACTTCTTGCAAACCGGTTGCGTGCAGGTGCACTTGGATTCAGGCAAACCGCAATGCTCGCAGATTTTCTCTCCCTGATGCCCACGGCACTGGTCCAGGGGTAGCCCGCAAATCGGACACGTCGCAGGCGGCGGGGTTCCGCACACACAATCCTTCAGCAAATGCCCACACTTCGGGCACTTCGGACGATTCACGATCAAAACCACCACCAAGATGGCAATCAGAGCGACCAAGATTCCACCGACAATGGCCAGCGCAGCCTTGTTGGCGGAGCACCAAGCAATCAGATCTTTCCAAAAGGGATTCTCATTCGCTTTCAAAAACCTGAGAATGCCATCAATGTCCGAGACCAGCGGGTCTACTCTATCTTTCTGGTTTTTCAGCCAATCAACCTCGCTCAGGGGTTCCATCCGCTTCCCGTTGGCGGCAATGACCACCAAACGACGGAACGCATTCTCCACGGCGAACTCGTACCCGTACTCCAGCCATTCGTTCCATTCGTCTGTCGTCACCCCCGCGCTCCCATCCAGAGGGTAACGAACCAATTCCTGGATGTATCCATCGGGATAATCCATGTTGCCATCGATGTACTTACCCAAAACGAAGACTTCGGCATTCCTCGAAGGCAAGGCCACCTTCTGCAAGCCACCCTGGGCCACCACAACGGGAATCTCCACCCCACTGGGAGTCATCACCTTGTAGCCCGGATTGTCCATGCCTCCCTGGCTGGCCTTGATTTGCTGGGTCACCTCCCCCGCCGTCCGGAGGAGCTGTCCGCTGGCTGCCGGGATGTCATTGGGACAAGTCCGCCATTCCTGCCCGATCTGAGGCACTGACAACCGTGCTTCTGCGCTCCCCCACGCAAATGCCTGTGTCGCACCTCCGATAATCAGCGCGCAAGCCGCCGCCATCCATGTGTTCATCCACTTTCTCTTCATTCCTTACTCCTCTCTATCGTTGTTGGGCCTTGTCCCAATCCTTGTCTAAATCCACTTCCCCTGCTCACCACCAGCTCGCCACCGTTCTTGGCTGGTTTTCCATAAAAACCTACGAATAGCAGCCTTGTCCGAAATAAGAGGGTCGAGCCCATCTTTTTGGTTTTGCAACCAATCGACCTCGCTGAGCGCATCCATCCGCTTCCCGTTGGCGGCAATGACCACCAAACGACGGAACGCATTCTCCACGGCGAACTCGTACCCAAACTCCAGCCATTTGTTCCATTCTTCTGTCGTCACCCCCCATGCTTCCATCCAGCGGGAACCTCAGAATCTCTTCGATATGGCCATCGGGATTGTCCGCATTATCGCCAATGTATCTCCCCAGAACGAAAACCACGGTGTTCATCGCAGGTAAGGAATCCGGCGCCAAGCCCTCCGGATTCGCCGCGATGGGAATCGATGCCCCATTGCTTGCCACCCAATACCCCCCCCGGTCACCGTTATCCACGTTAGCACCGACGAGCGTCGTCACCTTGCCCACGACCCGGAGGAGTTGTCCAGTGCCAGCTATTTCATAATTTGGACAAGTCCGCCAATCCAACTCCATCTGTGACGGCGACAATACGGCCTTGCCATGGTCGCCTAAGATATATAACACCTTTGGAACAAACCAAAAAGCAAGGCCAGCAATCATTAGAATCGCCTCGGCTACTGCTATCGTCTTCCACCATTTCGCATTCATGCTCCACACCTCCGACCCACGTTTTTTTCAATTTAACACTTTCCCGCTTCACCACCCGCGATGGCCATCTGGCTTCCTTCTCCTGTTGAGCTTGAGAAAATTGAGAATGGCATGGGGCTCCGTAACCCCAAGGTCTTGTTCATCCAATTGCATCTCCAGCCAGTCTAGCTCGTCCAGCGCAGGCATCCGACTCCCGTTTTCCGCCACCACCACCAGACGCCGAAACGCATTCTCCACCGCAAACTCGTACCCAGCTTCCAGCCAGCCGTTCCATTCCTCTTCTGTCACCCCCATGCTTCCATCCAGCGGAAGCCGCACAATCTCTTCGATATAACCATCGGGATGAACCATATTGCCGTCCACGTATCTCCCTAGGACGAAAAAACTGCGTCCCTCGTAGGCAAGAGAACTGACTGCCCCCCCCCCTGCCCCACCACAACCGGAATCGACATTCCGTTGCATACCACGCAATACCCCGAAAAGACAACGCTCCCCTCGTTGATCCGGATGAGCTGCGTCATCTCGCCTGCGACACGAAGGGGCTGTCCATGACGGGCCAGAGTCGAATTAGGGGCAGTCCGCCACCCAACCAGCATTTCAGACGGAGTCAATATCACTTCATATCCGCCGCGTGCAAACACCTCCTCGGCCCCCCCGACAACATATAAGGTGCACAACATTGCCACCAACGTTTTCAGTGCACTTGTCATCCTTTAACGCGCCTCATGCCCATTCCGTTTCTTTCATTTCGGCCAAAGCCCTGCCTCACCGCCCGGTGAACTCCTCAGCCTTCGTCCGCTTCCCCCCCAGCCAATCGTAAAGGTCCAGTGCTTCCAGCTGCTTTCCTTCCGGAGCATGACCGAACTCGCGGAAGCAGTTCTCCAACAGGAACTCATACCCGCCTTCGTCCAATCGCCGACCATGCTCGGCGCTCAGCGGCTTCTTCGGCGGCCCCAGTGCCGCATGGCGCAATTCCTTCAGAACAATGCCCCCGCTTTTCCGTTGGATGGCCGCCATCAAGTAGATCCATTGCCGCGACAACGGCATCCGCGCGCCCGCTTCCACTTCCACATCCAGCATTCCACCATATAGTCCAACAAGCTTGTAGGCCGCCCCTTCCGCACTCTGGCAAACGTTTTCGGCCACGCCCGCCAAATGGACGTATAGTCCCTCGATGCAAGCATCAGGGTCTTCTTCCAGCAACAACTCCGGGGAGCAACGCAACCAATATTCCGGACAACCATTGACCAGCGGCCCTTCCGTGGACTGTTTGCGTAGCGTAAACTTTTTCCGAACCACACGCAATGTCTCATCAATTGCCCCGGTGTCTGCCGACAGCACCCCATTCCAGCGTTCCTTGAATGCCGCCGCAGATGTCTCCGCCGATTTAAAATCGGGGGTCCAGACCCCATCCGCCGCTTTCCGTATCGCCACCACCGTCTCCCCCTGCTCTTCCGCAAACATTTCGCCTAGCCGTCGCTCTTCGTCCCCAGTTGCATCTCCTAGCGCCACCAGCTTTTCACAAGTCTTCCGCACAGCACGGATGTCCTTCCGCTCCCAGGCGCTCGGCAGTCCTTCCCGGATTTCTGCCACACGCTCCAGACGGATACGATTTGCATAGTTGGCAAAATCTTCGCCCAACTCCTCAAACACGCTCTTCAAGGCTTCCGCGGCCCCGTAGTTACGCGCCTTCAGCGCCCGGTCAAACTCCGTTTTCCGCTGTTTGAGCCGCAGTTTACGGATGCGCTCCACCCCATCATTCGTTTCTTCTCCCAATCCTCCCAAAACCGCCAGAGCCCTTTCCGCCTCCTCTGGATCACCAGCCGAAAGCGAATCCTCGAAATCCCTGCTCGCATCCTCAATGCGCTTCGCTTTAACGCGTCCGCCCCATATCCCTGTGTCCTCGCCAAGATGGCCGAAAATGCCGAAAAGTTCCTCCGCTCCGGCATAGTCACGTCTCGCCAGCGCTTCCGAAAAACGATTCTCGCAATCCGCCACATAGGCGTCCCGCCATTCCCGGCGGCGAGCCGCTGTGTCGATGCCCCAGCTCTCCAGCTTTTCGAGCTCCTTTTCCGCCTTCGAATATTCACCTTTCCCAAGATGGCCCGCATAGGCTGCGGATGCAGCTTCCGCCGCCTTCGCCGTCGTCAAGCGGTCCGCCATCGTCCCTTCAGGCATTCCGGCACGTCCCAGTTCTGCGATACACCTCTCCGCCTCCCCCCAGTTCTTCGCCAGCAAGCTTTCGTCGAAACGCCTCTTCATACGCTCCGCGAATGTATCACGGGCCATGTCGAGCCGTCCCCGATACCCTGCCATCTCCCCATCCATCCAGTCGGGATAGCCCACCCCGGTCCAGACAACAGTCCAATTATCCCGGATCCTGTTCCGCGCCTGTTCCAGACCGGCCCATGTCGCTTCAGCGGCTTTGAAGTCTTCCGACTCAAGCTGCCGCCCTCCCTCTGCGCACAACCGCTGAATGAGAAGCGCCTGCTCCAGCTGGTCCGTCCGAAGCTCGTCTTTCACCCTTCGCGACCACAACTTGTCCAAAGCCGCCTTGGCCCCGACCGTGTCCCCTCGCGCCAGCGCAAGATCAAACTTCTGCCGATACTTCCACATGAAAGAAAGACTCGGCGGCTTCCTGGACTGGGTAGCCGTCTGACACCCCTCCGACATGGCGACGAATGTCGCCAGGACCAGGACTCGTACGCATAGCCCCAGCCATCTGCTCGCACCGACAGATCGCATGGACGCAACCGCTAATCTTTTTCGCCCCGGCCTTGTGCCAAATTTCATGTCTAATGTCCTTAGTCGAAAAAACAGGCGCGGAATCCGCATCTGGATTCCGCGCCAGCATCGTCATTCCGTCTTAGCCGTCTCGGAAGCTTTCGCACCAGCCGCGTCTTTCCCGACGTTCAACCCGACGCCCGGGGCCGTCGACTCCTTGTCCTTCTTGGCCTCCTCGGCGCTCTTTACCCGAAGCACGTGCACCGGGAACAACGACGGCTGATAAAGCCAGGAATAGTGATCATCGATAAATGGATTGTTCGTCCCGCTCATGTTCCAGCCTTCTAGAAGATCAATCGCATCATCGGAAGGTAGTGGGCGATCCCCGTTCGCCAACTCCAGGTAGTCCACATAGCCCATCGCCATCATTTCCGTCAGGACCGCTTCGGTATCCAGGAACAGCGGGGCGCCGAACACCCCCTGCGTGCTCTTCAGTTCCGGCGTATCCGCTGTGAAGGCCAAGGCTGAGTAAATCTTGCGTAGCAAGTCGGGATGACCTTGGACCGGACGACCGTTATAGATGATCAATCCGGGAATCGCGCCGTTGTTCGCGTCGCGGTACACAGGCAGTGCCCCGCCCTCGGAAACCGGTGTCGAATCCGTGAAGATCATGTAGATGTAGTCTAGCGTGCTTCCGGGCAGCCCACCATCAACCGTGCCGTTACCGTGCAGCTCAGCACTCTCGACGGTCCACTCCCCGCGCGCATCGACTTTCATCGTCTGGCCAGGGCCAGGCTTGCCGAAATAACCATCCACCTTCAGCAGCAATCCTCCCGGGGCATGGATGTTCAGTTCGCCCGGGTGCAACGGGAGGAACCCGCCTTCCTTGCCGTGGGGCAGACCGATCCGTGGCGCCGCAAGTTCGATCCGGCCGCTCGCATCGATTCGGCCCAGATAGACAGTCTTACCGCTCGATGACTCAAGCAGGTACACATTCTTGCCCGAAACGGATTCAATCTTGCTCGATTCGAGCTCGATGGGCTTGCCAGAGGCCCCGATGTCACCGCCCGCCTGCATCGTAAGGGTGTCGGTCTTCACATGCGAGTTGTTGTCGCTGATGCTTCCGCTCGCCGTGATGTCCGCCTTCTTCGCCGTCAGCGCACCCATCTGGATGCTCCCCTTGGCGTCGATGTCCGCCGTCCCGGCCGTCATCCGGTCGAACTTCAGATTCGAACTGTTGATGTCTGCCAGCCCGCCAGCCGACAACTCCTTCACCGTCAGGTTCCCCGTCTGGAGCGTCGCAGTGCCACCAGCCTTCACCGTCCCGATGTCCGTGTTTCCGGCCGTGATGGACACATTTTTGCCACTTACACTCGGTAGATTCACACTCCCGGCGTTGTCAATTGTCGCATCGCCCCGCGCCGCGATCTGAGACCCGCTCAGCCCGTTCCCCTGCATGTGTATCGTTGCGTTCTTGGCCGCCTGGATACCATCCAGACCGGACGCCTCCACAATCTCGGTCTTGACCTCTTCGCCGCTGACTGCACGGGTTGCCATCACATTCTTGCCCGACAGGTTCACAAGTTGTAACTCCTTGTTGGCCGTGACCGTCACTGAGCCCTTCTTGCTCGTGGCCGCCAGCTTGTCAGCCGTCAGCGTGTCGACATTGATGTCTCCTTCCTCCGACCACAGCCCTATCGTGCCCGCGTTCACGTCTTCGAGATTCAGCAGGTCATTCGCCTTCAGCAACGTCAATCCACTTGCGTCAAATGTCGTTCCACCAGCGTCGAGATCATGGCCCGCCTCCAGCCCGATGTTCGCGCCGCTCAGCGTCGCCGCCGACAGCGTCAGGTCCTGTTCCAAAGCCTTCATTACGAGATTTTCACCCGCTGAGAGCTGCACGTTTTCAACTGTGATGCTCTTTCCGGCGACCAACGCCATGTCCTTGCCTGCGGACTGATTCGCTAAGACCTTGATGTCCCCTGATGCATCCGCTGTCAGATTCTGCCCGGCCTTGGCGTTGCCGGCGAGCGTAATGTCCCCGCCATTCGCCTGTAGCAAGACGTCGCCGCCTTCCGCTTCCGCCAGCACCTTCCCCGCTCCAGTCAGATGGAGACTCGTTCCCGCCACCGCTTCCGCCTGGCCATCCTTGCCGCTGGCGACCAGCTGGCCGTCGATGGATACGGCCCCGTCCGTCGATTCGACCTTGGCAACGCCGTCCGGGGCCGTGGCGTAAACCGTGCCGGAGACCTTGGCTTCGCCGCCGGTCGCCGTCACCGTCGTGCTGTTCGCGGCCGTCACCGTGCCCGCGATCTCCGTGGCACCGCTGGTGGACGTCACGCTCGCCTCGCCCTGCGACGCGGAAACCGTGCCATCCTTTTCTACTTTCGCGCTGGCGCCAGACACCTGGGCCGTGCCTTCGGCGCCGTCGGCAAGAACCTTACCCGTGCCCGTCACCGTGGCCGCCGTGGAAGCGGACACTTCCGCAGTTCCCTTGTCGCCAGTCGTCTGGACCGTCCCGGAAATCTCGGCCGCATTGTCGGTCGACTCCACCTTCACAGCGCTTTCCGATGTCACCGTGCCGGACACCTTCGCGTCACCGCCTGTCGCAGTCACCGCCGCAGCATCCTTCCCCGCAACCATTCCCGCCACTGTCGCGCTACCGTTCTCGGCAACCACGATGGCCGATTTCGCGTCCACGGTGCCATTCACGATCGCCGACCCGTTGGCTGTCAGCGTAGCAGTCCCATTCGCGGCCTTGACGGTCTTCTCTGCATTGACCGTGAGGTCGCCGCCATTCAACGTGGTCACCGACAGAGCACCAGTCTTGGCCTCCAGATCATTCAGAACGATTCCGTCCGCACCGTCAGTGACGGTCAAGTCCCCGGCCCCCCCTTCCGCCGAGACGAAGTCGTTATTTGCGGAAATCAAGGAAACACTATCCCCTTCGCTGTCGAGAACCAGCGTGGTTGCCGTGATGGTCGCACCGTCCGTCTGTTCCGCGCCTCCGCCAAGTGTCAGTGTCTGAGCGGCGATGGTCCCGCCCGCTTCTTGCGTCAGCTTTCCGCCTAGAGTAATCGTGTCTTTGTCGTCGCCCAGCGTCCCGCCGCTCTGCTGCGTCGTCCCCGTCACTTCAAGGCTGTTGTCCTTCGCCGCGACAGTCCCACCGCTCTGCTCCAGCTCGCCCAGCTTCGAAGCCGTCAGCGAGCCGTTCTCAATCTTCGCCTTCAACGTCACTTCGTCCGCCGCAACCGTCCCCGCATGCTGGGTCAGATTCCCCGTCAGCAACGGCGTTGTCAGCTTGCTGCCATCGCCCGCCACGTCCACGTCCCCGGTAATTAACGTCGTGGCCGTAATGATGCCGCCGTCCTGGTCTACGGTTGCCGCGATGGTCTTGGCATCCACCGTGCCGCCGTCCACATCCAGCGTACCCGCCGTGATGCCATCGGCGGTCACGGTCCCGGTGCTCGTCAGCTTCTTGCCCGTGGCGTCGATCGTCGTGGCACCTACCGTGCCAGCCACAGTGGAATCTGCTCCAAGCGTCAGCGTCGAGGCGGACACCTCCGCACCCGCGCTCTGTTCCAAGCCGCCGGTCAAAGTCACGGAATCGGTCGTGGCCCCCAGCTTGCCGCCTGTCTGCGTCGTCAGACCCGAAACCGTCAGGCTGCCGTCCTTCGCCGACACCTGGCCAGCGCTCTGCTCCAGCGCGCCGTTGACGGTCTTCGCCGTCGTCGTCCCGCCGTCCACCTTCACCGTGTCTACCGTGATGCCGTCGGCGGTCACGGTCCCGGTGCTTGTCAGCTTCTTGCCCGTGGCGTCGATCGTCGTGGCGCCAACCGTGCCAGCCACAGTGGAATCTGCGCCAAGCGTCAGCGTCGAGGCAGACACTTCCG
>JAEEGL013233740.1_pt1 | contig 10008 bp, 11 predicted proteins | sample 9134231 | NCBI WGS metagenome assembly JAEEGL01 (sample SAMN16246548, study PRJNA631951) | gut metagenome | biome: gut microbiome; feature: rumen; material: fiber-attached | host: Bos | place: Iran: Karaj | collected 2018-10 | reverse complement strand
TCCTCCGTATGCAATCTCGCAAGTTATTATAATATATTTTTTTATATTATTCAAGAAATATATATTATATAACATATTTGTTATTGGGTAAGACAAAAATTATAGACATATGGTATTTACAAAAAACTTTGTTCAGGTAGATTTTTTACAAGCTTCGGAAATTTTCTCGAGCAGGCAGGTTCGTTCGCTGTCGTTCACTTCAGCCTACGCAAAATTCATAAAAAAAATGCAAGTTTTAATAAGATTTAAGAACTTGCAATCATTTTACACTAGCCGAAACATTAATAACAGAATTATTATACATGTAAAATACTATGTTGTAAAGTCTTTTATTTCAAATTTGTTTTTAAATTGTAAAAAATGTTAATGTTTGATATTCTTATGTTCAGGGCAGGTAAAATTAATTTTTATGCTTATAACATTTATAATTTTTATTGTTTGTACAATATCGGGTATTTTAACAGGGCTTCTGGGGATAGGTGGCGGTCTGATTATTGTTCCCATGTTTATGACTGTTCTTCCATTTTTTGGCGTGAATCTTCTGTCTACTCATCAAATTGTCGCTGTCAGCACCACTTGTGTCTTTTTTAACAGTGCTACAACCGCTTTTTATCGTCGCAAAGAACAGTTTATTGATAAAAAATTAATAGTCCTTCTTTCTTTCTTTATCATCTTCGGTACGGTTTCCGGTTCTTTAATCTCCTCCATTGCCCCTGAAAAGCTCATTTTTCTCGTTTATTTCTTTGTCTGCCTTCTCTCCCTCTATCTTTTTAACAGAACGGTTTTCTTTGACCTTCAAAAATCAAAATACAAATTCCTTCTTTATTTCGTTTTTTCCTTAATAGGTGCACTGAGTTCCATAATCGGTATTGGCGGTGCTGTATTTTTTGCGACGGCACTTCGTTCTTTTGTTGAATCCGATACAAAAAAACTTCTCCCGACAATAACCCTTTTAGTCCTTATTCATGCTGCTTTTGCTTTCTTCTCAAAATTGGCGCTCGGAGAAGTAATATATTCTATTATTCCTGTTGCAATTATTTCCAGCTTAATTGGTGCTAAAATTGGTACGAAAATTTCTAAATATGTCTCCACAAGAGCCATAAATATTATGATGCAGATAGTTCTCATCTTTGGACTTATCAGAATATCTCTTGAGTTTCTTAACATTTGACATCTATTTTAGAAAATAGATGACTTCATTTAAAATCTTTATGATATAATGTCATGTATGAAAGATGTATGCGTAGAAAAATCAGAACTCGGTAAGAGATTAGTTGAATACAGATTGCCACGATATGATGAGCTTAGTGAATTTGATATCTACATGGCTCAGTTGACGGCTATTTTGGATAAATACCTCGCAGAATTTTTAATTCCCGGTGAAGAAAAAACTCTTACCGCCTCTATGATTAATAACTATGTTCAAAAAGGTGTAATTAAGCCTCCTGTAAATAAGAAATATTCGAGAATTCAGATTATTCACCTTCTCATCATAGGTATTTTGAAACAGGTGCTTTCAATTAACGAAATTGCCCAGCTGATTAAACTTCAAATCAGACGCTATCCCATTCGTTTGGCATATAACTTTTTCTGCGATGAGCTTGAAAATGCGCTCAATGTAACTTTTGCAACAAGAAGTTTTTCCGATATAAAAAAGAGAGAACCTACGGCAACACTATTGAGTGAAAATGCAAGAAGTGCTGTTGTTGCATTTGCTAACAGAATTTACGTTAAAAAAAGTCTTTATTTAGCTGAACTTGAACGTCAAAAAGTGCAAGGAAAAACTAAGGTTTAATCCCCAAAATAAATAACACCCTTTTCTTTAAATCGGCGTTTCTTAATTGTCGGGTAATTTTTGAGTATAAACTTATATCTTGCGCAGTTTTTATCGTGATCATTAATGATTCCTGCGGCCTGAAGATGAGAATAGACAGTGATGGAACCTAAAAATTTAAATCCTCTTTTCTTCAAATCTTTACTGATTTTGTCTGATAAACCATTGCTTGCAGGAATATAACCGTCATTATGCTTATCATATAAAATTGTTTTATGTTCTGAATGGTTCCATAGATATTCGCAAAAACTTCCAAATTCTTTTCTCATTTCCTGAAAACATTTGGCATTATTGATAACAGCCTCAATTTTCTTTCTTGATTTAATCATACCGTCGGTATTCATAATGCGATCAATGTCTTTTTCCCCGTATTTTGCGATTAAATCATATTCAAAATTATCAAAGCACTTTCTGAAAATTTCCCTCTTGTTAATCATCATATTCCAATTTAAACCGCATTGCATAACTTCCATCATAAGGTATTCAAACTGCATACGGTCATCATAAACAGGTATTCCCCATTCTACATTATGGTATTTGATGTTAATCTCTGATGTATTTTCCCAATCACAATATGTCATATTCCCTGACCTCTGTATAGTTTATTATATCAAAAAAATTCGGGTATAAAACCCGAATTTAAAAAAGAATTAGTTTTTAGTATTGTGAGATTAGTTTATAGATGAGAATTGAGAATATAGATTAAATTTGAGAAAGGTTATATTTTAATTTATCTTTCCGGCGGATTACCGAACTTTTCTTGAAGAGCTCTCATTGCTTCTTCTTGTGAGCAGCCGTGATAATTCATATAGTTTTGAATTTCATTATCGGCTTCTACTCTTTTTGCTGAAGGTTTCTTCGAAGATGAGCTTGAAGAAGATGAGCTTGAAGAAGATCCACTTGGTGCTGTCGGATTACCGAATTTACCGTAAAGAGCTTCTTTGGCTTCTTCTGCTGTGCAATTATTATGTTGCATATACTCATAAATTGTGTCATCTATTTCTGTTTGTCTGTCATTAATTTTGTCTTTCTTTGAACTTGATTTCTTTGAGCTTGATGATTTGGAAGTAGAATCAGTTTTTTTGGTAGAATCATCGTTATCCGTTGTTTCAGATGTTTCTTTTGCTTTACCTGTGAAGAAAGCTATCAAATCTGCCAAAGGATTATGTTTTGTTTCATCATCGTCAATGTCGAAAGCTGAAAGGTCAAAATCGCCTTCGCTTATGTTGGATAAACCGTTTACTAGATCTTGGAAAACTGATTCGCCTGTGGGTGCTTGAGGATCGCCGTGTTTTGCTTTGAGTTCTGCTTTTGCATCTTCAAAACTCATATTGTTTTCTGCTGCATAAATTCTTGCATATGCATCGGGGTTCATTCCGGGATTAAATGATACTGACATAATTTTACTCTCCTATATTTTTATTTCGTGCTTACACTATTATTAAAATTTTTCAAACAACACAAATGATAGTCCTCATGGACTATTTTATATAAAGAGTATATACCATTGTCTAAATCCCTTTAAATATATGGATTTTAAGGAAATTAATGATGGCAATGATGACCTTCGCCGTGATGATGACAATGGGCGTGATCATGACCTTCGCCGCCGCATGCGTTTATTCCTGTCTCAAGAGAATTATTCATATATTTTTCTAAAACTTCTCTTATTGGTAATTCAGGACAGCCTGCAACAACCTCGACTCCGTTTTGCGCAAACATCATCATTGGCCTGCCACCCATTCCGCCGGCTAAAACTTTGCTGACACCTTGTTCTGATATCCAAGCAGCACTTTGGCAAGAAATCCCTTCTTCGGGTATTCTTTCTTCAATATTTAAAATTTCTTTTGTTTCAGGGTTAATTTCAGCAAAAGTGAACGAATCACAATGTCCGAAATGTCCGCAAAGTTTACCTTCTGCCGTTGGAATGCAAATTTTCATAATCATATCTCCTTTTAATTTTTCAATATTACTCTGTAATAAAATTGCGCTCTCTAATGCTTCAGTGTCTGTGAGATTATGTCTTTTGGCATAATCTCTTAAAATATTTAAAATGTTTTCATTTATTCTTCTGTTGAAAGATACTTTTTTGAGGCAGGTTTTCTTTCTTCCTGCCATCTCACGTTTACCACCCCAACTAGATTTTTGACAACATTTCATATCTCTGTTCTAGCATTAAAACTTGATTATGTCAACACTAAATCAAGTTTTAGGCTTAATATTAATAAATGATGTCATTTTCAAGAAAAACTTTATATAATAATCTTAAAAAAGGAGATATTTATGACTGACACAGATATGACTCAAAACACTTCAGGTATGGGTGAAAAGGCAATTGTCCCTCCAACAATTATTGATAAATTTAATTGGGGAGCTTTTTTATGTACATGGATTTGGGGAATTGGAAACAAATCTTATATAACATTGATTTCGCTTGTTGTAGCTTTTATCCCTATGGTTGGAGCTCTTGTGAATATAGTACTTGCCATTTGGTTTGGTATTAAAGGAAATGAATGGGCTTGGAGAAATAAAAGATTTTTAAGCCTGGAGCATTTCGAAGAAACACAGAAGATGTGGGTGATTATAGGTATTATTTTAATTATATTGTATGTTGTTTTCATAGTGGTTGGAATGCTTATATTTATTAAAGCAATGTCATCAATAAAAGTTTAATTTTTGAAAGGTAAGTAAATTTTATGGAAGATAAATTGAGGCTTAATACCCCTCTGTGGGGCGGAATTGATGGAATAATCGGTAGAAGAGATTATTTCCTTAACTGTGTTCATATTTGGATTATTACAACTTTGCTGACAATACCTTATTCCATATGGTTGCTCAGCAATCTTCAAAGCTATGGGGATTTATTTAATCCTTTTATGCTTTTTCAGCAAGCACCTGTTTTCATTAAATTTTTTATGATAGCTTCCGTAATTGCAAGCGGAATTTTATATGTCAGCAATATTTTTAGGCGTATGAATGATATAAACGGGCAAGAAAATAAAATAGTAAATGTATTGATGTCTTTGTTTCTTCTTCTTCCTTCTTTTGCAATATTTATTCCTTCTTTTCCTGTTATTATATTTGTAATTGCAAGTTTTATTATTTCGTTAGTATTATTGTTCAAAAAAGGTAAAATTACTTCTCAATTTCCATATGATTTTACTAAAGAGTTTAACTGGGGTGCCTTTTTTGGTACTTGGATTTGGGGGCTTTTCAATAAAACTTATATCCCTCTTTGGTATTTGTTATTATGCTTAACTCCTGTTGGTTTTTATTTTCAGTTAATATGCGGAATTAAAGGTAATGAATGGGCATTCAAAAATAAAGGTTGGAGTGATGTTGAGAAGTTTAATAAAAATCAGGAAAAACAAACTACAATATTTACAATTATAATGATGATAGTTCTTCCCATTCTTTATTTTATTATAATTGTCGGTGTTATAGTAATGTTGGGTTCTTCTATAGCTTCTTCCGAACAATCAGCTCATAAAGTTGAATCAAAAGCTGAAAAAATATTTAATTATTTCTCTGATATGGCAATGTCTCAATTTAATTCTTATGAAATAACGGAAGAAGAAAACAGATTTTTTGTCAATGGTGAAGAATGGAAATATATGTCCTTTTCAGATAAAAAAGATTTGCTTGATTTTGCGGCATTAAAATCTTCAATGGAAAAACAAAAATCTGCACCGCAAAATGAAAATAGACGTTATTCAAAAATGACGGAGTTACCTAAAACAAAGATTTATGATACAAAAACGCACATTCTTTTGGCGGAATTTGAAGAACCTCAGGTGGGTGAAAAACCTTCCTTTAAAGAGATCGTCAAAAGTGCTTTAAATTCCTATAAATTCTATAATCCTGAGTAGAGGAGAAAAAATATAAAGGAAAGAGGGCAAAAGCCCTCTTTTTTAATATCATTATATGTAATATTTTATCAAATAAAGTATAATGGGAATATAATCAAAACAGACTGAATGACAGTCACATAAAGGAACTTTGCTATATTTACAGAAAAATTCATTAATACATCTGTTTTTGAATCCACTCCATAATGACTGAAACGAGGTAATCCTGTTCTTCTCGGGTTAATTCTTTCTCTTTTGGGAATTTATGCCATTTTTCTATACATCCTCGGCAACAGGTTGCGGTTGCGTGCTGGGCGATAAAAACGGGGTGTCCTTTCATTGGAGTTTGTTTTCCGTCATTTGGAATTTTGGCAGGCGCAATTCTCTTCTGTATAAAATCTTGGGCATGAGAGCGGATTTTATCAAGACCTTTATCCCTAATATATTCAAGCTCTTTTTCCCTTAACTTAAACCTGCTTCTGAATTTTGATTTTGATAACTGTTCAAATATATCCATAATAATTATTCTTTTGTAATTTCATTTATTAAGTTTACTATCTGTTCCAGTTTAATGGCATATTTTTAACTTTTTTCAAAAACTCTCTGTATTGGTTTATTTCAAATTCATAAGAAAGTCCGAAATCCCAATCTCGTATTGTTCTAAAATCATTCCAAATGATGCTGTCATCTGTTTTTAAAACTCTAACTCTTGCTGATGAACACCCAGATTCATCACATGTACAACAAAGAACATGTGCAATTTTTTCTCCATTTGATTTTTCTGCATCAACTAAATCATCATAGAGTTCCGTTGGCATCATGTGGTTATATTCACCTGCATTATCTTCCGATAAATCAGGTTCTTTTCTAAAGTATGGTAATTCTGCATCTCGGATGATATCTAAAATATCTCTGCCGTTTAACAAAATAATGCAACGGTCGCAATCCGGCCATGGCTTTTCGATTGTTCCCGCAGGTTCAATTTTTAATTCGATAGTGTCATATTTTTTATTTTCAGGCATATTTATATCTCCCTTTAATAATATCATAAAAAAGGTCTATGTCAGATACGGACGCAGATAATTTTTAAAAGAAGAAATCGGAGAGAGAGGGATTGTCTTGAAATTCCTTTTCGCTCAAGTAGTCGTCCTTTTACGGCTTTGCCGTTTTCGGACTTATACTTTCGCTAACCGAACTCGTTACACTTCGTTCGTACGGAATTTCGCTCGAACCCTTTGACAAAGATGTGCTTTGTGAGGGTTCAAATCCTGTTTCCTATTTTCTCCAAGAAAAAATCGGAGAGAGAGGGATTCGAACCCTCGGTGAAGTTACCCCCACACAAATTTTCGAGATTTGCACCTTAAACCGCTCGGACATCTCTCCGTATGTTTTCAATTCTATTCTAATTCGAAAGTTTTTTCAATATTCTTATAAAACAAGTGCCGCCTTTATTTAAAGGCGGCACTCATAGCCTATAGCTGCGCTATTCTTCGGGTTTCTTTTTCTTTTTTTCTTCTATTTCTTCTGCGTCTTTCTGTTCTTGAGGAGTATATCGACTAATATATTCAAGGAAAGTATCATTTTCTTTTATATTTCCGATGGCTTTTCTTGCTGAAGTTTTTGCACTATCCGCAGCATTTTTGGAAATTTGAATACTTGCGTTTGCCAAATCAGAATTGACGGAAAGGTCGAAGGATAAACTGCTGAAAATATTCTCAGAAGATTTTGTTTCATCTGCATTGACAGTTGTTGAATCCAGTTTCTTATGCCAAATGTCGGCATATTCTTTTTCTTCACCGTTAACAGTGAATGTTGCACCCTCTTGGGTCATCAACTGGTTGCCATTTCCGTCAAAATTATCCTGCATAACTGTTGAATTGTCAGCTGACAATTTAATATTTGTTATGCCGGCATCAGATAACGATTGTGCTTCTGAATTGTAACCGCCTGTCTTGATTTTTAGTCCCCATTTTTCTTCAAGAACTTTCAAATCATTTTCGTCAAGCTCATTGTCATTGACACCGTCAATCAGTCCTTCCTGTTTTGCTAACGCTTTGAGAGCCTCAAATCCGTCTTTGAAACCGTCAGCCTTTCCGTCACCATCTATATCGGTATTGTTACCGAATGTTTCCGAGCCGTCAGCACCTGAAATTCCGTCACCATCTTTATCAAATACCAAAACGGCATCTGCGGAGTCATTTATAGTATCCATAATTCCGTCACCGTCAATATCAAAATTGACGATAGAAGAAGAAGTTTGTACACCGTTGCCATTTATATCAAATGATAATGGAGAACAAGTCTTATAACAAGCTCTTGCTGATTTTAGTTCATTATTGCTATCATAGTAATAGTATTCTTCGCCACCTGTATCATCTGCATCAAGTTTTTTGAAATCACGTAAATATCCGTTTCCATTTGGGCAAATGTCACTTCCTCTTAGTCCTGAACCTTGAGTACCATACTGACGTGCAATACATGCTCCTTTGTTTTTCATATCATAAACATGATATTGACCATCTTGTTTGCCCTTAGCAATAATATATCTTGGAGACCCATCGGAAAGTTTTTCTGTTAAGTCAAGATTATTGTCCGTTACAAGTCTCATCTCTGCTTCAGAAACCATACTGAGGGCATTAGATGTTAAAGCTTCTTTTGCTGCACCTAACTGACTGTTTGCTGCACTGATTAGTGAATTTACACTGTTAATTTCTGATGTAATAGTTTTATATTGGGAATTTAAATCATTAACCGTATTTGCTTGAGATGAAAGTTTTGAACCTAATACATCAAGATTCATAGATTTGAAATCTGCATCTTTAATTAATCCGCTTAATGTTGCAGAAAAGCTGGAACTGATGTTTAAGCTAGACATGTAATTTTCGATATATTCTGACCAAGAGCCGTCTTTATCAGGGTCATATTCTGACATAGCACGGTATGCAGCACTCTTTTGCTTAGCGGCAACATCATCTTCAAGGTCTTTTGTTGCACTGTTTATTGCATCAATTATTCTTTTATAGTTTTCGTTTTCCTGCGAAAGTTCTTTTTCTAAGGCATCATACTTTTTCTTTTCAGCGTCAAGCTTATCTTTTATGTTACGCTGTTGTGTTTCTAAAGCTGATTTGTCATTATTATATTTATTCAAGAGATTTTCATATTTCTCTACTTCAGCTTGCAACTGAGTATAATTGGTAACAGTATTATTTTCGTCTGAACTGCTACCGTCTGAATTGTTGTTTCCTGTCAATATTACTGATTGTGGGTTTGCTTCTCCGATATATTTTTCCTTAAGAAAAGCAATTAATTGGTTTTCGACAGTTTCTAAATCTATGTTCTGTCCTGTAAATTGAGACTCTTGGCTCTTTACAAAGTTTTTAAGCTCCTGTGAAGTGATAAGTTGATCCGCGTCACTCTCTAAAATTTGTTGTGCTAAGGCACTTAGACTTGCATCTGATAATCCGTCAACTGCCATATTATACTCCTATTTCTATAGCTTTAATTTATATTGACGGCAATTTTTCATGATTCTTTAAATATTTTTTTTATGTATTTAATATTACTTAAAAAATTTTCATGCGTCCAAATATGACGATGGTATGTTTTATCATAAAAATATGAAGCAAAACATGAAAGAAAAACCTCATGTCTATTTGGTTATTATTGTTGATTTTGATGCTTTTATTCTCCGGTCAGGGGGATAGGTAGTGTTGAAAAAACAGGGACATAACTATGAACGATAAAATGAAAAATATTTTAAAAATAGCAGGAATATGGTATCTGATAAACTTTTGCTTGGTTCTTTATTGGGGGTATTGGACTGTTTTTGAAGAACACGGAAGTTATACAGAATTGTTTGCGATTTCATTTTCAGCACCGATAGTTATTTTTTTGGTTACCTGCTTTTGTTTGTCACCAGCAATTGATATATTGTATTATTTAATCAAAAAGTGCAATAAGCCTTATAAGGTTATTCATGCTTCTTTAATTTTTGCGGCATCTTTATTCCTTATTATGATTGGTAGTATTTGGTTATTTGATTTTATTTTCCCTTCAGATGATGGTTTTTGGGCAGATTTAATATGTATCATTATTAATTTCATGCTAGTTTTATCTTTTTTTTCAACTCTTATAACTGCAGTTTGTGTTCCCAAATCAATTTTGCCGTGTAAATGGACAGTTGTGAAAACAACTCTTATGACAATTCTATTTAATAGTATTTTTATGTTTATTTTAGTTGGTATAATGTTTATATTTTTAGAATTTAAAGGATAACATGAAAAACATTTTAAAAATAGCGGGAATATGGTATTTAACAAGTATTCT
>JAEEGL011714227.1_pt1 | contig 10008 bp, 7 predicted proteins | sample 9134231 | NCBI WGS metagenome assembly JAEEGL01 (sample SAMN16246548, study PRJNA631951) | gut metagenome | biome: gut microbiome; feature: rumen; material: fiber-attached | host: Bos | place: Iran: Karaj | collected 2018-10 | reverse complement strand
GAACCGCATGCACACCATCAAGGCCGTGATGTACGCCACGCTGAAGTAGTTAAAGAATTTAGAAGTAAAGAAGTTAATAGGCCGAGGCCCCGATTGGCAATGATTGCAAGGGCCTCAGCTTATTGGCTCATTCACTCATCTACAATACCATATGAGTAAAAGACTCGTAATCGCATTAGGCGGCAATGCCCTGGGCAAGTCGCCGAAGGAGCAGTTGTCACTTGTCAAGGGTACCGCCTCGACAATTGTCGACCTAGTGGAGCAGGGCTATGACGTGGTCATCGGCCATGGCAACGGCCCACAAGTGGGCATGGTGAACCTAGCCTTTGAATTCTCGGCAAACAACAATAGCGGTACACCCGCCATGCCGTTCCCCGAGTGTGGCGCCATGACGCAAGGTTACATTGGCTACCACCTGCAACAAGCAGTAGGGCGCGAGCTTGCCCGCCGCAAAATCAACAAGACGTGCGCCTCGGTGGTGACCCAGGTTGTCGTCGACAAAAAGGATCCTGCTTTCAAGCACCCCACCAAACCCGTAGGCATGTTCTACAGCAAGGACAAAGCAGATGAAATGGCCGCTCAAACGGGCTACACCGTTATAGAAGATGCTGGCCGTGGCTACCGCCGCGTGGTGCCCTCGCCGCTGCCCGTCAAGATTGTTGAGCTGCCCGTAGTCGAGCAGTTGGTCAAGAGCCACTGCGTGGTCATCACCGTGGGTGGTGGCGGTATCCCCGTCGTTGAGAAGAAACATGGCGACTATCAAGGTGTCGCTGCCGTCATCGACAAGGACCGCGCCAGCGCACTGTTAGCACTGGAATTGAAGGCTGACATGCTGGTTATCCTCACTGCCGTCGAACAGGTGGCCATCAACTACAATACGCCGCAACAGCAAGACTTGGCGCAAATGACCGTGGGCGAGGCACGGGAGTACATCCACCAGGGACATTTCGCCCCCGGCTCGATGTTACCGAAGATTGAGTCGTGCATCAGCTTCGTCGAGAACACCAAGAACGGCAAAGCGCTGATCACGTCGCTCGACAAGGCGCGCCAGGCCCTCGAAGGCATGACCGGCACCCTCATCGTCAAGAACTGATGAAAATTATTATCGCCATTGACTCGTTCAAGGGCTGCCTAAGTTCGGCGGAGGCCGAGCGGGCAGTGGAGTTGGGCATCAGGGAGTCCATTCCTGATGCCCAGGTCCTCTCTGTGCCCGTGAGCGACGGTGGCGAGGGAATGCTTGAGGCTTTCACTGCGGCATTGGGCGGCACCATCGTCACGACGCAGGTTCATGACCCGCTGATGCGCCCTATCGAGGCACAATATGGTATCTCGGCCGATGGCTCTACAGCCATCATCGAGATGGCGCAGGCCAGCGGGCTGACACGGGTGGCTCCCGCCGAGCGCGATGCCTGGCGTGCCACCACCTACGGCACTGGCGAACTTATTGCTGACGCGTTGCGTCGCGGCTGCAACCATTTGCTCATGGGACTTGGCGGTAGCGCCACCACCGATGGCGGGCGTGGCATGCTCGAGGCACTGGGCATATGCTTTGACGATGACTCCGTTGACCTGTCCCAATCGTTACTGGCAGGGCGTGATCTGCGTGTTACTGTCGCCTGCGATGTTCAGAACCCTCTGTGTGGCACAAACGGTGCCGCACATGTCTATGGCCCACAGAAAGGTGCCGACCCCGCAATGGTCGAGCAACTGGACGAACGCCTGAGCCAATTTGCCGACCTCACGGCACAGACCCTGGGCGACGATTACCGCAACATCCCCGGTGCGGGAGCGGCAGGTGGCATGGGCTTTGCTCTGCTGGCCTACCTCAATGCAGAGATGCGGTCGGGCATCGATTTATTGATGGACCTGGTGAACTTTGATGACCTGGTACATGACGCCGACCTCGTCATTACTGGCGAGGGAAGTGCTGACCGACAGACCCTGATGGGCAAATTGCCACAAGGCATCCTTCACCGCGCCCAGCACCATGGTGTGCCAACCATCCTGTTGGCTGGCCGAGTCGCTGACCGTGAGGCATTGCTTGATGCCGGCTTTGCTCGGGTCGAGTGCATCAATCCCGCCGACAGTCCGCTTGCTGAATGCCTGCTGCCCCCCGTAGCCCGCCACCGCCTTGCGGCCACCATTTCTCGCCTACTCACTTTAAAAACTGAGAACTTATAACTGACAACTGAAAACTAAAGTAGTTAAAGGGAGTTAAAAACTGAGAACTTATAACTGATAACTGAAAACTTTTTTCTACTTTTGCAGCCGCAATGGGGCACTAGCTCATCTGGTAGAGCGCAACACTGGCAGTGTTGAGGTAAGCGGTTCGAGTCCGCTGTGCTCCACACAAAAGCGCCGGGTATCTTTCGATACTCGGCGCTACTTTTTTTGATTGCGAGAGATTTATTTACAGTTAATGTGTACTGCTTGATTGGCGATTTGCAGAACAAATTCGCCTGGTTCGAGGTGGCGCTGGTCGTCAAAGCCCACAAATGCCAAATCATTGGCCGGCAGGCTGAAAGTGACGGTGCGCAGCTCGCCCGGTTGCAGGTCAATCTTGGTGAACGCGCGCAAGCGTCGAGCCTCGGGAATGATACTGGCCACGATGTCGCGCGAGAACAGCAATACGCTCTCCTTGCCCGCCATGTTGCCTGTATTTTTCACATCCACACTCACGGTGAGTACATCACCCGCACTGAACTCAGTCTTGTCCACGCGCAGGTTGCTGTAATCAAATGTGGTATAGCTCAATCCGAATCCGAAAGGCCACTGTACATCGACCTGTGCATTGTAGTCATAGGCGCCCTCCATCGTGCCCGTCATCTCGCTGGCACGATAGTCATAGGTCGTGAGCGAAGCAGAGTAGCGAGGATAAGCGTAGGGCATCTTGCCCGAGAAATTATCCACGCCCTCCAGCAGGCGCGCCAGAGGGTTGCCACCGTTCCGGGCACCACCAGACGGTCAAACAGCAAGTCACCTGGAACTGGGTCGCCCTCGCAAGGACGCACAATCACCAGACCTGTGCGGGAGGTCTCCAGACCCTTGGTCGTGCGAGCCACCACCTTCAGGACATAAGTGCCAGCCAGCAAAGGCATATCGATTTTGTTGCCCGTGGCAACTTCCTGGTTGTCGAGATACCAGATTACCGTCGTGTGCTGGGCAGGAGTGACAATCACTTCTTCGGTCAGGTTGATGTCGCGGGTGAAGTTTTTGAACTCTCCTGGGACGCCATTGTTCCAGTCCGGGAAGTAGGGGTTCAGGATTCGGGGGATGTCATCCTCGCTGGCCGTGATGAAGGGGGCTAGGGAGTGGGCGGCCAGCTCGGCAGTTCGATGCCCTCGCTGCTCATGCACCTAGCCTCGTGTGTTGTTGTCAGAGTTGTCGCCATTGCTCGTGGGAGAGAAGGCAACTATAAATGATGGAGATGTCTCATCAAAGTCCTTAGGACAAATCCCCAAATTCTTTCCAATGTTTAAAAGATTGGAAAGAATTGGAAAGAATTTACAAACACAGAAAAGGCAAGAATACTTAGCAATAAACTTCTTGTCAATAAATACCTAACTCAAATTGGGACAATCCAAAAGTGAGGGAAACAACAATTAAATGAACTTTATTGTTAAATAAAGTGATATTTTTCACCGTTTTTCTCTGAAAATGATTACCTTTGCAGTTTAACATAAAGAAATATCAATGGACAAAGATATAAACCGTATTAAATTAGTCCTGGCATAGAAAAAAGGACTAACAAGTGGCTTGCGAAACAATTAGGCTATGCACTTACAACGGCATCAAAATGGTATACCAACTTTTCACAGCCAACAATAGAAACTTTTCTGAAAATAACTCTGCTACTTGAAGTGGAACTAGACGAGTTATTGAACAAAAAGTTTGTTACACCCATGGCCCAAATAACAAATGAATAGACGAATTGAATATATAATTGATGAGATAGTTGACCAGTACATGTATGCTGATTCAACTTTTCGACCGTGGATTATTGGTTTCAGCGGCGGAAAGGACTCGACAGTTTTACTCACGCTGGTATGGCTTGCTCTTAGAAAGATAAAACAAGCTGTTGTGCCATTCCAATTGAGGCGACATATTTATGTCGTATGTAATGACACGTTAGTTGAAAACCCAATTATTTCTTCATATGTTGATGACGTTTTAGCTCAGATTGAAAAGGCTGCAAGAAATGAGGATTTGCCAATCTTTGTTTGTAAAACTGTTCCAAGATTAGATGACTCTTTTTGGGTTAATGTTATTGGCAAAGGATACCCTGTTCCTAATATGGTATTCCGATGGTGTACAGAGAGAATGAAAATAAAACCAACTGCTCGTTTTATAACTGAGCAAGTTGATGAATTTGGTGAGGCAATTATCTTAATTGGTGCAAGGAAAGATGAAAGTGTTTCACGAGCAAGATCAATTAGGCGTCATGAAAAGCATGGCAAACGATTAACCCATCATCCGATATTACATAATACATATATCTACGCTCCTATAAAAGATCTGACCTTAGAAGAGGTCTGGTTTATTATTAATGCAATATCATGCCCATGGGGATTTGACAACCAAATACTATTTAATATCTATATGGATGCCAGTGCGGATGATTATGAGTGTCCTACTGTAGTAACAGACAGTAATCATCGGACCTGCGGACAAAGTCGTTTTGGGTGTTGGGTATGTACATTGGTAAAAGATGATAAATCAATGCGTTCTCTTATAAAAAATGGTCACGAATGGCTACAGCCACTGTATGACTTTCGTAAAGAATTGGAGACAGAAAGAAATGTTCTTGAGAATCGAATGCCTTTCCGTCGAGACGGTCGGCGAGCAGTAAATGATAGAGGAGCATACACTTTCTTTTATAGAGCTTCGATTTTAAAAAGGTTATTATTGGTTCAGAAGAAGTTACAGCTTCGTGATGCAAATATAAAACTCATTTCTGATCAGGAATTAATAGCAATTCAGGTTAACTGGTACCGTGATTTCAACTTCGGCTTTCACGTGTCAGAAATATATAACTCAATCTATAACGATTCATTCATTATGGAAGATAACATAAAAAACAAATTAGAAGCAGATTTGATGCGTGAGATTTGTGCTGACAATCCCGAAGAGGGCGAATTAATTGAGCAGCTACTTCTCTTACAGAAATCAAAGTCACTTATGCAGCGTCGCAGGGGACTCAAAAACGAAATTGAATCCCGTTTATTGGTATTTATTAAAGAAAAACAATCATGATAATCAAGTCTATCGAACTTAATAATTTCCGCATCTATCGAGGTTTGAACAAAATTGATCTAACCCCAGATGGTGAACGCAATATTATTATTGTGAGTGGAAACAATGGATTTGGGAAAACGACATTTCTCATGTCCCTTGTATGGTGCCTGTATGGCAAAAACATGGAAAAAGTCGACGACCTTTATAAAAAAGAAATATTCGAAAAGGGGGGGTATAGTAGATACATTGGAAACAGCCTAAACTCCGATGCCGCTATGAATGGTGAAAATCGTTTTTCTGTAGCAGTTACATTTACCGACGTTGAAATTCCAAATATCACTTGTACAGATATTACAATCATTCGCTCATACGACAGTACTACTGATACCAGTGATGAGTTGAGAATCCTCATTGATAGCAAAGAAAATGACTTATTCAGTGACAAAGACGAGGAAGAGTTGTTTATTCGCGACTATATTCTTCCCATTGAAATAGCGAAGTTCTTTTTCTTTGATGCGGAAAAGATTGTTTCGTTTGCTCAGATAAATACTCCTGAGCAAAGAGCCGAATTATCAAAAGCATATTCTCAGGTATTAGGCATTCAGAAATATGATGAACTTAAGAAAGAATTAGAAAAGCTACAAGACGAATATCGGAAAGATTCTGCAAAGCCACAAGATAAGGCGGATTTTAATGACTTGACAACTCAAATTGATAATGGCAATTTATTTATTGAGGACTCAAAACAAAAAATAAGCGAAAAGGAGGAGAGACTTGCCGAATTACGATATGACGTCAATGAATTGCAAGAGAAACTTATTCGCGAGGGCGATCTCATGAGTGTCGAAAAACTGAATGAGCTAAAAACTAGACAAAACCAGTTCAAAAAAGATGTAGAAGAAGCTCAAGATGCTCTCAAGGATCTTTACAACTACATTCCATTTGGTTTAGCAGGCAATGTTGTTTCTCTCTTGGCCAACCAACTAAAAGAAGAAAAAGCATTCAAACAAAACAAATTACAACTGGAAGGCGTAGAAGAAAAGACAGATGAGATATTAAACGACCTTGATAAAGCAAGATTGGATTTTGGTCATATAGAGTTCCGAATCAGGACTTTTTATGAGCAAGAGATCAAAAGGCTAATTCTTAAGCATTTCTATAATGAATTTGATGCTGAGAAGTTTGTCGGCTTTCAAACTCTTCATGACTTTACGGATTTACAGTATAATGATTTCACAAATCTTGTAGCTAAATTAAAAGAGAGTAAATCATCCTTTGAAGACTTGTCAAATAAGTATTCACGGGCAAAAGCAGAATTGTTTTCGATTGAACGAAAAATCCGTGAAGCAGAAAAAAATGCAGAAGGCGAATATATCCAATCCCTAAGAAGCAAGAAGTCTGCCAAAGATAAAGAGATCGCGGATTTACAACAAGATATAGCAAGGTTAGAAGTTGGAATTGACCAAAAGAAAGAAGAAATAAAGGCAGCCCGTCAAAATAAAGAAGCACTCTCAAAAAAGATTGATGTCTCTAATAAGAATAAAGAAGTTGATAATCAGGCGGCTCGATTAATTCATCTTATTCAGAAATTTCTTGTTCGATTTAAGGATGAAAAGAAAAAATCACTAGAAAATCGTCTACAAGAAAAACTGACAAGTTTTTTGCATAAAAAAGAGTTGGTTCATAAAGTGGTTGTCGATATTCAAGGCAATGGAGAGGATGTTGACATCAACTTATATGATGTTATGGGGAAAAAAATAGACAAAGGTATTCTGTCTATGGGCGAACGCCAGATGTTTGCATCTGCACTTCTTGGGGCATTAGTTGAAGAAACTCAATTGGAATTCCCCGTGTTTATTGACAGCCCTATGCAGAAGTTTGATGTTGACCATAGTCAAAACATATTGACAAAGTTTTATCCAAATGTGTCAAAGCAAGTGATACTGTTCCCTTTGTTGATGAAAGAATTGACTGAGCAGGAATATTCTTTAATTGATCATCATGTGAATAAAGCATACTTAATAGAGAACGCAATTACAGGTTCTCACTTCGTCGAAGTTGATCCCACACAATTATTTGAGAATTATAAAAACAAGAACTATGCAAATTAATATAAAGACATCAGGCAAGAATCAGGCTGTTGTATCTGCACTTACGCAGAAATTGCCAGGTGGAGCGAAGGAGAACATAATTGCTCGTGTAGCCCTTGCACACTCTTTGGCTTCTGGTAAGCGTTTTACGCAAAACGAATTTGGCAAATATGATTCTCAAGGCAAAGAATACAAAGATTATTTCCTTTTTGATGCATCATATAGAGATTTTTATATTGCATTGATCTGTCAAGCTTATGGGGTCAACAAAAACAGCGAATTAATACCAAAATATGTGAAATTGCATATTGATCACGGATTAGAGCAGATAAATTATTTGTTTGAGAATCGTCAGCATTACACCTTTTTTGATTATTTGATGGAATATCTAGGCAAAGGTATTGATGCAATTGAAGATGCTCCAGTATCTCTTGATGCAGTAAAGAATTACAATCAGCATATAGATAAATCATCATTTACAGGTCCAATTGATATAAAGATTGGTTATAACCCTGCCACAAATGAGCAAATTACTTTCTGCTTTAATAATACCAAGATTTATAATAATCAACATATAGCTGTTGCAGGGAAATCTGGTTCAGGTAAGTCACAATTCGCATACGAATTTTTGCGTCAGCTTGTGACAAAATCCCAAGGACAAGTTAATTTTCTTTTTCTTGATTTCAAAGGTATCTCAATTGAGGAACAAAAGAAAATGGAAGGGTTCTTCAATGACACACAGGCAAAGTGTATTAATGCGCCAGATGAACCATTCCCTTTAAATCCCTTGTCGTTTATTGATAATATCAATGACCGCAATAAATTGGTTGGAATCAATAAATTTGTTGACATAATTGCCAAGTATTCTAATATTGGCAAGAAACAGCAGCAAACTTTAAAAGATGCCGTCCAAGAAGCGTTTATTCAGAACACGGGAGGTGGACACCCTTCTTTGAAAAATGTGTATGATTTGATCCTAGAGCATGTAGGTGATGCTCGTGATACGCTAACAGAGATCATGGGACGTTTGAGTGAGTACGAATTGTTTGCTTCAAAGGTTGATAATCCTAGTACATTTTTGAACAATAATTATTATCTCTCACTCTCTGGAGAACTTGATAGCGCAGTGCGTTTCACATCAGTTTTCCTAATTATCAATTACATTTTCAATGTGTTTTCTAATATGGGTGGCACGGACGTGGTTGATGGTTATAGGGAAATGCGATATGTCCTCATGATCGATGAGGCACATGATTTATTCCGTGAGAAGAAATCTTTAGAGATATTAGAAGTCATCTTGCGAAAAATCCGTTCTTATGGTGTTTCTGTTTTCTTACTATCCCAAGGAATAGCAGAGTACAATACTGCCAATTTCGATTTTTCTCAAGAATGTGAGACCTCTTTTCTCTTACCAATAAATGATATGGTAAATACTAAGGCTATCAACAAGTTCTTAGGTCTTACTCAGAAGGATGGCACCACTGCAATTCGCAATCTCGAAGAATTGCGTAATGGTCAAGCCATCTCTAATATGAAAGAATACCCCAAAACTCAGGTATTTGATGTCGTACAATATTATAAAGAAAAGTGATGGAACAGATATTTAGCAATATTTGCATTGAGAATTTGCAATTAGATTTATTTAATCCTCGACTTCCAAAGTCAAAACAGGGAATCGATGAAAATACAGTAATCGAATTTTTGTTATTAGAAGCTGCGACTTTGGAACTAATGGAAGCTATCGGCGAAAATGATTTTTTTGCTGGAGAAATGTTATTGGTGGTTCCTGATAAATTGAATGAAGGGAAATATGTTGTTATCGAGGGCAACAGACGTCTAACCGCAGTTATGCTTTTGAATAATCCTGGACTCGCCAAAGTCAAGAAAGTTGCAACGAAAGAGATTTTTGATCGTGCAAAATATCATCCCAAAGGACTTCCATGTTTAATTTTTAATAGTAGATCTGAGATTCAAAAGCATCTTGGTTTTGTTCATATTACTGGGAAAAAATCATGGAGAATGCTAGAAAAAGCGCGATACCTGAACGAGTTAAGAAACAGTGAACAATTTTCTTTTTTATCTTTTCAACAAGCTTGTAAAGAAATTGCAAGAGTAATAGGCAGCAAATCGCCATATGTGAAAAAAGTCTTGGTTAGCTTCCTTCTCTATTTGATTGCCGAGGATGAAAAGTTTTACAGAATTGAGGGATTGTCAGACGAAACTTTTTTTCTTAATTACTTCTCAGATGGATTGCAGAAAAATAATATTAGGGATTTCCTAAATGTTGATTTAGACTCAGAGAATCCCCTTGACCGTTTAGATAAACAACATTTGGAGGAAATCGTTACTTGGTGGTTTAAAAAATCAGAAGGAACCTCACGTGTGATTGGTGACAGTGAAGGTATGAAGCTCCTCAATGAAGTCTTAGGAAATCAAAATGCATTATCGGCATTTAGGAATGGTGCCACCATCTATGAAGCTTATGAACTTACTAATGACCTTGACATTCAATTTGAGAAAAAGATTAAAGATGCATATAAAGCAATCGAACAGGCAGATAGACTATCAAATAAAGTAAAAGAATTCTATAAGGATTTGTATGAAGATTTGAAAGGCATTCGTATTATTGCCAAGAAAATTTATGATTTCAAAACAAAAAGAGAAGAAGATGGAGATGACTTTT
>JAEEGL011289054.1_pt1 | contig 10008 bp, 7 predicted proteins | sample 9134231 | NCBI WGS metagenome assembly JAEEGL01 (sample SAMN16246548, study PRJNA631951) | gut metagenome | biome: gut microbiome; feature: rumen; material: fiber-attached | host: Bos | place: Iran: Karaj | collected 2018-10 | reverse complement strand
TCTCATTGCCGTAGCGGTCCAAAGGGAACACGCCGTCGTCCATCCACAGGCTCTTGAGCTTCACCCGCCTTAGTTCGTAGAAGGGGATCTCCCCGTCCACCGCCACCGTCATTTCGCTGGGCAGGGAGCTCTGGGTTTCCGTATAGTAGGAAAACCACAGTTCATATTGGCCATCCTGCGGCACAGAGAAAGCAATCTCCGTTTCTTCCCCGGTTTTGAGAGATGCGGACAGGGGCGTTTCGATGCTTTCTCCGTCGTACAGGGGCATCGTATAGGCTTTGGCTTTTTCGCTGTAATACGGCTCCGTCCGGCTGGAGAACATCATCCAGTCGGCCGACGCCCCGCTTTCCGCCCAGGCGGCGGGCAGGCAGCACAAAAGAAGCCCTATCGCCGTAAGCCAAGCAACTGTCTTTTTCATGCCCTTCGCCTCCGCGTCAGTTTTCATGCGCCGCATGGGAGCCCCACAGGGCCGCCCCCGTTTCATCCAGGGCGGTAAAAACGGGAACCCATACGCTTTCTTTGCTGTCCAGGGCCACCGTCATCACGCCCGTATAGGAAACGCCGTCCATTTCGCACCGGAAGAGGCCGCTCTCATCGCAGCTCCACGTGCCGGTCAGGTCGCCGGATACCGTGCCGTCCCCGTTCAGCGTGACCAATTTGCTCACGTGCTCCGTTTTGTTGATGTCCCTCTCGTGCAGGATCACCTTGTACAGCCCGGTTTTGTTTTCTGGGGCCCGGATCTCCTCCCCGGCGTAGCGCTGGGGCAGCGCCACGGGCCAGCCGTCTTCGTTCATGGCCATCTGATGCACCCGTACCTTGAAGCTTTCGCCGCTGCCGGCGAAGCGGGTGTGGAACACCAGGAAATACCGGCCCGTTTCCGCATCGTAATACGCGGAATTGTGACCGGGGCTGCGGTAGGCCAGGCGGAACTGGTTGGTATCGCTTTCCACGTTTTCAAAGCAGTAGCCCCCCATCAGCTTCACGCCGTAGCCCTCGTAATCCGGGTCGTTGAAGTAGGTGCCGGGCCGCCCGCCGCACTGGATCATCTGCTGCCCCAGGGCATCCTCGTAGGGGCCGTCGGGGTTGCGGCTGCGGCACACCCGGATGTTATAGCCGTCGTCGGCGTTCAGCCCGCCGAAGGAGAGGAAGAGATAATAGTAATCCGTGTCCGGGCTGTAAAGGATATAGGGGCCTTCGATGCGGGCGTGGTTTTTGCCCAGCAGCTTTTTGCCGTAATTCTGCCCTTCCAGGGGAAAGCCGGTGTCCGGGTCCATTTCCAGGATGTAGATGCCCCCGGAATAGCTGCCGTACACCATCCACAGCTTGCCTTCCTGATCGAAGAACACGCAGGGATCGACTACGTTGGGCAGATTATTGGCGTCGTAGCCCGCATAGCCGCTTTTGAGGAAAACGCCCAGGTTTTCGTACGGTCCCTCCGGGCTGTCGCTCACCGCCACCCCCAGCATGCTCAGGGGGCTGTCGCCCTTGCAGGTGCAGTAATAGAGGTAATACCGCCCGTCGTTCAGGCGCTGCACGTCCGGGGCCCAGAAGGTATCGGTCTTGGCGTACTGCAATGCTTCCTTCATCTGCTCCTGCACGTTTTCCACCAGCGTGCAGCCGCTGCCCGCGTCCCTGGAGATCATCTTCCATTGGATCAGGTCTGTGCTCTTCGCCGCCGCCATGTGGCTGCCGAAGACATAATACGTGCCGTCCTCCGCCCGGATGACGGAGGGATCGTGTACCGACACGTCCTTGAATTTGGGCACGGCCATCTCCCCGCTTTCCGCCAGCGCGCCGCAGCTCAGCGTCAGCAGCGCCAGCAATACCGCCCACAATCGTTTCATACTGTTATCCTCACGCTTTGGAAAGCCTGATCACATTCCAGGACAGGGCGGGCATCTTTACGTTCATCCGTCCAAGGTCCATCTTGGGGTTCCGGGCCTTTCCCGGCTTCACTTCATCGGGATTTTCTTCGGTATTGACCGCCTTTACGTCGTCGTGGTGCATAACGATGTGCTCCACAGCCTTCATTTCCCCGAAAGCCCGCAGGTCGCAGTTCAGGGTGATATCCTCACTCATATCACGGTTCAGCGCGAAAATGGTGATCCCGCCGTCGTCGGACAGGGTGGCCGCGGCGTCCACCAGGGGCACCTTTTCATAATCCCGGCAATCATACGTCGGGGAGGAAACGATGGGCCGAAGCGCCGTGCCACGCCCAAAGCGGCTGGCGTGCATCAGGGGATAAAAGATGGTCTGGGCCCAGCATCCGCCGCCGCTGCGGGTCATGATGGGGGCGATGACGTTCACCAGCTGAGCCAGACAGGCCACCTTCACCCGGTCGGCGTTCTTTAAGAAAGTGATCAGGATGGCGCCGATCAAAAGCGCGTCCTCAAAGTTATACACATCCTCCAGCAGCGGCAGGGCCCTGCCCCATTTGTCCGCTTTGAGCACTTCCTTGTCCTGCTCGTTGGAATGATACCACACGTTCCATTCGTCGAAGGACAGGTTCAGCTTTTTCCGGCTGTGCTTTTTGCCGCCCACCGCATCGCAGATGGCCGCCACTTCCTTGATGAAGGCGTCCAGATCCATGCTGCGGGCAAGGAAGCCGGGGGTATCCCCGGTGGGGTTGCCGTAGTACCGGTGAAGGGACACATAATCCACGTTGTCATAGCATTCGTCCAGCACCTGGTATTCCCAGGAACCGAAGGTGGGCATATCATGGGCGCAGCTGCCGCAGGCTACCAGCTCGATGGAGGGGTCCACCCACTTCATCACCTTCGCCGCTTCGTTGGCGGCGCGCCCGTATTCATAGGCGGTTTTCTGGCCCATCTGCCAGGGGCCGTCCATTTCGTTGCCCAGGCACCAGAGCTTGATGCCAAAAGGAGCCTTTGCGCCGTTTTTGATCCGCAGGTCGCTCCAGAAGCTGCCGCCCTTGTGGTTGCAGTATTCCACCACGTTCCTTGCCGCGTCGGGGCCCCGGGTGCCCAGGTTCACGGCGTACATGACCTGGGTGTCCGCCTTCTTCGCCCAGTCGCAGAATTCGTGCAGGCCCACCTCGTTGGTTTCGGTGGTGCCCCAGGCCAGGTCCAGCCGCCGGGGCCGCTGATCCCGGGGGCCGATGGAATCCTCCCAGCTAAAGCCGGATACGAAATTGCCGCCGGGATACCGCACCACGGGCACGTTCAGCGCCCGCACCTTTTCGATCACGTCCCGCCGGAAGCCGTTTTCATCCGCCGCGGGATGGCCCGGCTCATAAATACCGCCATAGACAGCCCGGCCCAAATGCTCGATGAAGGAGCCGTACAGCCGAGGGTCCACCTGACCGATGGAAAAGTCTTTGTCCAGGATCAGAGACGCTTTCTTCATATCGCGCATTCTCCTTCCGCAAAAGCATGAAAGATCGGTTTTCCGTCCGCATCATAGCGAACGGGCCGCAGGAAACAGTGCCGATTGGGATCGCTCAGGGCGGTGCCGTGGAAGCCGGGATAGGGCCGGGCGTGGAAAACCAGCAGGTCGTTTCCTTCCTCATCCACCGTAAAGGAATTGTGACCGGGGCCGTACAGCCCGTTTTTCTCTTCCGTCACCATCACCGGCGCGGGGGATTTTTTCCATGCGCCGGCGTCCAGGGGATCGCCGCCCTTTTTCAGCGTCAGCAGCCCCATGGCATAGCGCTCGTCCGTGGCGCTGGCGGAATAAGTCAGGTACAGCCTGCCGCCGCGGACCAGGCAGGAGGGCCCTTCGTTCACCAGAAAGCCCCGGCATTCCCAATCGTATTCGGGCACGCTGAGCCGCACGGCGGGCAATTTCAGCGTCAGGGCGTTTTCCATCTCGGCGATGTACAGGTTGCTGTTTCCGGGGATGCCGAAATCCCGCTGGGCCCAGATAAAATACCGTTTGCCCTCAAACGCCGCGGTGGTGGAATCCAGGGAGAAGCTTTCCCACCCGGTATCGATCCGCCCAGCCTCCTCAAAGCGGCCCTCCAGGGGATCGGCGCTGTCGTTCATCAGTGCGTAAATGCGGTGATCGTAGCAGCCGCTTTTGTCGGCGCCTCCCCTGGCGGCGGCGAAGTAAACGTACCATTTCCCCTCGATGAAGTGGATCTCCGGGGCCCAGATGTTGCAGCTCATAGGGCCGTCGTGATGGCGTATCCACACCGTCTTTTCCACGGCGTCCGGCAATTCCCTGAGGGTGCGGGCCTTTCGCAGCACCACCCGATCGAATTCTGGAACGGAGGCGGTAAAGTAATACCAGCCGTCCTTCCTCAGAATATAGGGGTCAGCCCGCCGCTCGATGAATGCTTTCAACGCTCTTCCTCTTTCCGTTTGTTCTTTTCTGACGGTTGCATGTATTATCTGGTAAATCTTAACGTTAACATTAACGTTAATGTATCATTGCATTAATAATATACCATGGGTATCAGCAATGTGTCAACCCTTTTTGGAAAAAAACAGGATGCCGATTTTTGCCGCTGGGAAAACCGCTCTCGTTGACAGGCAGACAGTTTTTTGCTACAATCACGGGGGATTACATGAACGTTCATGGAAGGATGAGGGGAATGACAAAAGAAAAGGGGCGCGTTACTTTACAGGACATCGCAGACGCCACGGGGTTTACGGTGAACACCGTATCCCGGGCGCTGAAAAATAAGGACGATATCAGTCGGGAAACCTGCGAAAGAATCCAGCAGGTAGCCCGAAGCATGGGGTACGTGCGCAATTATATTGCCAGCTCTCTGCGCTCCGGGCGCACCAAGACCATCGCCATGATCACAGGCACCATGATGAACCCTTTCTACGCCATCCTGGCCGATCTCATCCAGCGGGAAGCGGTGAGGCTTGGGTACGGGCTGATGATCCTGTGTTCCCAAGACGATCCCGAAATGGAGACCCGGATGGTGGAGATGGCGATTTCTCGGCAGGTGGATGGGGTGCTGATCACCCCCTGCTCCTTTGAATCCCCGGCACTGAGCCTGCTGCGCTCCTCGGATATCCCCTTCGTGCTGCTCAGCCGCTATCAGGAGGGTGAGACGGATGACTGCGTCATCTGCGACGACCGGCAGGGCGGGTATCTGGCTGGGCGGCATCTGATCGAGCAGGGCCATCAGAACCTGGCGATGATCTCCTTCCATCACGTGGTCTTTTCCAGCCGTCAGCGTTTCGACGGCTTTCAGCAGGCATGCCTGGACGCCGGTATCCCCGCCGGTAACATTCATTACGCCGAGGTAGAAAACAAAGAAGAAATCCCGCTTCAGATCGCGTCCTGGCGGCGGCAGGGCGTCACCGCTCTGTTCTCCTTCTGCGACGTGGAGGCCTGGGGGCTCATTTCCCGTCTGGAGGAAAACGGCCAACCCATGGACCTGGCTATCGTCGGCTTTGACAACATCCTGGGCTATATGGATTTCCCCAAGGCCATCTGCTCCATCGAGTGCCATCTGCAGGAGGAGGCCTGCACCGCCATCGACCTGCTGCGCAAGCGCATCCATGATCCCTCTCTCCCGCCGCAGCAAACGGTGCTCCCGGTTTCCCTGGTCTGCCGGAACACCTGCCATCCGTTGAAAAAATAAAAAAGGCTCTATATCAATGTAGGGTTGATAAAGAGCCTTAATCTCCCCAGGCGCTGAAATCGGGACGGATCATCAGTCGGGAGCCGTCGGAGAGGATGCGGACGCTGTGACGGTCAATTTCCAGGGCGGTGGTTGTTTCATTGTTCAGGGAGGCGCTATGTTGTCCATCTGCCGTAAGATACAGGATAAGACGGTTATCTCCGTGGGAGAATGTCAAAGTCAGCGTCCCGTTTTCCTCCTGAACGATGGAACAGACCGCATCTGAAAGGATGATCTCTTCCTCCGTTTGCAGAAAGGTAACGTCCGCATCCTGAAGTGCTTTCTCCAGTGTTTCAGGAAAAGCCGACGAGCCAGTCCTTATCGCCCGCTTCACGTTGAGCGTCCACTGCTTTTTCAGATAAGCCGCCAAGTCCTCCATATCCGCAGTTTCCTTCGGGAGCAGCGCCATCGTCTTTCCGCCGCAGGAAACGATCACCGCATTGCCCTCGCCTTCCCGCAGGATCAGCACGGACAGGAGCGTTTTGTCCTGCTGCTCTGGCAAAGCCAGCCCAAGGGCGAGAAGCGCTGCCGCCAGCACGGCCAACAGCAGAACGAAGCACCACATCTGCCGTGTCATAAGGAAAACCTTGCGGCGTAATCGTCGTATGTGCTCTGGAAATCGCGGGATTGCGCGTCCCGGATGCGGCGCAGGCCCTCGTGGGTGTCAAAGGCGTCCTCCCTGAGCTCCAGCATGGCCAGGGCGATGTTGGAGCAGTGATCGCCCACCCGCTCGATGGCGGTGAGCACGTCGTTGAACACGAACCCCTGCCGGATGGTGCAGCGGCCTTGCTGCAGGCGGTCCACATGCCGGGATTTGGAGGTGTCACAAAGCTGGTCGATGAGCTCTTCCAGCGGTTCCACCTGCGCTGCCAGGATCAGATTATCCTTTTCAAACGCTTCACAGGTCAGTCTCAGGATCTCACGCACCGCCGCGCTGAGCACGGAAAGCTCCCGGGTGGCGTCATCGGAAAAGTCGATGCCCTTTTCGTGGATTTCGGCGGCGCTTTCCGCAATATCCAGAGCGTGATCCGAAATGCGCTCAAAGTCGGATAGCGTGTGCAGATATTTGGAAACGTCCTCATTCTGGCGGCGGGTGAGCTCCACCCCCGTGATCTGAACCAGGTAGGAGCCCAGGGCGTCTTCGTAATGGTCGCAGTCGTTTTCCATACGCTTTACTTCGTCCAGGCCCGCCTGGGAGTAATTGGCCGTCAGGGAAAGGGCAGCGGAGAGGGCTTCCCGTGCGCGCTCCGCCATATCGATGATGGTCAGGCGGCTTTGTTCCACGGCCAGTGCTGGATGCAAAAGGAACCTTTCTTCCAGCCGCAATGTCGGGTCGTCCTGCCGCGGCTTCCTTTCTTTGACCAGCAGGCATACCAGCGCCTCCAATACGTCGGTAAAGGGCAGCAGCAGCAGCACCATCGCAAGCCGCAGCACGGTATTGACCAGCGCCAGGGAAAAGGGATTCATCGCCGTATGCAGGAAGGAAAAGCGCAGGATTGCATCCGCCAGATAGAACAGTGCCGCGCAGACCATGACGCTGATGATGGCGGAGAGCAGATAGATCCCCGCCGTCCTTTTCCCGTCGGCGTTGGCTCCCAGGGCGGAGAGCAGCACCGGCACCGCCGCTCCGATGGCAATGCCCATTAAAAGCGGCAGGGCGGATTCAAAGGTCATTGCCCCTGTGACGGACAGCGCCTGCACGATACCGACCGCAGCGGAGGCGGACTGTAAAATAGCCGTGAACACCGCGCCCACAAGGATGCCCAGCAGCGGATTGGACAGGGATTGCAGGGTATCGGTAAACCACGGCTGCTCGCCCAGGCCCGATACTGCGCCGCTCATGGTGCTCATGCCGAACATCAGCACCGCAAAGCCCATCAGGATGTCGCCGATATGACGGCGTTCTTTCTTTTTGGAGAACACCCGAAGCAAAACGCACACAATGGCGACAGCACCGGTGAGGGTGGCGGTGGACAGCAGGCTCATAATCCCGGAGGAGCCTTCCAGATAGCTAAGAGATATGATCCAGCCGGTAATGGAGGTGCCCAGGATCGCACCAAGGATCACCCCGATGGCCTGGCGCAGCCGCATCATCCCGGCGTTGACAAAGCCCACCACCATGACCGATGTAGCGCAGGACGATTGGATCACCGCCGTGACCCCCGTGCCCAGCAGCATGCCCCGCACCGTGGTGCTGGACAGGCGATAGAGCACCAGCTCCAGCTGATTGCCCGCAACGCGCTTGAGCCCGTCGCCCATCAGCGTCATGCCAAAGAGAAACAGCGCGATCCCGCTGCAAAGAGATACGATGTGAGAAAAATCCATGAAAACCCTCCTTCGGCCCCTATTCTATCGCGCCGAAGTTAAATCCGCTGCCAGGGTCATGTTAAATCTGCGTTAAATCGTATCGTTTTCTCTGTTCCGGGCGGCCAAGCTGTGGTATATTGAAAGCGGACGGGAGGCGAACGCATGATTTACGTGCTGGAAGACGACGACAGTATCCGGAAATTGGTGGTGTACGCGCTGGAGAGCCAGGGCTTTGAGGCGGAGGGCTTCGCGTGCCTTCGGCATTCTGGGAAGCAATGCAGCGGCGGACGCCGGAGCTATTGCTCCTGGATATCATGCTGCCCGAGGAAGACGGGCTGATCGTCCTTTCCAAAATACGAAAAAGCGAAAAAACGTCCCGCATGCCCGTCATCATGCTGACGGCGAAGAACACCGAATACGACCGGGCCTTCGGCCTGGATTTAGGCGCGGACGATTATTTATCGAAACCCTTCGGGATGATGGAGCTGATAGCCCGGGTGCGGGCGGTGCTGCGCAGGGCAAGCCCGGCGAAAACGGAAGAAGAATACCGCCTGGGGCCGCTGCGGGTGCTGCCCGCCCGTCGGGAAGTGAAGGTAAACGGCACGGCGGTGCAGCTCACCTTCAAGGAATTTGAGCTGCTGCGTCTTCTATTGGAAGCAAAGGGCGCGGTGCTAACGAGGGAAGTCCTGATGGATCGGGTGTGGGACTTGGCCGCCGAGTGGGAAAACCGCACCCTGGACGTGCACATCCGTACCCTACGGGCCAAATTGGGCGACGCTGGGTATCTGATCGAAACCGTGCGGGGCGTGGGCTATCGAATCCGTGAGGAAGCGACATGACGAAGAAGGTATTTGTTTATTCTTTTTTGGTGGGGCTCCTGGCGCTGCTGCTGTGTACGGGGCTTTTCTTCGGTTTGCAGTACCGGCAAAATCTGGACGAAGCCTGGCTGACATTAAAGCAGGAAACGGATTATGTGGCCCAGGGGATCGAACAGGTTGGCGAAAACTATATGAACGGCATCCGATCCGATAAACGCATCACCTGGATGGATGCCGCCGGGAACGTCCTCTATGACACCCATTCCGCATCCCTTCCCAACCAAAGCGAGCTTTCAGAGGTGCAGGAAGCCCTAAAAAGCGGCAGCGGTCAGGCCATGCGTCAGTCCGGCAGCGAGAATGTAACGAACCTCTATTATGCGCTGCGGCTTTCCGACGGTTCTGTCGTGCGCCTCTCTATGCCGGTCAGCGCGGTGCGAGCGGCGCTGGTCACGGTGAGCCCCGTGCTGTGGGTATTCGTGCTGGTGCTGACGATTTCCGGCGTTTTATCCTTCCGGGCGGCCCGGCAGATCATCCGGCCCATCAACGAATTGGATCTGGATCACCCGGAGCAAAGCAGGGTGTATCCCGAGCTTTCTCCCTTAGTGGCACGATTGCAGGCGCAAAAGCTGACCATCGACGAGCAGATGGAAACCCTGCACCGTCGCCAGAAGGAATTTACCGCCCTGACCGACAGCATGAGCGAGGGCTTTCTGCTGCTGGACAAAAGCGGCAAGGTATTGAGCGCCAACGCCTGCGCCCGGCAGCTTTTGCCGGAGCTGTCCCAGGGCGCGGAAACCGTTGCCAGCCCCGAAACCAGAGCCGTTGCCGATCTGGCGCTGGAAGGGGATCACCGGGAAGCGGACCTGCAAATAAACGGCCGGAGCTGGCGGCTGATCGCCAATCCCGTGCGGTCCCGGGGCAGCGTGGTGGGCGCGGTGCTTTTGTGGATGGATATGACCGAGCGCGCCCAGCGGGAGCGGCTGCGCCAGGAGTTTTCCGCCAACGTGTCCCACGAGCTGAAAACCCCGCTGACCTCCATATCCGGCTTTGCCGAGCTCATGGCCCAGGGCAATGTGCCCGCGGATCGGGTCAAGGAATTCTCCGCCGACATTCACCGGGAAGCCCAGCGGCTCATCGCCCTGTTCGAAGACATCATGAAGCTTTCCCATCTGGACGAGAATGAAAACCTGCCCGAAAAGGAGCCGGTGGATCTGTACGCCCTGTCCCAGGATGTGCTGGACATCCTTAAGCCCGCGGCAGATAAACAGGAGATCCATATGG
>JAEEGL011225974.1_pt1 | contig 10008 bp, 8 predicted proteins | sample 9134231 | NCBI WGS metagenome assembly JAEEGL01 (sample SAMN16246548, study PRJNA631951) | gut metagenome | biome: gut microbiome; feature: rumen; material: fiber-attached | host: Bos | place: Iran: Karaj | collected 2018-10 | reverse complement strand
GCTTTCCGCCCGCCTCCGGACGCTTCGGCACACACCGTGACCTGGATTGGTATCTGAGGAAGAAGAAACGAAGACCCCAAGCCCGTCCCAGCCGCTTTACCCGCCGTCCGGACCCCTGTCCCCCCAGCTCGGCCTTTCCCCCATGGGATGTCGCCGCAGCGACAGGGGGGCAGCCCGCGTCCGCCCCTTTCTTGTCTGTTGTGCTTTTCCTGCACTTTCCTTGCGCAGTTTTGTCAGCGCCCGCACGGCGCCGGATTCTATGATATAATGAAGGGGAACGCCCGCGTCCGGGGAGGTTTTTGCGCCTCTCCCGCGGCCGGATCACCGGAAAGGAACTGTCAGCCCCATGGACAAGCAGAACGATAAAAAGAACCAGCGCTCCGTGATGCTGGGCACCCTGCCCATGCACACCCTGGTGCCCAAGGTCTCCATCCCCATCATGGTCTCCATGATCGTCCAGGCCCTCTATAACGTGGTGGACTCCATCTACGTCTCCCACTACAACCCGGACGCCCTCACCGCCGTATCCCTGGCCTACCCCTTCCAGATGCTGATGATCTCCCTGAGCGTGGGCATGGGCACCGGCATCTCCAGCCTCATCAGCCGCAAGCTGGGGGAGGGCGCCCGGGAGGAAGCCCGGCAGGCCTCCTGGAACGGCCTGCTCATCGAGGGCTGCGGCAGCCTGCTCTTCATCCTCACGGGGCTCTTCCTGGCGCCCACCCTCATGCGCCTGGTGGTCACCGAGAACCTGAACAACGCCCAGGGCATCCTCTCCATGGGCGTCACCTACCTGCGGATCGTCACCACCCTCTCCGCGGGCCTGTTCACCTCCGTGCTCATGGAGCGCATGCTCCAGTCCACGGGCAACACGGTCTTCTCCATGCTGACCCAGCTCTCCGGCGCCCTGACCAACATCATCCTGGACCCCATCCTGATCTACGGCTACCTGGGGGCCCCGGAGCTGGGGGTGGCGGGCGCCGCCGTGGCCACCGTCATCGGCCAGTGGGTGTCCGCCACCGTGGGCTTCACCTTCAACCAGGTGAAGAACGCGGAGCTGCGGCTGCATCCCCGGGACTGCAGGATCCGCCTCCGCCTGCTGCAGGCGATCTTCGCGGTGGGCCTGCCCTCCACGGTGATGTCCGCCATCGGCTCGGTGATGAACATCGGCATGAACCGCATCCTCTCCACCTTCCCGGAGGCCCTGGGCAACGCCGCGGTGAACGTGCTCAACGTCTACTTCAAGCTGCAGTCCTTCATCTTCATGCCGGTGTTCGGCCTGGGGACGGGCATGATCGCCATCGTGGGCTACAACTACGGCGCCCGGCTGAAGAAGCGGGTCTATGAGGCCATCCGGGTGGCCCTGATCTACGCCGTGTGCATCATGGCGGCGGGCACCCTGGTCTTCCAGGTCTTCCCCCGGCAGCTCATGGCCATCTTCGAGTCCGAGTCCGGCGGCGAGGTGGCGGCGCAGATGGTGATCCTGGGCGAGACCGCCATGCGGATCATCAGCCTGAACTTCATCCTGGCCGCCGTGGGCATCACCCTCTCCAACGTGTTCCAGGCCGTGGGCAAGGGCATCTACAGCATGATCGTCTCCATCCTGCGGCAGCTGGCGGTGCTGCTCCCGGCCGCCTGGCTCCTCAAGGAGATCTTCGGCACCGTGGACGCCGTGTGGTGGTGCTTCGTCCTGGCGGAGGCCTTCTCCATGGTCATCTGCCTACTGCTGTACAAAAAGCTGCGCCGGGAGGTATTGGAACGGCTATGACCAAGAAACGCAAAAACACCGGCGCGGGCCTCATGACCGCCCTCATGGTGATCGGCATGGGCGCCACCGCCTTCTGGGCCGCCGCCGACGGCTATCTCTACAGCGGGGAGCGGGACTGGACCTTCCTGGCCCGGTACCTGCTGATCGTCGTCCTCCTGGTGGCCAACTACATCCTCACCATCCCCCTCCACGAGGCCGGGCACCTGGTCTGCGGGCTGCGCTCCGGCTACCGCTTCTCCCCCTTCCGGGTGCTGTCCTTTCTCATCACCCGGGAGGGGGCGGAAAACCGTCTGACGGTGAAGCGCTCCAGCCTCCCGGGCACCGCGGGACAGTGCCTCCTGGCTCCGCCCCCCTGGCAGGAGGGGAACTACCCCTGGCTGCTCTACAACCTGGGAGGCGTGCTGATGGACCTGCTCTGCGCCTTGATCGGCCTGGGGCTGTGGGCCCTCTGCCCCCGGGGCACCCTGATCTCCGTCTTCCTCATCGGCTGGACCGGCATGCACTTCACCTCCGCCCTGCAGAACGGCATCCCCCTGGACAACGGCCTGGTGGTGAACGACGCGGGCAACATCCGCGTGCTGAGGCAGAGCCCGGAGGCCCGGCGGGCCTTCTGGTGCGCCCTGAACGTCAGCGACGCCCTGCGCACCACCCGCCTCAGGGACATGCCGGAGGACTGGTTCCCCCTCCCCGGGGACGGGGAGCCCCTCAACGTCCTCTCCGTCCAGCTGTTCTGCAACCGCCTGGCCCTGGCCATGGACCGGCAGGACTTCCCCGCCGCCCGGGCGCTGCTGGAGCGCATGGAGGACCCGGAGCTGCCCCTGCCGGGGGTGCACCGGGCCAGCGCCGCCCTGGAGCGCATGTACCTGGATCTCCTGGAGCAGGGCCCGGCCGCGGACATCTCCCTGCTGCGGGAGGCCGCCGCCTCCAGGCGCCCCGTGAAGGCCGCCTCCCACGATCCGGAGGACCTGCGGCAGCGCAAGATCGTGCTGAACTGCCTCCGGGCCCTGGAGCGGACCTCCCTCACCCTGCAGCGGGTCCGCTATGCCGCCGCCCTCCTCAAGGACCGGGATCCCGACTGGCAGGACGCCAGCCTCCGGGCCTTCGAGGCCATCGCCGCCGACAGCCCCTACGCCGGGGACACGGCCATGGAGCGGGAGCTCCTGGAGACGGCGCGCCTGCGGGCGGAGGCCTCCGCGGAAGCGCCGGACAAAGCCGAATAAATCCACGCAAAAAGCCCGTCTCCGGGCTTTTTTGCATGGGCTGTCTCAGTCCCCCATGGCCAGTTTCGAGAAGGGCCCCAGCTCCCCGCGCTGCCAGTGGCGGCGGCAGAGGGAGACGTACTGGCTGTTGCCCCCCAGGAGGATCTGGTCGCCCTCCTTCACCACCCGGCCGTCAAAGACCCGGGCGTTGCAGGTGGCCTTCTTGCCGCACCAGCAGATGGTTTTCACCTCTTCGATGGTGTCCGCCCAGGCCATGAGCCACTGGCTGCCCTCGAAGAAGTTCCCCCGGAAGTCCGCCCGCAGGCCGTAGGCGATGACGGGGATGTTCAGGTCGTCCACCACGTGCACCAGGAACTCCACCTGCTCCTTGGTGATGAACTGGGCCTCGTCCACGATGACGCAGTCGATGCCCTCCAGAGAGGTTTCGGGCAGCTCCTCCATGAAGATGCACTCGCTCTGCAGCCCGCAGCGGGAGCGCACGGTCCGCGCCCCGTCCCGGGTGTCCAGCCTGGGCTTCACCATCAGCACCTTCTGCCCCCGCTCCACATAGTTGTACTGCACCATGATGGCGTTGGCGGTCTTGGAGGAGCCCATGGCTCCGTAACGGAAATACAGCTTGGCCATAGCGCGGCCTCCTTACATGAAGATCTGGGGGAAGATGGCGGTGGTCTCCAGCTCCTTGCCGCCCATGTGGCGGGCCAGGGCCTTCTGGGGCAGGGAGCGGGTCACGATCCGGGCGGCGGCGCGGGTGACTCCCTCGCTGCTGGCGGCCCAGAGGATCCAGCGGCACAGGGCCGTCCCCAGCCCCTGGCGCCGGAAGGCGTTCTCCACATACACCGCCACCAGCTCCGCCTGGCTCCCGCTCCCGGCGATCACCGCCTCCCCCACCAGCTGGTTGCTGCTGAACATTCCCATGGTGTGGAAGTGGTCCGTCCGCATCAGCTGCACCAGGAAGGTGGGGTCGATGTGGTTGATGTCGTTGCGGCGCAGCCGGTCCAGGAGGGCCAGCTGCTCCTGCTGGGTGTAGAGGGGGGTGGGCTCCAGGGCGCAGCCCATGGGGATGTTCACCGTGGCGTTGGGGATGGTGAGCTCCATGAGCACCTCCCGCTCCTCGCAGCTCATGCCGCCGGTGCGGTAGAAGTCCATGGCCGCCTGGTCCGCGGGGGTGACGCAGGTGTAGATCCGGGCGGGGTCGTCCCTGCGGATGTCCCGCAGCTGCCGGGCCCGGGCCACCAGCGCCCCGAAGAGCATGCTCCGCCCGGACTCGCTGCCCTCCGCCTGGAAATAGATGTTCACCGGCCGGTCCGGGTACAGGCTGGGCAGATACTGATACACCACAAAACCGGTGCCCGCCGGGGCCCCCAGGTCGTCGGTGATGAGAAACACATCTTCGGGCTTGATCCCGTTCCAATAGGCCGAGGGATGCGAAATCTGCATAGCTTCTGTCCTTTCCGACCCCTCCGGTCGCTCCGGGGCGGGGCCGCTCTCCCATTATAGCAGAGACGGCGGGATTGTCAATCAGCCCTTTCTCCCGCCCTTTCCCCCCTCTTTACGCCTGTCCCCGGAAAATCCTTGCGCGGTCACCCCCCTCCGCGTTTTCCCGGTCTGCGGGTCGATCTGCGGAAAGCATGCGCCGCCCCCCTCTCCGGCAAAGCCGCCGCCCCGTCTTGTCATCCCCCCGGAAAGGTGCTATACTCCCCTTGACCGACAAGCGCGTTTTCCGGCGTTTTTCCTGTAGACAAAGACAGCCCGGGGAGGGATCCGCCATGCCCGCAGAAGCCCTTCAGACCGTTCGGGTGAACGGTCTCACCCTCCACTATGCCGTGTACGGCGAGGGGGCGAAGCCCGTGGTGCTGGTCCACGGCAACGGGGAGGACCACACCCTCTTCGGGACCCAGGTGCGGCAGCTCACCGCGGCGGGGTACCGGGTAGTCGCCCCGGACTCCCGGGGCCACGGGGCCAACCCGCCCCTGGCGGAGTACCACTACGCCGACATGGCGGAGGACGTCTTTCAGCTGATCCGGGCCCTGGGCCTTGTGAAACCCGCGTACTACGGCCACAGCGACGGGGGCATCATCGGCCTCGAGACGGAGCTCCTCCACCCCGGCACCCTGGGGATGATGGCCGTCAGCGGCACCAACCTCCACCCGGAGGGCCTGCGGCCGGACTTCCTGGCGGCGTGCCGGGCCGAGCAGGCCCGGGAGCCCAGCCCCCTCATCGAGCTCATGCTCACGGAGCCCCGCATCGACCCGGCGGCGCTGGCGGGGGTCACCCTCCCGGTGCTGGTCACCGCCGGGGAGTACGACCTGGTGCTGCCGGAGGAGACCGCCCGCCTGGCGGAGGCCCTCCCCCGCGCGGAGCTGGTGATCGTCTCCGGAGCGGACCACGGCAGCTACATCCAGGGCAGCGAGACCATGGGCCGGCTGCTGCTGGACTTCTTCCGCCGCTGCGAGACCGGCGCCTTTCCCCTCTGACACCGCATTCCGAAGGAGGAAAACCCATGCTGCAGAATGAACCCGTGATCCGCCGCAGCGATATGATCCACTGCGCCCTGTGCGCCGACGCCCCCTGCAGCGACGCCTGTCCTCTCATGGACCCCGCCCGGCAGCTGCGGAGCATCTGGTTCCGCCAGGAGCAGGGCGCCGCCCTGTCCCTGCCGGAGGTGATCCCCTGCCTCAACTGCGGCGCCCCCTGCGAGCGGGCCTGCGTCCGCCCGGGGGAGGTCCCCGTCCGGGACCTGATGAACCGCCTCTTCTACCAGGTGCGGCCCCAGTGCGAGACCCCCATGCCCGCGGACGAGAGCGCCCTGGCCTGCGACCTGTGCGGCATCCCCCTGGAGAACCCCTTCCTGCTGTCCTCCTCCGTGGTGGCCAGCACCTATGACATGTGCGCCCGGGCCTTCGAGGCCGGCTGGGCGGGGGCCTGCTTCAAGACCGTCTGCTCCCTGGACATCCACGAGGCCTCCCCCCGCTACTCCGCCATCGCTGGCAGCGACGGCAGCCTCGTGGGCTTCAAGAACATCGAGCAGCTCTCCGACCACAGCGTGGCGGAGAACATGGCCATCTTCCGCCGGCTGAAGGCCCGGTACCCCAGGAAGCTCATCCTGGCCTCCATCATGGGCCAGGACGAGGCGGAGTGGGGCGCCCTGGCCCGGCTCTGCCAGGAGAACGGCGCCGACGCCGTGGAGCTGAACTTCTCCTGCCCCAACATGGCGGAGGAGGGCCTGGGCAGCGACATCGGCCAGGATCCGGCGCTGGTGGAGCGCTTCACCGCCGCCGCCCGGGCCGCCTGCAGCATCCCCGTGCTGGCCAAGCTCACCCCCAACGTGGCCTCCATGATCCCCGCGGGGCTGGCGGCCCTCCGGGGCGGGGCGGACGGCTTCTCCCCCATCAACACCATCAAGTCCGTGGTGGGGGTGGACCTGCACACCTACGTCTCCGCCCCCTCGGTCCACGGCCAGAGCGCCGTGGGCGGCTACAGCGGCAATGCGGTGAAGCCCATCGCCCTGCGCTTCCTGGCCGAGCTGGCCCAGCAGCCGGAACTCCAGGGCCTGCACCTCTCCGGCATGGGCGGGGTGGAGACCTGGCAGGACGCGGTGGAGTTCCTGCTGCTGGGGGCCGGCTCCGTCCAGATCACCACCGCCGTGATGCAGTACGGCTACCGCATCATCGACGACCTGAAGGCGGGCCTCCTCCTCTACCTGGCGGAGAAGGGCTTCCACAGCGTGCGCCAGCTCCGGGGCCTGGGCCTGGACGCCCTCCACGGCACCACGGACACCCTGGAGCGGGACACCGTCCTCTTCCCCACCGTCCGCCCCGACCGCTGCATCGGCTGCGGCCGCTGCGTGATCTCCTGCATGGACGGCGGCCACCAGGCCCTCCGTCTGGACGACAGGCGCCGCCCCGTCCTGGACGGCAAGCGCTGCGTGGGCTGCCACCTGTGCGCCCTGGTCTGCCCCCAGCACGCCATCGTCCCGGCGAAGCACCGCATCCCCCGGCCCAGGGAGTGATCTTTCCCCTTCCCGGCGGGCAAAAGGAGGTCTTTCCCCGTGAGAAAACTGCTCTCCTTCTCCCTGATCCTGGCTCTGCTCCTCCCCCTGTGGATCCCCGCCCCGGCGGAGGACAGCGGGGACCCGCGCATCACCGGGGACTACCGGTGGTTCCTTCTCCCGGACGGCACCGCGGAGATCCGCAAGTACCTGGGCAATGACGCCGTCCTGACCATCCCGGACGCCCTGGAGGGCCTCCCGGTCACCCGCATCGGGGACTGGGCCTTCGCCGGCTGCCCCTGCCTGGAGATCACCGTGCCGGAGGGTGTCACGGCCCTGGGGGAGGGCGCCTTCTACGGCTGCTGGTACATGACCCGGCTCACCCTCCCGGACAGCGTCACCGACCTGGGCGCCGGTGCCGTCTCCGACTGCCAGTCCCTCACGGAGATCCGCCTTCCGGCCGGGCTCACAGCCATCCCGGAGCGGCTGCTGAGCGGCTGCTACGCCCTCCCTGCCGTCACGCTCCCGGCGGGGGTCACCGCCATCGGACCGAGGCCCTTCAGCCTTTGCACGGGTCTGAAGGACATCACCATTCCGGAGGGCGTCACGGTCATCGGGGAGGCTGCCTTCCAGCTCTGCAACCAGCTCTCCCGCATCAGCCTGCCGGCAGGGCTCAGGGAGATCGGGGACCACGCCTTCTCCTACTGCCACCGGGCTGAGGAGCTCATCCTCCCGGAGGGGATCGAACGGATCGGCATGAGCGCCTTTCTGGGCTGTCGGAACCTCCGGGAGGTCACCGTCCCGGACAGCGTGACCAGCCTCGGCCCGGCCGCCTTCGCCGAGTGCGAATCCCTGGTCCGCGTCACTCTCCCGGCGGGGCTTACCGTCCTGGAGGACAGTCTTTTCATGAACTGCTCTGCCCTGACGGAGATCCGCCTGCCGGAGAGCCTCACCACCATCGGGCAGGGCGCCTTCTCCGGCTGCGACGGCCTCGCGGAGCTCACCCTGCCGGAGGGGGTCGCCACCCTCGGGGCGGACGCCTTCTGGGGATGCGGGGGGCTGACGAAGATCACCCTCCCGGGGAGCCTCACCGCCATCGGGGCGGATGCCTTTTCCGGCTGCAGCGGCCTCACGGAGCTCACCCTGCCGGAGGGCCTTCTCACCCTCGGCCCCCAGGCCTTCGCCGAGTGCACCGCCCTCGCCCGGGTCACCCTCCCGGAGAGCCTCACCGCCATCGGGCAGAGCGCCTTCCACACCTGGGACAGGGAGCTGGGCGCCTACGTCCCCCTCCCCGGCCTGACCCTCCTGGTCCCCCGGGACAGCGCTGCCGCCCGGTACTGCCGGGAGAACGGACTGACCTTCGCCTTCACCGGCGGCGGGGACTGATTTTCTTCCTTATTTTCATGCAGGGCGCCTGCCGCAGCCGCGGCGGGTGCTTTTTTGTGAGCGCTTCCGTCCCTCTTTCCCATCATTTTTCCCCACAGCCCTTGACAAACCGGGGCGTCGGTGCTATTGTATGCATGGTGATTAGCACTCACCGCATGAGAGTGCTAACAACACCGGAAGGAGGTGGAACTCATGGGAATGGATGAACGGAAATTCCGCATCCTGCAGGCCATCATCGACGACTATATCCTCACCGGCATGCCCGTGGGTTCCCGGACCATCTCCAGGAAATACGACATGGGCCTGTCCTCGGCCACCATCCGCAACGAGATGAGCGACCTGGAGGAGCTGGGCTACCTGGACCAGCCCCACGTCAGCGCGGGGCGCATCCCCTCCGCCAAGGCGTACCGGCTCTATGTGAACCAGCTGCTGCAGGCGGGGGTCATCCACTCGGACAGCGAGGAGGCGCTGCGGTCCTACTTCGGGGGCCGGGTGCGGCAGATGGAGGAGGTCATCGACCGGGCGGCCCAGGTGCTGTCCAGCCTGACCCACTACACCGCCGTGGTGCTCTCGCCCCGGGGCCCCAAGCTCCACATCCGGAACATCCAGCTGGTGAGCATCTCCCCGGAGACCGCCCTGGTGGTCATCGTCACCGACGGCGGGGTGGTGCGGGACAGCGTGGTCCACATCCCCCGGGGTTTGGACCCGGACACCCTCTACGACATCTCCCGGACCCTGACGGAAGCCCTGTCGGGCTGCAGCCTGGAGGAGGCCTGCGAGCGCATGCCCATCCTCATGGCCCGGATGGAGGAGAACGTGGCGGTGCTGCAGTCGGTGCACAGCCTCATGGGGGAGACCCGGGACAGCGGCCCCCGGGGCCACGTCAGCATCGGCGGCGCCAGCAACATGCTGGCTTACCCGGAGTACAGCGACGTGGAGAAGGCCCGGAACATCCTCTCCCTCCTGGAGACGAGGGACCGTCTGGCCTCCATCATCGCCCAGCAGGGGGACGTGGCCTTCACCGTGCGCATCGGCCCGGAGACGGGGGTGCCGGAGATGAGCGACTGCTCCATCGTCACGGCCACCTACTCCACCCGCGCCGGGCGCCAGGGCACCATCGGGGTCATCGGCCCCACCCGGATGCAGTACAGCCGGGTGCTCTCCATCCTGGGGGCCATGGGAGAGCAGCTCTCCCAGATCTTCGGGAGCGGCGCGGAGCAGCCCGGGGAGGAAAAGAAGTGACCGACTGTGCGGAAGAACAGGAGAAATAAAGGAAAGAATCCGGCGGAGCGCGCCGGATGGAGGAAGAGCATGAGCGAGACAGTGCAGACCCCGGAGCTGGAGGAGACGGCGGCGCAGACCCCCGTCCCCGGTGCGATCCCGGAGATCCCGGAGACCCCGGAGGCTGCGGACGCAGCGGAAACGGCGGAAACGGCCGGGACGGCGGAGGCGGAGGAGCTCTCCCCGCTCCAGGCCGCCCTGGAGGCCGCCAAGGCCCAGGCGGCGGAGTACCTGACCATGGCCCAGCGGGCCCGGGCGGACTTCGACAACTTCCGCAAGCGCAACGCCTCGGTGAGCGCGGACAGCTACGAGAACGGCCGGCGGGACGTGGCCGCGGCCATGCTGGAAGTGAGGGACAACCTGGAGCG
>JAEEGL011149534.1_pt1 | contig 10008 bp, 11 predicted proteins | sample 9134231 | NCBI WGS metagenome assembly JAEEGL01 (sample SAMN16246548, study PRJNA631951) | gut metagenome | biome: gut microbiome; feature: rumen; material: fiber-attached | host: Bos | place: Iran: Karaj | collected 2018-10 | reverse complement strand
TGGTGAAGGTAATATCATTAACCCGCTGGCCTCTCTTACAGATCCCGAGGTTTATAACATCCCTGTTCTCCTCCTGATAGGTTGGCGTGGTCGTCCTGGTGTTCATGATGAACCCCAGCATGTGAAGCAAGGTAAGGTGACAACTGGCTTGCTGAACACGATGGGCATCAACTTCGATGTATTAAGCAAGGAAGAAGAAAAGGCAGAGAAGCAAATTGCAAAGGCCGTGGCTGCCCTTAATAATAAGGATGTATATGCTTTGGTGATTGAGAAGGAAACATTTGAGGAATACAAGCTCCAGAACGTTGAGAATTACGACCTCACAATGAGTCGCGAGGAGGCTATTCAGACAGTTGCCGCTGCTCTTGGTGAAAAGGATTGCATTGTCTCCACTACTGGTATGATTAGCCGTGAACTTTTTGAGTATCGTGCAGCCATGAACCAAGTTCATGAACGTGATTTCCTGACCGTAGGCTCTATGGGGCACGCCAGCCAGATTGCTCTGGGTATTGCAATGGCAAAACCCAACCGTACTGTTTGGTGCTTTGATGGTGATGGTGCTGCTATTATGCACATGGGTAGTATGGCTATAGTAGCTAACAAGGCTCCTAAGAACTATGTGCATGTGGTGTTTAACAATGGTGCTCATGATAGTGTTGGAGGGCAGCCTACCGTAGGCTTGAAGATTGATTTGCCTGCTGTTGCTAAGGCTGTTGGTTACAAGAACGCTTTCAGTGTTGAGACTAAAGAATATCTGACTGAACTCTTGGGTAAGGTAAAGAACGAAGAAGGCCCCATACTGCTTGAGGTTAAGGTAAAGAAAGGCAACCGCAAGGATCTTGGAAGACCTACGACAACTCCTATTCAGAATAAAGAAGCCTTGATGGCATTTTTGAAAGACTAATTCTATCTGTGTGATTTGTGATATTTGTGTGAGTATGAGCCAAAAGATAATAAACGGAATAGCAAACCTTCCTGCTATACTTAAGGAAGTTAGTTGCAAGAAACTGTTTCTGGTAATTGACTCTTCCTATCCTTTCTTGAATATCAAGGATGCGATTGAGGCATTGCCGGTAGAGGATAAGGTAAAGTTTTCAGACTTTACTCCGAACCCTCTGTATGAACAGGTGTGTAATGGTATTGAACTGCTGAAACAGTCCAAGTGTGATACTATCCTTGCTGTGGGAGGTGGTAGTGCCATTGATGTGGCCAAGTGTATTAAATTGGCTGTCTTGGCTAAAGAAGGGAATGCTGCAATCATACCTCCTCTTGTATCTCAACGTTTACCTATTGATGGTGCCAAGATTCCGTTTGTTGCTATTCCTACAACTGCAGGTACCGGTAGTGAGTCAACTCATAATGCGGTAATGTACTATGAGGGTGCAAAGCAAACGGTTACCAATGATTGTGTGCTTCCTGATTATGCCGTTCTTGAGCCATCTGTATTAAAGACGTTGCCGCTCTATCAGAAGAAATGCACCATGATGGATGCCCTTTGTCAGGGCATTGAGTCTTGGTGGAGTGTTAACTCTACGGATGAAAGCTACGAGTATAGCCGTAAAACTATAGAGCTTATTATGGCTAACTGGCGTAAGTACATCTTTGAGAATGATGATGAGGCTGCAACACAGATTATGTTAGCAGCTAACTATGGTGGTAGAGCCATCAATATAACTCAGACCACAGCTGCCCATGCTTTTAGTTATAAGATAACTTCTCTTTATAAGTTGCCTCATGGTCATGCCGTAGCCGTATGCTTGCCGGAGATTTGGGAGTTTATGATTGGGCACATGGAAAAGTGTATTGATTCCCGAGGTCAGGCGTATCTTGGTTCTATTTTCAATGAGATTGCTCATTCTATGGGGTGTGATAATCCTGAGAAGGCAAATGTTGTTTTCCGTGAGATGATGAATGATATGGAACTTAAGAATCCAGTTGCAGGCAACAGGGAAGAGGAAATCGATGTCCTTTCTCATTCTGTTAATCCTATTAGATTAAAGAATAATCCTGTTGAATTGAATGAAATTGCAATAGAAGGACTTTATAGTATTATCTTGTTATGAACATTAGGCACTTGATTAAACAACTAATGCCTTTATCTTTGGCTCAAAGATATATGGCAAGGAATAACTTTACAACTAAGTTCAAACAAACGGGGTATGATGAGAATTGTGAGTTCCCTGATGAAAAATCAAAGTTCAAAACCATTGTTTCAGTTCAAGGCTTTGGTTATTCTGGATCAGGAGCATTGATAGACTTTTTCCGTGAGTATCCTAAATTTGCAGTTCTCGGTTACGTAGATGTAAAAGGGGAGGGGGGGGGATATACTCCTAAAAGTATGCAACTCTCTGAAATAGATTTTATACGACTTTCGGGTGGCTTGTTCGAAATCGAGAAGTATTTGGAGTCTAGAAACATTTTTTTCAATGATGCATTACTTAATAGAACTGTAAAACTGTTTGGGAGTTCTTCTCTGTATCAGTGTAATCCCAAAATTAGGGATTTGATGTTCCGTTTCTTTGCTAAAGTGGCATATTTGCGATTGGAAAACCTGAGTCAGCCTTATTATAACGCATACACTGTTGGGCTCAATGAGACTCCTGATATATATTTCTTAAAACAGATGCCTCATGAAGAGTATATTCAATTGTGCCGTAGGTTTTTGAATTCTGTTTTTAATGAATTCTATTCTGAAGGGAAAGAGTTCATGGCAGGGGACCAGTTGTTGTCTGATGGAGATTTTGATATTCGCAGGAACGTAGAATATATACCGAATCTGAAAATGATTATGGTTACTCGTGATCCTCGCGATACTTATGCCTGGGCTTTAAAAAGAAATATTGAATGGATGGAACACCGGTCTGTTGAGTCTTTCGTGGAATGGTATAAAAACGTCTATTCGTCTGTTAATCCAAGTAATAATACTCTTGACTGCTTGGTCATTAGATATGAAGACTTGATATTCAAATATGATATTCTTGAAAATCAAATAAATGACTATCTGGGTATATCGTATGAAGATCACAAACTCAGACAACAATACTTCCGACCCGACTATTCAAAAAGATATGTTGGTATTTATAAGGAAATGCCAGAACGTGAAGAGGAGTTTACATATATTAAGAATGCGTTACCCGATTATTGTAATTCGTTAATAGATTAAATACAATGGAGCAACCAAAGATAATACAACTCCCTAAGATTTCTGACCCTCGTGGTAATCTTTCGGTAATAGAGGAGTTAAAGGACATTCCTTTCAAAATAGAACGAACGTATTGGATTTATGATGTGCCTGGCGGTGAGAAACGTGGGGGGCATGCGTATAAGGAGAATCAAGAATTCATCGTGGCGCTAAGTGGTAGTTTTGATGTAGTGCTTGATGATGGAAAAGAGAAAAGAATATTCTCTTTGAATCGTTCGTATAATGGTCTTTATGTACCAAAGGGTATGTGGCGAGAGATCGAGAACTTTTCGACCAATTCTTTAGCTTTGGTTCTTTCTTCCACCAGGTACGATGCTGCTGATTATATCCGCGATTATAATGAATTCTTAGAATTTGCAAAGAGATGAATAAGAAACCTACTGTTTACGATTGCTCGTTCATCGAGTTGCCTAAGAATCACTTTCCTGAAGGTAATTTGACGTATGTTTATAACAACATGCATCTTCCTTTTGAAGTGAAGCGCGTTTTTTATAGTTATGACATCCCTGGAGGTGAGAGCCGTGGTGCTCATGCACATAAGCAGTGTCATCAGTTCCTGATAGCTGCCAGTGGCGCATTTGAGGTGGCTCTTGATGATGGCATTAATAAAAGAACTGTTTTATTAAACCGTCCCTTCTATGGGCTTCATGTGCCACCAGGAATCTGGGCCGCAGAGCAGGGGTTTTCTTCTGGAAGTATCTGCTTGGTATTAGCATCACACGGTTACGAAAAAGAAGACTATATAAGAGATTATGACGATTATTTAGAATATATCAAATGAAACAATTACCAGAAGACTTTTGTTTTGAAAAATATGGTTATACCGTTCGTCTTGTCAAAGAAGATGATGCGAAGTTTATTATTGACTTACGAACAAGACCTGATGTGGGAGAATTCTTACATAGTACCTCAGTAGATATAATAAAACAAAAAGAGTGGATTAGAGACTATAAAGAAAGAGAACTAGCCGGTTTGGAATATTATTTTGTATATGAAAAAAACAGTATTCCTTTCGGAATAAATAGAATATATAATATCAATAACGAAGAAGGTACAACTGGAAGCTGGATTTGCGCACCAAATACAAACCCAATTGATACATTAGCCACTGCTATTCTTCTTTATGATATATTTTTTGATGAAGTATTTCTATCGAGGGCTCTTTTTAACACTAATAAATATAACACAAGTGCTTTAAAAGTCAACCACGCAATAGGAGGGAATATTATATATGAAAGTGAAACAGATGTTTTTTTTGAGTTAAAACCAGAAAAATATCATACTCTACATGATAAGTTATTAAGAATTTGGCGTTTAAAATAAAATGATTATGACAAATTTAGAAAAGTACAACGCAGCTTTCTGCGAAACATTGAATGTGGAAGAGTCTCAGCTTGCTGGCCTCAAGTATCAACAAGTTCCCAGCTGGGATTCAGTAGGACATATGTCTTTGGTAGCCGCAATTGAGGATGCCTTTGACATTATGATGGAGATGGATGACATCATTGACCTCTCTTCCTACGAAACGGGTAAAGAGCTTTTGAAGAAATACGAAGTAGAACTCTAATGCTCAAAGGTAAGAACGCCATCATAACCGGTGCCAGAAGCGGTATTGGTCTGGCAACGTTGCAACTGTTCGCAAAGAATGGTTGCAACTGCTGGGCTATCGTTCACCGTGAAGATCCTGAGTTCCTGAACAAGATTCAAACTTGGGAGAAAGAAAACCAAGTCTGGATTAAGCCTGTTTATATGGAGTTGGACAATAGTGATTCCATCAAGCAGGGGATGAAGGATATTCTGGCAGAAAAGCTACCGGTTGATATCTTGGTAAATGCCGCTGGCATTGTTAGTCCTAACCGCTTGTTCACTATGACAAAAATGGAGGACATCAGGCGAGTGATGGATGTTAATTTTTTTAGTGCCATTGAACTTACTCAATTTGTTTGTCGCCCCATGATGAGGCAACGGAAAGGCAGTATTATCAATATTGCCAGTATTGCAGCCTGGGGTGAAGATACTTCACAAATGGAGTATGCTGCCAGTAAGTCTGCTATGGTGATTGCCACCAAGAAACTTGCCAGAGAGTTGGGTAGTGCTGGTATTAGAGTAAATGCTGTGGCTCCTGGTCTGACACAGACCAAGATGCTTGACGTATTAGAGAATGAGGCTGAGGCTCAGATAAAGAAAGGATTGGGACTTCATCGCTTTGGTACTCCCGAAGAGATAGCAGAGGTTTGCCTCTTCTTAGCCTCTGACAAGTCTTCGTATTTAACCGGAGAAACCATCAAAGTTGATGGTGGAGGAACAGATTTGCGTCTCTCAATTTCAAAGTAAAGACATGGATTTAAAACAATTCTCAAAAGAATTACGCTTGTCAGCCTTGAAGATGGCCTACGACTGCGGCAAGAATGGTTCACACGTGGGATCGGGATTGTCTTCAATCGAGATCATGGCCACACTGTATGGCGATGTATTGCAATATGATGTAAACCATCCTGAGGATGAAAACCGTGACAGATTGGTGGTAAGTAAAGGCCATTGCGTGCTTGCATACTATTCAGCCTTGAACAAAGTGGGTTTTCTATCTGATGAGGATATTGCCAGCTTTGAAACCAACGGCTCTCATTTCCACGGCCATGCGATGCGCAATCTGGAGAATGGTATCGAATTCTCTGGCGGTAGCCTGAGTATGGGTATGACCTTCGCTGTAGGCTTGGCACTATCTTGTAAACGGAAAGGAAATACCAACCGTGTGTTTGCTCTGGTTGGAGATGGTGAATGTGATGAAGGCTTAATTTGGGAAGCAGCCATGTCTGCCGCTCATTATCAGCTGAACAACTTCACAGTCATTGTGGACAGGAATAAGCTCCAATACGATGGCCCCACGGAAAAGGTGATGAATCAGATTGATCTTGCCAAGAAGTTTGAGGCATTTGGTTTTGATGTATTTGTAGTGGATGGTCATGATTGCGAGGCTTTGTCTAAAGCATTGAAGCAAACATCTGACAAACCTACTTGTGTGATAGCGGATACCATCAAGGGTAAAGGCGTATCATTCATTGAAGGTGTGAAGGAGTGGCATCATCATACACTGTCACAAGAAGAATACGAACAAGCAGTAAAGGAGGTAGAGCATGTTTGAGATTACAAGAATTAGCGCCCGTACCTGTTCTATGTTGGGACAGCGAGGCTCCATCTTTGGTCAGGCTGTATTGGAAGCCGCTGAGGAAGACGAGAAGTTCATCCTGCTGACTGCTGATTTGGCTACTCTGTCAGGTATGACCAAGTACATTGACAAGTACCCGAACCAGTTCTATAACATTGGTATTGCAGAGCAGAATATGATTGGTATCTCTGCCGGTCTTGCTGCTGAGGGATTCCATCCTTGTGCAACTACCTATGCCACCTTCATTACTATGCGAAGCTGTGAGCAGATTCGCCATTTCTGTGGCTATATGAAGGAAAAGATCATTGTGGTTGGCTCTGGTGCAGGTTTGAGCCAGGGCTTTGCCGGTAATACGCACTATACCATTGAGGACTTGGCTGTGATGCGTTCAATCCCCAACATCACCATTATGTCACCCGCTGATGGAGCTTCTGCTGTAAAGCAGTTTGAACTGGCCAGAAAAGCTGAGGGTGCAGTCTATATGCGATTGACGGGCAACCTCAACTGCCCGATGGTTTACAAAGAAGAGACTGACTTTGAGATTGGTAAAGCCAAATTACTGAAAGAGGGTGACGATGTGGTCATCTATGCCGTTGGAACAATGGTAAGTGCTGCAATGAAAGCTGCTACTTTACTAGAAGAAAAAGGCATTACTGCAACTGTCTATGATATGTTTACGGTAAAGCCTATTGACCGCGAGGCTGTGAATGCTTGCAAGTCATACAAACTGGCTGTAACCATTGAGGAACATAACAAGTTGGGGGGGCTTGGTGCTGCTGTGGCAGAGGTAATGACCGAGCAGATCGGAATGCCTAAACTGCTTCGTTGCGGAATCCACGACAGTTTTGACCTGGCTTGTGACTATGACGGACTTCTGGCTCAGAATAGGCTCACGCCTGAGCTGATTGCGGAAGATATTCTTGCTGCATTATAGAGAATGAATCAATACACTATTCCTGTAGGTGATTTACAATTGGATGTTTATGTGTTCATCTATGAGCCTGTAGCATCAAATATGTATTTCATTCCGGTAGGAGATACAGGAATAGTGTTTGACCCAAATATCAACGAGGAACTTCCTACACTGCTCAAACAATTAGGAATAAAGCGCGTACAGATTATTCTCACGCATGAACATTACGACCATACTACTGGTGTTGAGTGGTTGCAAGGGCTGACAGAAGCACCTGTTTTCTGCCATGTAGATTGCGCCAAGTACATCTCTTCTGAGAAAGGCAATACCCCACGCTTGGTGGCAATGGCATTAAAGACAAAAGATTTGGCAGATGGCGGACATCGTTGCGAGGAGTTTATGGCGCAATACAAACCCTATAGATTGAAAGCAGATAAGACCTTTACTGGAAGAGAGAACTTCACTGTTAATCAGATCACAGTAGATTGTTATTCTACCCCAGGGCACAGCCCGGGAAGTGCTTGCTACATCATTGATGACAAGTATATATTCACAGGGGATTCATTGATACAGAACACCCCAACTATTACACGTTTCAGAACAAGCAATAACGAAACGTACGAGACTGTAACCCGACCTTTTTTGAGGACTCTTGATAAGAATATGCTGGTTTTCCCTGGTCACGGGGAGCCCTTTAAGATAAAAGACGCAAAATACTTGTAAATGTTCCATTTAGAAGATCATAAGTTAAGCACGGCAGTCATAACAGATAGAGGAGAAAGGCTGTCGTACGAAGAATTAGCCGCAACGGCCAACACCTTTGCCAAGGCTGTAACGCAGAAGGGCTTACTATTCTGCCTTTGTGAAAATAGATTTGGGTCATTGGTGGGCTATGTGGCTTGTATAGAGCATCATATTCCTATTGTGCTCCTGGATGGTGGCAAAGAAGCAACTACCATCCATAATCTCATCAGTATTTACCAGCCTGAGTACATCTGGGTAAATGCAGAAAAGGCAGAAGGCTTTGGAGGCGAAAAGGTGTATGAATATGCTTCTTTTGTACTGTTGAAGATGCAGTATGAAGTGGAAGTAGAGAAGCCGGAAATCAACCCAGAGTTGGCTTTGTGTTTAACGACCTCTGGCAGTACAGGCTCTCCCAAATTTGTACGTCTATCTGCTAAGAACGTACTTGCTAATGCAGAGTCTATTGCGGAATACCTTGAAATAGATGAGAATGAAAGACCTGTTACCACACTGCCTTCTTACTATAGCTATGGTGTATCAGTCATCAATAGCCATCTGATTAAGGGTGCCACCATTCTGCTCACAGAAGGAACTGTAGCTCAACGTGAGTTCTGGAACTTCATGAAGGAGTATAAAGCCACCAGTATTGCCGGTGTGCCTTACACCTACGAGATGCTGAAGATGCTCAGATTCTTCCGTATGGATTTGCCGTACTTGAAGACCATGACACAGGCTGGTGGTAAACTGAACAAGGATATAGCCAAAGAATACATAGAGTTTGCTCAGAGCAAAGGCAAACGTTTCTTTGTGATGTATGGTCAGACCGAGGCCACGGCACGTATGAGCTACCTTCCATTGGAGCATGCTCTGGATAAATATGCTAGCATTGGTATAGCCATTCCGAGAGGTAGGTTTTCTTTGATTGACGTGAACGGCAATGCCATTGAGGAACCGGATGTTGATGGTGAACTGGTATATGAAGGTCCGAATGTGAGCCTGGGTTATGCTGAATGTCGTGCTGACTTGGCTAAAGGAGATGAGAACCATGGCGTGTTGCATACTGGTGATGTGGCTCGCAGGGATGCAGACGGATACTATTACATCACTGGGCGTATGAAGCGCTTTGTGAAAGTGTGGGGCAATCGTTGTAATCTGGATGCTACCGAACAATTGGTGAAAACTATCACGACCAGTTGCGCTTGCGTGGGTGTGGATGATAAAATTACCATCTTTGTGACAGAGGCGGGATTAGAAGACTCCATTGTAAAACTCTTGGTAGAGAAGACCGGTTTCAATAACCGAGCTTTTGCTGTCAAGGTGATTGACGCTATTCCTGTGAAGAGTTCTGGCAAGATTGATTACCAGGTGATGCAAGCAATGATCGGAAATTAGTAAAGTATTAAGATATGACACTCGAAGAATTGTTAGAGATTAACCCTTATTCCCTAGGTAAAGAGGACAAGCATGCCGTGCTGGATGAGTACCTGCTCAATCTGAGCAAATACCATTACGAGCATAGCGAAGAGTATAAGAAGATGCTGGACAGCACAGGTGTTGACTTGAATAAGATTGAGCATTATGAGGATTTGCCTTATCTGCCGGTGAGTCTGTTTAAGGACTTGACTCTCCGCAGTGTGGCAGAGGATGAGGTGATTAAAACCATGACATCCTCTGGTACTACTGGGCAGAAGACGTCTAAAATTTATTTGGACCGTGAGACCTCTGCCAACCAGACCAAGACGCTCACCAAGATTGTGGCCTCTCTGCTGGGCAACAAACGTGTTCCGATGATTATTCTGGATAGCAGCAATGTGGTGAAGGATAGAAACATGTTCTCTGCCCGTGGAGCCGGTATTTTGGGCTTCAGCATGTTTGGCAGCAAGCGTATGTATGCGCTGGATGAAAATATGGAGCTGGATATTGAGGGTATGAAGGCCTTTTTGGATGAACACAAAGATGAGACTATCTTCCTCTTTGGTTTTA
>JAEEGL016530416.1_pt1 | contig 10009 bp, 6 predicted proteins | sample 9134231 | NCBI WGS metagenome assembly JAEEGL01 (sample SAMN16246548, study PRJNA631951) | gut metagenome | biome: gut microbiome; feature: rumen; material: fiber-attached | host: Bos | place: Iran: Karaj | collected 2018-10 | reverse complement strand
TTTATTGCAGCTAGAATGTCTTCGGCAGTCAAGCCCATCATAGCCGTGATGTCTTCCTTGGAAATGCCTTGGCTTTTCATCATGGCACTTAATATATATGCCGCAATAATATACAAAAATCGGTATATACGAAAAAAAAAGCGAAGATATTTGCTTTATTTTGAAAAAACGCTTATCTTTGCCTCAAAACCAAACCAAAAGCACATTGTTCAACTATCATCAACTAAAAAACACAGAGTATCATGTATAAAACCATTCAAGAAACAGCATCGTGGTTAAAACAAAGAATGACCACTAACCCGACAACAGCCATTGTGCTGGGAACAGGTCTCGGACAACTGGCTTCAGAGATTACCGACACCTACGAGTTTCCTTATACCGACATTCCCAACTTCCCCGTCTCCACCGTCGAGGGGCATGCCGGAAAGCTGATTTTCGGTAAACTCGGCGGTGTGGATATCCTGGCCATGCAGGGCCGCTTCCACTTCTACGAGGGCTACAACATGAAAGAGGTGACGTTTCCCGTGCGCGTGATGTACGAGCTGGGCATCAAGACTCTTTTCGTTTCGAATGCCGCCGGAGGCATGAACCCCGAGTTCAAGATTGGTGACCTGATGATTATCACCGACCACATCAACCTCTTCCCCGAGCATCCGCTGCGAGGGAAGAACTTCCCCACCGGGCCGCGATTCCCCGACATGCACGAGACTTACGACCACGCGCTCATTGCTCAGGCCGATGAGATTGCCCGCGAACGGGGCATCCGCGTGATGCACGGCGTGTATGTGGGCGTTCAGGGACCCACGTTCGAGACTCCCGCCGAATATCGCATGTACCACATCATGGGTGGCGACGCCATTGGCATGAGCACCGTGCCCGAAGTCATCGTGGCCCACCATTGCGGCATTCGCACCTTCGGCGTGAGCGTCATCACCGACCTTGGCGGTTTCGACGTGCCCGTTGAGGTAAGCCACGAGGAAGTGCAGGAGGCAGCCAACAAGGCACAGCCGCTGATGACCGAAATCATGCGCGAAATGATTAAAAGAGCATAACAAAAGACACATGGCAGACATAGCAACACTGGGTGAGTTTGGCCTCATCGACCATCTCACCAAAGATATTGAAACGAAGAACAGCAGCACGAAGTACGGCGTAGGCGACGACTGCGCCGTTCTTCATTATCCGGACAGCCGCGTGCTCGTCACCACCGACATGCTCATGGAGGGCATACACTTCGACCTCACTTACATCGACTTGCAGCATCTGGGCTACAAGGCCGCCATGGTGAACATTAGCGACATCTTTGCCATGAACGGCACTCCGCGCCAAATGACCGTCAGCATAGCCCTGAGCAAACGTTTCACCGTTGAGGACTTGGAAGCCTTCTACAGCGGACTGCGCATGGCCTGCGACAAGTGGGGCATCGACATCGTCGGCGGCGACACCACCTCGTCGCTCAAGGGCATGGCCATCAGCATCACCTGCATCGGCGAGGCCGCCGAGGATGACGTCGTCTATCGCAACGGAGCCCGCGACACCGACCTCATCTGTGTCAGCGGTGACCTCGGAGCCGCCTACATGGGACTGCAGCTGTTGGAACGCGAAAAAGCCGTTTACTACCAACAGCTGAAAGAAGAGAATGCCAAAACCAACGTTCAAGGCGCAAAAAATCTTGACTTTCAGCCCGATTTCGCTGGAAAGGAATACCTGCTTCAGCGCCAACTGAAGCCCGAGGCGCGCGGCGACATCATCAGCCGTCTGCGCGAGGCAGGCATTCGCCCCACGGCAATGATGGACATCAGCGACGGACTCTCCAGCGAGCTGCTGCACATCTGCAAACACAGTCATTGCGGCTGCCGAGTGTTTGAGAAAAACATTCCTATAGACTACCAGACTGCCGTCATGGCCGAAGAACTCAACATGAACGTCACCACCTGCGCCATGAACGGAGGCGAGGACTACGAGCTGCTCTTCACCGTGCCCATTGGCGACTACGAAAAGATTCAAGCCCTTGACGACATCCACCTCATCGGCCACATCACACGGCCCGAACTCGGCACGATGCTTGTCACCCGCGACAACAACGAGTTTGAAATACGCGCTCAAGGCTGGAACCCGCTGAAGAAATAAGAATCAGCTGAAGAAATTCCCAATGGTTATTTTTGCCGTTATTAGTAGAAAAACAGCGAAAAACAGCGGCGTTTCGTTGAGAAACCAAACATTTTTGGGCAGAAAACAAAAAAAGTGAAGAAAAAATTTGGTGGGACGGAAAAAACTTCTTACCTTTGCATCCGCTTAGATAAAAGCATGGTGCCTTAGCTCAGTTGGTAGAGCATCGGACTGAAAATCCGTGTGTCCCCGGTTCGATTCCTGGAGGTACCACTCCTCCTTTCATTAGCCCGGTTTTCCCTCGTGGAGCCGGGCTCCCTCATTTTAATGCACCCAAGGCCCGCTCCGCGCTCACATTTCCCAACCCCATATCCTCATATCATTGCTTTACGTCCACATTTTCTAGTTTTTTTATGCATAAACCTTTGCTTTGCGCGTGGGTTGAAACTTTTTCACTAATTTATAGCTGACACCTATAAAAGCAAATAAGACATAGATATGAGATACCAAAAAATCACCACATCCCCGATAATTGGGGAGTGGTGATTATTTTGTTTACTACTTGTCAGAAACCGATGTTGCTATCGACTATCACTTCGTCAACTTCGCATTGTAAGAAGTATCGATGTTGGCAATTGTAGCAGGAGCAAGAAACCGTTTCTGCAACGTTTCGACGGTTATCGCGAGAGCACGAAAGGGTTATTTGAATACCTTCTTGCCATTCACTATATATATTCCTTTGGCAGGAGGACCTGCGAGCTTGCGGCCGAACAAGTCGTAATACTCGTAGTTGGCATTTCGGTTGATAACGTAATAGATGCCCGCTGGGCTATAATAGTTGTGGATGAATTTGCTGATGGCGGCAACAATTTAAGTTTCGCATATATAAAAACGACCACAGATTACTCAGATTTCATGGATTCTCTGTCGATTCCAAGCAGCCAAGTTGCGTTTTATTATGATTGCACAGATAGCTGCATGCAGCCTAAATCTGAGAAATCCCAAAGAGTATCTGCGAAATAGCAATAGCTGGAGCGCAGCCCCAAAATCTGTGACATCTGCGTAATCTGTGGTAGAAATGTACCCAGCGAAAGATGAGTTATTAATTTGCATACTTCGATTATCTGCTATAGAGAAGGGGTGATATCGGCTGAAAAGTGATATATTTCTTCTAATCATCTGATAATTGCTGCAAAGATACACCTTTTTTTACAAATAATCGATATTAGTCCTTTTTTTGATTGCCATACAGAGTGTCTGACACTTTTCAAGCGTAGGTATAGAATAATAAAGCATATAGATACGAATCTAAAGTGTATAGATACAATACGTGTAATCTTTATTCGCAAATAATAACCCGGAAAGGCGGGGAAACCGAATTGTTTTCTCCGCCTTTCCGGGTTGTTATGGCAAAAAGTATTTCGCTCTGTCGTTCTGGCGTTGGTTAGGTCAGAAAAACCGGCTGATGAGGTCGATGATGCCCTTCACCATGTCGATGCCATTGTCTGTATTGTTTTCAATGGCCTCTTTTTGTTCACGGGCAGCGGTCTCTGCCTGGTCGAGCACGCGGACGATGTCCTCGTTGTTGACAGTGAACACATGGTTGAGCAGACCAATGCTGGCCACACGCTCCTTGCCCTCGTAATCAACTTTGCCAACAGAGCAAAGGAAATAGTTATCCACCTTGAGCAGCTGGTCGAGTGCGCTCTCGGCAGCCGAACCCATGAAGTATTTGCTCACCATCTGGATGCCGGTCTCAATGATGCTGCTGCTGGCACCCATCTTCTGGCTCATGGCCGTGTTGAACTCCTGACGGATGACTTCCTCGTGGGCTTTCTTCTGCGGGCAGGTGAAAATCAGAACACCGAAAACAACAGCTGCAATAAGCGAAGCGAGCAGCCAAGGATAATGGCTATGACGACGCGCCTTAAGAGCAGCTGCGGGCTCTTGAACCGACGAAGACTGTGCTTCAGAGGCATTTGCAGACTCTGCTTTCTCGCCCGTTCCGGGGCCGTTGGGCTCATATTTAGGCGGATCGCGCCTCACGATGCTGCTGTCGATGACGGGATGCAGCTCGGCCACCTTCCATGCCGGTGTCCAGTTTTCGAGCACCTCGCACCATACGAGCGTGTCGGGGCGGATGCCCCTGTTATACAATTCGCTGACCTCGAAGGGGCCAACCTGTGTGCCATTCTCAATCAAGTAGTACTTCATTTCTATGCTTATTAATACGGTTAATAATCTGACATGATTGCCTTTGTCAGTGAGAGAGACGTGGCTTGCACGCGGTTTGTTACAAAAAAAAGCGCACTTTTTTATGTTTGTCAGATAACAGCTTTGTCTGAAAAAATTGTTATTTTTTTTGGCATTTTACTTTCTTCATCGTACTTTTGTAACCAAAACCTAAACAAATGTTCACCGAAGCCCCGTATTTCGGTGCAACAGTATTACCAATAGGAATATGATTAAAACCCTTTACAAACAAATTGGCAAATATAAGCGCGCCTCGCTGCTGACACCCGTGCTGACAGCCTGCGAGGTGGTACTCGACGTGATGATTCCCTACGTTACCGCCTCGCTCATCGACAAAGGCATTTCGGCCGGCAACATCCAGAACGTTTATCTCTATGGAGCCATCATGCTGGGCATGGCCTTTCTGAGCCTCATGTTCGGCATCCTGTCAGCACGGTTCGCTTCGTATGCCTCCACGGGGTTCGCCAGCAACGTGCGCTCGGCCATGTACCGCAGCATTCAGCGCTTCTCGTTCTCCGACATTGACAAGTACAGCACCGCCGGTCTGGTGACACGCATGACCACCGATGTGAGCAACCTGCAGAACGCATTCCAGCAAATTCTGCGCATCACCGTTCGCGCCCCGTTCCGCCTGGTTTTGAGCATCATCATGTGTCTGGTGATTGATGCGCGCTTGAGTGTGATATTCATCATTGCCCTCATCATTCTTTCGTTCTCTCTTGGATACATCATCAGCCACGTGTCGCGCTTGTTTACACAGGTGTATAAACAATACGACCAACTGAACCAGAGTGTGCAGGAAAACATTTCGGCCATACGCGTGGTGAAGGCATTTGTGCGCGAAGACCACGAGAACAAAAAGTTCGCCCATGCCGCCGAGGGACTCTATAATCTGTTCACCCGCGCTGAAACGCTCATGGCCTTCAACCATCCCATTATGAACATGGTGGTCTATGGCTGCATCATCGCCCTCTCGTGGTTTGGTGCCCATTACATTGTAAGCGAAACGCTCACCACCGGCGAACTCACCTCGCTGTTCACCTACGTCATGGCCATTCTGCAGTCGCTGATGATGCTCAGCATGATTTTCGTCATGCTCACCCAAAGCGCGGCCAGCGGTCAGCGTGTGGCAGAGATTATCAACGAGGAGCCCGACATTCAGAATCCGCCCCACCCCATCACCCATGTGCCCGACGGCAGCATAGAACTCGACCATGTGTGGTTCGCTTATGGCAGTTCGGAGAAACAAGAGCGCGAGAAAGCCAACGAGCCACAGGACCAACGCCTCACGGCCCTGCTCTCCACCCTGCAAAGCGCGCCCGACTATGCGCTAAAAGACATCACGCTCAGCATCCGTCCGGGCGAGACCATCGGTGTGATTGGTGGAACGGGCAGTGGAAAGTCGTCGATGGTGACGCTCATCAGCCGTCTTTACGACGTCTCGCGCGGCACGCTGAAAGTGGGCGGCAACGACGTGCGCCAGTACGACCTCACCACACTGCGTAACGCCGTGAGCGTGGTGCTGCAGCAAAACGTACTTTTCTCGGGCACCATTCTCGACAACCTGCGCTGGGGCAACCCCGATGCCACGCTCGAACAATGTCAGCAAGCCTGCCGCTGGGCACAGGCCGACGAGTTTATCGACCAGATGCCCGACGGCTACAACACCCACATTGAGCAGGGCGGCACCAATGTGAGCGGCGGACAGAAGCAACGTCTGTGCATTGCCCGCGCACTGCTCAAGAGTCCAAAGATTCTGGTGCTCGACGACTCCACCAGTGCCTGCGACACGGCCACCGACGCGAAAATCCGCCATGCGTTCAGCACCGAGCTGCGCGGCATGACCAAACTCATCATTGCCCAGCGCATTGCCAGCGTGAAAGACTGCGACCGCATCCTGGTGCTCGACAACGGACGCATGACTGGATTCGACACCCATGCCAACCTGCTGCGCAACAACTCGCTCTACCAGGAGATTTACAAAATACAGACCGAGGACGGCGGCGATTTCGACGCGCCCCAAACAAATTGAACGGAATAACGTGATTCCGAAATACCGAATAACAACGCTAAATCATCATAACGAAAACAACGAAAACCCATCTATATGCGACAAATGCAAAATAGTTTTGGCCCGCGAGGCGGTGGTCCGCGTGGAGCCGCAGGATTCCAGAAGGTGGAGGGCCGCAAGAAAGAAGTGCTGTGGCGGCTCATCAAATATGTGGTGAAAAACTACAAGTTCTCTTATATAGCCGTCATGGTGTGTATTCTCATTTCGAGTGTCACCACGCTGGTTTCCACCCTATTCACCCGAACCCTGATTGACGACTACATCGTGCCGCTCACCCAGGCCGACAATCCCGAATACACGTCGTTGGCACAGGCATTGTTCCGCCTGGGACTGGTGCTGCTGTTCGGTGTTATCTGCTCCTACACCTACAACCGACTGATGATCAACGTGAGTCAGGGCACCCTGCTACGGCTCCGCAAGAGCATGTTCGAACACATGCAGCGGCTGCCCATCAGCTATTTCGACTCCCACTCGCACGGCAACGTGATGTCAACCTACACCAACGACGTCGATACGCTGCGCCAGATGGTGGGAAGCAGTCTGCCACAGGTGTTCAACACGCTCATCACGCTCTGTGTCACCTTCGTTTCGATGGTAGTGCTCAGTGTACCGCTCACGTGCGTAAGTATTTTCCTGGCTGTCCTCATGGTGTTCACCACCACACAGTTGGGCAAGCGTTCGCGCTCGTTCTTCAAGGTGCAGCAGCAGAGTCTGGCTCAGGTCAACGGTTTCATCGAGGAGATGATGACGGGCCAAAAGGTAGTGAAGGTGTTCTGCCATGAGGATGAGGCCATTAGCGAGTTTGAAACCATCAACGAGCAGCTGCGCAGCAGCTCGTACAACGCCAACCGCATTGCCAACATTGTGATGCCCGTCAACGGCAACCTGGGCAACCTGGGCTATGTGCTCATCGCCGTGGTAGGTGCCACCATCGCTTTGGCCTCCACCCCTGCCACCGCCCATTTCTTTGCTGCCGAGGCCTTCCAGCCGTTCAGTCTCTCTCTGGGTACCATCGTGGCCTTCCTCACACTAAACAAGAGTTTCACCCAGCCCATAGCGCACGTCAGCCAGCAAATCAACAGTGTGCTCAATGCCTCGGTGGGCGCCGAGCGCGTGTTCGACCTGCTCGATGAGAAGCCCGAGCGCGACGAAGGTCACTGGATTGCCAAGGACGGGCAGTGGGTGAATGAAGAGAGTGGAGAAAAGAGAGTGGAAAGTGGAGAGAGGAGAGTGGAGAATGGCGAGAGGCGTCCTATTCTGGGCGATGTTGATTTCAAGGATGTTGACTTCAGCTATGTGCCCGAAAAACAAGTGCTTTTCGACATCGACATCAACACCAATCCTGGCCAGAAGATAGCCTTCGTAGGTGGAACGGGCGCAGGCAAAACCACCATCATCAACCTCATCCACCGCTTCTACGACGTGCAGGGCGGCCACATCCTTTTCGACGGCATTCCCATTGCCGACATACAGAAAAGCAGTCTGCGCCGCAGCCTCGGTATGGTGCTGCAGGAGACTCACCTGTTCACGGGTACTGTACTCGATAACATTCGCTACGGACGGCTTGAGGCCACCGACCGCGAGTGTGTCGAGGCCGCCAAACTCGTGGGTGCCGACGACTTCATCCGCCGCCTGGCCAACGGCTACCAGACCATGCTCAGCGGCGACGGTTCCAACCTGAGCCAGGGCGAGCGTCAGCTGCTGGCCATCGCCCGTGCTGCCGTGGCCAACCCGCCCGTGCTGATTCTCGACGAGGCCACGAGCAGCATCGACACACGCACCGAGACATTGGTGCAGCGCGGCATGGACTCGCTCATGCACGGACGCACCACGTTTGTCATTGCCCACCGGCTCTCTACCGTGCGCAATTCCGACATCATCAACGTGATGGACCACGGACGTATCATTGAGCAAGGCAACCACGAACAGTTGCTTGCCCTGCGCGGCAAATACTATCAGCTTTACACCGGCGACGACTCAATGCTGAAGTAGTTCGGTTTTCAGTTTGTGATAACAAATAATACGGGGATGGGCCGTCCGGCTCATCCCCGTCGTGTCTTCACCGCTTGTGAAGGTATATAATCAGAATCATGGAACAACCATTTTAATTTTACTATTTGACAATTTTACCATTTTACTATTTCACCATTTCACCAGTTTACTATTTACTTTTACCAACGGTGTACGGCAGTGTGCCTTGCCACGGCGTGGTGGGCATGATGCGGCACATGGGCTACATGAGGACGATGGTGACGCGGGGGAAGGGGCACTGCGTGAGCGTGGCGCTTCATGGCCATGTATTTGTCAAACTGCCGCGGGGTGAGCACTCGTGCCATAGCTTGTGTCTTGTGGGCCGTGCCCGGTGCGTAGTGCAGGTTGATGTGATACACTTCGTTGTACTGACGTGCGTCGAGGCGCAGTTCGTATGCCAGACGGTCGGTCATCACTCTAGCTTCTTTTCTTGTTATGGCGCTTGCAGAGATGGCTATCGTCATCATCATTGCAACAATCATTATTTTTTTCATTGTCTTATGTTTTTAAGGGTTATACATTATTTTTGAAAGTCTTTGTTGTTTCTTCCTTTTTTCATCGGCAAAGATACGGCGTTTTTTGTAGCCCCGAAAAGGATTATGCCTAAACTGAAGGAGGATTTTCCCTAAACAATTGGGGGAAATCCTCCTTCGGCTCTTTTACTAGGACGATATATACCTATTTAATTAGAATGGGGGTATTCAATAAAACAGGGAAAAACAAGAAAAACAGAGAAAAACCAAATCAACATAATTGTTTTTCTCTGTTTTTCTTGTTTTTCCCTGTTTTCTATTTAAAAGCCGACAGCAAACGACCAAAACGATGCTAAGCAGGCTGATTATTTCTCGAAAGTCACCAGATTGACATTCGTAAGTTTTATGTCGCAGTCTGGGCCAATGTCCGAGGCTTTTTGCGTGTAAAAAATTGTGGTGTTGCTGATGTCGATGCCATGAATCATGCCTTTTGCACCCTGTGCCTTGATGCCCGTCTTCGCGCCACGGCACACCACGTCAGAAATGTGAATGTCGGTGAAGTTGGGCACAAACTCCTGTTTGGCCTGTGTGCCGTCGGGCTGCTTCGCACCCACATGGTTGTCCCAATAGGTGGTTTCAAACACGATGGCCTCGTCCTTGATGTCGTTCATCACGATGTTGGAGATGAATATTTTCTCGGTGGTGCCACCGCGTCCCACTGCGCTCTTGAATCGCAATCCGGTGTCGGTGCCGCTGAAGGTATTGTTGCGCACCACGATGTTCTTCATGCCGCCCGAAAACTCAGAGCCGATGACAAAACCACCATGAGCATGAAAAACGGTGTTGTCCTGAATCAGAATGTCCTCGCAGGGGCCGTCGGCCACGGCTTTTGCTCCGGCTCCGCCTTTCATGCAGATGCCGTCGTCGCCGCAGTCGATGGTGTTGTTCACAATCAGCACGCTCTTGCACTGACCAATGTCGATGGCGTCACCGTTCTGGGCGTTCCAAGGGCAACGCACCGTCACACCGTCGATGATCACGTTGCGACAGCGCTGGGGTACGAAATGGAAAC
>JAEEGL016480755.1_pt1 | contig 10009 bp, 7 predicted proteins | sample 9134231 | NCBI WGS metagenome assembly JAEEGL01 (sample SAMN16246548, study PRJNA631951) | gut metagenome | biome: gut microbiome; feature: rumen; material: fiber-attached | host: Bos | place: Iran: Karaj | collected 2018-10 | reverse complement strand
CTCAACAGCCGCCCTTCATGGCCTATCTTCTTTTGATGCACTTCTGTCCATTTTCTCCGATACTGCTTTTCAAACTGCCTTATCTTGGCGCGACTGAACAATTACTTCCAGGATTGCTTTTAGGGCCGTTCCGTTTATTAATAGCGTTTTCCCGTTTGAGAGGCGATGTTATCGCCCCATTCCCTCTTCTGCTTGCTTCAAAAGAATCCCAAAGGAAAAAGTAAAAAAAACAAACAAAGTGTCAAAAGATCAAGCTTGTATTTTCTGGAGAAAAAAGTATAATTTAATACAAGAAGAAAAAGGATGAAAGCGAGGAGAGGCTCGTGAAAAAAGCGAGAAATGCAACAGCCATATCCTTGAAGCCAGCGCACAGGCAAAGTCTGCGGGTACGCTTATGGAAACAACGCTGGCTGCTTTTGATGCTGATTCCCGGACTGATCTGGTTTTTCATTTTTAAATACGCCACCTATGCCGGATTGGCGCTGTCTTTTACCAATTACGGATTCAAGAAAACCGTCTCCTTTATTGGGCTGCGCAATTTTCAGCGGCTGTTTAAATCCGCTCTGTTTTGGAAAGCCTTCCGCAATACGCTGATTATCAGCGCATATAACATCATCTTCTATTTCCCCTTTCCCATCATCATCGCACTTCTTATCAACGAACTCCGTTCTACCCACTCCAAGCGCTTTGTTCAGTTTTTGATTTATATTCCCTATTTTTTTTCCTGGGTGGTGGTAGGCAGTATTTTCGTGAATCTGCTTTCTCCGTCCAGCGGCATCGTTAATCAAATCATCAAAACCCTGGGCTATGACCCCATATACTTTATGGCCGATGTGAAGTGGTTCCGTCCGGTGCTGGTGGTGTCCTACATCTGGAAACAGATGGGCTATGGCGCAGTGATCTATGTAGCCACCCTGTCCACCGTAGACCCGCAGATGTATGAGGCGGCGGATATTGATGGATGCGGAAAATTCAAGCAGGTGTTCTATATCACGCTGCCCACGATTAAGCCCACCATCATCACCATGCTGCTGCTGAACCTGTCTCATGTGCTGATGATTTTTGAGCAGGTGATGGTCATGTACAACTCCGCCGTGTATTCCGTCAGCGACGTATTGCAGACCTATGCTTACCGGGAAGGTATCCTGTCCGGCAATTTGGGCTATGGCACGGCGGTGAGCCTGTTTGTGGGCGTGGTGAGCCTGTGCCTGGTGCTGGGGACCAATTGGATCAGTAAGCATTTCCTGGAGGATTCCATTCTGTAAGCGGTCATAAGCGTGGAAAGGAGGAAGCGATTGATGATTGTCAAGCGAACTGGCGCGATCCGGGAATCCACAGCGAGAAAAACTTTCCGCGTCTGCAATACCATCCTGCTGACGCTGATCTGCGTGATCGTGATTATTCCGATTTGGAATGTGCTGATTACCTCTTTTTCTGAGGATCGGGACGTAATGGGTGGGGCGTATTTACTGATTCCTCGTTCCTTTACCCTGATTAACTATACCCGGGTGCTCAACAGCGGCTACATGCGGGGCTTCTGGAATTCCATTTTTGTAGCGGGGATCGGTACGCTGGTGGCCATGACGCTCACCGTACCCATGGGCTACGCCCTTGCCCAGAAAAAACTGATGGGTAGGGACGTGTTCATGAAAATTATCAGCCTGACGCTGGTGTTTGACGCGGGCATCATGCCCTTCTATGTGCTCATCCGAAACCTGGGCCTGATCGATTCCCATTGGGCGCTGATTTTGCCTTTCGCCATTTCCACTTTTAACCTGATTATTGTGAAAAACTTTATGATCTCTATTCCCGAAAGCCTGGTGGAATCCGCCTGGCTGGACGGCTGCAATGACCTGATGGCGCTGATTCGCATCGTGCTGCCCTTGTCCGTGCCCATTCTGGCCGCGGTGACGCTGTTTTACTTTGTGTCCTTCTGGAACCGCTATACCGAAGCTGTGATGTTCATCAATAACAGCGCCAAATATACCCTGCAGGTAATGCTTCGCGCGCTGGTCTACCAAAGCGACGGTTCTTTGGGCGAAGGCAACATCGTCTACGACAACACCAAAATGGCCGTGATGGTGCTGGGCATGCTGCCGGTGCTGGCGGTGTATCCCTTCGTGCAGCGCTATTTCGTGTCCGGCCTGATGCTGGGCGGCGTGAAGGAATAACCAAGGGAGCTTATGGCGAAAGCGCTTTTCGCCTTAATGCAAAATAAAAGGAGGTAAACGTATGAAACTCACAAAACTTGCTTCTCTGTTGCTGGCAGTTCTAATGCTGCTTTCCAGCATGGGATCCATCGCCCTGGCGGAAGAACCTGTGACCCTGACCATCTGCTCCGCCGACAACACCTTCGGCCTGAGCACCGACCCGGACCTGCAGCAAGCCGTAATCAAGCTGCTGGAGGAAAAATGCAATGTGAAGCTGGAAGCCGTCATTCCGCCCATCGGCAGCTACAACGATAAGCTGGAAACCATGATGGCTGGCGGCGACGTGCCCGATGTGTTCTCCATTTCCCAGGCTATGACTCGCCTGCCTAACTATGTGGCCCGGGAACAGGTGAAGGATATGACCGACCTGATCGCTGGCTCCGAAGCCCTGAAGATCGTGGATCCTTCCTACTACCAGGCACTGGAAATCGGCGGCAAGGTGTATGCCATGCCCTACTACTATCCCCGGGTGAAAGTGCTGTTCCTGCGTAAGGATATTGCGGAGCAGTATAGCATTAACCTGAGCGAAACCCCCACCACGGAAGAGTTTATTGCCGAAATGAGCAAGCTGAACGGCACCGGCATTATCCCCTTCTCCTTCCCCAAGTGGATCGACAACTTCCAGTATTTCCTCAATTCCTTCGGCGCGTATGCCGGCATCTACAAGAACGCCGAGGGCGTGTTTGTGGACGGCATGCAGGAGCCCCAGATGATCGAGGGCCTCAATTATCTGCGTCAGCTGTACACCTCCGGCGTGATGGATCAGGAATTCATCACCACTGAAAACAACACCATGCGCGAATATGTGTACACCGGCAAGGCCGCCTGCGACATCGACTATGTGGCCAACTACTCCAACTACATTTCCCAGAGCGCCGCGGCGGGTGTGCCCACCGACGTGCAGCCCATTTACATGCTTTCCGGCCCCACGGGCGTGGGCGGCGGCCTGAATGAATCCATCCAGACGGCCTGGTGCATTTCCGAAGAATGCAAGCATCCCGAAGCCGCCCTGCGGGTGATTGAAGCCCTGGTGACCGATCCTGAGCTGCATGCCGCATTCTACAACACCGGTGTGGAAGGTCAGCATTACACCATCGAAAACGGCATTGCCGTAGCCACGGAAAAGGCCGCCAATTCCGGCTATGCCATTAAGTACAACTACCTGACCGATGCTTTCATTTCTGATTTCTCCATGCTGCCCTATCAGCCCGACGATGAAATGCGCGCCGCTCTGGAGCTGCAGCGTCAGCTGATCGACAAGGCCATGGAACTGCGCGGCCCCAAGCAGATGATTCCCTCTGGCGTTTCTGATCTGTTTGACGAAACCTCCGCTTCCATTACCAACACCTGGAAGGAAGTCATTTCTCAGATCGTGCTGGGCTCCGTGACCGTGGAGGAAGGCCTCAATTCCTATAAGAACTTCTGGGACAGCGTGGACGGCGACACCATGCTCCTGGAGCTGAATGGCAAATAATCATCATTGTCCGCTGCCGTATGGGGAAACCCATACGGCGGCCTTTTGCGTGCAGAGGGGGGAAAGCGTATGCGGCGGCTGAGAATGGGCAGGATCTATCGGGGATTTCTGCTCGTGCTGCTGGTTTCAGCTTTGTCCCTGCACGGGATATACATGGCGTTTACCTATGCGCGCATGGAGCGACAGGCCCGGGAAGAGCGTCAGCGGGTGCTCCAGCAGGGCGTCAATTTTGCCGACCGGTTTCTTTCTGAAATCGAGGACTGCGCCAACACGCTCTCCGTTTCCCAAACCCTGCAGCAAGTGCTGCTGAACCGTCAGCAAATTGACTACCTGGCCTTCCGGGACTGCCAAAACATTTTGAACGAATACACCATGGCGCCCTTCGATATTTACCGGATTGATCTATATGTGAGCAGCCAGCAAGCCTTGCTCACCTCCTCCGAGGGCGTTTTTTACCATCTTTCTCCGGAAGAAAAAGCGGTTTATGAAAAATATACCCAGACCGGGGAAGTTCAATGGCTGCTCACCTATCAGGGTCAGGAGCCGCCGATCGTGAAGAAAACAAGGAACGAAAGCTATATCACCCTGGTGAAGCCCGTTGTGTCCATCTACACGGGGAAAACCCGTGGCGTGCTGCTTTTATCCGTAAGATATAAGGAATTTGAAGCTTTTCTTCCAGCGGTTCAGGAAGGGGAAGCGGCCCGCATTTTGTATGGGCAGGAAGTGCTGTGCGGCAGGGCACCCGATGCGCAGGAAGATACCGTGCTTTCCGTAAGCTCTCCATCCTCCGGCATTGTTTTTGAATACAGTTATCATTTTCACTGGACGCAGATTTTAAGCCTCCGGTTGTTGCTGCTCATCGTCCTCATCACGGCGCTTTTCCTAATAAGCTTTCTTATTATCGTATCCATTTCGGAGCGCATGGTGGGACGGCCCATTGAACGGCTGCTGTACGGATTCGTGGAATTGGAAAAAAGCCATTTTGAAATTAGACTGGGCAGCGGACAGGATGAAATATTTGGAGAACTGTACAGCGGGTTTGACCATATGGCTTCCCACCTGCAATCTGCTGTGGACGAGCTGGTAACCGAAAAAACCAGGGGAAGGGAGCTGAAACAGCGCTTGCTGCAAATGCAGATTCGCCCCCATTTCCTGTATAATATATTTAATAACATGGTGTGGATGACCGAGCAGAAAGCGTATGACACGCTGGAGCAGCTGGTAAAATCAACCGCAGGTTTTTATAAAACAGCTCTGAACGCCGGCAGCAGCGATATTATGCTGCTGGAAAACAAGCGGCAATTGGAGTATTATGTCACCATCCAGAAGTTTCGTTTTGGGGACCGGTTCGACCTGGAGGTGCAATTGGACGAAGCTGTGGAGGATCAATTGATCCCCAATCTGCTGTTGCAGCCCTTGGTGGAAAACGCCATCGTGCATGGAATGCAAAGTCTGGACCGCCGGGGCAAAATCACTGTGACCGCCAAGGGCCAAGACAGCGGCATCCTGCTTTCCGTAGAGGATAACGGCTGCGGTATTGATCCGGAGCGGCTGGGAGAGATTCGGGAAACCATCCAAAGCGGTGTGGATAATTCTGAACAATTCTTCGCTTTGGTGAATATTGCAGCCAGGCTGCGCAACATGTATGGCGACAGGGCGGCCTTGTACATTCAAAGCGAACAGAATCAGTATACCCGGGTGGAAATCTGGATTCCTGATTTGCAGCGGGAAGCGTGACGATAATCATGGGAGAAAGCATGTATCGAATGGTGATTGCGGACGATGAGGAAATCGTTCGGAACGGAATCAGGGAAACCATCGACTGGCAGAGCTTGGGCATAGAGGTGACCGCCTGCGTGGGCGACGGGGAAGCGCTTTGCCGGGAAGCCATCGCTTCCAAAGCGGATATCGCCTTGGTGGATATTCGTATGCCTATTTTGGACGGGCTGTCCGCCATTGAGCGCATTCGCAAGGAACTGCCGGGCTGTGAATGTATTATTTTTACAGCTTACGAGGATTTCAGCTATGCCAAAAAAGCGCTGGAGCTTGGCGTTATGGCGTATATCACAAAGCCGGTGCTCAAGGAGGAAGTGATCGAAAAAACGCAGCTGGCCATCAAGCGCCTGAAAAAGCGGGAACAGGAAGTGCCGCAGAGCATTCCGGGCGAGGCTGCACCTATCAGCCGAATCAAACGATATGTGCTGTCCCATTTGTCGTCCGTTTCCCTTTTGAAGGCGGCGGATCATTTGCAAATGAACCCTGCTTATCTGTCCCGTTATTTTAAAGAGAAAACCGGGGAAAACTTTGTAGATTACTGTAAAGCCGTAAAGCTTGAAAAGGCGTGTCAGCTTCTTCAGGAAACCAATATGAAAATTTATGAAATCGCAAACGAGTTAGGCTATACCAACGCCCAGCATTTCAGCACCGTTTTTCGGGAAAAAGTAGGCATGACACCGCTGGAATACCGGCAAGGTGGAGGAAAGCAATGAAGGATATTTTTTTGAGCAGCGAAGATTTTTCTGATTTTCCCATCGGAGAATTTCCCTATGACCGGGATCATTCCGCCATGGGAGAATATCAATTTGTGACAGAGCAGGGCTATCATGGCCGCTGGCTGGATCAGGTGTGCAATTACACCTGGAATGGCACCGGCCCCACTTGGCTGATTACCGCCCTGGACGGGAAGCACTTTATGGAATGTATGCGGTTGGAAAAGAACCATCCCCACCGCATGTTCCCAACCCTGGAAACGGGGAATCAGGCGTGGCGGGACTATACCGTTTCCGTCACCCTGCGCAGGCTTTCCCAGCGGGGCATGGCGGGCATTGTCTTTTGCCTCAATCACAGCATCGACACCCTGGTGTTTTCCCTGGAGGATCGGGACAAAGCGGTGCTTGCTTACCGGCATAAGGAGGATGTGACGGTGTTGGCGGAAGCGTCCTTTCTCCACAACAGCGATGACAGCTACCGCTTGACGGCGGACGTAAACGGAACACAGGTGTGCTGCCTCATCGACGGCAATCCGGTATTGGAAGTCAATGTTCCCCAAGCCGCCCGGGGTGGCAAAGCAGGCATCACTGCGGACTGTCCCGCCAGGTTTTCGGATTTTGAAGTGACCGTTTCGCCGGAAGGAATGGCGGTCATTCAGGCCGTCCAAGCGCTGCACCGGGAAAAAGAGAAAAAGGCCATCGCCTCCCATGTGCCCATGAAGCTGTGGAAAAAGATCGACCTGAAAAACTTCGGCACCAGCCGCCAGATTCGTTTTGGGCATTTATTGGGCGACAGCTCCTGGCAGATCGTTCTGGCCCAGATGCAGCGCCGCGTCAGCCGGGACGCCTACGGCTTTATCAGCTGCCTGACCGCCATTGATCTGGATGGAAACGTGCTGTGGCAGTTGGGGGAGCCCTCGGAGGATACGGCGAAACTGGGCAAGGTATCTGCCGATATGGCGCTGCAGGTTTATGATATCGACCATGACGGCGTGGATGAAGTCATCGTTGGATGGGATTTTGAAATCCGCATCCTGGACGGGCGCACGGGTCTGGTGAAGCGCAGCGCCAAAACGCCAATTGCCGACCTGGACGATGATGGGCTCATCGGTGCCCCCTACAACCAATACGCCTTCACCCGCTTAAACCCGGACGGCATCCGCATCTGCAATTTCCGGGGGCTTCCGCAGCCCTCCGATATTTTGATCAAAGATCGCTACTGCCGTATTTGGGCGCTGGATAACCAGTTGAATGTGCTTTGGAAATATAAAAGTCCCACCAACACAGGTCATTGTCCCTTGCCGGTAGACATCGACGGCGATGGGAAGGACGAATTGCTGGTGGGCTACCGTATGCTGGACAGCGACGGAAAAGAGCTTTGGCATTATTCGCTCCAGGAGGATCACACTGACGAAATTGTGGCGGGCAAATGGAAAGCTGGAGATGACAACGGGTATTTCGCCTGCGTCTCCGGCACCCAGGGTTTTTTCATCGGGGATTTTTACGGCAATATTCTCTGCCGCGATTTGATCGGCCACGCCCAGCGGGTGTCTGTTGCCAATTATTGCCCGAATCTGCCAGGCCTGCAAATCGCCGTCACTAATTTCTGGGGGCACCAGGGCTGCATCTTCCTCTATGACAGCGACGGAAATCAGCTTTGGGAAATGCAGAATGAAATGAACGGCAATATTGTGGCTCCTGTCAATTGGGAGGGAGACGGTGCAGAACTGATCCTGACCAACGCCGATCCTGCCCGTGGCGGATTGCTGGACGGAGAAGGTTTGCGGGCCGTGGTTTTTCCGGAGGACGGGCACCCGGTGCTTTGCTGCGAAGCCATGGATTTGACCGGTGACGAACGGGACGAGCTGATCGTATGGGACTATCACAGCCTGTGGATCTATACCCAGGCGGACGCGCCAAGAAATCAAACCTATCATCCCGTCCAATTCCCGCCCTATAATGCCTCCAATTATCGGGGCGAATACTCCTATCCCGATGCTTCGTATCTCCAATTCCACGCGGACAGGGAAAAGATGAAAAAAAGAAAGGAACAGCCATGAGAGAACAGAAAACGTGTTATGCCCAGGTGGGCATCGGCGGCCGGGCCAGAATGTACTATGAAGCCCTGTGCACGGAGTACGCCGATACCAGCGAATTAGTGGCCTTTTGCGATTTGAGCCAGACGCGAATGGACTACGCCAATCGGGTTATACAGGACAAACTGGGGAAAACGCCTGTGCCCACCTACTATTATACGGATTACGACAAAATGATTCGGGAGCAGCGCCCTGATATCGTGATCGTCACCAGCGTGGATCGCACCCACGATGATTACATTGTCCGGGCCATGGAGCTGGGCTGCGATGTGATTACCGAAAAGCCCATTACTACCGACGCCCGGAAAGCTCAGCGTATCATCGACGCTCAAAAGCGCACCGGGCGGCATATCCGGGTGGCGTTCAATTACCGCTACGCGCCCCACCATACCAAGATGCGGGAACTAATCATGAATGGAACCATTGGCGAAGTGTACAGCGTACATTTTGAATGGCTGCTGAACACGGTGCACGGGGCGGATTATTACCGGCGTTGGCACCGCAACAAGGTCAACAGCGGCGGGCTGCTGGTGCATAAAGCCACCCATCATTTCGACCTGGTCAATTTCTGGCTGGGCACCGAGCCGGAAACGGTGTTCGCCTTAGGGGATACGAATTTTTATGGCCGCCAGAACGCTGAAAAGCGTGGAGAAACCAAATTTTATTACCGCTGTCATGGCAGTGAAGCCGCAAAGGGGGATCACTTTGCCATTGACATGGACAGCAACCCCAACCTGAAAGCCATGTATTTAGACGCCGAGGCAGACTCTGGATATATCCGAGACCGCAGCGTTTTCGGTGACGATATCAGCATTGAGGACACCATGGCCGTGCTGGTGCGGTATAAAAACAACGCCATGATGAGCTATTCCCTGAACAGTTACCTCCCCTGGGAAGGCTTCAATGTGATGATGAACGGTTCCAAAGGCCGCATTGAATATCATGCGGTGGAGCGGCCTTACATCAACGCGGGCGGCGATAAAAATCAGGAGGGCCGGGTGCGCACGTATGAAATCCTGGTGTACCCTCTGCTGGGTGAACCCTATCAAGTCCCCATTGATCGTATCGAGGGTGGCCACGGCGGGGGCGATCCGGTGATGCTGCGGGATTTGTTCCACCCCGGCGAACAGGAAGATCCCTTCCATCGGGCGGCAGACCATGTGGACGGCATCAAATCCATTTTGACCGGCGTTGCCGCCAACCAATCCATCGCTTCCGGCTTGCCCGTAAACGTTGCTGATTTGGTCTGTTTCTGACATAGTTTCCGTTTTAAACGAAAAAGAATTGACATCTGTCTTCTGCTTCAGACTATAATTGCGGGTATGTTTGTTCCTAACTGCAGGGTCTTTCAATAATCCAGTTCAATATCCTAATCTTTGAGAAAAGATCATTCCAATAGGTTTAAACTATTATATCAAATTATTTAGAGCTTGGAAACGGAGATAAGATTTTTCTTGTTACAAATTTATAATCTGTGACCAGAGCAACTTTGATACAAAGTAATATGTACAATGCTTGAAAATCAAGGGGTTTAAGCTCCCTGGTCATCTCCTTCCCTCTGGATTGATAACGGTAAATCTCTTTATTAAGGTTCAGGAAGATCTTATTTAGTGCGTTGGTCGGCACTTCATAGATATTCCTACGGAACAGGTAGTTCTCTGTGATTTCGAAGACCCGCAGCACTTCATCAGCTGAGAGCTTTTTATCCTGATTAAGACGCAGTACCTCCATGAAGAACGG
>JAEEGL016008504.1_pt1 | contig 10009 bp, 8 predicted proteins | sample 9134231 | NCBI WGS metagenome assembly JAEEGL01 (sample SAMN16246548, study PRJNA631951) | gut metagenome | biome: gut microbiome; feature: rumen; material: fiber-attached | host: Bos | place: Iran: Karaj | collected 2018-10 | reverse complement strand
CATGAATTTTGATTTCGTTTCGAAATCTATTCGTGAAAATTAAAATGTTACAAAAAAATAATTTATGAAAAATTCGTGGCAAATTCATGATAATTCGTGTCTAAAAAAACAAACACAGACACTATGAAGAAGGAATTTGTATCAAAACAGGATTTGGGAGTGGCATTCTTCCCAGACGCTGATTTGCGTTATGCACGTCAAAAGCTATGTGAAATCATACATGACGACCATAAGCTGATGGCTCGTCTGATGAAAACGGGATACAGGAAGAAGTCCAAGTACCTAAGTCCTATTCCGTTAGAGCTGATATTTGAGCATTTGGGCAAGCCGTTTTGTAAAGTTTAGGGAAATTTTTAGGGAAATTGTGGGGAAAAATTCTTCTTGTAAGATATTAAACATCAATACATTAAAAGTCTTTTTGCACAATTAGGGAAAAAATATTTAAAAAGTCTTTCATACGCGTACGCGTATATGAGAGTTTTTAAAGAAAATTTCCCTTTTTTTACAAAATTACACCTAACCATCAGAGTTAGTTAATGTTAACATGATGAGAATTTCCCCACAATTTCCCTATTTTTTTCCCTAAACTACATTTTTAACATTCTTTTCTTGGTACACAGTAGTATTACAACGTCGTGTGGTGGCGTATGAATAAAGCCCCCTCAGGATTCTTGCCAGTGCTATTTTGTGAAAAAATAACAAAAAATGTAATTTTAGTGTGAATTTATCGTTATAAACCGAAATATTTGTGTAAATTTGCACCCAATAAGCCAAAATGACTTATAGATTGTAAGTGTAAGCGATTATTGAACTAAAACGATATATTATGAAATTAAAGATTGCAGTGTTGGCTGGTGACGGTATCGGACCAGAGATTATGGAACAGGGTGTTGCTGTGATGGACGCAGTAGCCGCTAAGTTTGGACATGAGGTTTCTTACAAGGAGGCTCTATGTGGTGCTCATGCCATTGATGAGGTAGGCGACCCATTCCCTGAGGAGACATTCAAGACTTGTATGGATGCTGATGCTGTGCTCTTCGCAAGCGTGGGCGACCCTAAGTTTGACAACAACCCTAACGCAAAGGTACGTCCTGAGCAGGGACTGCTCGCCATGCGCAAGAAGCTCGGTCTCTTTGCCAACATTCGTCCTGTGACTACATTCGACTGCCTCGTACACAAGTCTCCTCTCAAGGATGAACTCGTTCGCGGTGCTGACTTCATCTGTATCCGTGAGCTTACCGGTGGTATGTACTTCGGTGCAAAGAAGGAGGGAACAGACGAGGCTTACGATACAAATGCCTACACTCGTGCTGAGGTAGAGCGCATCCTCAAGGTAGCTTATCAGTACGCTATGCAGCGTAACAAGCACCTGACTGTGGTTGATAAGGCTAACGTACTTGCTTCAAGCCGTCTGTGGCGTGCCGTGGCACAGGAGATGGCACCTAAGTACCCAGAGGTCAAGACAGACTTCATGTATGTCGATAACGCTTCAATGCGCATGATTCAGGAACCTAAGTTCTTTGATGTCATGGTGACAGAGAACACATTTGGCGACATCCTTACTGACGAGGGCTCTTGTATCACAGGTTCAATGGGTCTTCTTCCATCTGCATCAACAGGTGAGCACACACCAGTGTTTGAGCCTATCCACGGTTCATGGCCACAGGCTAAGGGACTCAACATTGCCAACCCACTTGCTCAGATTCTTTCTGTTGCTATGCTCTATGAGTACTTCGACCTCAAGGCAGAGGGTGCACTCATCCGTGAGGCTGTCAACGCATCACTTGACCAGAACGTACGTACACCAGAGATTCAGGTAGAGGGTGGTGCTAAGTACGGCACTAAGGAAGTAGGTGCATGGATTGTTGACTATATCAAGAATAAGTAATTCAAATTTCAGAATATTTCCTCTTGAAGTAAAAAGGAGTAAAGAGGATTAAATAGAAGTAAAGAGACATTACCGTGCCAATACGATTTGGCGAACAGACTATCGTCCTTTTACTTCTTTTTAATCCTTTTTACTCCATTTTGTTTCCATATATTAGCAAGTTTGTTAATTTTGTAATTGAAATGAGAAACAAATATGCATGAAAAAACACAAAAAAAAGCACATTTGTTAATTTTTTTTAAAAATCCTTTGGTTATTTGAAATATTTTATTTTCTTTTGCACATGAAAATGTTTCTAAAAGCAAAAGCATAACATCTAATAAATTCAAGTTTTTGCAACAGAAAATTGCGAGAGTTGGGTTAGAAAGCATAATATAATTTGAGTTTCATTCTACCAAGAGACTAAAAACACGTGCGTATGATGAAAAGAGGTTTAATATCATTGCTAAACAATAATTGTTTGATTTCATCAAACGATTGTTATGCGCACGTGTATATGTTTATATGTAGATATCGTTTATTCTGTGTACTATTAGTGGCTCTTTCGTTCATGTTCATTGAATCGCCATCATGTTCTGCACAGTCCATGGCACCTCTTGGCAATGAATCTCTCAAGGACACTAATTACATCGTTTTCCCAGGAGGCTCGATAGACATAATGCCAAACTATAAACTCAACAAGGTTGAGCTTAGTAAGATAGATGCACTATTGGGGCGCATGGCTACAGACAGCACGCTCAGCAAGGAACGTCTGCTTATCATAGGCTATGCTTCGCCAGAAGGCTCATTTGAACGTAACGATTTTCTTGCACGTATTCGTACGGAACAAGTGAGGAATTACATATCTGCCATCAAGGGGTTGTCACCTGAGCGTATTGTTACACGCTATGTGTCTGAAGACTGGAAAGGTGTGGCATCTTTCGCAGAGAAAGCCACAACTGCACAGTTGCCCCATCGTGAGATAGTTCTGGAAGTGGCGCAAAGTAACATTGCACCAGATGAGAAGGAGCGTATTCTGCGTAGCTCCTATCAAAAGGATTTCCGTTATTTGCTCATGCATTGTATGCCTACCTTGCGACGAACAGCTTGGGGACTTGAATATCACGAGGCTCGACCAGACGACGTGATGGTGGTCATAGACAAGGGTGAATTGTCGGCTGACACGTTGGCTGTCGGTGTCGATTCAGTCGTCAGCGCAGTCATGGCTGAGGATGCCATTGTGTTGGAACAAGTGGATTCTGCAATGGTTGCTACACGGGAACGCCGTCCGTTCTATATGATGGTGAAGACCAACCTGCTTTATGATGTAGTTGCCATCCCCAATGTGGGCGTAGAGTTGTCGTTAGGTCGTCGATGGAGCGTCACAGGTGAGTGGATGTATGCGTGGTGGAAGTCTGACCGGCATCACTGGTACTGGCAAGGATATGGCGGTTATCTCGGAGTACGAAAGTATTTTGGAAAGACTGTGGATGACCATCCTTTCACAGGACATCATATAGGCGTTTACGGCACAGCCCTGACCTATGATATAGAGTGGGGTGGACGAGGCTATCAGGCATCCCGTTATGGTTTCGGTGGTGGTGTGGAGTATGGCTATTCAATGGCTTTGGCGCGTAGGCTGAATTTGGACTTCTTCATCGGACTGGGATTCCAGGACGGAGAGTACAAGGTCTATGACCCGATAGACAGTCATTATGTCTGGCAGTCAACACACAAGCGCAACTGGTGGGGGCCAACCAAGGCTGGTGTATCGCTCGTTTGGCTCATCGGACGTGGCAATGTGCATAAGAAGAAAGGAGGTCAGTTATGATTAAGCGACTTCTTGTTTTGATGTTTGCTGGCGTGTCATTCGTCAGTTGCGAATATAAGGATCTGTGCTACGACCATGACCACTCAAAGGATGAGAATCTGCAGTTGGTACTCGATCTGCAGCTTGAACTGGAGCTGGAATTGAAGCATGACCTTGATCTGGATGTTGATATACAGACCAAGATAGACGTGCCAGAGTATATGAGTGCAAACTTCTATTCGCCCGAAAGTGGCAACTTAAGCTCGAAGGATTTCGTGAGAGGATATGGAGGACCACTCTCTACGGCTCCTGGTGTCTATGACATGGTTGTCTATTCCTTCGGAACGGAATATGTGAAGATACGTGGTGAGGGTAACATCAATACGCTTGAGGCATTCACCTCAGACATCACAGCAACAAAACGCTCTACGCTGAGGGCTTTAACACGTGGTTCTGGGGATGAAGATGAACCTGAGGGTCCTGTCATCTATGCACCAGACCACCTGCTGGTGGCACGTGAGAGGGTGACAATACCAGAGTGGTACGGAACGAACAAACTGATAAGGATTTATGCTAGTGCTGCCACCATCGTGGAGACCTATAGCTTTGAAGTACACAGCGTCATTGGAACCGAATACATTGAAAGTTGTGAGGCATACGTCACTAACCAAGCCCGCAGCAATTTCTTCGGACGCGGTGAGTTGAATACAGAACCTGCCACTATCTGCTTCCCTGTTGGTGTGGATAAGAAGAAGGGATGTCTCTATACCACATTCAACACCTTCGGCAAATTGCCAGGCGACAGTCACAGCTATCTTCACATCCTGATACGGGATGTCAGTGGTAAAGAATACCACATCTCCACCGACATCACCGATCAGTTTGAAAAGAAGGACCATCATATTCTTATAGAGGAACCTGTGGAAATTCCTAAGCCAGAAGCTGCAGAGGGTGGTGGTCTCGCGCCATCCGTGGAACAATGGCAGGAAGAGATACATGACGTGGGAATCGGATAAACTCATAATCAACAATTCAAGTTTTGTTTTGTAGTTGAATTGTAGTTAGAATGTAGTTATATAGGAAGTTAAAAAGACATTTGATTGTTTGTTGATTAGCTTGTAAAAACATTTAGCGATGGACATTCGTCTTTTTTACTCCACTTTAACTTCTCTTTAACTCCTTTTTAACTCCTTGCAAGAAAAGCGTCAGCTGAACTTGCGAAACTTGAATCAATAATAGTTACAACAAATATATATATATGAATATATATCAATTAACTTTTTTATTAACAATTAAAACTTTACACTTATGAAAAAGAATTTATTTTTCATTTCTGTTGCAGTGCTTGCCTTAGGTGCATGTACTAACGACAATGTGGTGGAAGAGAACAACTCTGTTAACCAACCCAATGAGATTGCTATTCAGGCTCTTGTTACACCAAACACTCGTGCTGCTGTTGATGGAACTACGTTCCCAGATATCGACATGAAGGTGGCTGCTTACGACGTTGCCAGCTCTCGTAATCTCTTTGAAGCTACTACTTTCTCAAAGAGTACAACTACATGGAAGGGTGGCAAGTATTGGCCATTTGGTCCTACTACAATCAATTTCCTTGCAATTGCTAACGCAAATTCAGACAATGCTACAGGTGTTACATGGGGCGATGCAAGCGGTAATGCAGCTGCTAAGGTTGCTATAGCTATGGCAGATAACAAGACTGCCCAGAGAGACTTGATGTATGCTATTGGTACTGGCGAAAATTCAAGTGGTTTCCCAAACATTCCTATGGCATTCAAGCATGCTCAGGCTTGGCTTAAGTTTAATGTTAAGGCAGGAAACTCAACATCGGCATCTGCTATTACAATCAATAGTATTACAGTCAACGACGTATCTTGTCAGGGTACTTTCACTGTAACTCATACAAACTTTGACGCTGCTGCTGGTCAGTCTGCAGCTGGTGCTTGGACTGCTTTTGACACTTATGCAGGTAATGTCACAGCTATTCCTGCTGGCGGCTACTCTTCTCTCTCTACAACTGGCCAGGATTTCGCAAGCCTTTTGGTTGTTCCTGATCAGGGTATGGCAAGCTTCACTATCGACTACACTCTCGCTGGTCTAAATTATACTTATACTTATACTCCTGCTTCAACTACTCTTGCACAGGCTACTAAGTACACTTATAATATCACTATCACAATTCACGAGATTGAGGTTGAGCCTACTGTAACTGACTGGACAGAAGGTGGTCCTATTGCAGTTAATCTCTAAAGACATACCTAAACAATAAATTAAGTGGGGCTCATGGTTGAGCAAGGCTCGACTATGACTCCACCGAATAAAAGCCAGACAAGGTTCGACTCCTTGTCTGGTTCCAAAAGAAATACTAATACGAAATGAGAAATAATAATTGGCATATTGGTTTATTCTTGCTGGCAGCCGGGCTGCTTGCAGGATGTTCTGCTGATACATCTGAACTCCCCGTGGCGAATGAAACGCAAGAGGAGATAAAGATTCATGTCAGCAGCACGTCAACCACTGATGCCACACGTGCCACTTTCCTAAATAATAACACGGATTTGCAGAGTCAGAATATCCGTATTGATGCCTATTTCCATGGAACAACAACCCACTTTCTCGATGGTGCAAAACTTAGTTACAATACGGTTTTTAGTACGTGGTTGTTCTATGAATCAACATGGGCACACTACTATTGGCCTGTCGAGGGTTCTGTACATTCTGAGGCTGGTACTGGTGCCGTTGACTTCGTAGGTTATGTGCCATACACTACACCTTCGTATATTAGTAACCAATCCTATACTGCTGGTCATCCATCGTTCGTTGCCACATTGCCAATCACAAGTGGCACTCCTAACACTTTCGATGAGACAAACCAGTCTTCCCTACAGGAATATATGTATGCCTATACAGACAACCAGACCAGAAGAACTAATTCTGGTATCGTGAATCTTCAATTTGAGCATCCTTTTGCGCTGGTATATTTCTATTTGGGAAAAGCCAAGCGCAATACAACCATAAACTCTGTTACTCTTAGTGGATTGAAAACAAGGGGAACATGCACATTCAATTCTAACAGTGTTTCGGGCACGGAATGGAGTAGTCTGGATACGGAAGCCAATCTCTTGATAACAGTTGGCAAGCACGTGCCTGCTCAACTTAACTTCAATGCACTTATAGGAGGTCCGTATTTGGTTATACCTCAGACGTTATCGGGGACTGACAATTTAATTGTAAATCAAACTTACAATGGAATTTCATCCACCCCAGCAGCCACCCTTTCAGGCACTTGGGAACCTGGAAAGATTTATTCCTATTATCTCGACCTTGGTGTGGATGAGAATGCTGTTCTTGTCAGAACCACCATTGAAGAGTGGGCTACTTGCAATTATAAAACACCAATTGACGTAAATTAACATGAAAAAAAGTCATTATATATTACTATTTTTGTCGATAAGCATCTTGTCATGCCAGAATGACTCTTCCGAAGTTCCCCCTTCCAGTGGAGAACCAATAAGGGTGTCGGCAAGTATTAGTATCCCTAATGCAACGCGTTCTGCCTATAATTTGGGAGTGCCGACATTCGACAAGCCATTTGACGCAATGGTATGGGCTTCCACTACCAGTTGCAATTTCCCATATAATCATCACTCTCCTAATAACGGAAGCAATGGTATTGTTGGTTATCATACGACTGTCAATTTCCAGAATGGCACCTATCAGTTGACGAGAGATGATTTGTATTATCCTTCTGACAATAGCAATGTCTATTTCATAGGCTTATATCCAAACAGTGGATGGGTCGATGACCATGACGGAGGCAGCAACGTTTCCACGAGTTTTACATATACAGGCAAGGAAGATGTGATGTATGCGCCACAGGTGACAGGACATAAGAACGCCTCAACATCCCCTACTCATCCATCACTTCACTTTTTCCACCTGCTAACATGGTTACGTGTTGAGGTGTATGTTGAGAACGACGATGTCGCAAATACATGGGGAGACCTTCAGAGTATGACGCTGCACGGCATGAATACTACATTGGAGATTGACGTGAGTAGTGTTCCCGATGTAAGTAGCGCAGATTTTGCTACCCGACAAGGCAACATTGCCAGCAAGGTCTCTTTCAGTTCTCCATCTTCTTTACATCTCTGGACTACAGATGATGATACAGAATTCACTGGGCAGTCATATAGACTCACGTCTTCGCCAACAGAGATTGCGTACGTACTTTGTCAACCCGTTAATGCGACAGCTGGAACGGATGGAAATCGTACCAACGAATATGTGCTTCAATTGAGTACTGCCAATCGAACAGGTATTACGGTCAATGTTGATTTGAAGACGGCAGAAGGAACTTGGTTTGAAGGTTCCACAATGGGGCGACAATTCATCATAACACTTAGGTTTACAGAAAGTGGATATGTCTCAGCGTCTGCCAGCGTGACTGATTGGATAACGGGTGGATATATACAAACTGATGTTACAGAATAATGCAAGATATGAATAGACAATATATCATTAGCCTGACGGCACTATTGCTTCTCACCTGTGGATGTACAAATCGGCAGGAAGATGAGGAAGTGTGCCCCTCTGACCGACGAATTGGCGTGTCTGCCTGTCTGACAGCTCCTATAGGCAACACTCGAACAGCGGTCTCCGCCAATCCATATATGGGAACAACTCCTTCAATGGATAATGTGTTGGAAGCTTCCGTCTGGTTTTCCGAAGAATCTGGAATCTATGCTAATACAGGTGATGCTTTTACGTTTCCACGCCATAGCCGTATTCAGTTTAATAGTTCTGGTACGGCTTATCCTTATAGTGACGTTCTGCAATATCCAGAAAGCGGAACAGTGTATTGCGTGGGTCTTTATCCATTTTCGACATCGGAATGGACAAATACTGATGCTTCGGGAGCGGCAAGTAACACTCATGCCTCGCACGTCATTGATGGTTCGCAAGACCTGATGTTTGCTCCAGAGATAGAAGGAACATGGGCAAACCGATTCGAGACATTGGCTTTCACCCACCAACTGACATGGCTAAAGATTAACGTTATAGCAGAAAACAGCAGAGCCATTTCTGCATGGGGCAATATAACGGACATAACTGTCACCAGTCTGGGAAACAAGCTAACTGTTGACCTTAGCACAGGAACTGCTTCGTGCAACAGCACACCGACTGACATCAAAGCCTTTGAAGGTTCAACAGCTTTGAAGATTACTTCCCAGCAGCTCGGTTCTGTCTTCTGCGTCCCTGCTACATCGTATGATATTTCCGTGACAACAGTCAATGGCGGTGTAAAGAATCTGGGTAGCATAGCCTTGAAAGAAGACGACGGAACGACATTAGTTCCAGATGCCGCTTATGCTACAGGCAAGATGTTCGTGATAACTCTAAACTTCAAGCCAATCTCAACTGTAGATGCTACTTGTACGCTGACAACGTTTGATGAAATATTCCGAGTCTTAGAGGGTCATTGACGGAAAAGGAAAATGATAAATAATTGATGTATAGTTATGAAATATAGACTGAATCCATATATACTGACCGCTTTACTAACGGCAACGCTCACATTCTTTAGTTGTGAAGACGATTGGCTGGAAAACATCAGGACAGATAGCTCCCAGTACATTTGTTTTGACACAGAAATCTTGGATGTTACTGCCAACGCATCAACACGCTGCCATGCAGAGCATCTGATGATGGAGAGCGAGGAATGGAAATTGGTAGGTACAACTACTAATAGCGCTACACGTGTGATGCCTACAAAAAACCTTTTAGGTGAGGCTGGAGTCATTGGCTATAAAGACAGTGAAACCAGTCCTATGACGGAATTTGACGACATAAGTTATACTTTCGAAAACGAAGCAATGAGAGCTACCAACGCTCCAATACCTTGGAGTCGTGTAAACAATGTCAATACTGCATTACACTTATTTGCTTATGCACCATATAGTGTCGTACATGGAGAATCCCCAGAAGCAACACTTGATAATACTACGGCTACGCCTAAGATTACTTTCACAGTGCCTGATGATGCTGACGATCAGATAGACCTGATTGTGGCAAATACAGATGTGGCAAAAGCTAACTTTGGACGTTCCATACCACTTACTTTCGATCATATACTTACCGCCATTCGTTTTAAGGTGGATTTTCCATGCAAGGTTAAGAGTCTTACAGTCAATGGCGTATATAATATAGGTACATATACTTATGGTAGCGGATGGTCTAATCAGACCAACCTGCATAACTATGGTTTTGGTGAGAGTTATTTCACTGCTGACGGACAATACTTCGGAACAAGT
>JAEEGL016001161.1_pt1 | contig 10009 bp, 9 predicted proteins | sample 9134231 | NCBI WGS metagenome assembly JAEEGL01 (sample SAMN16246548, study PRJNA631951) | gut metagenome | biome: gut microbiome; feature: rumen; material: fiber-attached | host: Bos | place: Iran: Karaj | collected 2018-10 | reverse complement strand
GGTGCAGCAGCTGGCGCTGGAGCTGGAGTTGGTTGTGGTGCGTTTGGATCCATGATAATCTCGCTTATTTATACTATTTATCTTAATTTTAGCATAAACGAATTAAAAAAAGCCCGCCTTTGGGGCGAGCCGAGGTGAGATGGTTAATCCAGAATAAAGGCCTGCGGTTAAAGCAGGCCAGAGGTGATAGTGTTTGGATACCAATCAGGAATTTCATGGTCGAGGGTATAGTGGCGAGCGCCACCGGTTTGGTTCTCGTTCCAGGCAAAACCGTAACGGTCGAAAATTTGATTATACGGGTCGTCATCGGTAATGATGCTCATCGGCGGGGCCATGAAGGCGATATCGAAGCCGTCGCCAGTGAAAAGTGAGATATCGTCGATACGCAGATTTGCTTCATAGAGATCCTGAAGCGCATCAATGGCTTCGTATTCCAGGTGGTAATTAACGATGATTTTGCCCTGCTGCTCTTCTCCGTTGAAATCGTAGTACAGGAACTGAAGAAGACTGAGCTCTTTTTGCGGGCAGTCGGTCTCTAAGAGCGCGTACTCTTCGTCGGGAACAGTCATGAAACAGAAGTTGAAGTCGATAATGTCGTAATCGACCTCAGGGGTTTCCGTGGGCTCTTCCTCGGCGTAAACGATGAAGCTCAGACAGAGGCAAAAGCAAAGCGCGATGGCTAAGATGGTAATCCATTTCCTCATAAGGTGCATCCCCCAATCAAAAGTCTAACCCACCTCGAAGTGAGTTGTTATAATTATAGCACGTTTTCTCCTAAATGTCAATAACACGATAGCCGGAGACGTACTCGATGCGGGTCGGACCGTGCTGGGTTATGAGGGTTTGTTCACTGGGGTAAGTGTGGCCGTGAAGAAGGATTTTTGGCGGTTTTTTATCGATGTAATCGAGGAGCGCGTCGAAACCCTGGTGAGAGACTTCGTCTTCGTCGTTGATGCCACGCGGTGGACAGTGTGTGATAAAGATATCAACTTGAGGATAATCGGCGAGGATTGGCCAGACTTCTTCCTGGGTGTACATGATGGCGTAAGGGCTGGATTTATAGCGGACACAGCCTTGGAGACCGGCGAAAGATTTGCCGCCGAAGTGCCAGGTGGCAGCGTGGAGATTCATGATGCCGATTTCTTCCATGTATTGGCCGCTACAGTGGTTGCCGTAGACGCCGATTTTTGGGATATGAGTTACTTGGGCGAGCGGTAAGAGGTCTTCCCGCGCAAAGTCACCGAGTGAAATGACGATTTCAATCTGCTCGTCCTGAATAAGTTGAACAAGATCAACTTGAGGGCGGCGGTCGGCGAGAACGAGGGCTTTCATGCTATTATTGTAAGAGAAAGGAGTGTATATGGCGAGTATTTTTACCAAGATTGTGAACCGCGAGATTCCATCCTATAAGATTTACGAAGACGAGAAAACTTACGCATTTTTGGATATTAATCCAGAGACTAAGGGGCATACGTTAGTGGTGCCGAAAGTTGAGGTTGATAAGATTTACGACCTCTCGGACGAGGACTGGAATGCGCTGTGGGCGACCGTGAAGAAGGTGTCGCGCCACATGGAAGAAGTGACTGGTCGTCGTATTGTTTATAAGGTGGTGGGGACCGATGTGGCGCATGCGCATGTGCACTTGATGCCACTTGATGAGAACTGGGAATACGGCAAAACTTTGCAGCTGCGCGAGGAAGAATTCAAAGAAATCTGCGCAAAATTGGCGTTTGAAGATTAAAACGCTTGACTTTTTTGGCCGGATATGTTATAGTCTAGGTGTTGCTGATCCTTTTTCGGAAGGGAGGGTGAAGAAAATGGAGAGCGTTGTTTTTGACCGCAACGATTTCAACAAAAAGTGCTTCTCTTTGATCCCTGGCGTGGACTACAAAGCGCTGGACAAGAGTGTGCTTGGCGATGAGGTCGAGATTGCGGTCAGGGATAGCCTGGGCAACGACGTCACTATCGCGTTCGAGGTGACTCGGAACGTGTACCTTGGAGACCGGCAGCGCTGGCAGTACGGGAAGGTTCTGGCTTCTGATGGGATTTATCGTCAGATCGAAATCAAACGATACAAAGACGAGGCCCATTTAGATAGCGTGGAAGTTTTCCCGCAGGCTCCACCGCTTCTGGTACAAAAACTCCGCTAGTATTTGGAGGATACTAACGGAGTTATTTTTTTGGTTTTCTAAACTGAATGTGGAGGGACTGGTTTACGCTTACGGATGTCTTCGATGACGTGCGTGTAGGCATCTTTTGGCGCCGGGCGACCATTTAGCTCATCTGGTGGCACGAAGCGCATGCCTTGAGACTGGATGTGCTCTTCCCACTTATCGCCACTGTAGTGCTTTGGTAGGGTCATGAGGATATGACCCTCATCCCATTCTTTACGCATGGCTTTGATTTCGCCGGCAAGTTTACGAGAACGTTGGCCTGGCTCCTGAGTTAGATCAAGGAATTGGCCAAGGACGATAGAGCCGAATTTTTGAGCACGAGTTTTAGGGGTATTGAAGCGTTCGTGACGTTCAGCAAAGAAAGGCTCGTTGACGTCGCCAATACCGCGGCCGATGTGGGTGTGAGCGTCGTACCAGACTGGGACGCTACGCATCTGAGATTCGCCGTTTGGTAGGGTTTGCGAACCGGCATCCCAGAAAGCGTGAGTGCTGACGCTAGCGGCCTCTGGAATAGCTAAGCCGATAAGGTGTTTAGCAATAGCAAGGGTGGAGCCACTACGAGAGACTTCATCGACGATAGTGATGTTTTTGCCTTCGAGACCGGTTGGGGTCTTCATGATTTCTTCGACATCTTCGGTTTCAATACCGCCAGGGATAAAGGTGGCACGAATGCGGGCGATGTCTTCTCTGCTGACGTTTTCGGCACGGAAATCGCCGAATTTGGCGAGACGAGCGGTGCCGTCTTGGTCACGAATGTATTCGTTGGCTTCAATTGGGGTGTTAGTGCGAGCGAACCACTCCCTGCGGTCGATAGCGAGGAAGGAGTGTTTTGGGCGCTTTTTCTCAGTGAAAGCATCCCAGAAAGTGTTAACCATCCAACAAACTGGGCGAGCGGATTTATCGAGGTAAACGACATGATCGGCGGCTGGAATTGGCTTGCCCTCAAGGCCGTCATCTTCGCCGGTGAGGACGGCGACGGTATCGGCGGTGGCGGTGACGAAGCGACTCATCGTCTCATCTAGCGGCAGAGTTTCGAATGGGTCGCCAGCTCTTGGGCCGAGCTCGGCTTGTTGAGAAAAGATTGGGAAATCTTCAGGATTAACATGGAAGCGTTTGGCAGGATCTTCCCTTAATTCGGTGTCGCTATATTGGGCCGGGTCTTCTGGGAACTCAGGTTCCTGGAACTGCCATTCGGCAACTTTTTCTGATGGGTTTTGAGGTGTTTTTGGTGCGTTTTCCATGTTTGTTTTTTGGATTAGTTATAGGTTGAATATAGCATAAACGGATTGAAAAGTCAAGAGGCAGAAAAAAGGACCCTGGTTAGGGTCCGGCGACGGCACAACCGAAAATGTAGTCCGTCATAAGTTTTGCTCCCTCATTGGCAAGGCCGGGGCCAAAGATGCTGTTGAAATAGCACCGGATGTGGCCTGAGCCAAGCGACTCGAAGTTCCAGTCCAAACGATCTTTGATTTCTGCTTTTTTGGTGATCTGTTCGGTTTCTTCTACCTTGGGGCGATAGCGGCTGCTGTCGAAGTCGATCAGGGTCTCGTCAATGCGTTGGGTGACCTGGATACCGGCATGGGGATAGTACTGCACTAAAGAACACCTCCATTTTTATAATTTTTTGAGCGCGAAAAAACGTGCTAAACGCGCGTAGTAAAGGTATTTTAGAATAATGCGCTATTTATGTCAATAGTTTTTACTTCTTTAACTATCTCTTAAGAACATCGTCGTCGTAAGCGCCTGTCGTTACAGGGCTTACGCGACTTGTACTCGGTCGTGGCCTCCGTAGAGTTCTTAAGAGCTAGCTAAAGAGGTGGCACCTGTTGGCCTCCGCAGGGTTCTTTATAGTAAGCCTAAGAGGCGCCATCTATCGACTTCCGTGGAGTTCTTAAGAGCTAGCTAAAGAGGTGAAGGTCGTTGACTTAGCTCCCGTTATTCACGGAAGCCTGTTAACTATTGGCTATTTATACATATCAAAAAGAGGGCGCGGATGCGTCCTCTTTTCCCTGCTCTGCTCTCTTAGATGAGCTCGAGTTCGGCTTTGGCTTTCTCGAGGAGAGATTTCTTGTCGGCGAGGCTCTTGCGTGTTTCTTCGACGAGCTCTTTTGGCGCCTTAGTGACGTAGTTCGGGCTCTCGAGACGCTTCTCTAGCGTGGTGATTTCGAGACCCATCTTAAGGATGCGGTCTTCGAGGTTAGCCTTATACTTCTCGTGGATCTTCTCTGGAATCTGGATATAAATGTTGTGGTTGTGAATTGCCAGATGGAGACCAGCGGCGTCTTCGGCGTTAATCTTTGGCACGCAAGGAGACTTGGTGAGGTGCTGGATGAGAAGCTGGTTGTCATACATCAGTGGATCATCATGGAAGGCGATCGGATAGTTATTAGCACCTGGGATGTTCTGATAGTGACTGCGGATGTTGGTGATAATCTCGATGAGCTCGGTGTACTTATCGGCCTTATCTTGGTCAAACTTGTATGGAGTTGGCCAGGTTTCGGTGATAAGCATGCCTTCGGTCCAGCTGAGCGTCTGCCAGATGGTTTCGGTGACAAACGGTGCGAATGGATGAAGCATCTTGAGAATCTGCTCGAGAGTGTCTTTGAGGAGATTAGTGTTCTTCCAAAGCTTTTCGGTTTCGATGAACCAGTCGGCGTATTTGTTCCAGATAAGGTCATAGATGAGGTCTCCAGCTTCGGCGAAGCGGTAGTTTTCCATGAGCTTTTGGAGCTCTTTGTTGGTGTTGTTAATCTGTTCACAGATCCAATCTTCGCCGAGGTTCTTGATTTCGACTTTATCGGAATCGGATGGGTTGTTATCGACGATATCTTGGACGAGGCGGGAGATGTTCCAAACCTTGTTACAGAGGTTGCGGCTGGCCATAACCTTGCTAGTGCTGAAGGCCTGGTTAACACCGGCGGAGCGGCTGGCGATGAGGCCAAGACGGAGCGCGTCGGAGCCGTATTTGCTGACAATTTCGATAGGGTTAATGACGTTGCCTTTGGATTTGGACATCTTCTGACCCTTTTCATCGAGTACCATACCGTGCATGTAGACATCTTTGAACGGAATGTCGTTGGTGGTATAGAGACTGAGCATAATCATGCGGCCAACCCACTGGAATAGAAGGTCGGCGCCGGTCTCCATAACAGAGGTCGGGAAATGATTTGGATGCTCGCTGGTGACGATGTATGGCCACTGACCGGAGCTGAACCAAGTGTCGAAAGTATCGTTATCGCGGTGATAGGTCTTGCCGTTCACCTTGATTTCGGTTTCATTGACGCGAGTATCGAAAATCCAATCAGATGGGTCATCAACGTTCTGGAAGGCCGGGATTGGGATGCCCCAAGGGATTTGGCGGGAGATGTTCCAGTCCTTGATGTTCTCGAGGTAATGGATGAGAACTTGCTTCTTGCTGGCTGGGTGGAATTTAATCTTCCCTGCTTTGAGAACCTCGATGGCGCGCTTAGCAAGTGGTTCGACATTGACGAACCACTGTTCCTTGAGGAGTGGCTCAATAGTAGTGCCGCACTTGTAGCAGTGACCAACAGAGTGAGTGATTTCCTCTTCACCTCTTAAGAGGCCTTGAGTTTTGAGGGCTTCAAGAGCTTTGGTGCGGGCCTGTTCGACGGTGAGACCTTCGTAGTTAAAGCCGGTGGCTTTGGTCATCTTGCCATCATTGCCGATAACGGTGATTTTTTCGAGATTATGGCGCTTTCCTACCTCGAAATCGTCGTAATCGTGAGCTGGGGTAATCTTGACGACGCCAGTACCGAATTCTGGGTCGGCGTGTTCGTCGGCGATAATTGGAATTTGGCGGTCTGCCAGAGGTAATTCAACAAGAGAACCTACGAGTGCTTCGTAGCGCTTATCGTTTGGATTGACGGCTACGGCGGTATCGCCAAAGAGGGTTTCTGGGCGGGTCGTGGAGACGACGACCTCGGTCATGCCATCTTTTGGCTCTACGAGTGGGTAAGCGATTTGCCAGAGCTTGCCCTGCTCTTCTTTGTGAGTAACTTCGATATCTGCGAAAGCAGTTTGGTGTTTAGTACAGTAGTTGACGAGCTTTTCACCTCTGTAAATGAGTTTGTCTTTCCAGAGTTTTTGGAAGGTGTTATAGACGGTATCGATAACCTTTGGATCGAGGGTGAAAGTGAGGCTGTCCCAGTCGCAGGATGCACCGAGAGCGCGGAGCTGTAGCTCCATATTGCCGCGCTGCTCATGGACGAAGCTCCAGACCTGGTTATAGAGGTCATCACGGGTGTAATCGAATCTGGTCTTCCCTTCAGCTTCGAGTTTGCGTTCATAAACTACCCAGGTCTCGAAACCGGCATGGTCGGCACCTGGAACGTACCAGGCATCTTTGCCTTTTAGGCGATAATAACGGGTAAGAATATCTTCAAGGGCGATGGTGAGTCCATGGCCAATGTGAAGGTTGCCATTCGCGTTTGGCGGTGGCATAACGATGGTGTATGGATCCTTTTTTGGATCATCACTTGGTTTAAATGCGCCGGATTTCTCCCATAGGGCGTATACGTCTGGCTCGTATTGATTCGGCTCGTAGGTTTTACTAAATTTCATGAAGATATTATAGCACGATTTGAATGATTTCTTCCCTGTTTGTCAAGCATTTTGCACAAAAAAACACGTGCATTTTCCACGTGAAAAAAATAAGCAGCACGTCAAAATATTTCACATGAAACTTGACGTTTTGCGACGAATGTTTCCTAATTGTGATTCTACCCTTACGTACCTGGTCCCAAACGCAATTACTTCGTTTGTTAGTTCTATTTTAACGCGGGTGGGGATGCTAAGTCAAATGGTTTCTAAGCATAAGAGGGAAGAGATATTTTTGGGTTGTGGGGAAGTGGTGTAAAATTGAAATTGATATGGCCTTTATACGGAAATTCAAAACGGGAAGTGGCGCGACGGGCGTGCAAGTTTGCTGGAAACAAAATGGGGAAGTAGTAAAAACTGTCCATATTGGGTCCGCGAATTCCGAAATTGGGTTGCAAAAATTGTTGAAAAAGGCCCAAAAAGTGATGGATGAGGGGAAAAGGCCGCTTTTTGATCTTTCGGATTTTGATGCGGGTAAAAAATAGGCCAAAAAGGCATTTTTTAAAAAAATTTTTTCGATTTCGCTGCGCGAAATTATTTATTTTTACAGATTATGTCAATTCTTGACAAAAAATAGCGCCAGAGGTGGCGCTTTTTGGGGTTTTCCACAGGCTACTTGATTTTTTCCACAGGATTTTGCATAGGTCGTAGTAAGTTGATGAGCTTTTTGGTGTCCGTGGTGTTGAGGTTGGTGGGGAGGCAAAGCACGCGTGGATGCATGGCTTCGGAAATTGGAGCCATCTTTGGATTGTATTCGTATTTGCGGGTGTCGGCTGGACCTGGGTAGAGAAGTGGGGAATACCAGCGGCGGATGAAGAAGCCGGAGGATGCTAAGGCGACATAGGCGTCAGTAGCGCGGCGGGTATCTTCAAAAACGATAGGGAAGGCGAGCATTGGTTCGACGGATTCGGAAATGATATGGAAATCTTTGGTGTTTTGGAGATATTTCTGATAGAGTTTGACGTTTTCGATGCGGCGGCGGTAGTTTTCGGAGAGGGAACCGATGTGCTTAAGAGCGGTTTCGGCGGCAAATTCGGTAATGGCATAGGAAGGGAGCTGTTTGGCTTGCTGTTCCATTGGGGTGACAGCTGGCTCGTATGTCTTAGTTTTTAAGAGGAAGTTGCGGAAACCGTTTTGCATGCGGCTTGGGATGCGTTGAAGAACGGCATTTTCGCCGCGATAGGCCTTGATTTTAAGATCAAGCGATTTTGGTGCCTCTTTGAGATTTAAGAGATGATCGACGATTTTATCGTAAAGTTTCGGATCTTTCTTTTTGAGGGCCGGATTGACGTAGATGGCGCCGCCAAACTTGGTGTTTTGGAGGACTTTTTCGACGCCGAAAGAGTGGACAGAAATGTCGGCAATAGGCTCATTTTTAGAAGTGAGCGCTAGGCGGCCGAGGCAGTGGGCGGAATCTTCGACGAGGAGGATGTTTTTCTCCTTGCAAAGCTTGGCGATTTGCTTGATTTCGGGGTTAATAATGCCGAGCGTATGCTGAACACAGATGGCGCGAGTGCGCTTGGTAAGATGTTTTTCGGCATCAGTGATAGAGAGAGTAGTTGGGTCGATGTCGGCATAGATTGGCTTTAAGTATGAAACAAGGATCGGGTTTACGGAGGTGATACAAGTGTATGGGGTAGTGAGAACGTCGCTGGAGCCATAGATGTCAAAAACGGCTTTATAGACGGCGGCCATGCCAAAACGGGCCTTGAGGCAGAGATACCAGTCGCTGGCGTCAGTGTTGGAATAATTGGCGAGCTTTTTGCGGAGCGCCAAGTTGCTTTCACTTGTAATCATTGAAAATATTATACAACGTTGAACTAGTTTTTTGCGACCGCTGAACAAATTAATAGATAGTGGAGCGCGGAGAGATGTCTAAATTATAGGGGTCGGTATAGGTGTCGCCAGCCTGGATGGAATAGTAGGCGGCAGAGGCGACCATGGCGCCGTTATCGGTGCTGAACTGTGGGTCAGGGAAGAAGACCTGGTAGTTTTTGGCGAAGCGCTTGGTGAGTTCGTCGCGGAGAAGTTGGTTAGCGGAAACGCCGCCGGCGAGAAGGACGGATTTGACGTTACGGGTTTCAGTGGCTTTAGCGAGCTTTCTTAAGAGGATGTCGACGGCAGTTTTTTGGAAGCTGGCAGCGAAATCGGCGATTTGCTGTTCGGTGAGGTGGTCTTTAAGCTCGTGGGATGGGGTGGTGATAGGGAGGTTTAATTCTTTTTGGACGGCGCGAAGGACGGCGGTTTTGAGGCCGCTAAAGCTGAAATCGAGGCCATCAACCTGGGGGATAGGGAGGTGGTACTTGTCAGAATTGCCGTTTAAGGCCGTTTTCGCGATGTTTGGGCCGCCTGGATACGGTAAGCCGAGTATTTTAGCGACTTTGTCGAAACACTCGCCTATGGCGTCGTCACGCGTTGTGCCGATGATTTCGAAGTGATCGTGGCGCTCCATGTAGATGATTTGGGTGTGACCACCGCTTATGACGGCGGCGAGGAGAGGAAATTCCGGCTGATAGCCGCTGAGCCAGTTGGCATAAATGTGTGATTTGAGGTGATGGGTAGGGTAGAACGGCTTGTTGTGGACGACCGCAAGGGTGCGGGCGGCAAGAGTGCCGGCGAGCAGGGAACCGACGAGGCCAGGGGTATGAGTGACGGCGATGGCGTCGATATCGTCAATGGTGAGGTTGGCGTCTCTGAAAGCTTTGTTTAGGACTGGCTGAATAGCTTCGATATGGGAGCGGGCGGCGATTTCTGGGATGACGCCACCATACTCGGCATGGATGTCTATCTGGGAGACGACGACGTTCGACAAAATATGAGCGCCATCTTCGACAATGGCGGCAGCGGTTTCGTCACATGATGACTCGATACCCAATATTTTCATTGTCCAAAATTATACCATTTTTTACCTACTTTAGCTACCTCTAGAGAACATCGTTGTCGTAAGCGCCTGTCGTTACAGGGCTTACGCAACTCGTACTCGGCCGTAGCCTCTGTAAGGTTCTCTAGAGATAGCATAAAGTGGGTAATGAATTATCTAATTTTGGGCGATGGAAATGTTGGGCGAATGGGTTTTTGAGCATGAGCGTTATGTGGTATGATTAACATAAGGATAAATATATTCAAGAGAGGTCAAAAATGGATAATGTTGAGCAGTTCATCGATCAGCTGATTGATGAAAAAGATTTAAATCTGGAAGACGATGTGCGCCAGGAATT
>JAEEGL015595499.1_pt1 | contig 10009 bp, 13 predicted proteins | sample 9134231 | NCBI WGS metagenome assembly JAEEGL01 (sample SAMN16246548, study PRJNA631951) | gut metagenome | biome: gut microbiome; feature: rumen; material: fiber-attached | host: Bos | place: Iran: Karaj | collected 2018-10 | reverse complement strand
TCTTATAACGGTTTCTTATTTTATCATATTTTGGTCAATAAGTCAATGTTAGCCTTTCCTGTCAACAAAAAAAGCCATTTGAAAATGGCTCTTTCTTTTCACATGGTGCCGATTAAAGGACTTGAACCTTCGACCTACTCATTACGAATGAGTTGCTCTACCAACTGAGCTAAATCGGCATACATGAATATTATATCATAAAAAAAACACAAAACAATTAGTTTCGTGCAATTATTTTTTGTACTTCTTTTTTAGGTAATCCTAAAAAATCTTTATAGAACGATTTTCCTTGTTCTCCCATTTGTTGATGATAATCATTGATTTCTTCTTCTAGACGTTCTATTTCTCCATCTTCAATACTTCGGTAAGAATCAGGATTATAGAAAGAAACTTTCGTAAAGAATACATTATCTCTATCTAATTGATATCCTATAGATTCATTAGCTTGTCCCATAAAGAATTTACCATTTTGAGATGCTTCCATATATTTTGGTTCTTCTTGGTCATATCTACGACATTTGATAATTTTAATGGTATTGGTTTCTCCTCTATCTTCCATTTTACCAAATATTAAATATTGGATAGGACAACAAAAATCTTGAATAATTCCTTCAAAAGAATTATCTTCTGAAATTAAAATTCTACCATAAGAAGAATCTTCTCTATAGAAACTCTCTCCATCTTCTGATTGATTGATGGAAATATCTACATATGTTTTTTCCATGATTTTACCCCTTTCTCTGCAAACGTTTCATATTATATCATACTTTTTTGATTTTGTGAAGTCTTTTTATTGTATAATAGTTTTGGATGTGGTTTTATGGAACTAAAAAAGAATAGCGTTATTGCTCATCGAGGAATGTGGGATAATCAAAATATCCCTGAAAATTCCATGAAAGCTTTTCGAAAAGCCTTAGAAAATTCTTATCCTATTGAATTAGATGTTCAACTAACGAAAGATCAAGTATTAGTTGTTTTTCATGATGCTAATTTAAAGAGAATGACGGGAATTGATTCTTTAATAGAAAATAAGACCTATGAAGAATTACAAAAAGTCACTCTTTTGAATACTCAAGAAAAAATACCTACGTTTCAGGAAGTACTAGAACTCATTCAAGAAAAAGTTTTTTTAGATATTGAGATTAAAAGTACAAAAAGAATTTCACTTACATGTGAAATCTTAATGAAAGAATTAGAAAATTATCATCATTATATTTTAAAATCTTTTGATCCTAGAATTGTACATTATTTGAAAAAACATTATTCTACGGTAGAAGTTGGATATTTAATTGATAAGACTTATGATACTTGGTGGAAGAAAAGATTACTTCCTAGTCGATTGATATTGTGGTATACCAAAGCTGATTTCTTATCTCCTCATAAATCTTTAATTAATAAACCTCTTTTTCAGAAATTGAAAAAGAAATATCCGATTCTTCTTTGGACGATGAAAGATGCTCAAGAAAGAAATAATCCGGAATACTATTATATTTGTAATTTTTTACCAGAAAAGAAAAAAGAAACGAAATAAATCGTTTCTTTTCTTTTATCATTGGTGTTCAGAAAGGGAGTTGAACCCTTATCATTTCCGTCGGAGGGAAATATTTTATCCAGTTAAACTATCCGAACAAAAAAGGATTACTCCTCTTCTATCACAACACATTTCGTTCCAAATTTTTTAGCAAGTTCTTTCCATTTGGATACGCTAGGAACTTTATCTATAAAGATATTATCTTTTTCTCCTTCAATAGCAATTAATTGATCAATATCAATATGATCATAATCAATAACTACTAAACTCGTTACAGTATTCTCTTCTCTTATGACTTCTGGTTCATAGTAATCCAATCCTTCATAATGACTATAGATTCCTTTATAAGCTTCTTCATATTGATCTAAGACAGCAGGATCTTCCGAAGTAACTGCTTCTTTCGAAATTAAGACATTTAAAACATCTCCTGTGTAATACAATTCGTAATTTAATTCTGTTTCAATATTGGAACCTTCTCCTTGTCTTGTACAAAATTCATGAACCATACTATTATCGGTTTGTTCTCCTCCATGAGATTTTACATTAGTCTTTTGCATAGTCAATCGAAATAAAAGAAAACATCCAACGATTCCAACGATTATAATAATTACTTTTTTCATATCCATCACCTGTTTGTAGTATAACATATTTCCCAAAGAAAAAGAAGTATTAACCCAAAAAGGATTTTACTTCTTCATAAATATCATTTTCTAATTCTTTATCATCTGTTTTTAAGAAACCATGAGCACAGAATGGAAGTTCTACATACGTTCCTTTTTTTCCTAGTTTATCACAATACTCTTTTGCTTCTTCTTTTAAGCAATCTACATTTCCTGCTAAAACCAAAGTATTGGGAACATCTTTTGGAATCTCTCGTTTTAATGGATTTAGAAGAGGATCTTCTAAGTCTTTTTTCTTCGCAATAAACGTGTAATACTCTTTTAAATGATCGATTAAATAAATATTAAAATTCTTATTCTTCGCAAAGGATTCATATTTTGTTTTGCCAAAATACTCTAAACTAAGAGTCGGATAGAATAATATTTCTTTTTGAATCTTCCAATCTTTTTCTTTGAGAGCATGAATTCCCAAGATGAGATTTGCTCCTGTAGAATCTCCCGCAAGACAAACTTTTTCCATTTTTACATTGTTTATTTCTAATCCATGATACAAATAAGCCACGGTATCATGAATTTCTTGATACATTTCTTGATAACCATTTTTCTTTTCTTCATATTCAACTGCAATAATTAAAGAATTTGTTCTTTCACACATATTTTGACAAATTTCTGCATATCTTCCCATACAATCTGTTACTTTTCCATTTCCATGAATAAAGATAATAATATGATTAATATCATTTACTTTATCTGGATAAAATACTCTAACCGGAAGAACATCTTCTGAAATAACAATTTTATAATCACTAATGTTTTTCTTTGAAATGGTAGGATGTAATATTTCTTTTACAGTTCGAAATAATTTGTACATTACTTCTGAATCAAATTCATTTTCTTCCATGTGAATCACCAATACCATCATAACATAAAACAAAAGCAATTATGAAAATTGCTTTTATCATTTTACACTATTTACCACTATTTTTTTCATTTTCTCGATATAGTTTTTTGATTTCTTCTTCAAGTTTTTTGTTTGTTTTTACTAAATCTTTTCCTGGACGAAATGGTTTTCCAATACGAACCATTAAGTTTTTACTACGGAATTTATAGTCTCCTGTAAGAGCAAAAGGAACAATAAGAGCATTGGTTTTTTCTACTAAAGATACGGCTCCACACTTTAATGGTAATAAAATATGATCATAATAATCCTGTTCCGTAATTACTTTCTTTTGAATTAATTCTTTTAAATATTGATTACAATCAAATAGATGAGTTTTAAAATCTTCTTTTGTAATCTTTTTTTCCTCTCTTAAAGTTTCTAAATATGTTACAAATGATGTTTTATTCTTTTTAACCTTCTTTTTGAATTCTTTCCAAGACATTTCTTCTTCATATAGAGAATATAATTCTTTTATTTTTTCTTCTTTTAAACCATTTCTCGTTCCTTCTGGAAAGATTCCTAACGCATGATTATTTTCTAATACGACTCTTGCGGCTTCAGTGGCTTCTTGATCTTTTTTTGATCGATCTACAGGAATACATCCTGCCATCTTAAAAAACCAAGCTACTTTTTTATTATCAAAATATTCTTTTTTCGCAAGATAGTGTAAATTTCTTTTGGTAAAACAAATTACATTACATTGGTCCATAATATGAACATGATTTCCAGAAACGACAATAGCTCCTTCTTTTGGAATATTTTCTTTTCCTATTACTGTTGGATGATACCAAAATAAATAAATTGGTTTTAAAACATCTCGTAAGAATCTAAAACCTCTCATTTTTTCATTCATTGTTTTTCTTCCCTTCTATGAGTTTATTCTTTACGATTTCCATAAATCTTTCATTCTCTTTTTCTAAATCATCTTGTATGGTTAAAGGTTCTAAAAATTCAATCGTTACACTTTTCCCAAATACTTTATATTTTCCGGTAATAATAAACGGAACTAATTTTGTTTTCGTATCATGACAAGCTTTTACGGCTCCTATTTTAAATGGCATAATAATCTCTTCTGTTCGATTAATTGTTCCTTCTGGAAAGATGCCTATACATAAATCATTTTCTAAGAATTCAATAGCTTCTTGTAATGCTCCTTTATCATGAATTTTTCGATTGACAGGAACACATCCCATTCCTTTTACAATCCAACTTAGTTTGCCATGAAATAATTCTTCTTTTGCCAAGAAATGGATGGGTCTTTTTGTAATTCCTACTAAGGTAACAGGATCTAACCATTTCGTATGATTTCCTGCCAGTAAAACTCTTCCTTCTTGAGGAATATTTTCTAATCCTTTTACCTTGGGATGAAACAATCCTTTGATTAATAATATTACTAGAGGTTTTACTGTTTTATAAAATAATGTATCTTTTTTCTCCATAATACCACCTACTCTTATTATATCGAATTTCAAAAAAAAGATAAAGTCTTATGACTTTATCATTTGTGGATTTTTACTTCTTTCATATCTTTCATACACTTCTTTATCTCCTTCTTGATAATATGCAAGTGCATGCATAATATGAATACGATCTTTAAATGTTTCTTTAAAACGTTGTAACTCTTCTGGAGTTAATTTAACATATTGTAGGAAACGAATTACTCGATGATCCACTGGTATTTGTAACATTCTTTCGATGATTTCTTCTCTTGATAATACCGTATCCACTCTAAGACTTCTCGCAGCATACATATCATCAAATTCATAAAATTCATCGAATCCTCTCACAACTTCTCCTAGAGAAGTTACTTCCGCAATCACTACTTCTTCTTCCTTTGCTGGATAATATCGAAGAGTATCTTCTAATCTTTCACAGAAATGGAATCCATTTCCTCCTCTTTCATAACTTCCATATTGTAAGGGACCTTCTACAGAATAAATGATTCCTTCTCGAAAAGGAATATTATAATGATTAGTCATATCCTTATGAAATGCTTTATACCCCTTAATTTCCATCGAACCACCTCTACTTTAATAATTTGTCATTTACTTTTTGAATAAAATTATATTCAGGTTTACGAATCACTTTAATTCTTTTATCATGAATTACTGTTTTAATCGTATCTACATGATGATAAATTTTATTATCTCCATCTACAGTTATGATACAGTTATTACATTGCGTTGGGAGTAATGTGATTTCTTTATCGGATGGTAGAATAACAGAGTTTGGTAAACTTTGATATTTCTTATTATTAAGTGGAGCAATCGGAGTGATTTGAAGAGTATGAAATGTATTATAAACAATACTTCCTCCAAAACTTCTATTATAGGCTGTTGATCCAAAAGAAGTTGCGATTAAGATTCCATCTCCTACATAGTTCTCTAGAAGTTTTTCATCCACATAAATATCGAGGTTAATGGCATTTAATTCTTCTTCTCTCACAACAATTTCATTAATAGAAGAAAAGGTATCTCTTCCCTCTTCGGTTTGAACTTCCACTTCCTGGATTCCAATTTCTTCATAGAAAAATTTTCCTGTTTTCAAACAATCAATGAAGGAATCAATTTCCTCTACTCCTATTTCTTGCGCAAATCCTAATGTTCCTGCATTAATTCCTACATAGAACACTTCTTTATCGAAATTGGATTGTTTGACCATTCTTAAAAAAGTCCCATCTCCACCAACAGCAATTCCTAAATCGAAAAAATCATCTGTGATTTCAAAACCATTCTCACATAATTTTAACGTTAGAATACTAGCCACTTCTTTTGCTTTATCTGTTTCATTTACAAATAATTTTATCCTTTTTATTCTATCCATTTTTGTAACAGTACAGGTAAGAAGGTCGATGCCCTTCTCCTGTTTTTTTCCTTTCTGTCTTTCTTACCTTATTGGCAATCATTCGACGAAATGCAGGGTCTAATAGTTTTTTATTTAGAATTACTTCATAAACTTGTTGAAGTTCTCCTAAAGTAAAGTATTCTGGCATCATATGAAAAACAATATCCGTATATTCTATTTTGTTTCGAATTCTTTCGATCCCCGCAAGAATCACAATATCATGATCAAAAGCTAAAGAAGGATTCTCTTCTCTTTCATATTGATAACGATCACTTGTCTTCTCTTTTAATACTTTACGGATTTTAAAAACAATCTTTTCTTCCCCATTATCTAACTGGAAAGAAACGACATTTTTTTTCTCATCCATCTTTATTATATCAAACCATGAGGCATTTTCTACCTTTTCTTTTAATTTATTTTTATCTACTAAAGCAAAATAGGAAGTAGATACTACCCTTAATCTTGGATCACGATTGATTTGATCAAAGGTATATAACTGTTCTAAATAGATATCAGATAGATTGGTTTCTCTTTTTAATACTCTTCTTGCACACTCTTCTAAGGTTTCTGTTTTTGGATTTAAAAATCCTCCTGGTAAACACCATTTTCCTTTATAAGGATAGTCTTCTCTTTTTACTAAGAGAATACTCATTCTTTTTTCTTCATTCTTTCGATAATTCGAAGTATCCTTCGTTGAAACACTTAATACTAAGATATCTGCTGTCATGGATAATTGATCATAATCAGAGGCATGATAATTATTTAAAAATTCTTCTTCACTTTGATATTTCATAAGAACCCCCTCTTGTTTTAGATCATTTTTAATAATTCTTCTTGAATCGAATTACATACTTTTTCTTTATTTTTTTCTCTTGTTTTTTGATCTGCTATTATGGATGTTGTGGTAAACTTATCTTTTTCTTTCTCATAGATACTGATATAGACAATATTATCTTCTCCATAAGGATTGTTTTGATCTGCTCGATTGAGTTTACCAGTCACTCCAATTCCATAATCACTATTCGTATAAAGGGATATTGTTTTACTCATTTCTTTCGCAACCTCTATACTATAGACAGTATACTTTTCAATGATTTCTTTTGGTACTCCCATTTTTATTTTAAAATCATTGGAATAAGTCACGGCACTAAATTTTAATACTTCACTTGCTCCTTCGATATTCGTAATAGCATTTACAATATATCCTCCGGAACAAGATTCCATCGTAGAGATGGTTTTTTGTTTTTTCGTTAATAATTCTACAACTTCTTTCATGTTATTACTCCTTGTATAAGTTGTTTTCTTCAATATAAGTTAAGACATCTTGTGGAACAAAATCTCTTACTTCTTCTATTTTTCCTTCTTTTATTTTTTCTCTAATCCAAGAAGAATTGGTTTCTTGTGGAATAATATTAGTTTCCACAAAATGATCTTTTTTCTCTTGAAATTTCTCTAATAAAGGTTCTATTGGATTGGTATCTCTCTTGATAATAATAAACTGATTATGATCAATTAAATACTCCGCATTCTTCCATTTATCAAGATAACTAAGATTATCTGTTCCACAGACAAAATAGATTTCATCGTCAGGATATTTTTCTTTTAAATAGTCTAATGTTTGGTACGTATAGACAACTTCATCTTGAAATTCATTGGTACTAATATCCAGATTCGGATGATTTTTTATTAATCTTTTTAACATCTCATATCGATGTTCATTAGGTAATAAATTATTTTTATATTCATATTTCATTCCAGTTGGAACAAAAATTACTTTATCTACATATTTGTTTTTTATTAATTCTTCTGCAATGGTTAGATGCATTTGATGAGGAGGATTAAAACTACCTCCAAATACACCAATTTTCATAAAATCACCTTTCTATAAATTGAATTGAATTTGTTTTTCTTCTTCCTCTTTTTTCTTTTTGATTTTATTAATTATTTTCTTTTTACCATTCCATAAATTCGTTGGATCTTCTTTTTGATTATACGTATTAATAATGAGAGCTAAATACTTGGAACAATCCACTTCTTGATACCATTCTTCTTGTTTAATTTCTTCTGGTACGTAAGTTAAGTTAGTGGAATAAATCTTATTGAATAAACCATTTTCATAAGCTTCTTTAAAACGATTAGGACCTTCTGTAAATAAACAGAATGTTGTGATTAAAAAGATTTTTTCTACTCCACGATCTCTTAAGTTTTCAGCAACTTCTAGGATAGATCCTCCAGAAGCAATCATATCATCGACAATAATGACATCTTTCCCTGTTGGATCAGCTCCCATATACATGTGTTCTACTATCGGATTTTTTCCATTGACTACTTTCGATAAATCTCTTCTTTTATAGAAAACTCCAACATCGACTTCTAACATTTCCGCATAATATCTTGCTCTTTCCATAGCTCCCATATCTGGCGCGATAACGAGTAAATCTTTGATGCTTTCCGCATCAATTAATTCTTCTAAGATTCGATGAGTTGGGTAATAATTCTCAAAAGGAAGACGAGGAATGGCATTACATACACTCGAGTTATGAGCATCAAAAGTTATAATATTGGTGACACCAATGGTTTCTAATTCTTGTAGGGCAATCGCACAATCAAGAGATTCATTTCCTTTTCTTTTATCTTGTCTAGATTGATATAAAAGTGGCATCACAACATTGATTTTATCTGCATGACCAGAAGTTGCGGCAATACTTCTTTTAATATCTTGAAAGTGTTCATCTGGTGACATAGAATGTTCCATTCCATGATAAGGATAGGTAATTCCATAATTACCAATATCACTTAAGATATATAAATCAACATTATTGATATTTTCATTTATTTTGATTTTACCTTCTCCATTACTGAAACGATCTGGAGTAAAGTCTAGCAAGTAACTTTCCTCCGTCTTATTTAATCTTTGTAATTCTTTATCCACTTTTTCTCCTAATTCAATACAATTAGGCATGACTAATAATTTTAACTTTTGATTATTCATAAACAACTCCTTATTTTTCTACCTTTCTATTATTACATATTTTTTTCTCTTTTAATCTTCTTTTTTCCGATAAGTTGGAATATTAAATTTATGTTCACAGTTTTTGTGTAAACGAGTAATTTTTTCAAAGGTTTCTGGATCGACTGGTTCTTGATAAATTACTTTTTGAATATCCTTATAAGATACTCCTAATTTATCCTCATCACTTTTATTACTTAGTCCATCACTTGGAGTTTTATATAATACTTTTTCTGGTACTTGTAGAACTTCTCCTACTTGAATGACTTCTTCTACGGTTAAATCAGCAAGTACTTTGATGTCAGATACGGAGTCTCCTCCTTTGGTGAAGTATCCAACATATTCTTCTGATTTATTGGCATTCCCAGAAACAATATACGTCTTTTTCTCTTTCTTTGACATCATTTGTGCGAGGTAATAAAGAGTAGACATTCTTAATCTTGGTTTCAGGTTAATATCACTGTCTTCTGAATCAACGAAATCCTCTAATTTTTCTACTTCTTCTCGAAAAGTATCAAAGGTTGAAGTTAAATCAACATTGATAAGTTTAAAATGATAGAAGTCTGCGATGATTTTAGCATCTTCTCGATCGTCTTCTTTTGAGTGACATGGCATTGTGACTCCTATGACATTTTCTGGTCCAATGGCTTTGGAAAAGAGAGCAGCGGATACAGCAGAGTCTTTTCCTCCACTGATTCCAATAATAATACCTCCTAAATGACATTTTTCAAAATAATCTTGAATAAATTTTATAATTTTTTCCGTTTCTTGTTTTGCATCAAACATATTATTCTCCTTTCTTTGGCTTTTTTCTTCTACTGGTATAATCTCGAATCATTTTATTTTTTAATTCCCGTAATTCATCACTTAAATCTACATAATACTCATGTGGATTTTTTAATCTTGTTACTTCTGGGTAAAGACTTTGCATTTCTTTTTCACAATATGCTTTTCTTTGATCCAAGGTTGGTTCTTTATAAACTAATTTTCCTTGTTGGAAGATTGCTACTTGCATCTCTCTCACGGTATAATTCGTTAATTCTGTTTTTTTCCAAGTCTCTACC
>JAEEGL013255897.1_pt1 | contig 10009 bp, 10 predicted proteins | sample 9134231 | NCBI WGS metagenome assembly JAEEGL01 (sample SAMN16246548, study PRJNA631951) | gut metagenome | biome: gut microbiome; feature: rumen; material: fiber-attached | host: Bos | place: Iran: Karaj | collected 2018-10 | reverse complement strand
GGAGTGCTCGGTATAAACCTCATACGGCAGGGCGTACTGGAACGTCTTTTGCGCCATGCTCATGCCCCAGGCCGTATCGAATACCGCGACCTGCGGCGTATTCGGCATGGCGGCGCGGCACGCGTTGATGCCCATGAGGTTGGCGGGATTGTGCAGCGGGCCGAGCGGAATGACTTCTTCGATGGCGGCGATGCACTCGTCGGTGACGAGCGCGGACGCGGTGAAGTTCGGGCCGCCGTGGAGGACGCGATGGCCGACGGCCGCCACATCCGCCATGTCCTTGATGACGCCGATCTTTGCATCGGTGAGGACGGAAAGGACCAGCTCGATCGCCTGCTGATGCGTGGGCATCGGGGATTCCTTCTGGAACTTTTTGCCGCCGGTGGGCTGATAGGTCAGCTTGCCGTCGATGCCGATGCGCTCGCAAAGGCCCTTCGCAAGAACGGCCTCGGTGTCGATGTCGATGAGCTGATATTTTAAGGACGAGCTGCCCGCATTAATGACAAGAACGGTTTTCATGCTGCTGTTGCTCCTTTACTGAATCTGTGCCTGGACTGCGGTGATCGCAACGACGGAAACGATATCGTCCACGCTGCATCCGCGGGAAAGGTCGTTGATCGGGGCGGCAAAGCCCTGGCAGATCGGGCCGATGGCATCCGCACCCGCCAGACGCTGCACGAGCTTATAGCCGATGTTGCCCGCCTGCAGATCCGGGAACACGAGCACGTTTGCCTTGCCCGCGACCGGGGAACCGGGGCTCTTGAGCTGACCGACGGATTCGACCAGCGCGGCGTCCGCCTGCAGCTCGCCGTCTACGTTGAGGTCGGGCGCGAGCTCATGCACGAGCTTCGTAGCCGCAACGACCTTATCGACGTTCTCATGCTTGGCGCTGCCCTTGGTGGAGAACGACAGCATCGCTACGCGCGGCTCCATGCCGCACAGCACCTTGGCGCTCTCGGCGGAAGAAATCGCAATCGCCGCAAGCTGCTCGGCGGTCGGGTTCGGGTTCACGGCGCAGTCCGCAAAGATCAACAGACCGTCGTCGCCGTATTTCTTGTTCGGGACTTCCATGACAAAGCAGCTCGACACCGTGCTGATGCCCGGCTTCGTCTTGATGATCTGCAGACCCGGACGCAGCGTGTTGCCGGTCGTGTTGATTGCGCCGGAAACGAAGCCGTCGGCTTTCTTGTCCTTAATCATCATCGCCGCATAAAACAGCGGGTCCGCGATCATCGCATGCGCCTTTTCGGGCGTGACGCCCTTGGCCTTGCGCAGCTCGTAGAACCACTCGGAATAGCGTTCATAGTCCTCGGCCTCGGTCGGGTTGATCGTGTCGATGCCCTCGAGCGAAACGCCGAATTTATCCGCCGTCGCCTGAATGTCCTCTTTCTTACCGAACAGGGTCACCTTGGCAAGCCCCTCCGCCATAATGCGGGCTGCCGCCTGCACCGTGCGCTCCTCGGCGCCCTCCGGCAGAAGAATGTGCTTTTTGTCCGCCTTGGCCTTCGCCTTGATCGTCTCCATCAATGACATATCCATAAACCTCCAAAATAAGTTTATAAATTATTCTACCATATCTTGCGAAAAAATGGTATACTGGATTTGAAATATTTTCAAAGAGGTGATACCGTGCGTGTCGTGGGCATCGTTGCGGAATACAATCCGCTGCATAACGGGCATATTTACCACATGGAGGAGGCCAAAAGGCAGGCCGAAGCCGACTTTTGCATCATCGCCATGTCGGGCAACTTCGTGCAGCGCGGCGAACCCGCCTGCACCGACAAGTTTACGCGCGCCGACTGGGCGCTTCGCGCGGGGGCGGATCTGGTCGTGGAGATCCCGCAATGCCTCGCCGTCGCGTCCGCCGAACGCTATGCCGAGGGCGCAATCAAGATTCTCGCCGCGACCGGCGTCGTCACCGATATCGCGTTCGGCGTGGAGACCGACGACACGGGCGCGCTTTACCGCATTGCGGACATTCTCGACCGCGAGCCGCAGTCGTTCCGCGTAAACCTTGCCTACCATCTCAAGCAGGGCAAGTCCTATCCGCGCGCCCAGTTCGATGCGCTGAGTGATCTCGATATTCCGCGCAGCGATGTGGCGATTCTGACGCAGCCGAACAATATTCTCGCGGTCGAATACATCAAGGCGATCCGAAGGTTTGCGCCGCACCTTAGGCCGCTGCCAATCCTGCGCCGCGGGAACAGCTATAACGATACCGAGCTGACCGGCCCGCTTTCGAGCGCGACCGCGATCCGGCAGGCGCTTCGGGACGGCAACACGGAGGTGCTGAACGCGATGCCGCTGTTCGTGAGCGGCGCGATGCGGTTCGACGAGGACTTCCCCGCCACGCTCGAGGATTTCGGCCCGCTGATTCTCTACCGTCTGCGCGCCATGACACTTTCCGAGCTTGCCGCCCTGCCGGACGTAGCCGAGGGCTTCGAGCAGGTGATCGCCCGCGCCGTGCGCACCGCACCGGATATCGACACGTTCCTTGCCTCGATCAAGTCCAAACGCTATACGATGGCGCGCTGCAAGCGCATTGCGATCTCGGCCCTGCTGCAAATTCCCGGCACGCTGTCGGACGAGCTTTTGAACGAGCGCGGCAACCTGTACCTTCGCGTGCTCGGCTTCCTTGCCGATTCGCGCGGGCTGCTTGCTGCCATGGCCAGCGCGGGCAGCGCCCCGATCATCCTGCGCCATGCGGACGTGCAAAACTGCACGGTCGCCGCGCGCGGCTCGATGGCGATCGACGCGTTTTCGACCGACCTGTTCGGATATGTGTTCCGCCGGGACGTGCATCACGATTCGCAAAGCGCGGTGAAGCTGTAAGGGCTCCCGTTCCCGAATGTGAATATCGCTTCCTCTCCCCCGCATACACTCCTGCGGGGGTGATTTTTTGTTTTGGCTGCTGCTTGTCGTGCTTTGCGCGCTGCTGATGTTTTCGCAAGCGGTGCTCTCCGCCGCTGCCGACGCCGCGCTGCTGTGGTGGACGCGCGTGCTGCCCGCGCTGCTGCCGTACCTGATCCTGACCGGCCTTGCCGTGCGCTGCCGTCCGCGGCTCCCCGCCGTCGGGCGTCTGCATCCGTATGCGCTGCTGTCGCTGCTGCTCGGCGCAATCGGCGGCTATCCGGTCGGCGCAAGGGTGCTGGGCGAGGGACTGCAGACCGGGGCGCTTTCCGACCGCGAAGCGCGGCGCTTTTCGCTTGCCGCAAGCCTGCCGAGCCCCTCCTTTTTGATCTCCGTGACCGCGCTCGGCCTGTTCGCCTGCCCCGCCGCCGCACCCGTGCTGTGCGCCGCCGTCTACGGGACTGCGCTGCTTCTGTTTTTGCTGTGCTCTTTTTCGCGCGCCGATGCGCCGCCGCTTGCCGAGGCGCGTGCGCTTTCCGCCACGGACGTGTCCGGCGCGATCATGGACGGCATGAACGCAATCCTTCGCATCGGCGGGTGCATCGTGCTGTGCCGGTGCCTCGCCGCCGTGCTCGAAGCCGCCGGATTGGTACGCGTGTTATCGGGTATCCTGCCTTGGAATGAGGCCGTGACCGGCGCTCTCCTTGCCGGTCTTTTGGAAATGACAAGCGGAACCGCCGCTGTCGCTGCGCTGCCGCTGCCGCTTTTTGTGCGGCTGCCGCTGTGCGTATTTTTGCAGGTGTTCGGCGGGGCGTCGGTGCTGCTGCAGATCCGGTGCTTTCTTCCTGTGAAAGGTTTTCGGCGCGTCGTTATGGCAAGGCTCGGCATGGCGACGCTTGCCGCGCTCGTCTGCTATGGTCTTTTGCAGCTGCTGCCGCCCGCCCTTGCGCCCGCAATGGCGTCGCCGGATGAAATGCTGCAGCGTGCCGCGCTGCTCCCCTCGCTGCTGCTGCCGTGCGCGCTCGGTTTGGTGTCCGCGGTGCTGTTCGGCATTTGGCTGACGCCGGGGACAGCGCAGAAATGAAACATGTTCCCCGCACAAAATCCATTGCGCGCTTTGCTTTCTTCATGCTATAATACAGCATCATACCCGCCAAGGAGGTTCGCCGTGCGCCGCTGGATTCTTGCCCCGCTGCTTGTCGTGCTGTCGATCGTGCTCGCGTTCGGCGTGCCGCTGTTTTTGGTCGCCATCGCGGTTTCCAACGCCATCGACGCCTCCCCGCAGCCGCTGATCGGCATGAGCTATGTGTTCGGCGCATTTTTGATCCTGCTCACCGGCATGCTGCTGCTGCGCCTGCGCCGCTATCGCCGCCGCAGTAAAAAGGGGCTTGTGTACAGCGATTCCTACCTCGACGCCGCCGAGCTGCGTTCCGAGGTCACGCTGTCGTTCGGAACCGTCGTCAACCTTATTTACGTGATCTTCAAGCTGCTGATGGCCGCACGGTATAAGACGCTGCTGTTCGCCGCCGAAGCCGTGTACTACCTTGTGCTGTCCGTGATCCGCGTGCTGCTCGTATTCAACACCGCCGCCGGACGCCGCCGCGACAACGCCTATTATGCCGCGTGGAAAAGCTATCGCCGCTGCGGGTGGCAGCTGCTGCTCTTGGAGCTTGCCATGAGCTTTATCATTCTCCAGTCGCTCGCGTACAGCACCGACCGCGTCAGCCTGTCCGCGGTCGTGATCGGATCCGCGCTGTGGGCGTTCTACCGACTGACGATGGCGGTGGTGCAGCTTGTCAAGTTCCGCGGCTCCGAACGACCGTTTTTGTCCGCCTCGAAGCTGATCAACCTGTCCGCCGCGTTGATGTCCATTTACATTCTGCAAAACACGCTGCTCGTCCACTTTGCCGCGTCCGAACTGTTTCGACAGCGCATGAACCTCGGCTTCGGCTTGGCGATCTCCGCCGCAGTCATTGCGATTGCCATTTCGATGATCGTGATCGGTTCGGGAAAATTGAAGAGCGCAAAAGCATCTGTGTAACAAAAAATCTCCCGGTAAAGGGAGATTATTTCATATAGTCCGATTACACGCCCGTCGAGCCGAAGCCGCCCGCTCCGCGTTCGGTTTCGGAAAGCGTATCGGTTTCGACAAAGTCCACCGCCAGATACGGCATGATCACAAGCTGCGCGATCCGGTCGCCGTTTTGCACCGTGCGCGGGACGGCCGAATCGTTGTGCAGCGCCACGATGTATTCGCCGCGATAATCGCTGTCCACGACACCGACGCAGTTCGCGGGGCGCAGGCCCTCGCGCGAAGCAAGGCCGCTCCGGGCGAAGCATGCGGCGAAATACCCGTCCGGCAGCGCGGCGGTAATGCCGGTGCCGATCTTGACAGTCGCGCCGGGCGCAATCACAACCGGCGCATCGAGGCACGCATACAGGTCATACCCCGCCGCCGCGGATGAGCCGCGCGTGGGAATCACCGCATCGGGACGAAGCTTTTTGATCGGAACGGACAGCATACAGGAAACCTCCTTGGGACTTTACGGACAGTATACCACAAAAAGAGCCTGCAGGCAAGCCGCAGACTCTTTTCCTTTCATCTGTCGTTAACGCTGCTTTGCATTCACAAACCGCGCAATGGCCTCGCTCATCAGCTTCGCCGTGCCCGCGCCGTGCGCATCGAGATTGGCGGTGAAGCGTTCGTCGGCAAGGTACATCTGCCCAAGGCTGCGCAAAATCGCATCCGTGCAGGGATAAAAATACTTGGTGATGCACGCCTGCCATGCGGCGACAAGCGTTTGCACATGCGGATCGTCGACTGCGGCGTTTGCCTTGGCCGCCGCGCCGAACGCGTCCATCAGGGCGTTCTGTTCGGCTTGGGCATCCGACCATTCGCGCGCGGTATACGCTTTTGTCTGTTCGACAAACGCGCGGTAGGCGTCGGTCTGTCCCCAACGTGCCTTGGCTTCGGCGGCGAACGCGTCGCGCGCGGGGATATAATCGGTATTGTCAATCGGTGTCATAACGGGTTCTCCTTTCTCGGCGGCGTCAAGCGCCTTAAGCAAGCGGTCTATGCGCTGTTTTTTCAGAGTCAGCAGCTGCTTCTGCCGCGCAAGCGCCATGCCTCTGTCGTAATCGGGAGCGTCGAGAATGCGCCGGATCTCCTCCAGCGGAAAATCCAGTTCCCGGTAAAACAGGATATCCCGCAGCCGTTCAAGTGACGCCGGACCGTAATTTCGATAGCCGCTTTGGGGATCGACCTGCTCCGGCAGCAGCAGTCCGATTTTGTCATACCAGCGCAGCGTGCGCACGCTGACGCCCGCGGCCTCGGCCAGTTCGGATATGCGCATCCTTCTCACCTCCAAGAGCAGTATATACCCTGACGTAACGGCAGAGTCAAGACTTTTTTCCAGAATCGTACTATACGGAGCATACGGCGCGAAAACCGTTTCCATCATAATTTTTCCACATATATGGAAAAATTATGTTAAATATGTCGAACAGGGCGGAATTTCGCTTGCATTCGACGATATATGTCCGTATAATATCGCCTATATCAAAGAGCATGCAGCAATGTCCGTGTAAAGCGGACATCGCAGGAGGGGCGTCATGATCGTTACCGTCGTTTGCGACGTACTGGGAGAGGAAAACAACGGCACGACTGTAGCCGCCATGAATCTGATCCGGAGTCTGAAAGCGAAGGGGCACGAGGTGCGCGTGCTCTGTGCGGACGCGTCACGGGAAGGCGAAGACGGCTTTTACATCGTGCCGACGCTGAATCTTGGGCCGTTTAACGGCTATGTCCGGCGTGTCGGCGTGACGCTGGCCAAGCCGGACAAGCAAAAGATTGCCGAAGCTGTGGACGGCGCGGACATCGTACATTGCATGCTCCCGTTCAGTCTCGGCAGCAAGGCGATGCGCTGTGCCAAAGGCATGGGCATTCCGGTGACGGCGGGCTTTCATTGTCAGGCCGAGAACATCACCGCCCATGTCGGCATGAACAAGTCCGGTCTTTTGAGCCGCCATATCTACTGGTTTTTATGGCGGCATTTCTACCGGCATGTCAATGCGATCCACTATCCGTCGACGTTCATCCGGGAGATCTTCGAAAGCCGCATCCGCAAGGATACGCCGGGCTATGTGATTTCCAACGGAGTGAACCCGCATGTGCGGCGGCGCACGGTTGAAAAGCCCGTGGCGCTGCGCGATAAGGTTGTGATTATGACCACGGGGCGCTATTCACGAGAGAAGGCGCAGGAAATCCTTTTGAAGGCCGTGCGGTATTCGCGCCACGCGGACGAGATTCAGCTGATCCTTGCCGGGCAGGGTATCCGCGAGCCCTATTTCCGAATGCTCGGCCGTCGGCTGAAAAACCCGCCGATCTTCCGGTTCTATCCACGGGATGAGATCGTGGACGTGCTGAATATGTGCGATCTGTATGTGCATACCGCCGAAATGGAGCTGGAGGGCATTGCGTGTCTGGAGGCAATCGCCTGCGGCAAGATGACAATCGTATCCGATGCCAAGCTGTCCGCGACGCACCTCTTTGCCATCGATGAAAGCTGCGTCTTTCACGCAGGCAAGCCCAAGGATCTGGCGCGTGTGATCGACGACTGGATCGAGCATCCCAACCGCAAAGCAGCATACGAACAACAATACCTCGAAAGCAGCCAGGCCTACGATCAGGCTTATTGCATGGATCGCATGGAGGATATGCTGAAGGAGGTCGCCCATGCGGAATAAAAAGATTATCTACTATGAAGACCCGGTACACGACGACTTTGCCGGAACGCATATCGAAACGTGCGTTGTGGACGAAACGTACCCCTACGCGCACGGTCCGGTATGGCGCGGCATATCGCACGTTCTGTATTATGCCGTGGCGTTTCCCCTGGTGTGGCTGCTGCACCGCGTTGTCGGCGGCGTGACATTCCAAAACCGCAAGGCGCGAAAAGCTGTCAAGGGCGCGTGCTTTCTCTACGGCAACCATACTGCGTACTTCGACGCGTATACGCCCGCGCTGCTGTCGTTCCCGCGGCGTGCCGAGGTGCTTGCCGGGCCGGACGCCGTGTCAATCAAGGGACTCCGCACCGTGGTACAGATGCTCGGTGGGCTTCCGATCCCGAACCGGCTGAGCGGCATGAAGCCGTTTATGAACACGCTCGAAACCGCCTACCGCAGCGGACGTGATATTGCAATCTTTCCCGAAGCGCATATTTGGCCGTATTACACCGGCGTGCGCCCGTTTCCCGCAACATCGTTCGCCTATCCGATCAAGCTGCATGCGCCCGTGTTCGCTTACTTTGTCGCCTATTCAGAGCCGAAGGGGCTGGGCCGCATCCGCAGGGCAAAGGCGACCGTTTATGTTTCCGCGCCGTTCTATCCCGACGATACGCTGCCGCATAAGGAAGCGCAGCAAAAGCTCCGCGACGAAGTGTATGCGTTTATGGCGGATATGGCGCAAAAGCACAGCACGTATGCGGTGATCGACTATCGGCAGAAGTAAGGCTTCGCGCCCGAAAGATACCATATAATGAAAGAAGGGCTTCTCCCTTGGGAGCTGCCCTTCTGTTTATTGATTCAAAAATCACCGGGCTTTGCCCGATTTTGCCCATGCCGTGCATGGATCTTGCCGCCCTCCCGGGACGACTTGCCCGAACGCTTTGCGGACGCTGCTGCAGCCTGCTGCCTTACCAGTCCTCTCCGTCGTCGATGTAATCGTCTTCGAAGGTCAGGTCGTCGAGATCGTCGACGAACGTGTCTCCGCTGCCCGCTTCGGTCAGCTGTTCTTCAAAGTAGGTGTAGGCGGTGGCAAGCTCGATTGCGTCGAGATTTCCGTCGCCGTCCAAATCAAACCGATGCACGTACCATACCTCCTTTTCATTTTCCGACATATACGGTATCACCATCTGCCATTCGTTGCAAACAAAAAACGCGTAAAGTATCGTCCGCAAACGCTTTCATACGCATATTATGCCCGATTTTTACACGCCGATTCCCTTGCGGACTTGACAGATGCGCCGCCGCGTGCTATCTTGATTTGCGAACGATTCGCAAATTCAGGAGTGTATCTCTATGCCGAAATATGACACGCGGCAGCGCCGGGCGCTGACCGATTACCTTTGCCGTCACCACGACGAGAGCATGACCGCCAAGGCGATTGCGGCGGCGCTGCGCGAGCAGGGCATCAGCCAAAGCGCGGTCTACCGCAACCTTGCGGCGCTCGAAGCCGAGGGCAAGGTGCGCCGTGTGACCGCTGCCGGGGCGCATGAAGCCCTCTATCAGTTTGCCGACGCCGACGAATGTCGGAACAGTCTGCACCTCAGCTGTACCAAATGCGGCCGCACCTTTCACATGGCGCTGCCGGACGCGGCGCTGCTGGAATCGAGCCTCGCACAAAACGAAGGCTTCGCCATCGACAAGGCCAGCACGATCCTTTACGGCACGTGCGGCGACTGTCAAAAGCAGTAAAGGCGGGGTGACCATGAAAAAAACGATCTTGTCTCTTTGCCTTTCCATTCTGCTGCTCCTGAGCGCCGCCGGCTGCGCGGCAAGCCGCCCGCAGCCCGTTGACCGTCCGCTGCATATCGTAACGACGATCTTCCCGCTCTATGACTGGACACGGGCAATTCTCGGCGACAGCGCCGACCATGTGCAGCTTGACCTGCTGCTGCAAAACGGCGTGGATATGCACAGCTTTCAGCCGACCGCTGCGGATATCGTGAACATCGCCTCCTGCGACGTATTCGTCTATGTGGGCGGCGAGTCCGACGAATGGGTGGACGACGCTCTGGGTCAGAACGCGAATCCGAACCGCACGGTGCTGAACCTTCTGAACCTCTTGGGCGATGCCGCCAAGGAGGAGGAAATCATGGAAGGCATGGAAGCCGACCACGACCATGACGAGCCGGAATACGACGAGCATGTCTGGTTGTCGCTGCAAAACGCCGCCGTGCTGTGCGAACGAATCGTAAAGTCGCTTGAATCCGCCGATCCCGATCACGCCGCGCAGTATCGGGCCAACGCCTCGGCGTACATCGAAAAGCTGAACGCGCTCGATGCGGCCTATGCCGACGCCGTAAAGCAGGCGCCGTACAAAACGCTGCTGTTCGGGGATCGTTTCCCGTTCCGCTATCTGGCGGACGACTACGGCCTG
>JAEEGL013078209.1_pt1 | contig 10009 bp, 2 predicted proteins | sample 9134231 | NCBI WGS metagenome assembly JAEEGL01 (sample SAMN16246548, study PRJNA631951) | gut metagenome | biome: gut microbiome; feature: rumen; material: fiber-attached | host: Bos | place: Iran: Karaj | collected 2018-10 | reverse complement strand
CCTGCGCGGCGCGTGCATCGTGAAGTGCACGGGTGTCGAGAAGGACGCCGACGGCAAGATCACGACCATTCGCTGCACCTGGGACGAAGGCTCGTGGGGCGGCAATCCGTCCGACGGCCGCAAGGTGAAGGGTACGATCCACTGGGTAGATGTCGCGACCGGCGTCAAGGCCGAGGTGCGTCTCTACGACAGGCTCTTCACCGTGCCGGATCCGCTGAAGGACGGCAGCGACCAGTTCCTGAAGTATTTGAATCCCGATTCGCTCAAGACCGTCACGGCCTACGTGGAACCCGCCCTTGCGGCGTCCGCGCCAGGCGACCGGTTCCAGTTTGAGCGTACGGGCTACTTCGTGGCCGACGCAAAGGATTCCACGCCCGGCGCGCCCGTCTTCAACCGCACGGTCACGCTGAAGGACGGCTACAAACCCGCCTGACGGCCCGCGCCGCCACGGGTTGGCGAGCGTCCTCGCGAGCCGCTTCCGCCTTTGGAGAATTGCTTTGTCCAAAATCCCGCTTGCGTCATGGAAGCGGGATGTGGTAGACTAATTGCGTTTTCCGCAAAGAGGGTAAATCCATAGCCTGGGAACTGATTGGAAGCGTCAAGCAACGTATGGGGCCGACATCCCTTTACACCCTTCGTGCGGGAACGGTCGCACTTGTTGCGGTCGATGGTAGGACGGTAGTCCCGCAACCGACGCAAGGTAAAGAGAAGGAACGAAAAGATGAAGAGAGACAGATGGTCTGTGAATGGTCTCGTGCGCTTCGCCGCGTATGCGGGGATGGTCGTGCTCTGTGCAGGGATGGCGAGAGGACAAAGCGTTGCGCCGGTCAATCCTGCGTTCAGAAAATGGCAGAAGGAGCAGACGTTGCGATTTAACGAATCGTATTCGGCAAAGGTTCGGCAACGACATCGTATGTTGTCTGCAAACGGCGTCGAGGGTATCAACTACGGAATTTCCCCTGATGTTGTCGATATGTCATATCTGGCAAACATCAATTCTGGTACGGTGAGAGATGTTCAAGGCGGGTTTCCATCTTTTTACGACCAGCGAACGAATGGTTTTACAACGCCAGTAAAGAATCAAAATCCATATGGTACCTGCTGGGTTCACGCAACATTTGGATCATTGGAGACATGGCTTAAGAAGGCAGAAGGTTTGACATTCGACTTCTCGGAGAACAATCTTGCGAATCTGCATGGATTTGACGATTTCGGCAACAAGGGGTTCAACAGAGGCGGCAACGGAAATATGGCGTCGGCATATCTGTTGCGGTGGGACGGTCCCGTGCTGGAAAGCGATGACCCCTATCCGAGCATCGGTACCAGTAGCAAGATCGCCCCGGCCCGACACGTTCAGAACGTTCGGTGGATTGCTCCCAGGACATATTATCTTGACAATGATGCGATCAAGGCTGCGGTCATGTCGTATGGTGGAGTATGGGTGGCATATTATCATGATTTCAATCAGGCCTATTTCAACGAGGGCACAGCATCATATTATTTCAATGGCAATAAAAGCCGTTCGGCAAACCATGCCGTGACAATAGTCGGTTGGAACGACGATTACCCCGCTTGGAAATTTGGCACGTTGCCGCCGGGCAACGGTGCTTTCATCGTCAAAAACAGCTGGGGAACGGAGTTTGGAGAAAACGGCTATTTCTATGTCTCGTACTACGACGAGTCGTTCGCCTGGACGACTTCATACGTATTTTGCAATGCTGAGCCGGTCGAAAACTATAATGACATCTACCAATACGATCCATTGGGTTTTGTGAATATGGTGGGATACAATAGTATCAGCGCATGGGGAGCCGGTATTTTTACTGCAAGAGCAAATGCGTCGTTAGCCGCCGTTGGTTTTTACTCGCTTGTGCCGGATACGGCATATACGTTAAAAGTGTACACAGGATGTACAGCGGGTTCGCCAACGTCTGGGACCCTTGCGACCACGCAACAGGGCATCGTGGATTATGCCGGATTTGTCACTATTCCGCTTTCTGGCAGGGTTACATTGGCAAGTCGTCAGAGGTTCTCTGTTGTGGTTAGGCTAACAACACCAGGTTGTGAATGTCCGCTTGCGTTTGAATATGCGATAGACGGAAGCACCAGCGAGGCTGTTGCAAACAGCGGGGAGACATTTCTTAGCTATGATGGATTGACATGGGCTGACTTTACATCCGTAAAAGGATCTGCCAGCTTTTGCGTCAAGGCATACACGAGTTCTGCGGTTGAGGTCAAGCCGGTGCTTTCATCGATCGCAATTTCCGGTGTCTCGTCGCTTACCTCCGGGCAGTCTGCACAGTTCTCTTGCAAGGCGATATATTCTGATGGTTCAAGGAAGGATGTGTCGCCGTCGTGGAACGTGACGGATGGCAGAAACTTCGCGACGGTTTCATCGACGGGTCTTGTGACGGCAAAGAGCGTGACGGAACAGCAACGCGCCACGGTATGGGCTTCGTACACGGAGGAAGGTGTCACCAAGGATGCGGCCTGGAGTTTCTATGTGACGACTGCCGCGCCGTCCGCTCCGACTGGCGTGACGGCTACGCAGGGAACGGAGGCATCCTGCGTCCGAGTGAACTGGACGGCGCCGAGCGGTGCGACGGAGTACGCCGTGTACCGTGCGGCGGCAGACAACAGCAAGAACGCACAGTACCTCGGAAATGTTACGGTCGCGAGATATAACGATACATCTGCTCGGCCGGGTGTCGATTACTGGTACTTCATCAAGGCGAAGAACTCGTCCGGCACAAGCGGATTCAGCGCTAGCGCGAACGGATGGCGCAAGCTCGCGCCGCCCGACAACGTGACGGCGACCGACACGCCTGGGGATGTCGTCCGCATAACCTGGGACGAGATGCCGGGCGCGTACAGCTACTGCGTATATCGCTCCGCAGGTCTCAATGACACGCCCGTTGCGATAAGCGGCTGGCAGACTGGGCGTTCGTTTGATGACGCTACAGCCGAACGCGACGTCCTCTATCTCTATTACGTCAAGGCCGCAATGGATTCGTCTGGAACAAGGGCAAGCGACTTCAGCGTCTTTGACGAAGGCGTCCGTCCGTCGCCGCCCAAACCAGAAGAGTTGACCGTTAACGGGGCTTCTGTAATTCCTTCCGGCGAATCCAGCGTTTATTCCGCCACCGCCACCTACTCGAACGGAGCAAAAAATCTCGTTACTCCATCCTCATGGAGTATTGTCGACGGGGAGGAATACGCAACTGTCTCTCAAGGTAGCGTGTCGGCTGCTGTAGTTAAGGAAAACCACACAATTACGCTTTCGGCATCGTATGGCGAGACGGTGGAAGGAGTGCGAGTGGAGGTGACGGGCGAGCGTCAGATTACGATTGCCGCAAAGCGGCCTTCTGCGCCAACTGGCCTGTCAGTGCTTTCCACCTCAGCCGAGGGCGGCGTGCGCCTTGGGTGGGGAAGCGTGCTTGACGCCTCTTCTTATGCCGTCTACCGGAAGGTGGGCAACAGTGCGGCCATTCGTGTCGGTCTTACGGATGAACTTTCATTTGAGGACACTTCCGCCACGCCCGGCATCACGTATGTCTACAGCGTCGCCGCCTTGAACGGAGCGGGAGAGGGTTATGCCAGCGTCGGTCTTTCCGTCGCAATCCCGCTCGCAGTTCCTTCTGGCATGACGGCGACGACCAATCGGACCGACGGAGTGCAGCTTGCCTGGAACGTCGTTCCCGGAGCGACGCACTACCGCGTCGCGAGGTCCACCTACAGCGGTGGCGCAAAGACGGAATTAGGCACATGGCAGAACGGGACAACGTTCCTTGACACAACTGGAGTAGCCGGAACGACCTATTTGTACTATGCAAGGGCGGCGACAGGATCAGGCGGCGCGAACGCCACGGAGTGGAGTGCGTCAGCACAAGGCGTGAAGAAGGAACCCGTGTCATTGATATCGCTTGCCATCAGGGGGCAGGGGCGCCTTGCCGCAGGTTCTTCGGCTGCGTATTCGTGCGTGGCAACTTATTCTGACGGCAGCACAAAGGCCGTCTCGCCGGATTGGTCTGTGTCGGATACGTCAATCGCGTCCATTGACGACTCCGGAATGCTCGACGCCGGAGATGTCGCTTCGAGCACGTTAGTCACGATTACGGCATCATACTCCGATGGCGTAACGCGCTCTGCCACCTGGAACGTCAAGATCGTAGCGACTTCGGGTGCTTCTTCTCTTGTAGAGGTGACAAATGTTGTCGCATCATCGCGCTGGCCGTTCGCAGCGGTAGTGGATGTCGACTACATGGTTTCGGCCGAACCGCCAACCGCCCGAGGGGCTGTCGCCGTGACGGGATATGACTTCATGCGCGACCGGACGCTTGTTGCCACGACGCTTTCCGGGGATGGCGCGAACGGCGGGCTGGTCGGCGTGGGCGCACATCGCATCTCGTGGAACATCGGCGAAGACTATCCAGATTTCCACACGACGGAGTTCGTCGTCGACGTAACGGCCATATCCTCCGCCATTGAAAGTCCGTCCAATGTCTCCGCCGTGGAGTCCACGTCCGCGGTGAATCTTTCGTGGAATGCCGTTGACGGGGCGCAGCAGTACGAGGTGTGGCGCGGCACGACGGACAATCCCGACAACGCGCAGGCGATACAAACACTTCAAGGTTCCACCTCAACCTCTTTTGCGGACACCACCGCAGTACCGGGCGTGACGTATCGCTATTGGATTGTCGCTATCGATCAGGACGGGAACGCCAGCGAGTTCGGTGAACCTGTGACGGGAACGCGGACTCTGCTCATCCCGACAGGCCTCAGCATCAGCGGCGCGGATTCGGTCGAGGCAGGCGATGTCGTCCAGTATTCATGCACGGCAACCTACAACGACGGTACCAGCGCGCCCGTTGCCGCTTCGTGGAGCATAACGGCCGGTACCGACTACGCGGCCATCGACGAACATGGCGTTCTCACGGCAGGCCGTGTGACGGCAACGCAGAACGTCACCATACTTGCAGGCTATTCGTTGAACGGCACGTCTGTGTCAATGGCCAAGGCCGTCCGCGTTGAACCCAAACGTGTTACAATTTCATTTAACGGAAACGGCGGCTTGGCGTCTCAAAGCTCTGCCACGTATGTTGCAGGCATGGCGTACGGGACGCTCCCCACGGCCTCGAGAACCGGCTACCGCTTTGCCGGATGGGTGACGGAGAATGACATTATGGTGGTGGCGTCTGATGCCGCAGGTGAAGATAGTCAAACGTTATATGCATGGTGGATCAGTGAAATCGAACCAACGTGGACAATCTCAAACGGCATTTTGACCATGGTGGAGTTGAACGGTGCGACGGACATCAAGATTCCAGATACAGTAACCAAGATCGGGAAGCGCACGGGGTGGGCGTCCGTGTTTGGGAGCGACAGGGCCGTGAAAAGCGTGGTCATTCCTCGCGGCATGTCCGATGTCAGCGATAACTCTTTCTACGGCACGGGTATCGAAAAGGTGATATGGCATTTAGGAGTCACGAATATTTCCAGTTCCGCATTTTATAGTTGCATGAACTTGACATCCGTTCAATTGCCGTCGAGTCTAAAGGCGATAGGGAACAATGCCTTTGGGGCTGGCGGGCTCACTGCCGCAGACATTCCTTATGGCGTTGAAGAGCTTGGAACGGGCGCTTTTTCCGGTTGTGCATCGCTTGCCAGCGTTTCGATCCCGTCCAGTGTCCGACGCATTGGCAATGCGGCATTCTCAAATACTGCATTGACAACTGTGACGATTCCAGAAGGCGTGGAGCACTTGGGCACGACGGTATTCTACGGATGCCGGCTTCTTACCGGACTTTCCATCCCTGCAAGCGTCACAAGTATTGGCGGCGGGTTGACAAGCCGGTGCAATCTTGTTGACGGCATTGCGGTGGATCCTGGCAACGCCGTTTACCTTTCGCATAACGGCGTAGTTTACAATAGAGCGATGACAACGTTGGTGTGCGCACCAGGCGGCCTTGTTTCTCTCTCAATTCCATCGGGTGTTTTGACAATCGGCGACAGGGCGTTGTATCACTGTGAATCTCTTGCTGCGGTTTCGCTGCCTGATGGTGTTACAAGCGTTGGTGAATATGCCTTTGGAGGATGTGGCGCATTGACTTCCATTACAATTCCTGCAAGCGTGACGAGCCTTGGCTATGCAGTGTTTGCAGATTGCAATGGTCTTGCAAGTGTTACCATTCTAGGGGCTTTGGACAATTACGACTGTAGCCCGTATGGAATATTGGGCTATCCTAGCGCCGTCACATATGTGACGCAACGGTGGACAGGGCCAACTGATAGTTGGGGTCATAGTACAGTGGTCGTTCAATGACAACGAAAAAGGAGTTGAACAATGAAAACGATTTCAAAGATTGTGTTCGCAGTGGTTTCGGTTCAGGCGTTTGCCGCACATGGCGCGATGAGCGAGGCTATACGCGTTGATGCGCGTGCGTTGCATCTCGCAACTGGGGTGGAGGTTGTCGGCAAAGCCGACGGCACGGGGTTGGACGAATGGGCGACATGGGAACAGACGGATGGCTGGACTACTCTGCAATCTGGTGAAACGTCCGCCGACGTATTGGTTTTGAACGGCCATGCCGTGGTCGGCGGCATCTGCTGGAACGAGCACGAGTTGGATGCTTGCTGGTGGCTTGACGAATTCAACTATGAAGAGGACGAATTTGGCGTGGCGTATCCGACCTCCAGAAGGGTCCATGTCGTGAGGGACGACGTGGTCGTGCCATCGGGCAACACGTTGAAGATAGGCCAGGGATGCGTGGTGAAGTTCACGCCGGGTGCGAAAATCGTCGTCGAGGAGGGCGGTTCGCTTGTCGCGTACGGAGCCGTGTTCGCGGATTTCGCGGACGACTCGATTGAAGGCGACACTAACATGGACGGTGCAGGTACATCGCCTTCAGGCGAGAAGTGGTGGATGGAAGAGCCGGCCGTCGCGACGCTCTCAAAGATCACGTTAATTGACGGAACGACCGCGTTGCCGGTGCGTCTTGCAACACCGGGTCTTTATTTCTCTGAAGTGTTGCCCAGCCTTGATGACAAGGCCGGAATGCGCTTTGGAGGTTGGCGCACTGCTCCTGATGGCGGTGGAGTGCTGATCGTGGATGGCGAGCTTTATGCCGATGAGGATAATGTTGTGCCTTCTGGTGACGTCATGCTGTACGCTTTCTGGATTCCCGACACACTTAACATCGACAACGCCGGGGCAACCGTAGATGCGTCCGGAGGGCAAAACGCGACATTTACCGTTACGGCAAATGACGACTGGTGGCTTGAGTATGACGCCGGATGGCTTTGGACAGTGGAAGACTACGAAACTGGCGTCGTTACGGTTTGCGTTGAGGAAAACGACGAGGCCGGAGCCCGCACCGCAACGATAACCATCGTTTCCGACGGCGGGTTGACATGCGACTTCACCATCACGCAGTCCGCCAAGGAGATGCTGGCCGCGCCAACGATTAATCCCGCCGATGGCACGACATTTATCGGTTCGTCTCGGCGCGTGTCGATCAGTGGCGCGGAGTCCGGCGCGGAAATCCGCTACACGCTCGACGGCAGCGAGCCGACTTCGGCAAGCAAGCTCTACACGAAGTCGTTCAATGTCTTCGATACGACTGTTGTAAAGGCAAAGGCGTTCAAGAGCGGAAGCCTTGCGAGCGCAACCGTTTCAGCGCGTATCGTACGTCTACAGACGCTTGCTGAGGCGTTGGACGTGCCGCTCTGGACGGTGATGACAAGTGGCGATGCCCAATGGACAGTGGATGGGAACACGGGGCGGAACGGTTCGTCTTGCGCGCGCAGCGGTGTGATTGGCGATGATCAGGAAAGCGTGCTCTCTACGACGGTCGAGGGTGCGGGCACGCTTACGTTCTGGTGGAAGGTCGATTGCGAGGATGACCCCGATTACGACAACTGGGACTTCCTCGTGTTCGAGGTTGACGGCGCGGAAATCGGTCGAATTGACGGCGACTCCGGCTGGCGTCAGGTGACGGTGAAGATCAAGAGCGAGGGAATGCATACGCTCACGTGGACATACTCCAAGGACTACATGGACGATGACCTCACCGGCATTGAGGATTGCGGCTGGGTTGACCAACTTACGTGGACGCCGCTTGTGGGCGAGAGCGAGGTGCCTGTGGCGTGGCTGGAGAACCTCGGCATGGTGTCAGCTGGTGTCACGGCGGCGGACGCCGCGAACGCCGATCCTGACGGCGATGGCGTGACGACGGCTCAGGAGTACGTGATGGGGACAGACCCCAACGATCCCGACTCGAAGCTGGTGGCTTACATCGAGATGGTTGGCGACCAGCCCGTAGTGACGTACGCCCCAGATTTGCTGGGCGAGCGCGTGTACAAGAAACTTGGCAAGAAGCGCCTCGATGATCCGAACGAGGAATGGGTCGAGGTCAATGAAGGCAACGAGGGCAACTACAACTTCTTCAAGGTGACGGTGGAGTTGCCGTAGGCGGCTCGCGGGGGCCGCGACAAGCGCGGCCCCTCCCGTGGCGGCGCGGCCAGAGTCCGCGCCCTACCCAGTGGGCGTTCTCCCTACACGGAGAGTTTGGGGTCCCTACACGGCGAAGCGGATGTTCTCTGCGCGGTACGTCACATATTCAAATATGTGACATACCACGTAATCATCCCGTGGGGTTTGATTGTTCCGCACCGTAATCGCACGCGGGTTTCGGGGTTCTGTTTTCGCCAAATATTGCCATTCAACAATCGGGAAATATGATAAACTAACGGGGAACGGCTATGAATGTACTGGAAGGCATAGATGCGTTAAAGAACGGGCTGATGTGGGTCGGTCTGTCGGCGCTGGCCGCGATTGCGGTCGGCGTCGTCGGTGCGTGGCTGTGCAGAGGTGTCGCGTCCGCCACGCGTCGTCTTCTGACGGTGGCAAGAATTATCGCGTTTGCGGTCGTTTCGGCATTCTGCGTCTTACGCGGCGGCGCGAAGTTCCTCATGCCGCTACCTTCAACGGGCGGGACGCCCGTTGTCCCAGAGGTTGTCACGCCTGAAGAAATTGCACAGGGATGGCGGCTTGAGAGCGTGACGACGAATGAAGCCGTTTCATACGCGATGCCGACGAACGGGGTTGAGTACATGCCGTGGTCGCTGGGCGGCGGGTACGAGATGCACTTTCCGCTCGACCTTGGCGATGATTTCGGATTTCCATTCGGCACGGGCATGGTGCGCAGGCTCGACGTACTTTCGGGCGGTATGGTGGAGTCGTTGCCGAGGCAACGGGTGGGAGGTTTGTACCATTCGTTGATGTCGATCTGCGCGGCGAGGGAGTATGCGTCGATTGTGCCGGGTGTGGGGAGGTTCTGGTGGGCGGGTGCGGCGCGGCCGGAGTCCGCGCCCTACCGTGTGAAACTCATCTCGTGGGAGAATCTCTTTGGCGGGCGAGACCGTACGGGGCAGTACAGCGCGCAGATTGAGTTTCACGACGACGGCAATTTCATCACGCGATCTAACAACGTGGAACGGGTATATCGGCGCGTGTTGCCGTACGACCTCGACAATGACGGCTTGCCGAATACGATAGACCCTGTGCCGGAGACTCCGGTAATACCGTCTGCTTGGAACCAGTCGGAAGAATGGGCGGCGGCGTTCCCGTCCAACGCCGCCGAGATAGCCGCCATGGGTGGCTACGCCGCGTGGGCTGCCGCGCGGGGTGCCGACCCCGACAGGCGTCTCGTCTCGCTCGGCTTAACGTTCAACGACGGAAGTGCGTGGCCGACTCTGCTTGACTTCGGCGGCGTTCCCGTAGTGGCGGACGGTGGTGCGGAACTGGCATTTGCCATCGATTGTGGCGCGCGGGTACCGTTCACTCTCACGTCGGGACGGCTCGGCTCGCTTGCGGTGACAGCGACGGAACCGCCGACGCGTTCGGGCGAAGGCATGACCACGACCGAGAGCAGTGTGATTCAGAACATGTCCGCCTATCCTCATGAGTGCATGGTGGGCGATGTCCGACTGCACCTCGATAGCCCGCGCT
>JAEEGL012782059.1_pt1 | contig 10009 bp, 12 predicted proteins | sample 9134231 | NCBI WGS metagenome assembly JAEEGL01 (sample SAMN16246548, study PRJNA631951) | gut metagenome | biome: gut microbiome; feature: rumen; material: fiber-attached | host: Bos | place: Iran: Karaj | collected 2018-10 | reverse complement strand
TGACCCGTCACTCTTTTGTATAGGTGACACTCTGTATATAATTGATAAAAGCAATCATTACTTCAAATATCTGGGGAAACAAATGCTTGAGCACTACCAGATTGAAAGCTATGTGGAAGCAGCAGAAATAAAGAAAGAATTTGCTGAAGCCCAAAATCACCTAGTTCATCTAGAAGGCAAAAATGTGGTGGATGAAGCCGGAAACGTGATTATGAAGGTATGTGATACCGAAGAAACAAAAGGGAGAAGAGAATTGATCCTGATAATTCCTACTATAATTCTAATGGTTGCGATGGCTGTATATATGGCAAAGATTAATTCGAAAAAGCGTATCGACTCATTTGAATGAGCGGGACAAGGAACCGTCCCCCTTGTCCCATACGTTGATCCAGGGAAACTGGCAGCTTACTATTCCATTAAAATAAAGGTAGAACACAAATCGTCTTTCATTGTGTCTTTCAGACCGAGGAAAATGCCTATGTCAAAGAGATTGATATCCACTATATCCGTATTGCTTCTCATCCTGTTCTCCCTGCTGCTGGCTTCCTGTGCCGGCGGGGGCAGTTCTTCCGCTGCTCCTGAAGCGGTTCCTTCCGATGAGATCCGGGACGAAGCAGAGCCTGCTCCGAGCCTGTCTGTTCTCAGCGAGGAACCATCCTTCACGAGCCATGACGGTACTGTTCAATACTATCTTCCGGATGAGTTCCCCGCTTCTCTCGACGGATATCCAGTCGTGACCGTTTCGCCGCATGAATTCACCGTGGAAGAAGCCCAGAATCTGGCAAACATTCTTTTCGGTGACGCAGAATATTATGAATACAGATTCGATCCGTATCGTCCATTGACTGCTGAGCAAATGCGGGAAAACCTGGTCCGATGGGAATCATATCTTAATGATGGGATCATTGAAGATCTTCTCCGTGGCGATATAAACATGATCAATGACTATCAGGAGATTCTCGGCAGATTCAAGGACAGTTATGCAGCCGCTCAGCCGGCAGAAGAGGAATATGTGATGCCTCCCAGTGACTGGTCCTTCCACCCTTTTGATTACTATTTGGAAGTGGGTTATCCGGAAGCAGAACCCGAAGAAAGGATTCATTCTGTCGTCTCAGCAAACGGATTGCAGTATCATTTCTGGGTGTCAAATCGCAAAGCTTCTGATTTCTCGGTCAATATGGCAGCTGCGTTTCTATATAATGATGCCAGCCCCAACAACATTGACGAACGGGTTCAGCAATATGAACTGTGTAAATCTCCCCTGCCTACCGAAAAACAGCTGGAATCAATCAAAGCCAGGACAAGCATCATTTTAGAATCGCTGAATCTTGGCAGCTGGGAAATAGATGGCTGCGCTGTTGAACGTATGGCCCTTGGTTCTGAAGAAGCCTACACTGTAACAGTAAATGCAGTTCCGGTTTTTTCCGGTATTCCGGTTATCCGTCATCCACAGCTTTCAAGAGTCAGGAACGAAGATGAAAATGCTCAACATTATTATTTTACCTCTGCTGAGTTTACATTTTCTCCGAACGGTGTTCTGATAACCTGTTCCATCAATTCTCCTCTGGATATAACCGGTATTCTTCAGAGTCCTGAGATCTTGTCTGGCGAAAAGCTGCTGGAAGAAACAAAGGGTATTCTTTCCGGATACAATGTCTTAGATTATTCTCTCTTGTTTATTCCAGACACCAACAGGCAGCTTAGAGCCGAGATATACTTTACGAATATTACGGAAGGGCTTTCGCGAATCGAGATTGAAAACGGGTTAGAGTACCGCTACGTCCCTTCATTGTGTTTTGATGGATACATAAAACTGTATGATATAGATGACAATAATAAACTGATATATGATACTTCCAAAGGTAAAATAGAAAGACGCATTCTGGTCCTGAATGCGATCGACGGAAGCAGGATTATGGTCGGAGAAAGCGATTTCGTCCGGTTGGAAGACTGAGGAGCAAAGGTTTTGCTGATGACTTAGTTATTCCTCTCATATACTTAAGCATACTTTACTGCCTGTATATTCCAATTACCGAGCTAGTCATTGCGGTTTTTCGCAAAAGAAAGCAAAAGAGGAAGTAAGTGGGACAAGGAACCGTCCCCTTGTCCCATCAATGTTACCAACTATGATTTCTGGTCTGTTATGAAAGACTACTTTCCCTCTATAGAGGAGCATTTTGTCTTCCCAAATTAAAGAACAGGCAAGAACCTTTGACAAGGTATAGCCCTGCAAGCCGTCCCGGTCGTTACCAAGAAGGTATTCAAACATGACACTCTCTCAAAAAAGAACAGCTTCCATCCTTCTCATCCTGCTTCTCGCCGGTGCTCTTCTGGCGGGATGCGGAGCAAAGGGAAAGCCCGCGGAGAGCGGGTTCACAAAGGAAACAGCTCTCGAAGCCGTCGGCAGTTACTGCCGGGAGACTTACGGCTGGGATCCGGAAGAAAGCGACCCCGCGGTCATGTATCTGGAAGTGAGCGAGGAGACGGAGACGGAACTCCTCCTGATCTTCCGCAGCTACACCGGCGCCTTCGTGCATTTCCGTGTGGACAAGGCCACCGGGACAGCAAAAATGACGGAAGTGGTGCCGGCTCTCGGCATCGAGGATGAGGCCGGGACCCTCGACCTGCAGGATTATCTGCCCGGCAAATGATTTCCCCTGCCCGTTTCCGCAAGGGCCATGGCAGCGGCGACCGGGTGGACTGAAGCAGAGGAAAAGCATATCGATCAAGCAAGGCACCCCGTATCGGGGTGCCTTGCTGTTTATATTAGCGTTTATTCTTTATTTCTTATAATTACATGTTATACAGACTGATCCTGGGGATTTTTAATGATTCATTATTTGCATAGTTCTGTTTTAAGTATTCTTCGACTTTTTTCGGATCATGTTCATACGCCAGCATCAGCAGGTTTTGGAGATGTATTGTTTCCTCTCTTTCCCTTTCTGCTCGAGTCTCATCCAGTATTATTCCATGTGAAATACGGTTTTCTCTTGCAATCTCATGTTGCGACAGCAGACCACTGACGATTTCTTCGGCCTCGGAAAACCTTCCGGTATACAGGAATGGTGCAAATTTAAGCATATCCAGCATATACGGTTCTCCGTAAATGACCTTGTCAAGTTCGATCATGGAATCGACCAGCATATCCTGATTCTGTATGCCCAGGAGAAAACCGATCCCCTTTTCCCGTAATACTCCAATTTGCTCTTCTATACTGTATGCCCAGGACTCAACATGGATCATTCCGTTCTCATTATTCCCTGTTTCCCTCTGCCCAAACGGGGCCCTTTCTCCTATTAAGTTTGCAAAGCTATACCGGGCAATACTCCCGCCTACGGTAAAGTACTGCGGTAACAATTCACTGTACATAGACATGAGGGAGAATCCCAGAATATAGAATGGATGCCCCGGATAGGAAGCGTTTCTTTCCTTTTCGACCTGAACTGTAAGAAGGATCCCGTCTCCTTGCGAAGCAAAAAAAGAATACCCTCTCTTTTTGAATCCGATCGGTTTGAGGCTTTCCGTTATTTCCTGAATGAATGAAATCATAATCTCACCCTATAAAGCAGATAGCCTTCACATACTCCAAAGCATTCACACAACTGATCCTTGCGAAAAAGAATCCAGCAGCTGGAAGAATACATCAAACCCTCCAGATTCGCCGTATTCTTTCAGCAGTATACCATCCCAATGAAGCACGTGGTAATCCGGGTATCTGCTTTCAATATACAGTTGGAAGTCTCTGTCAAAATGCAGGCGGTAATCTTTATATACCATCACTGCGTAAGTATAACCGCTAATAAAATGACACAGTTTGGTTATTGACGGTTCGCCCAAATAAAGCCCCGGAGATGATTGGATAGTCTTAAGAACAGAATATAACTGCTCTTCATATTCATTCATTAATTCAGTATATTCAAATCTCATATTGCACCTTTGGTAGACAATCGCTTCCCTGTCCCGCCTTTTTCATTCAGTATACCTGCGGCTGTGTCGGCCTGTCAACATGGTTAAAAGAGCGGGGATCTCTCCCCACCCGCTTTTTTATTCCAGACTTTCCGCTGCGTAGTATCTCGCGCTGGAGATCTCCAGTGTAGCCGCAAGCAGCGCAGCCGCAAGGGCAATAGTCTCGTTCACCTCGCTCCCGAACGGGAAGGACCATACCTTGCACAGGCCCAGGTAGAAGGCTCCGAGAGCCGGCAGCCAGCGCTGGATCTTGCTGAGGATATCGTAAGCAGTATTGGACATCATTTTCCATGCACCTCCGTTTGCAGAATCTTTATCTGTTCCTCCAGAACAGGGACCCGTTTTGCAAAATTGTTGTGTTCCCGCACTTCGCGGGTCAGTTCTTCGATCTTGGTATCCGTCACGGCCTGGGCCGTGCGCATCTCGCTCTGCATCCGGTCGGTGCTGCTCCGGTTGGAGAGAAGCACGCCCAGCAGGACGCACCCGCTGGAAATGACTGTGCAGATTATGTTAACCATATACTCGTTCATTCCACACCTTCCAATAAATAGTGCCATGTTTTCTCTCCGGATTTCCCGTCTTCGGCCACATGGAGGTCGAGCTGGAAAGTGCGGAGAGCTTTTTCCGTATCGGGGCCGAATTCTCCGTCGATCCCGCAGGGCCCCACGGAATACCCATAACCGTTCAGCAGGCACTGCAGCGCCATCACGGAGGGGCCGGTATCTCCGTTCTTCAGCACGGGAAGGCTCACGCTCACCGGATCGAAGCGGACCGGAGCCGGAACTTCTTCCGATGCTTCCGGTTCCTCCGGATACCGCAGGCAGTACTGCCAGCCTCCGTCGTAGTAGGACTGGATGCAGATCTCATTGCCGCTCTGATCACCGCTCTCCGGATGGCTGTACGTTCCCGCCGCATGGACGAGCGTCCCGTTTCCGAGATAGATGGCCGTATGCCCGTCGGAACCGGAGGTATGGCGCAGGAGGATATCCCCGCGGATCCGTTTCGCGAGCGGGACCGGAACGAAGCCGGCCTTCAGCGCGGCCGAAAGCATGTTGCCGGTGTAGGTCGCCCCGCAGCTTTTCAGCGGGATCCCGGCTTCTTCAAACACCGTGCAGACCAGGGACGAACAGTCGTAGTCCGGACCCCAGCGGCCGGCCTGCGAATAGCCGTGGCTGTCATTCTGAGCCAACTCAATGGCTTTCCTCACAGCAGTTTCTACTTTTGTGATGGTTCTCTTCTCCTTTCGAATCATTCAATTCGTAATGCTCAATGCGTAATTCGTAATTGACACCTCATTCCCCCAGTGTGCGCACTGGGTACTTTCCCCTCAAGGGGAAAGCTTGGAAACGATAGCCTGTAGCGTTGCAGAGAAAACCTTTTGGGGTTCATCACATCGGTAAGTAATTACGCATTCCGAATTACGAATTACGAATTAATTGAGGTATGTATTGCCGATGCGGATGCGGGTCCCGGCGGGCAGGACCAGCTCGCCGTTCACCGGCACCGCTCCGAGCAGGGCGGCTCCTTTTCCGTCTGCCGTGAACCGCAGCGGCCAGAAGTCCGAGAGGACCTGCAGGCCGTAATCCGCGTCGTTCCCGACCGTATCCGTCACGGTCACCAGGATGTCCACGGTGTCGTTCAGCGTGAAGTTCCCGCCGATCACGACGGAATTGCCGTTCATTGCGGAGGGGCTCCCGTAGTCTGCAGCGGAGCGGAGCTTCCAGCGGACTTCTCCGGTCACGGCGTTATGCCCTCCGCAGGAAGCGTAATTGGGCGTTGCCGTCACCTTGATATACGCGCCGCTCTCACTGGTTGTCCCGTTCGCCCTGCAGCGGACCGCGGAAACTTCCGCCGTCGGGGGGTAATAGTCGTAAGCGGTCACGGTCTTCTCTATGGTGCTCTCCGCTCCCGTGGAACTGATCGCCGTGCACTTTATTACATTGGCTCCCGTTTCAAGAGGAGAGGAAACCGCCATCAGGGCGCTGTTCGCCTGTGTGGTGATCCCCTTGAACGTGATGTACCCTCCGGCGAGGGATTCTCCCTCCTCGAGCGTGCAGTTCGCCGCCGTGAAGCGGACCCGGACCCGGCTGTATCCTTCTATGTAGACTCCGGTCAGGCCGCCCGCATTGATCGCGGTAAGCCCTACATCATTCAGAACCATCTTTACCTCCGTTCATTACGCATTACGCATTGCGAATTATGAATTATCCCACGTACCTCACTCCGAATCCTCCGCCGGGATGCTGCATGATCTTCCAGCTGTCCCCGATGGAGATGCTCTCATTCACCGTCACGGTGCGCAGATGGAGGCTGCTGTCGAGCGAATCGAACCAGCCGACCTTCTGCCCGTTGATCCAGTACTGCCAGCCGGTCGCCGTGTACAGGCCGAAGCTCTGCGCCGGAAGCAGCCGGGGATAGATGTTGCCCATCGTATCCACGTAGGGGATGCCATTCGTCTCGAAGTAGAGTTTTCGGGAAATGGCGATGCCGATGTTTTCCTCGCCGGTCTCCGGATCCTCGATCAGTCCTCTTCGGATCTCACCCTGTATACTGGAGCGGAAGTCCAGCAGGTCCGTGCGGATCTGCGCGGACCGGTTGAAGGCTTCCGTAATGTCCGATGCGGTCTGGGTGAATCGGCCTTCCGCGTACTCCCGGTATTCGCCGAATTCGCTCTCCGCCACATACGAGGAATGCAGCTCCGTCTCCAGCTCCTCGATGCTGCTGCGGATCACGCCGGCCGTTTTCACGATCAGGCTTTTCAGGGAAGCCGCCTGCCGGGCTGCATCGGCTGCTGCGGCAGTCTTCGCCCGGGAGATGCCGGACGCTGTCCGCTTTTCCGTCAGGTCCTGCGCGGTCTGCAGGCTCTGCGCCATACGGACCAGATAGTCCCGCAGCGCCGCGATCTGCTGCTGCGGCGGACCGGATAAAACCGGCGGCAATTCATAGATCATATGTCAGTCCTCCCAATTCCTGTTTCGTCTCCTTTTTCGCGAGCGTAGCGATGCGACTGATCAGCATCATTACCGCTGAATTCAGCATTCATAATTCATAATTCATCATTGCGCATTACGCATTGCGCATTACGAATTACGACGTCAATAGTCTGACCCCTTTTCCAAAACTCTTGTGATCGAAAAGATCCGCACTTCTCCGATGCCTTCGATCTTCACCCGCATATGGTCGCATCTTCGCGGCCGCACCGGGATCACGATGCTGTCCGTGCCGTTCATCGTAAAGGTCCCGCTGGCTGCCCATGTTCCGCTGCTGTCATATTCGATCGAGATGGACGCTGTTCCCGTGAAACGCAGCCGGATGTTGTACCGGCTCACATACTTGCGGTCCGGGTACTCGTAATAGAGGATGCCGGTCTCCGCCTTCCACGGGACGGATTCTTCCAAAACTCCATCGGTCCCCTGCAGGGCAAGAAGCTTTTTTGTGCCATCGATCTCCGCCATGCAGTAGAGCTCGTCATCCACGGAGGCAAATTGGACCGCGTGGAGATCATCCTCCCGCATCCAGATGCCTGTTTCGGTATCCAGGACGAAGAGGTTCCAGGCGTCCGTGCTGTCCTGCATGCTCAGGTAATACCGGCTGCCGAAGGCCCCGGCCACGGCGTTCCTGTACCGCCCGGCTCCAAGCGCCCTGCTCACACCGGAGGGGAATCCGCCCTGCCAGGCGCAGACGTCTGTCCGGCTCTTGTAATACAGCGTTTCGCCGACGATCTGCAGGGAGCGGGAGCTCCCGTTCTGCACGCCCCGGCACTCCGTCTCCAGCAGCTGATGGGCTCCCTCGCCGGAGATCACCACCCGGTGGATGTAGTTCTCCTTGAAGAAGGTCGGATAGCCGAGATAGGCGACGGCCCCGGTCCAGGGACCGTCCGATCCCACGGACGCCGTCCAGGAATCCGTCGAGACTCCCATATACTGCCGCCAGTTTTTGAAATCCCCCAGCGCGCAGCAATAGATCTCGTTCAGGTTCTTCTCCCCGTCGTGCCCGTAGAAGCAGCCCCACAGGCGGTTTTTGCATTCGCAGACATAGTCGAGCGCCGGTACTTTCCGCTCGATCGTCACGGCTCCGTTCGAATCGGTGTGATCCTGCTCGATCGGACCGACCACCACCGCGTAATCCGCATGGCTGCTGTCCCCGCCGACGGAATAGAGGATCTTCTCCCCGTTCAGGTCGTCGAAATACGCGCCGGAGACGGTCACCCCGTCGTACTCTCTGAACTTCGCGGGGAGCACGCCCATGGACTGGAACGTGATCTTCGTATAGACGGAAGAGATCACGATCCATTCCTCCTGGAACGAGGACCATTCGTACCAGCTGCCGTCCGAGGAGTTCACCCAGACGGCCCCGTTGGAGGGACCTGCCGGCGCCGTCGCAGAAACGGTCCGTGATCCGATGAGTTCCCCGTCGCTCCGGCATGCCTGATAGCGCACGGTGTTCCCGCTCAGGTTCGAGCGGTACGCGGCCTCCATGCTGCCGTGATCCGTGGGATCGGCCGTGTTGTAATAGACCTTGTCCGGGAAGATGCAGAGATACGCCCCCATGCTGACGAGCTGCTTCTCTCCGTCGGAGAGTCCGGTCACCGGCGTGGCCAGCCCGCCAACGTACAGGGTGCCGTTATCCACGGTGCATAGCGTGTCCTTCCCGAGCAGTCCCTGCCCTCTGGTGAAGGTCAGGACCGTTCCCCGTTTTCTGCGGTCGGCGAGAAGAGGGAAGTGCTCGGAGGTGAGATTCTGCGTATCGTAGAACTCCCCGTCATCGATCTTCAGTCTGTGGTCATAACCCCGAAACTCCTCCGTCATGAGCCGGGTAGAGTTCGAGATCTCGATATAAGGAAGCTGCGGCATCAGAATCTCATCCTGTTCTCCGCGCCGAGCGGCCTGCATTTCCGGTTGTAGTTCCACGCAAAGCTCTTATACAAAGTGTTGAACAGCTGCATCTGCGTGATGTACTTCGTCCCTTCACCGTTTTCCAGGGCGATCATGGCCTGGAGCCAGTAGTTGTAGATCCCGTCGTACGGGAAGGGGACCAGCAGCTCATCCGCGGAGGAGGAAGCCGGTGTGAATACCGCCCCCTCCTCATGTTCATGTGTAAGAATCAGTTCCTCGAAGATCTGGCCGTCCAGTCGGGCGAGCCATGTGAGTTTTTGTTGCTCCGTATACTGGTTCGGCTCCAGATCATCTACCATCGTGATCGCTTGTCCGGCGGTCATCCCTCTGCCCCCAATGCTTTAAATGTCTTTGCTTTCCAGCTCTTTCTGGTTGAGCGCGAAAGCATCCTTGGCACGTTCGGAACGGTAGAATTCGTCCGCGAAGCGCTTTTCCACGGTGATCTCTCCGCCCTGCGGGATCACGCGGACTTCGCCATTCACGATCACCGCCACATCCTCATTTCGAAGGCCTCGAACCGTCACCATCTCCTCCTGCACTTCGGCAGGTTCCTTATTGGTTTTCGCCATTATCATTCTCCTTTCCATTTCATTGATTCATTTGCATCCCGCTCTGTCATCCTGAGCGGAGTCGAAGGATCTAGCGGGATGCTTTTAGACTCTTCGACTCGTTTCACTCGCTCAGAATGACAAGGTTAATTCGTCACATCCGTCGCGCTGTAGGTACTGCACGACATTACCCTCAGAACTCTCTCCGGATACAGGATCGTCGCTCCGTTCGTCTCGAACTTATAACCGATGGTCGAGTACTGGTTCAGCGGACCGCCGATCTCGTCCTTGTCGTGCACGATCATTTCCGCGTGGCCGCCCTCCGGGTCGATGATGGCATAGCCGTCGAGCCCCAGGAAATAGGTGGCGTAGGTGCGGCCGCGTTCCTTGTTCACGTACTCGTCGTCGTTCGCGGCGTTCAGGGCCGCCCTGCCCAGCACCGGCGCGTAGGTGTCCACGATGAAGCGGACCCCGTGCAGCTCGCCGATCTCCCCGTTGAAGATGTTCCGCGAGGCGTTGTACTGGTTGATGCTGATCCAGTCCGGGCAGCGCCGCAGGTCGCCCGCCACCGAGGGATGGATCACGGCCACGTAGCTGCCG
>JAEEGL012220021.1_pt1 | contig 10009 bp, 10 predicted proteins | sample 9134231 | NCBI WGS metagenome assembly JAEEGL01 (sample SAMN16246548, study PRJNA631951) | gut metagenome | biome: gut microbiome; feature: rumen; material: fiber-attached | host: Bos | place: Iran: Karaj | collected 2018-10 | reverse complement strand
GTCATGATGTTCTTCATGACCTCGCCCTCGTGGTACTGCATCTTGAAGTAGATCAGCAGGGCGGAGATGATGGCCATGATGCTGCCGACGGCATAACACACGTACAGCACGTACAGCATCATCGTGACGGTATAGTCGTGGGCCTTGGCAAGCGCCCCCGCGCCCCAGGAGTAGTCCACGCCGCCGGACTTGGCCGACGCGACCTGCGCGACCAGCAGCCCCAGCACGGACAGGAGCAGGGGAGCGATGCGCCCCCTATATCCGCTGGCCACCGTCATGATCCAGTTCCTTCTTCGCGTTTTCGTCCCCTGAGGACTTCTCCGGAGGCGTTACTTTCTTGTCGATGTTGACCGTCGAGTTCTCGTCGATCATGGCATCCTTGAGTCCGTTCAGGACCATTGCACTGGCGGCATCCGGGTCGATGGGGACCATCTCCTCCTGAGCAGCAAGGATCTTTTTCGCACCCGGTGAAGCCGGTGCGCCGCTGGCGTCCAGCAACGGACCCGGATCATCATTACCGGCATCCGGCTTCTTTGGAGCTGGGACATTCGTGACCTCCTGCTGCTTCACATTGCCGGATCCGTCCTCCACCTGGAAACCCTTGTCTGTCATGGCGACGACCTTGCTGGGCTCCGGTGCGGACTTCTCCAGCACGAAGGTCTCCTCGTTGGTAGAGACCTGCTCCCTGGGCATTGCCAGGTCCTTGGCGATGATGACACAGTAATAGATTATGTACGCCACGGTAAGGCACGCGGCGAAGATCCAGAATGCACTCATTGTTCGGGTCCTGTTTCAGTTATTTTCATCTTGTTTCGGCGGGGATCGGAAAACACCGGATCTGCCAACCAGGGGCGTTCCGGGCCGATCCCCGGGAGGCAAATTAGGAAAGGGAAGAAAGAAGAAGAACTGATGAGGGCGTGCGGAAAAGGGATTCCGCTGAAATCGACGAAAAAAGATTAAAATGGTACTCTGATGTGGTACTCTGAATTCCAGAATGCATGAAAAATCCTCGTCCTGGGGAAGGACGAGGATTGAAGAATGTGCCAAGGAATGAGCCCTCGAAGGAGCCCCAATGTTACTCCTTATCGAGAGCTAGGACGAAATACTCGTACTCCTTCTCTTCGTTACGCTGCATGATATCAGCATAAAGGCCAGCATCTTCGCGAGAGTCGGTGTTGAACACGATCTCAGGCATATTATATCTGCCATCACGGGCAACAAAAAACTGTTTCATTATTATCTGTTTTGAAGTTGTTGTTATCGATGTTGTTATACGTGCGTTTGTTCCATTGTATCAAATGGCAACAGGCCCTTTTATGGCCCTCTGGGCATTACGAGTGTCTTGGTCATGGTCTTTTGGAACAACGTTCGATTAGATAGTCGTTCAAGTCGTTGAACTCACGGAAGCGGTCAGACATCCTTATCGTCCGATCGACCATCGCAGCCTCGATCGTGTCGACGGCCTGCTGCCCGGCAGCATCGTTGTCGAGATATGTGAAGGCGACATCGTAAACTTGAATGAACGGGATGGCCTTCTTCACTATGCTGGTCGAATTCAGGACGATGCAGTCACGGGGAACGGGATTGATGACCGGATCGTACTGATTCAAGAGCGTCAGGTAGGAAAGGAAATCCATAAAGCCCTCGAAAACGCAGCAAGAAGGCGTACGCTCCGTCTTGCTCAGCGTGATGATGCTGGGGGCCTTGACCCCATAAGACCCTTTGAAGAAGGGATTTCGGATCTCCATCCCACCGAGTATATTCATGAAACAAAGGGCGAAGAAATGGTGGTCCCGGATATCATAGGTGACTTCCTCGCAGTATCGCCTTCCGATGTTGGCCGGTATCCCACGGGACCAGAGATAGCCGATCAGGGATTGGTTTGTCAGGGGTGATACCCGTACATTCTCCATCTCCGAATCCGGGCGTAGAGAAACGCTGCTGTCGATGGAAGCCGTGAGGGGAAGGTCGAGTTTGAAGCCTCGGCTTTGCTCCTCAAGCCAGGAGGCCGCAACCTTGAATGAACATTCCCCGTTCAAGGCCTTGGCAAGGTCGATGACGTTGCCACCCCTCGACGTGCCGAAGTCAAACCACAGGTTCTTATCGGATGACACGCAGAAGGATGCATTGTTGTCTTCCCGAAGAGGGGAGTGATAGAACCATTGCCGTCCACCCTTTGCCCTGGAAACCGGCCGGTGTCCCAGGTGGGTCAGGAGATCCGTAATCGGTATCTCCTTCAAGTCGTAGATACTCATAGTGACAGTTATTTATGCACGGAAAATTGAACTGATGATTCAGGACGATTGGACATCATGGGGGTATGAGTCTGCCAACGAAAACGAACCGTTTGGTCGGTCGGTCCCCTTATGCCCACCAAACCGAACGACCGGTATCAGTCGTCGGTCAGTGTGCCAGGCTTCCAGTCTTTGTTGTAAAAGTAAAACCGGTCGTCCTTTCTGATGACGCCCCTTTTGATGAGGAGCTTCAGAAGGTCGACATGACAGCTCCGCATCCGCTTAAACCCGGCTTCTGCGTATTCCGCCATCATCTTGTCCAGCAGCGGCGAATACATGAATGACCCCTTGCCTGATTCCGGGTCCTTCTTGTCAACGGCGTACACGGCGTCAAGCGCTTGCCGGTGCATCGTTTCCGGCACGGTCCTGAAGTTGAGCGCTTCATTCTTCGGTTTTTTGCGAAGGTCCAGCCCCTCCACCTTCTCGGGCTCGTCATCTTTGTTGACCCTGAACGCAAATGGGGGGAAGGCCTTGTCCCTGATCAGTGCCGGATGAACCTCGCTGATATTCTCATCTCCTTCGTTTACTTTTATCTGGAGGACGGTCTCGGCCTTGTGGTTCAGCTCGGTGCCGATATGGCCCCGGACATTGTCGTCACCCTTGTTCAAGTGGAGGACGGTATGGATATGGATGTTGTATTGGCTGGTCCATTTCATCAGCAGGCCAATCACTTCCTGCGACTCAGTTGAAGAATTGATGTCATACATCAGGTCCCTCAGCCCATCAATGATGACCAGTCCGACTTCCGGACGCTGAGTCAGGGCCATGTCGATGATCTGCCTGCGCTCAAGAGGGGAGTATTCGCGCAGCATGACGAATTCAAACACGTCGTCGTAGTCCCGGTCTTCGGTAAAGCCAGCCATGCGAAGGATCCTTTTCAAGACCCTGAGGCAATGATAGGGACTCTGCTCCGTGTCGAAGTACAGCACCTTACGCTTTCCTTCCGGGAATGAGGCGTGGTAGTTCAACACCTTCTGGTTGGTCAGGGCGGCCGCCACGATGGCGCTGACGTTGAAGGTCTTCTTGGATTTGCTCTTTCCCGTCGATGCGCTGAAGTTGCCCAGCGTGCTGATGGTCGAATGCCCGATCCTGACGACAACGGGTTGCACCTCAAACTTGTCTGTGGCATGGATAAGTATCTTTTTCCAAATCCAATGGAAATTCTCAAGTGTGATTTTACTTTCCATAATACTTGAAATGCTTTGTTCCTTTCGCTTTTATATGAGTCACTTACTTGCGGTGCTTGTCTTTCCGGATGCGGAACTTCCCGGCATCGAGGTCGGCGAGCAGCTTCTCTTTGTGGAGCAGACTGCTGCGACCGATCTTCTCCAGTTTGATGTTCCCATAGTGAATGTGGGCGTAGAGAGTCGGCTCGCTGCACCGAAGCAGTTGGCAGGCTTCCTTGATTGTGATCAGGTCGTCGCTGGGCTTGCTGGGGATCTTCCTGTCAATGGCCGTCTCGACGGCGGTCGTGACAATCGGCTGGAGGATGTCCCCGAAGAATTTGGTAATGGCAGATTCGAGATCCATGTTTCTTAAAGTTTTGCTGGACGAAGCTATAACTAATTGATTGATTATTAAAATGATAGAAAAGCAGAAATAGCAGAGTTCCGGGCAGGAAAAGGTAGCCCGTCCGTCTGGAACGGGGATTAGGAAAGCAGAACTTTGCCGAACTTTATTTCTGGCCGGAGTTAACCGTCATAAGGATATCTCTCGAGAATGGCCGCTATGCCGTATCGGTCATCACCCTTGGCGGTAGCATTGCTTGATATCTTGATGGCACGAGACGGCTTCCCCTGGCCAACGAAGATGAACGCCCTGTTCATCTCTTTATCCGTCAGGCTGAAATGCTTGGCAAACAACGCTGCGGACACTTTGTTCTTATGCCATTTAAGTGGATGGGACGGAGCCAGGCGGTCAATGATCAGACGCTCATAGAACGCGTCATCAGCTTCCGGCACATAGAACCTGAGGCTGAAGGCAATTCCGGCCAGGTTGGGCTTGGAAGAATGGGGGAGTATTCCGGTGAATTCGCTGAGTATAAGCGACATGTCGCCATCCAGCTCGTCCAGGTAGCGGATATATCCGGGGAGACTGTCGTCAAGTGGAGATGACAGTTCCGGTGAATCCGCCGCTGTTCGTGTAGCGAGCCTGAAGGCCCGGTATCTTGAAATAAAGATTGTGACTTCGAATCGCCGGGCATCGTTGGACAAGATTTCCGGCCAGAAGTCAATGATGCTGTAGAAACAATCACGGAGCCGTTTCTGGAACTCTCCTCTCCGCTGCACGATGGTACGGATATCCTTGACACTGAGGTCGAGGCCGCCCGTACCGGCGAGGTTGTTCATAGCTGTCATCACCTCGTCCATGAGTGCACGCGTTCGATAAAGGTGCTGATGATAATTCATATGTGGTCATGGATTGGTTGCAGCTAAGGACAAAAAAAAGACGCCTGGGTGGGCGTCTTGCTAAAAGAGGGCCAGATACCCTCATAAAAAGAAAAATATATTAAATATTACTTGAAGTAGTCATATTTATTGGTCAGTTTTTCAACCACTTCCAAGCTATCTGCCCGGATATACTTCTTCAGCATAGCCGGGGATGTATGGCCGGTAACCTTCATGATATCGTAGACATCGACACCCGCAAGATACATCAGCGTAGCTCCGGTGCGGCGGGCCGTGTGGGTGTGGATGAGTTTGTATTTCTCAATCTTCACCTTCTTTGGAGTGCCGCCTTTCGTGGTCTCGATCTCTACCAGATCCGTCAAACCAGCGTCTCTTGCGACTTCTTTGATGTAGCGGTTGATGACCTGGTCTTCGAGGCGGGGGAGCTGGTAGTCGTACTTTTCAAGAATGGCCTTCAATTGGGAATTGCATGGTATGGCGACCTTGGCACCAGTTTTTTTCTGGCGGACGTTCAAGTATGTGACCTCCTGCTTTTCAATCCAGGCTTTCTTTTCCCCCGGATGCTCCGGATCATCTTCCTCGCGCATCACGTTCTTCGTCAGCGTGCTGAAGTCTTCCTTCCGTATATTGTTGTAGTCCGATACACGCTGGGCGGTCCATACCCCAACCATAAATATATCGCGCGCCTGCGTATGACCGATGTCATATTTGGAGAGGTCAACGGCCATCATCTTATCCAGTTCTTCCCGAGTCAGGTAAATGCTGTCAATCTCGATACGAGTGCCTTTGAATTTCTTGTCTTTCCAGGCATTGTTCGAATGATAACCTTCAATCTCAGCAATGTACATAACGGCCTTCAATTCCTTGATACATTTGCCGATAGAGTTGACAGAGTAGTTCTTATTCTTCAAGTATGACGTGAACTTATAGTAGAAGGACATGTTGATGTCATCAAAGTCATACTCTGTCTTCGTTTCCTTCTGGAAGTATCTGAACTGATTGAGAGCCTGCTTGATCGACTTGATGGTGGCGAACGCGTAGTTAGTGCCCCGATCGGTCTGTCGGGTCCCGTTCTCAACTTCCTTCTCAAATCGGTCAATGAATTTATTGAGCGTGACCCTTTTAGCCAGTTCCTCTTGACGCTTCTTCTCTTCGGCTTCCTTTCTCTCCGCCTCACGCTGCTCCTTGAGGGCAATGTCATCGATGATCTTTCTGGCGTTCTCTGTGGTCATCTTTATCCCTTGCCGCATTTGGCTTTCCAGGGCAGCGGTGATTTGGTTCATCTGTTCGCTGATCTTGATCCCCTCCGGAGATTTCATGTAGATGGAGTAGAGGCGGCCAGTCGGAGAAGCCGTGAATTTCGCGACATCGACAGTAATCGGCGTTGCAACCAGGATGTCAACGCCATGCTTGTTATCGAGGATCCGTGCAACCAGTGGAACACGTCCCTCGGTTTTCCTTGTTCTTACTTTGAAAGCAACAGACATAAACAACAGTTTTACGTTAATAATTCAAGGACAAAGATAATCATAATATCTTAAAGTTGTCCCGGATTTGTCCCGTAAAAATGTTATCTTCAGTTAATGTCAGTTTAGAAACTCTATTAAGAAATCTTTGATAATCAGTCTATTGCAAAAAACCGGCCTTAACTCAAGTTAGCCGAGATTAAGTAAAAACTTTCGCTTGGCACCTCAAAAAGAGAGACACGGCTTATCGCCGTGTCTCTCTTTTTGGGTGCCCTATTTATTCATTGAGGGGCGTACCCCTCAAACTCCCTGAACTCGCCTTCGGCTCGAACGATATGAAGTCGGCATCAGCCGACCGGCCATACTGAATCTCAGATCGAGACTTCGATTCTTAATGTCCCTCCTAAACCGACCTCGACAATGTCTCGTAATGTCTTAATAGTGAGATTACTTCCGTCGTTTTCAATCCTCGAGATGAACTCCCTCTTCCTACCAATTCGTTCAGCGAGATCTTGTTGTGTGAGGTCTAGTTTCAACCGCGAGTTGCGAATCTGGTATCCGATCATCAAGTCAGCCAGCTCTTTTTCATACTTCTCCCGAGTCTTTGATCCCCTCGGGCCAATGTATTTGTCCTCAATTTCAGAAAGGTTTTTTACATTCATAATCTATAACTCTTTGTTATTCTTTTCTTTAAAATATTCTCTCATCAGTCTTGTGTTCTTTCGTATCATCTCAGCAGGCGTCTTGGTAGACTTTTTCTGGAATCCACTCAGAAGGATAACCATTTTCCCTGAATCAAAAAAGCAGAATACGCGGAATAATTTTCCTCCGAATATGACTCTGATCTCATATAAGCCTTCCGTACCCTCAAGGTGTCTTATGTGGTTGGAAGGAATCACTTCGACTTCCTCGATAACTCTCAATATCTGCAAGATCTTTCTTTGTACTTTCGGTGGTTGGGTATTAAGGAAGTTTTCAAAATAGTCTTTATAGACTATAATGCTCCTATACCTTCCCATTGCGCAAATGTAATTTAAAAGTTCCGAATAAGCAAGGAATCATCTCTAAATCGTGATTAACAAATGGGACCAGGAATATGAGATTAGAATCGGTCTCCCAATGGGATTGAGGGAAACTGCTTGGTGTGGTGAAGTTAAACATAGCATAATAGTTTATTAAATTGGAAAAAGTATTATGAGCGTACCATGACGCTCATAACTAATAGCAAATATAGCATTATTCTATTAGGTACACAACAAATTCCCTTACCCTGCGCCTGGCAAGAGGTAAATCACGGCGGTGGGCAAGGTCGAGGGGGGCACAATCAGATAATCAAGGTGTTGAAGGAGCAGGGGGGGAGGGAGAGTGTTTGTTCACGACCCCGGAGTCGTACTTGCAGATCCAGGGGCTTCTCAAGCGGATTGGCTGCCACCAGGACGATACTTCCGTCTGGATCGAGGAAAGCCAAGGCATCCGTTCCTTCGGGCAAACGAAGCAGCCTGGCGCCACTTTGCACAAAATGGCTTACGTGCTTAAGCAAATAATACTCAATCGTATAGCGGAAAGAATGCTGCTCGGGTTCCACTGTCACCAGTGAATTCTGGCGCCATCCCCAATGGCTCAGACCATTTTCCAGAAGAGCCATATTCCAATAGTCATATGCGTTGACACCATTGGAAAGGTAGTGTTTCATCAATTCCCAGGCGTGCAATGCTCCACTCCAGTCGTTTCTGCCATTGCCGCATTCCTGCTCGGTCATCATCAAGCCCATGTCTGGATATTTTTCCTTGACAGCAGGTAGCGCTGAACGTCCAGCCCATTGGAAGCCTACGCCCTTGATGTGTTTCCCGGCAATGGAATCCGTTAGTACTGTGTCGATTAATGCCACATTCGGCCTCTCGCAGGTCCCGAGCCAGACGTCTACACCTTGACTTTCCATCTTAGGCCCTAGGTAGGAGATAAAGCGCGCCAAGCCTGCGGAAGTCCAGCAGCAGCTCGGGAAATTCTGCGCGGAATTCGGCTCGTTCTGCGGCATCACCATCGAGATCTCGATTCCGTGCTCACGGTATGCCTGGATGTATTTCTCGAAATACAGGGCATATGCTTCGAAATATTCCTTCTCCTGGACAAACATGTCCTGCCCCTCATAGCCTCGTCCGGATTCCGGGAGATCGTTGACCGTGTCGGGACGCATCGCATAATGATGGTTATACTTCATCCAACTCGGTGGGCACCAGGGACTTGCCCAAATCTTCATCTCCGGATTGCGGCTCAAGGCTTCACGGATCAGAGGAATCAGCCATTGCTCATCGTGGGCGACGGAGAACCGCTCCATTCCGAAATCCTGGTCAACCTCGTCATAGGAGTACCAATCCAAACTGAAATCATTTGCTCCCACAGGTGTGCGGTTGATAGTCAGGTTTGCTCCTTGCCCAGGGATGAAAAGCTCATCCAGCACGGACTTCCTGTCAGCTTCTGACAATTGGCTCAAGGAGTAAGCGCTTAATTCACTGAAAGATACTCCAAAACCATTGATGACTTGACCGACATTATCCGGATTGACTTCAATGACGATTACGCTGTCACCGGCAGCCGGACTCGGGGCACCGACCTGCCATGGCGTATCCATAGTGCTGGACACATATTCCCGTACTTTCAAGGCTGGATGGCAGGCGGGTATCATCGCAGTGCCTAATAAAACAATAAGCAGTCGTTTCATATTTTGATTTGTATTGTGGCTCCGGGGGTGAATTTATAGGCCTTTGTGGTGCCGGTAATGTGGTTTGTAACCGTAACCTCTTGCTTGTTGTTCGGCAGGCGTGTGACAGTCAGGTCAAAGTCTCCGCTAAATGCCCGTATGTGTTTGAGAGACATTTGGTTCCAGCCATCGGCAAGGCGGGGAGTCACAGTGAATGAGCGGAACCCGGTCGGGCGTATTCCGAACATTCCCTCGGTGATGACCCTGCAATATAGGCCGCTCTCAGCGGAGAGATGTCTTTGCGATCCCTCCGGCCAAGCCTCAATCGGATAGGGAACGTGATCCCCAAGCAAGCGGCGAGTAGAGTAGTAGTTCATGAAATCACCTGCTGTCTTAGTGTCTCCAGCGATATACATTCCCCTCAAAGAATACAACGTGGAACGATCCCAGAATGTCTCGCTGCCCTGCTGTGTCAGGAGGCCGTCCTTAGTCATCAGTTTGTCTGAGGTCAAGGCGGCGATAGTACCTTCGGCCCTGTCAAGGATGCCAACAATCAGAGGCATACATATCCAGGAGCGAAGCACGTCGTTGCCGTCGTAATAACGGTAAGTGTGGAAGCCCTGGACATCAGCTCCGAAATATGCCTCGATGGCCTTTGCGAGTTTGTCGGCTCGGGAGTTGTAAAGCTTTGACAATGAGGCCCCTTTGCCGAGCTCTTTGGCGAGAAAAGCCGCCGAGCGGAGCCCGTCATAATACAGTGTCGAAGTGCACAGATTGGCGTCACCCGAAGGGAATCGGCCCTCCAATTCGTCGGAATCCGACAGCACAACCCCGTCGGCGTTAAGCTTTCTGTGGCAATATTCAAGGCACCACTCGATGAGAGGCCAAAGCTGCTCTGCCTCAGCCTTGTCGCCCTTTTCGAGGGCGTACCGTGAGGCTCCGTGAGCGATCATCGCGGCGTCGCCCCTGTCTCCGGCTCCGTCCCAGATGTCGATTCCCTCGGCGATAATCGAGCTTGGAATAGGTTTGTATTCCGGGTTCATGAAACGGGCGAAATGCATGTAGGAGTTAAGCGCGGAATTGTCGCCCTTCCAGTATCCCAGGAATGGGAAGAACGGGTTGACATATTCCGCCTGGTCATTG